>WBZN01000117.1_pt1 | contig 117984 bp, 116 predicted proteins | sample 5204281 | NCBI WGS metagenome assembly WBZN01 (sample SAMN12344347, study PRJNA552823) | activated sludge metagenome | biome: Activated sludge suspended growth; feature: Nitrification reactor; material: Wastewater; isolation source: activated sludge from nitrification reactor of wastewater... | reverse complement strand
TCGCCAGCAGGTCGTCGTACGTCATGGCGCGCAGACTAGGGGGTTCCCTCGCGGGGACCGCGGGCGTACGATCGGACGGCGCCCCCACGGCGCGGTCGATGGCAGACTCTGAGAGGAGCACGCCGGTGAGTGAGGACGGTCCACCGGGCCAGCATCCCTCCGGTCGACGCGACTGACGCGGACGTCCCCCCGAACGCACGGCGCGAAGCTCGGCGCGCCAACCGATGGGACCCGGACCGCGCCCGAACCGTCGACCGGAGACAGCCCCTACCCGACCGTCGCCCCGGACCGCGTGCCGGGGCGACGGCGCGTCAGCCGAAGAGCGTGAGCGGGTCCTCACGCACGACGAGTGACGCGTCGTCGTTGCGGGCGCTGTTGACGCGGGTGCTCACGGGCCACGTGGTGAGCAGGTCGTCCGGCGCCGGATCGAGGAGCGTCGCGAGGTGCGCGAGATCCGCGTCGTCGCGTGCGAGCCAATCGGACCACTCGGTGGCACCGAGCATCACCGGCATACGGTCGTGGATCGGCGCGACCACCGCGTTGGCCGCGGTCGTGACCACCGCACAGGTGCGGAGCCACGCCGCATCGGGCGCGTCGGGATCGCGCCAGACCTCCCACAGGCCGGCGAACGCCAGCGACCCGCCGTCACGGGGTCCGATGAACATCGGCTGGCGGCGCGCGCCGGGCCCGGCGCGCCACTCGTAGAACCCGTCCGCGGGGATGATGCACCGGCGCCGCTCGAAGGCGGGGCGGAACGCCGGCTTCTCCCGGACGGACTCGGCCCGGGCGTTGATCATCCGGTCGCCGATCGACGGGTCCGGGGCCCACGACGGCACGAGCCCCCAGCGCATCCGGCCCATCCGCCGGACCCCGTCCTGGTCGACGATCGTGAGCACGTCGGCGCGGGGCGCGACGTTCCAGCTCGGCGCCACGGGGTCGTCGAGCGCCAGCTCGTCGACGTGGAAGCGGTCGACCAGCTGCGCCGTCGAGGCGGTCTGGACGAACCGGCCGCACACGACTCAGCGCCGTCCCGGCCGGTCGGCGACGCGGTACACGAAGCGCAGTGCGGACCAGCGGTCGTCGATCGCGCAGACCTTGTTGTCGACGAGTCCACAGTCGAGCCCGACCTGCTGCACGGGATCGAACGTCAGGTCGGTCGCGACGCAGCTGGTCTTCTTGGGCCACGCCACCCAGAGGCCGCCTCCGGGCTGCAGCGCCCGGGCCATGCCGGGGAAGCGGCGCGCGAGCTCACGCTCCCGCGTCGCGAAGAACACGATGACGTCGACCTTGCCTCGCGCGTGCGTGCGCACCTGCACGTCGTCGGGGAGCGGACCGAGATGGTCCTCGAACCCGGGAGGCGCGGCGAGCAACGCCACCACCGCGCCCGGCTTGATACCGAGCTTCTTGGTCAACGGTGTCGCCGAGTACCCCGCCATCGGCGGTATCCGAGCGCACCGCGCGGCCCGCGTCAAACCGGAGCGCTCACCACGGTTCAGTCGGTGGGATCGCCCGCCCGGTAGCGCGCGAAGGCCGGGACCAGCGCCGCGAACCCGAGCACCCCGACCACGCACATCACGCCGCCGCTCACCACCGAGAACGTCGGCGAGGTCGCGGACGCGACGAGCCCCGCCTCGAGGTCGCCGAGGCGCGGGCCACCCGCCACGACCGTGATGTGGATGCCCGAGATGCGCCCGCGCAGCGAGTCCGGGACGGTCGCCTGCATGATCGTGGAGCGGAACACGGCCGACACGACGTCGGCGCCGCCGGCGACGGCGAGCAGCGCCAGCGCGAGGACGATCCGGTCGCCGACCAGGCCGAAGCCGGCGATCGCGCACCCCCAGACCACGATCGCCACGATGATCGCCAGACCCTGACGGGACACGCGGTGGATCCAACCGGACGCGAGCGCGGCGAGGACCGCACCCGTCGACGCCGCCGCGAACATGAACCCGGCGAGCTCCGGACCACCCCCGAACTGGGTGCGCGCCAGCACCGGGAACAGCACCCGGGGCATGCCGAACACCATGGCGATGAGGTCCACCACGAACGTCCCGAGCAGGATCCGGCGGGCCCGGACGTAGTCGAACCCCTCGGCCGCCGCCAGGATCCGAGCACCTCCTCCTCCGCTCCTTCGTCGACGAGCGGCGGGTGCGGTCGCATCAGGGCCGCCGCGGTGATCGTGGCCGCGAACGACACCACGTCGATCCCGTAGGCCCAGGCGAAGCCGAGCGTGCCCACCACCACCCCGCCCAGGGCGGGCCCCACGATCTGGGCCGTGTTCCACATGACCTGGTTGAGGGCGAGCGCCGACGGCAGCCGGTCGGCCGGCACCAGGGTCGGGGTCATCGCCGAGCGGGTGGCCAGCGAGAAGCCGGCGAAGCCGGCGACCAGACCGGCGCCGAGGTACACGACGACCAGCGGGGTCTGGGCCGCCAGCGAGCCGGCGAGGAGCAGCGCCGCCGACCCCGCCTGGCCCACCTGGGCCCAGAAGAGCAGGCGGCGCCGGTCGAACCGGTCGATCCACGAGCCGCCGAACAGCGAGGCGAGCATCAGCGGGACCAGCTGGACGAGGCCGATCAGACCCACCGCGGCCGGCGAGTGGGTCAGCGCGTCGACCTGGAGGAACACCGCGACGAGCGTGATGTTCGATCCGATCTCGGACGCGACCTCGCCCGTCCAGAGCAGCCGGAAGTCGCGTTCACGCAGCGGCGTCAGGTCGAGCGCGAGGCGCCGGAGCCGGGTGCGCAACGTGCCGGACGCCACCTCGCTTTTCCCGACCATTTCACTCGACTTTTACGGGGCCCCGCGATACGTTCGCCCGACCCTAACGATCCGACACCGACCCCACGAGGTGACGACATGACGCTGCGACTCGGAGACGAGGCACCGAACTTCACGGCCGAGACCACCGACGGCGAGGTGAACCTCCACGAGTACCTCGGCGACAGCTGGGGCGTGCTGTTCTCGCACCCGGCCGACTTCACGCCGGTGTGCACCACCGAGCTCGGGGAGTTCGCGAAGCGCAAGGGCGAGTTCGACCAGCGCGACGTGAAGCTGATCGGCGTCTCGGTCGACCCCCTCGACTCACACAAGGCGTGGGCGGGCGACATCGCCGACGTGAAGGGCACGGCGCTCAACTTCCCGCTGATCGCGGACCCGGACCGCAAGGTCGCGGAGCTCTACGACATGATCCACCCGGCTGCGAACGAGAAGCTCACCGTCCGCTCCGTGTTCGTGATCGGGCCGGACAAGAAGGTGAAGCTGATCATCACCTACCCGGCCAGCACCGGCCGCAACGTCGACGAGGTCCTGCGGGTCATCGACTCCCTGCAGCTCACCGCCAGGTTCTCGGTCGCCACGCCGGTCGACTGGACACCCGGGGGGGACGTGATCATCGGCGCCGCCGTCACGGACGAGGCCGCCAAGGAGAAGTTCCCCGAGGGCTGGCGGGCCGAGAAGCCGTACCTCCGCTGGGTGCCGCAGCCGTCCTGACGGTTGCGCCCCGAGCGGGGCGACGGTCACGACGGCAGATACGGGAGCGGGTCGACGGGCGTGCCGTTGACCCGGACCTCGAAGTGGAGGTGCGGGCCCGTGGAGTTCCCGGTGTTGCCCACGGCGCCGAGCGTCTGACCCGCGTCCACCCGCTGGCCCTGGTGTGCCGCGAACCGGGAGAGGTGGCCGTAGAGCGTGGCGATCCCGTTGCCGTGGTCGACCACGATCGCGTTGCCGTAGCCCGAGATCACGCCCGCCACCACGACCTGGCCCGCAGCCGCGGCGCGGACCGGACTGCCGTAGCCGGCGCCGATGTCCACGCCGGTGTGCATCCGCCAGGTGTGGAAGATCGGGTGGAAGCGCCGACCGAACCGTGAGCTGATCGGTCCGGCGGCCGGGAACACCCGCAGGTGGACCCCGCCGGGTGCGACCGAACCGCCGCCCCGGCCGACGAGGATCTGCCCGACGGACGCCGACGCCGCCGCGCTCGCCGCCGCCGCCCGTTCGAACTCGGCCTTGCGCGCCTGGGCCGCCGCCAGGACCTGCTGCACCCGCGCCTCGTCGGCCCGCGCCGCGGCCTCGGCCCGGACGAGCACGTCCCGCTTCGCCGCGGCCTGCGCGAGCTCGCGGTCGAGGACGGTGCGGATCTGCTCGAGCGCCGCGGTGCGCCGGACGAGATCCCGGCGGGCGCGGTGGGCGTCGTCCTCGGCCACGTGGACGGCGTCGACGCTCCCGCTGAGGTCCCGGCCGACCGTGCGCAGGTACTCCGAGCGACGGGCCCGCTCCCCCGTCGTGGCCGATCCGAAGAGGAACGTGGTGCCGCCGCCCGAGTTGCGGTACAGCACCGCCGCCGCCTGGCGCGCGCGGCTGCGGGCACGGTCGGCACGACGGGTGGTGCGCAGCACCTGGACCTCGACGTTGCGGCGCGCCTGCTCCAGCCGGAGCCGGTCGGCGTCGAGCTCGCGGACCCGGTCCTGGACGCGGGCCACGTCGCCGTCGGCGGCCGCGAGGGCTGCCGCGGTCACGGCCCGCCGACCTTGGGCGGCGCGGTACGCGGCGAGGGCGTCCTGCTCGGCCTTCGAGGCGCCCTCGAAGTCGTCGGCGGGCCTCGCGACCCGACGGGGCGCCGACGCCGCCCCGCTCGGCGCGGCGGCCGGGTCCGCCACGACCCCGACGGTCGCGGCGAGCAGGAGGAGGGCACCGCCGAGCCGGCGGGCCACTCGTCTGGGCACCATCAGCAGTTGACAGTAACCACACCAGCAACACCAGTTGCGGACCCCCCACCCTTGGCGAAGCCGGCCAGAGCGGACGAAGGACCTGACGCGCTCCCGAGCCGGAGCGAGGAACGAGCGGAGGCGAGCCGTCGCGGAGCGTCCCGACCAGCGCCCCGCTCGGTACATCCGAGCGAAGCGACCGAAGAGGCCGACCGAGGGCCAGTTCTACACGTCCAGGAAGCGGCGCAGACCGACCAGCGCGCCGATGGCGCCGATGCCCGCACCGAGGAGCAGCACGATGACGCTCACCGTGAACGCGTCGCCGGCCGAGACGTACCAGCCGGCCCAGAACTGATTGGTGGTCCCGGACGGGATCGCGTTCGTCAGCGCCCGTTGCAGGCCCCACACCGCGAACACCCCGACCACCGCGCCGAGGAGGCCCTGGACCATGCCCTCGAACATGAACGGGACGCGCACGAACCAGTTGGACGCGCCGACCAGCTTCATCACCTCGATCTCGCGGCGGCGGGCGAAGGTCGCCAGGCGGATCGTGTTCACGATGAGGAACAGCGAGGCGAACAGCAGCGCGAGGAAGATGGCCAGGAACCCGTACCGGATCCAGCGCACCGTGGTCAGGAGGTCGTGGACCTCCTTCGGCGAGCTCTTCACCTGCTGCACACCTGCGAGCGTGGTGTAGCGCTCCGCGACCGTCTGCGACAGCGACGCCTTGCGCGGCACGACCGAGAACGACTCGGGCAGGTCGCTCGGGCGGGTGACCGACGCGAGATCCGAATCCTTCTCGAACTTCTTGAACTCGTCGTAGGCCTGCTGGTGGCTCACGAAGGTGAACCGCTTGACGTCGGGATCCTGGCCGAGCGCCTTCTGCACCGCCTGGGTCTGGGTCGTCGGCGCCGTGGGGTCCATGAACACGATGAACTCGACGCCGTTCTGCCACCGCTGGGTGCCGTGGTCCACGAGCCGGGTGAGCATCAGCGAGCACCCGAGGACGCAGAGCGACACCGCGACGGTCAGCACCCCCGCGAGCGTCATCATCTTGTTGCGGCTGAGCGAGACCCAGGTCTCGCGAACGAAGTATCCGAGGCGGGTCAACATCGTGGTCAGCTCCCGACGCCGTAGATGCCGCGGGCCTGGTCGCGCACGAGCGTGCCGTGGTCGAGCTCGACCACCCGGCGCCGCATCGTGTCGACGATGCGCGAGTCGTGGGTGGCCATCACCACCGTCGTGCCGGTCTTGTTGATGCGGTCGAGCAGCTTCATGATGCCGACCGTCGTCTGCGGGTCGAGGTTCCCGGTGGGCTCGTCGGCGAGCAGGATCAGCGGTCGGTTGACGAACGCACGGGCGATCGACACCCGCTGCTGCTCACCACCGGACAGCTCGTCCGGGAACCGCTCGAGCTTCTCGGAGAGACCGACGAGATCGAGGATCTGGGGTACCTGCGCCTTCGTGATGTGGGCGGGCCGGCCGATCACCTCGGACGCGAACGCGACGTTCTCGTAGACGGTCTTGCCCGGCAGGAGCTTGAAGTCCTGGAAGATGCAGCCGATGTTCCGCCGCAGCTGCGGGACCTTCCAGTTGGAGAGCTGGGTGACGTCGCGTCCCGCGACGACGATGCGCCCGCGCGTCGGGACCTCCTCGCGCAGCAGGAGACGGAGGAACGTCGACTTGCCGGAGCCGGAGGGCCCGACGAGGAAGACGAACTCGCCCTTGCCGACATCGAGGCTGACGTCCCGCAGGGCGGTGACCTCGCCCTTGTAGGTCATGGTGACGTTCTCGAAGCGAATCATGAGAGCACCTCAGGCTACCGGCGACCCTCCCCGAGACTGGGTCACCGGGCCCAGAAACCTCGGAACAGCAGCTCTCTCGACAACTTGCGCCGTGAATCAGGAGCTGAGCCGCCTCCGCGACACCGGTCACCAGGAGTCCCGGTACCGGGCGACAGCCAACGAGACGAACGCCCGGGCGGCTCAGGGTTTGGAAGCCGGGGGGTTCAGGAATCGGACGCGCGGCGCCACTGGAGGAACGACTCGATCAGTCCGTCCAGATCCCCGTCGAGGACCGCCTGGACGTTGCCGGTCTCGAAGCGCGTCCGTTCGTCCTTCACCAGCTGGTACGGCTGCAGCGTGTAGGTGCGGATCTGGCTGCCGAAGTCGATCCCGCGCTTCTCCCCCGACAGCTGCTCGAGCTCGGCCTTGCGCTCCTCGCGCTGCTTCTCGGCGAGTCGGGCCGCGAGGATCTGCATCGCCTTCGCCTTGTTCTGCAGCTGCGAGCGCTCGTTCTGACACGAGACGACGATCCCGGTGGGCAGATGGGTGATGCGGATCGCGGAGTCGGTGACGTTGACGTGCTGACCGCCGGCGCCCGACGACCGGTAGGTGTCGATGCGCAGATCCTTGTCGTCGATCTCGGGGGTCTCGGCGACGTCGAGCGCCGGCACCGCGTCGAACGCGGCGAACGCGGTCTGGCGACGCGCGTTCGCGTCGAACGGCGAGATGCGGATGAGCCGGTGCACGCCCTTCTCGCCGGTGAGCATCCCGTACGCGTACCGCCCGCGCACCGTGAACGTCGCCGAGCTGATGCCGGCCTCGGTGCCCTCGCTGATGTCCTCGACCTCGACGCTGAAGCCCCGGCGCTCGGCCCAGCGCGAGAACATGCGCAGCAGCATCTGCGCCCAGTCCTGCGCGTCGGTGCCGCCCGCGCCCGAGCTCACCTGGCAGATCGCGTCGCGCTCGTCGTACTCACCGATGAACAACGCGCGCAGCTCGAGCCGGTCGAGCTCGGCTCGCAGCGAGTCGAGCCCGCTCTCGATCTCGGGCTCGAGACTCTCGTCGCTCTCCTCGCGCGCGAGCTCGTAGAGCGTGTCGACGTCGTCGATGCGCTCGTCGAGATCGGCGATGAGCGCCAGGTCGTCACGGACCGCCGCGAGCTCGCTCGTCACCTTGCGGGCCACCTCGGGGTCGTCCCAGAGGTCGGGCCGGGCCGCCTCGGCCTCGAGCTCACCGAAGCGCGCCCGCTGCGCGTCGATGCGCAGGTAGGCGCGTGCCTCGTCGATGCGCTTGCGCGCCGCGCCCAGGTCGTCCGAGAAGTCCCTCATAGCCGCCGACCTACTTGCCGTGGCAGAGCTTGAACTTCTTGCCCGACCCGCAGTAGCAGGGCTCGTTGCGCCCGGGGAGCTTCTCGACCTGCACCGGCATCTGCGGGCGCTGGTCCTCGACCACCGGCGGCGCGTCGTCGGTCATGACGTCGACGGGCGCCGCGGCCGCGGCGGCCGAGAACGAGCTGCTCCCCTGCACCGGGTCCTCCGGGGCCGAGTAGCTGAGGTTGGCGACCGGACGCGGCGCGTCGTCGGCGACGACCTCGAGCCGGAAGATGTACCGGACGAAGTCGTCCTTGATCGACTCGATCATGGCCTCGAACATGTCGAAGCCTTCCTTCTGCCACGCCGCGAGCGGGTCCTGCTGACCCATGGCGCGCAGGTTGATGCCCTCGCGCAAGTAGTCCATCTCGTACAGGTGCTCACGCCAATGCTGGTCGATCACCGAGAGCATCACGCGTCGCTCGATCTCGCGGAGCTGCTCCGCGCCGATCAGGGACTCCTTGGTCTCGTACTGCTCGATCGCGTCGCCGTAGAGCAGCTCGAACACGGCCTCCGGGTTCGGCAGCGCGGCGACCTGGTCGCGTGAGACGCGCGCCGGGAACACGTCGCCCGCCTCGCGCATGAGCTCGTCGACGTCCCAGTCCTCGGAGAACTCGCCGCCCGCGGTGGCGGCGCTGACCACGTGGTCGACGGCCCCCTCGATCGCGTCGACGGCCTCGTCGCGCAGGTCACCGCCCTCGAGGATCTGCTGGCGGCGCCGGTAGATCACCTTGCGCTGCTCGTTCATGACCTCGTCGTACTTGAGGACGTCCTTGCGGATCTCGAAGTTGCGGTCCTCGACGGTGTGCTGCGCCCGCTCGATCGCCTTGGTGACCATCTTCGCCTCGAGCGGCAGGTCGTCGGGGAACGCCTTGCCCATCACCCAGTTCATCGCCCCGGTCGCGAAGAGGCGCATGAGCTCGTCCTCGAGCGAGAGGTAGAAGCGGCTCTCACCGGGGTCGCCCTGACGCCCGGAACGGCCGCGGAGCTGGTTGTCGATCCGGCGGCTCTCGTGGCGCTCGGTGCCGAGCACGTAGAGGCCCCCGAGCTCCCGGACCGCGGCGCCCTCCTCGGCGCACTGCTCCTTGAACTGCGCGACCAGCGCCTCGTACTTCTCTGGGTCCTCCTCCGGCTGACCGCCGCTCGCGAGCATCTCCTCGGTGGCGAGGCCCTCCGGGTTGCCGCCGAGGAGGATGTCGACGCCCCGGCCGGCCATGTTGGTGGCGACGGTGACGCCGTTGAGCCGTCCCGCCTGGGTCACGACGGTGGCCTCCGCCTCGTGCTTCTTGGCGTTGAGGACCGAGTGCGGGATGCCCCGCTGGTCGAGCAGCTTCGAGAGGTGCTCGCTCTTCTCGACCGAGATGGTGCCGACGAGCACGGGCTGACCGTGGTCGTAGCGCTCCTGGATGTCGTCGGCGAGCGCGTCGAACTTCGCCGACTCGGTCTTGTAGATGAGGTCGGGCTGGTCGGCGCGGACCATCGCCCGGTTGGTGGGGATCGTGACGACCTCGAGGCCGTACGTGTGCGCGAACTCGCCGGCCTCGGTGCTCGCGGTCCCGGTCATGCCCGAGAGCTTCTCGTACAGCTTGAAGTAGTTCTGGAGGGTGACCGTGGCGAGGGTCTGGTTCTCCTCCTTGATGCGCACGCCCTCCTTCGCCTCCACCGCCTGGTGGAGTCCGTCGCTCCAGCGCCGTCCGTCGAGGATGCGCCCGGTGAACTCGTCGACGATCTTCACCTCGCCGTCGGCGACCACGTAGTCGATGTCGCGCCGGAACAGCTCCTTGCCCTTCAGCGCGGCCTGGAGCTGGTGGACGAAGTTCTGGTTGACGTGCTCGTAGAGGTTGTCGACGCCGAGCGCGGCCTCGACGCGGTGGATGCCCTCCTCCGTGGGCACGATCGTGCGCTTCGCCTCGTCGACCTCGTAGTCGCGGTCACGCTGGAGGGTCTTCACGATGCGGGCGAACTGGAAGTACAGCGCCTGCGCGTCGTCCGCCCGGCCCGAGATGATCAGCGGCGTGCGGGCCTCGTCGATGAGGATCGAGTCGACCTCGTCGACGATCGCGAAGTTGTGGCCGCGCTGGGCCTGCTCCTCGAGCGAGCCGGCCATGTTGTCGCGGAGGTAGTCGAAGCCGAACTCGTTGTTCGTGCCGTACGTGATGTCGGCCGCGTAGGCGCGCCGCTTCAGCTCGGGGTCGTCGATGTCGGGGAGCACCACGCCGACCTCGAGGCCGAGGAAGCGGTGGATGCGTCCCATCCACTCGGAGTCGCGCTTGGCGAGATAGTCGTTGGTCGTCACCTGGTGGACGCCGAGTCCCTCGAGCGCGTTGAGGTAGCTGGGCAGCGTCGAGACGAGGGTCTTGCCCTCACCGGTGCGCATCTCGGCGACCCACCCGAAGTGCAACGCGGCGCCGCCCATGATCTGGACGTCGAAGTGGCGCTGGCCGAGCACCCGCTTCCCCGCCTCGCGCACGGTCGCGAACGCCTCCGCGAGCAGGTCGTCGAGGTCCTCGCCCCGCTCGAGCCGGCCCCGGAACTCGTCGGTACGGCCGCGGAGCTGGTCGTCGGACAGGCGCTCGACCTCGGGCTCGAGGCCCGCGACCTCCGGCACGATCGACTGGAGCAGCTTGAGCTTCCGGCCTTCGCCCGCGTTGAGGATCTTCTTGAACACGCCCATCGGGGCCGAGTGTACCGGCGGGCCCTCCGCGCCCCGGGCCGCCCGATGCGGGCGGTCCGACCCTCAGACGACCGTCGCGCCCGGGGAGTGCTTGGGCTTGGACCTCGACACGCGCTTGGAGTGGACCTTGCTCACCTGCTGCTCGGCCTTGGCGAAGGCCCGGTCGAGGGCCGTGCGCTGGTCCGAGGCGGCGCCGTGCGCCTTGACGAGCTGACCGGTGAGATGGACCACGATCTCGCACTCGTGGGCGTCGGGCTCCCGGGGGTTGCGGACCTCACGGAAGTCCACCTCGACCCGCCGGATGTCCGTCGCGAGCCGTCCGAGCCGCTCCAGCTTGCGCCGGCTGTCGGCCTCGACCGCCTCGTCGACGTCGACGTTGCTCCCACGCACGAGGATGTCCATCCCCACCTCCCGGTGTCGGTGTCCGTTGTCGTCGGCCGCAGTATCCGCTCAGCCCGGGCCGGGGTCGAGAGGACCTTCGACCGTCGGCTCGGGACTCTTGAACCTGTCCGGTTCCGGGGCCGGCTCGAACGCGCTCGGTGGCACGATCCAGCCGAGCAGCGACTCGGCGACCGCGTCGGGGGCGGGCGCATAGCTGCCGTCCGCGATCGCGCGTCGCAGGTGCGCGATCCGTTCGGGCGTCACGCTCATCGGTGCCTCCCCCTTCCGATCGGCTCAGGGTACCGGGTCAGTGCTTCCGTGCCACCGCCGCGCCGAGGACCGCGGTGGCACCCGCCGTGCGCAGGGCCGCCGCCGCCGCGGTGAGCGTGGCGCCGGTGGTCACGACGTCGTCGACCACCAGGACCCGGCGGGCGGCGACCCGGCGCGGATCGGTCACCGTGAAGCCGGGGCCGCCCAGGCGCTCGGTGCGGGGCCGGCCGGTCTGGGGCGCTCGGCCCCGCCGGTGGAGCAGGCCGAGGACCGGCCGGTCGAGGGCCACGCCCACGGCACGCGCGAGCGCCTCGGCGTGGTCGAAGCCACGCTCGCGCCGGCGCGCCGCCGTCGTGGGCGCCCACGTGAGGACATCGACGGCGTGGCGATCGGCGACGAGCCCGGCCGCCAGCTCCGCCGCGAGGAACGGCAGGGCGGCGTGCCGGCGGCGGTACTTCGCCCGGGCGATCAGCTCGCGCGCGGTGCCGGTGTACGCGAAGGCGACGGTCAGCGCGTCCAGACCCCGGGGCGGCGGGACCGGCCGGGCCCGCACCATGCGGACCCGGCACGCGCCGCACACGGGCTCACCCCGACCACCGCACCCCGGGCACACGGCCGGGAACACCACCGCGGCCAGGCCCGGTCCCATGCCCGGACCGTACCGACGGGGTGCGACACGCGGCCCCGCTCACGGGCGAGGGCGCTCGGAGGCACGGGCCACGGCGCCGGGAGCGACCGGGCCGGCCTCGGTGATCACCGCGGTGACGAGACGCGCGGGCGTCACGTCGAAGGCGGGATTGTGCGCCGCCGCACCGGCCGGGGCGACCGGCCGGTCTCCGTACCGGAGGACCTCCTCGGCGTCGCGCCGCTCGATCGCGACGTCGGCGCCGGTCGGCGTGTCGGGATCGACCGTCGACGTCGGCGCGGCCACGTAGAACGGCACCCCGTGCGCGTGCGCGAGCACGGCGAGCGTGTACGTCCCGATCTTGTTGGCGACGTCGCCGTTCGCGGCGATGCGGTCCGCGCCGACGACGACCGCGTCCACCTCACCGGCCGCGAACAGCGATCCCGCTGCGGCGTCGACCACGATCCGGAACGGGATGCCCAGCCGGTGGAGCTCCCACGCCGTGAGGCGCGCGCCCTGCAGGACCGGGCGGGTCTCGTCGACCCACACCGACGCGACCCGTCCGGTGTCGTGCCCCGCCCGGATCACGCCGATCGCAGTCCCGTACCCCACACACGCGAGCGCACCCGCGTTGCAGTGCGTGAGCACGCGTGCGCCTTCGGGGAGCAGCGCCGCGCCGTGCGCACCGATCGCACGATTGGCGGCGACGTCGCTCGCGGCCAGGTCGAGCGCGCACCGCAGCGCCGCATCGGCCCCGCCGGCCCGGTACGCGTCGACGGCCCGGTCCACGCCCCACGCGAGGTTCACCGCCGTCGGTCGCGCCGCCCGCAGCGAGGCCACCGCCGCGTCGAAGTCCGCCGGCTCGGACGCCGCGAGCACCACCCCGAACGCACCGGCCACGCCCAGGGCCGGCGCGCCCCGGACGGCGAGGGACCGGATCGCGCCGACGAGCTCGGGAACGGCGGCGCACTCGAGGAACTCGAGCGCCGCCGGGAGCCGGCGCTGGTCGACGAGCCGCACCGCGCCGGCGCGCCACTCGATCGTCGGCGGGATCGGGTCCGTCACGGCCCGGAACCTACGCTCACGCGGGACCGATCCGATCGACTGGTCCAGATCCGCGGGCCACCCCCGGTAGCCTCGCCCCCGTGTCGAGCGCCGATCCCGCCGCGACCAAGCGTGACGTCCGGGTCGCCTGGGCGATCCACGCGCTGACCGCGAGCGGCGTGCTCCTCGGCGCCGCCGGTCTCGAGGCGGTGGTGCGCGGCCATCCCCGCACCGCCATCGTGTACCTGATCGCGGCGATGATCGTCGACGGCATCGACGGACCGATCGCCCGGGCGGCGAAGGTGCAGGACGCGCTGCCCGGCATGGACGGCAACATCCTCGACCTGGTCGTCGACTACCTCACCTGCGTGGTGCTGCCGGTCGCGTTCATGGCGTACTTCCACGCCTTCCCGTCGGGCTGGACCGTCATCCTCTGCGCGCTGATCCTGTTCACCGCCGTGCTGTGGTTCGCCCGCACCGAGCTGATGACCGAGGACCACTGGTTCCGGGGCTTCCCGGCGATCTGGAACCTGGTCGCCCCGACCTTCTTCCTGCTGCGCAGTCCGCAGTGGGTGAACATCGTCGTGACGATCGCGCTCTGCGCGCTCACGCTCAGCGAGGTGAAGTTCGTGCACCCGATGCAGGTGCGCGAACGCCGCGTGACGAACATCGTCGTGACGTCGCTCTGGCTCATCGCGATGCTCTGGCAGACGCTCGCGTGGCCCACCGAGATCCTGCCGCTGCAGATCGTGCTCCTCGCCGCCCCGGCGTGGTTCGCGTTCATCACCGTCGAGCGCACCGTGCGCGGAAACCCGAGACACGTGGAGATGGAATGACCAGCATTTCGACCGAGCACGTCGCCTACAGCGGCCGGCCCAGCGCGGAGCCGCTGCCGAAGACGGCGCTGCCGGCGCACGGCATGGACGCGGACAGCGCCTACCGCCTGATCCACGACGAGCTCCTCCTCGACGGCTCGAGCCGGCTCAACCTCGCGACGTTCGTCACGACGTGGATGGAGCCGCAGGCCGACCGCCTCATGGCCGAGGCCTTCGACAAGAACATGATCGACAAGGACGAGTACCCGCAGACCGCGGAGCTCGAGCGCCGCTGCGTGAGCATGGTCAGCAAGCTGTTCCACGCCCCCGGCGACCCTGTCGGCGTGTCGACGATCGGCTCCAGCGAGGCGGTCATGCTCGCCGGCCTGGCGCTGAAGTGGCGCTGGCGCAAGGCGCGCGGCGTCGAGCCGGGCGACGAGCAGAAGCCCAACCTCGTGCTCGGCAGCAACGTCCAGGTCGTGTGGGAGAAGTTCTGCCGGTACTGGGACGTCGAGCCCCGGTACATCCCGATGACGGAGGACCGCTTCACGATCACGGCCGAGTCGGTGATGGAGCGCGTCGACGAGAACACGATCGGCGTCGTCGCGATCCTCGGCACCACGTTCACCGGCGTGTACGAGCCGATCGGCGAGATCCACGACGCGCTGTCGAAGTACAACGAGACGGCTGCGACACCGGTGCCCCTGCACATCGACGCGGCGAGCGGCGGGTTCGTCGCCCCGTTCCTGCAGCCGCACCTCGAGTGGGACTTCCGCCTGCCGTGGGTGAAGTCGATCAACGTCTCCGGCCACAAGTACGGGCTCACGTACCCGGGCGTCGGCTTCGCGGTCTGGCGCGAGGCCGAGGACCTTCCCGAGGACCTCGTGTTCCACGTGAACTACCTCGGCGGCGACATGCCGACGTTCACGCTCAACTTCTCCCGCCCGGGCAACCAGGTCGTCGGCCAGTACTACAACTTCATCCGCCTCGGCCACGACGGCTACGTCACGATCATGCGGACCCTGCAGACGATCGCGCACGACCTCGCCGAGCGGATCGGGAAACTCCCCGAGTTCGAGCTCGTGAGCGACGCCACCGACACCCCCGTGTTCGCGTTCAAGGTCGCCGACGGGGTCGGGTTCGACGCGTTCGAGCTGTCGGACCGGCTGCGCAAGACCGGGTGGCAGGTCCCCGCCTACACGATGCCCGACGACGCGACCGACGTCGCCGTGCTGCGCATCGTCGTGCGGGAGGGCTTCAGCGCCGACCTCGCCGACCTGTTGATGCTCGCCCTCGACGAGGCCCGCCACGACCTCGCCTCCGGCGACGGCCACGGCAAGGCGCATTTCGCGCATACGTAATTCTGCGGCGCCTGCGGCGCCGTGCGGGGCGACCGGACGTCACGTGCCGGACTGAAAGCCCGGTACCAGGACTCCTGGTGATCAGCGCCGCTGCGTCGCCCCGCGCCGCTCGGGACGCGACGAGGCCCCGGCAGTTCTGCCGGGGCCTCGTTCCTTGTTCTGTCGTTCAATACCGATAGTGGTCGGGCTTGTAGGGGCCCTCGACGGGGACGCCGAGGTAGTCGGCCTGCCACTCGGTGAGGGTCGTGAGCTTCACGCCGAGCTTCTCGAGGTGGAGACGGGCGACCTCCTCGTCGAGGTGCTTCGGCAGGGTGTACACCTTGCGCTCGTAGAAGTTCGGGTGGCCGAAGACCTCCATCTGCGCCATCACCTGGTTCGTGAAGCTGTTCGACATCACGAAGCTCGGGTGACCCGTCGCGCAGCCCAGGTTCAGCAGCCGGCCCTCGGCGAGGATGATCACGGAGTGGCCGTCGGGGAAGACCCACTCGTCGACCTGCGGCTTGATGTTGACCCGCTGGACGCCCGGGATCTTGGCGAGGCCGGCCATGTCGATCTCGTTGTCGAAGTGACCGATGTTGCCGACGATCGCGTTGTGCTTCATCCGGCTCATCTGGTCGGCCGAGACGATCATCGCGTTCCCGGTGGTGGTGATCACCAGGTCCGCCTCGCCGATGACGTCCTCGAGCGTGGTGACCTCGTAGCCCTCCATCGCCGCCTGCAGCGCGCAGATCGGGTCGATCTCGGTGACGATCACCCGGGCGCCCTGACCGCGCAGCGACTGCGCGCTCCCCTTGCCGACGTCGCCGTAGCCGCAGACGACCGCGACCTTGCCGGCGAGCATGACGTCGGTCGCCCGGCAGATGCCGTCGACGAGCGAGTGCCGACAGCCGTAGAGGTTGTCGAACTTGCTCTTGGTGACCGAGTCGTTGACGTTGATCGCCGGGAACAGGAGCTTGCCCGCCTCCATCATCTGGTAGAGCCGGTGCACGCCGGTGGTGGTCTCCTCGGTCACGCCCTGGATGCCGGCCGCCATCTTGTGGAAGCGCTGCGGGTCATCGGTGAGGTTGCGCGCGAGCGTGGCGAGCACGATCGCGAACTCCTCGGACTCCGCGGTCGACGGGTCGGGCACCGCGCCCGCCTTCTCGAACTCGACGCCCTTGTGGACGAGCAGCGTGGCATCGCCACCGTCGTCGAGGATCATGTTGGGACCGTCCTCGCCGGGCCAGTTCAGCGCCTGCTCGGTGCACCACCAGTACTCCTCGAGCGTCTCGCCCTTCCAGGCGAACACCGGGATGCCGGCGGCGGCGATCGCGGCGGCGGCGTGGTCCTGGGTCGAGAAGATGTTGCAGCTCGCCCAGCGCACCTCGGCACCGAGCGCGACGAGCGTCTCGATCAGCACCGCGGTCTGGATGGTCATGTGCAGCGACCCGGTGATGCGGGCGCCGGCGAGGGGCTTGGTCTCGGTGTAGCGCTCCCGGAGGGCCATGAGGCCGGGCATCTCGTGCTCGGCGAGCTGGATCTCCTTGCGGCCGAACTCGGCGAGCGTCAGGTCGGCGACCTTGAAATCGGACGTGCGTTCCTCGGTGACGGTCATGCGTGACTCCTCGGGTCATGACGGCGCGCGACGCGGCCGTCAGCTTGGGAGTCGGCCCGGATCACCGGATGACAGCCCGCACGGGGGCCCGACCAGGGCGGTCATGCTACACGGCCCGTTCGGCCGGTTGCGACGGCCCGTCCCGGAGGTGTGTGCGCTCGGCCCCGCATACCGGGGTGGCACGCACACACCTCCGGGGAGATCAAGGTCGCCGGGCGGAGGACGCCCGGACGTCAGGCGCGGCGCGTGATCTCCACGGTCACGTCGAGCGTCTCGGCGCGGCCCCCGAGGTAGACGCCGCGCAGGGGCGGCACGTCGGCGTAGTCACGACCGCGTGCGACGAGCACGTGATCGGGTCCGACCGGCCGGCCGTTGGTGGGGTCGACCGGGATCCAGCGCCCCGCCCACGCGTCGAGCCACGCGTGACTCTCGCCTGCGACCGTCTCCCCGATGTCGGCGCCGGCCTGGGGTGAGAGGTACCCCGACGCGTACCGGCACGGCACCCCGGCCGCGCGCAGCACCGCGAGCGTGACGTGCACGAAGTCCTGGCAGACGCCCGCGCCCGCGGCGAGTGCCTCGGTCGCGGTGGTGTCGACGGTCGTGACGCCCTTGCGGTACTCGAGCCGCTCCTGCACCAGCTCCTGCGCACGGTCGACCGCAGCCGCGGGATCGGGCGCGCCACGCACCGACTCGGCGAGGTCGCGGACCGCGTCGTCGGCGTCGGTGTACCGCGTCGGCATCAGCAGCTCGCACCACACGTCCTGCTCGTCGGCGTCCTCGAGGTTCCGCCACGTCCACACCGCGCCCGGACCCGACGAGTGGGGCGACGTCTCCACCTGACTCGTCGCGACGATGCTCAGCTCGCGGTGTGCGCGCCGGAGGTCGAACGCGTGCACGACGGTCCCCCAGTAGTCGGTGAACCGCGCGAGCCGGGCCGAGGGCGTCACGTCGACCCGGTGCGACAGCAACCACTGTCCGTCGGCCGAGCGCGGCGAGAGGCGCACCTCGTTGTGCGACGCGGTGACGTCGCTCTCGTAGCGGAACCCGGTGGCGTGCCGGATCTCGAGCCGCCAGGGGCGGTCGGTCATCCGCGGGTGGCGCGCCGGGGCCGCAGCGCGGGGTTCCACGGCACGGGCAGCGGCCCGGGGCGGCTCGCAACCGGGGGACGCCAGGACGCGGTCCAGGGGACGGGGGTGGCCATCATGCGCTCCATTCGACGATTCGCTCGGTCAGGAAGTACCGGGCGGCGATCGACTCGTGCATCGCCGCCACGGCTCGCTGCACCATCGCGATCTGGTCGGGCAGGGTCGCCACCAGGTCGTCGACGCGCAGGAACTCGAGCTCGGCGCGGGCGATGCCGGCGCGCCGACGGGCCTCGTCGCCGACCCGGGAGCGCGCATCGCTCGGCGCGAGCTCCTCGAGGACGCGCTCGCAGGCCACGAAGGAGTGCATGACCGAGCGCGGGAACAGATGGTCGAGGAGGAGGAACTCCGCCGCCGCCGACGGGTCGACCGCCCGGCGGTACGTCCGCAGGAACGCCTCGTACGCCGAGGCGCACCGCAGCGTCGTGATCCAGCCGCCGCCGGATTCCGAGCCGATGCGCGCCGACAGGATGCGCGCACTCGTGTCGATACGCTCGAGGTTGCGGCCCAGCACGAGGAACCGCCACCCCTCGTCGCGGGCGAGCGTGGCGTCGGCCAGGCCGGCGAGCACCGCCATCCGGTCGCGCACCTCGCGGAAGAACTCGTGCGGCACCGCGGTCGCGACCCGGGTCGCGAGATTGAGGTGCGCGGAGTTGAGCACCTCCCACATCTCGGAGGAGATCGCCTCCCGTGCGCCGCGCGCGTTCTCCCACTCGACCTCGATCGAGGCGACGATCGACCCGGGGTTGTTCGGCGCGAACGCGAGGTGGCGGAGCACCGCGTCGGCGTCGCGCGCGTCGGGAACGTCGGTGCCCATCGCGCGCAGGAGCGCGACGCACACCGTCTGCTCGTCGGCGAAGCGGTCCTCGAGCAGGTGGTGGTAGTGGACGTCGAGCAGGCGAGCGGTGTCCTCGGCCCGTTCGGTCGCGCGCCCGATCCAGTAGAGCGACTCGGCGATGCGGCTCAGCACGCGAACCTCCGGCGGTTCACTGGTCCGCCCCGCCCCGCCACGGCCCCGAGGTGGGCGGCGGCGCGGCCGTCTCCGGCGCCGGCGCCACGGGCCGCTCCTCCACGACCCGGAGCGCGTCCTCGGGGGCGACCGGCTCGTCGGGCGCCTCGGTCGCGGCCGGCTCGAGCCGCTCGAGGGGACCGGCCAGCACCCAGGTGTCCTTCGACCCGCCACCCTGGCTCGAGTTCACGACCAGGCTCCCCTGCCGCAGCGCGACCCGGGTCAGCCCGCCGGGGACCACCCAGACGTCGTCGCCGTCGTGGACGGCGAAGGGCCGGAGATCGAGGTGCCGCGGCTGCATGCGCCCGTCGACGAACGTCGGCGCGGTCGAGAGCGCGATCGGGTGCTGCGCCACGTAGCCGCGCGGGTCCGCCGCGATCGCGTCGGCGAGATCGGTCAGTGTGCGGTCGTCGGCCTGCGGACCGATCACGATCCCGTAGCCGCCGGCGCCGTCGACGGGCTTCACGACCATCCGGTCGAGCCGGTCGAGCACCCACGCGCACACGTCGGGATCACCGAGACGGTAGGTCTCGACGTTGGCGAGGATGGGCTCCTCGCCGAGGTAGTAGCGGATCATCGCGGGGACGTACGGGTAGACGGCCTTGTCGTCGGCGACGCCGTTGCCCGGCGCGTTCGCGATCGTGACCCGGCCGGCGCGTGCGGCGTGCAGCATCCCCGCACACCCGATGACCGACTCGGGCCGGAACTGGAGCGGATCGAGGTACTCGTCGTCGATGCGCCGGTACACCACGTGCACCCGTTGCAGGCCGCCGGTCGTGCGCATGTACAGCGTCTCGTCCTGCACGACGAGGTCGCTGCCCTCGACGAGCTCGACGCCCATCTGCCGGGCGAGGAACGAGTGTTCGAAGTACGCACTGTTGTGGACCCCCGGGGTGAGCACCACCACGCACGGATCGGTGACCCCTTCGGGCGCAGTGCGCCGCAGTGCCTCGAGCAGCCGCATCGGGTACGCGTCGACCCGCCGGATCCGGTGGCTCGCGAACAGCTCGGGGAACACCCGGGTCATCGCCCGGCGGTTCTCCACGACGTAGGAGATCCCGGACGGCACCCGCAGGTTGTCCTCGAGCACGCAGAAGCGGCCGTCGCCGTCGCGCACGAGGTCGATGCCGGCGACGTGGATCCGCACGCCCTTCGGCGGCTCGATCCCGGCCACCTGCCGGTGGAAGTGCCGCGACGTCAGCACGAGGCGGCGCGGCACCACCCGGTCCGCCAGGATGCGCCCGGCGCCGTACACGTCGGCGAGGAACGCTTCGAGCGCCCGGACCCGCTGCCGGACCCCGGACTCCACCTGGTGCCACTCGTCGTGCGGGATGATCCGGGGCACGAGGTCGAGGGGGAACGGGCGCTCCTCCCCCGAGAGCTGGAACGTGATGCCCTGGTCGCGGAACGCTCGGTCACGCGCGGTGCAACGATCCGCGAAGTCGGCCGGCGACAGCGTCTGCAGGGCGTCGGCGAGTGCGGTGGCGTGGCGCCAGGGACGCTCGGGCGCCTCGAACAGCTCGTCGACCGCGCCGACCGCTGTGTACCCCGCGAGCAGATCCCCCATCACCGGCGACGGTACGGGCGCCGCGTTACGGGCTCGTGACGCAGGAAGCACGACGACGTTGCAGGACGCGGAGCGTCATCCAACGGTCACGCACCGGGTGCGCAGGAGCGTCAGCGCGGCGCGATCGTGCTGCCGCAGGCGATGATCCTCGCCGGGATGCCGTCGCGCAGCGGCGCGTCGTCCACCGCGGCGGCCCCCCGGTAGGGCTGGTCCAACGCGAAGATGACGGTGAGGTTGAGCGCGACGACCACCGTCACCGCACCGGTGAGCACGTAGTGCCACCGCCGGTGCTGCGTGTCGAGGCAGCTCGCCACCGCGACGAGCACGATGCTGCTGGCCACGATCACGATGATGAGCAGCCCCGGCACCGCCGTGCCGACCGAGTCGATGCGATCCCGCCGGTCGCCCGCGAGCTGGGCGGCCTGCTGCGCCATCACGTCGTGGAACGGCGAGTGGGGGTCGTCGACGTGCGTGGCCGCGATCTCGCGGAACAGGACCTCGAGGTGCTCGCGCGTCTCCTTCGCCGACCGGCCGGAGTTGCGCAGGCGAGGCAGCTCGTCGCAGATGACCGAGCGGGCGTAGCGCAGCACCTGCGTCTGGATGTGGGAGCTCGCCGGCTCCGGCAGGGTCCGCGCCGAGTAGTAGATCCCGGCGAGCGTGGCCGCCTCGTTCGAGACGTTGCCGTTCACCTCGTCGTAGGTCTGCCACTCGTTCACGATCACGAACGCGACGAGCACCGCGTACAGGGCGGCCACCACGCCGAGCACCGTGGCCACCGTGGCGCCGGTGCGGGATCGGACGTCGCTCTCGAGGACGCGCGACGCGAGCCACGAGAAGAGCAGCGCGACGCCCAGACCCACCGCGAGCATGACGACGAGCTGCAGCACGACGGGGAGGTCGACGAAGGTGTCCATCGCGTCCGGACGACGGGGTGGTTCAGCCCCGGGCCATGTCGTCGACGCAGACGGTGACCGCGAGGATCAGTGCCACGTCCTGATCGGTGCGGATCTCGACGCCGTACGTCTCGCGGACCCGGAACCACTTCTTGGAGATGGTGGCCACGGTGTCGCCGTCGCACTCGATCTCGTACTCGTGGTCGGCGAAGTTGCCGTGCGCCGAGAGATCGTCGCCCCCGTCCACGTCGATCTTGTAGCGGTCCCGGATCCCCACGAGGTTCTTGTGCACCGTCGCGGACTTGCCGTCCATGTCGATCGTCATCTTGTCGCGGACGCTGAGCACCCGCTCCTTGATCTTCGCGACGTCGTTGCCCTCGGCGTCCTTCAGGATGAACGTGTCCCGGACCCGAGCGGCCTTGCCGTCGACCTTGAAGACGCGTTGACCGGACTCGTCCTCGACCCACGAGTCGTCGCCGACCGACATCAGCTTCTCGCGCATCTGGAACCGCCGGACCTCGTGGTCGTCACCGCCACGCAGTCGATCGCGTAGACCCATGGATCCTCCTCGGAGTTCGGCCCGCCCGCCGGCAGGCGGATCGAGCGTAGGGAGCCGTCACCGCCGGGAGCATCATCCCGACGGGGTGAACGTCGGGAGCGTCAGCCCTGCCAGCCCCGACCCGGCTCGTGGCGGACGGCCTCGGTCTCGTCGGGCCGCGCGTAGTCGTCCTCGAGCCGGTAGGTGGTGCCGATCTCGGGCGTCGAGACCTCGAGCACGTCGCAGTCGGTGATCCCGACGAGGCGGTGCCGCTGACCGATCGCGACGGAGTAGCCCAGGCCGGGCTCGAGCTCGGTCTCCACCATCTCGCCGGTGCCGTCGTCCCAGACCACCTTGGCGCGCCCGGCCATCAGGAACCAGGACTCCTGCTTCGCGTCGTGGAGCTGGAGGGAGAGCCGCCGGCCGGCGGCGATGTGCAGGAGCTTGCCGCAGTACGGACGGTCGTCGGGGGTCCAGTGGATCTCCCAACCCCACGGCTTGTCGACGCGCCGGGCGGACCCGGCGGTCGTGAAGCTGGTGGGGTCCCCGATGGCGGAAGGCGTCGTCACGGCGGGTCAGCTTCGCGCGAGCGAGTCCTTCAGCCGCGTGATCGCCGCGATCGGGCCGGGGTCGACGTCGTTCTGCAGCGCGAGGTAGCAGCTCACCCAGTCGCCCAGGTACATGAGGTCGAACAGGTGGGCGAGGCGCCCGTCACCCTCCGAGCGCACCGTGAGCACCTGGTACACGCACTCCTCGAGCTGCTCGCGCACTCCCGCGAACCGCGGCTCGAGTCGACCGTGCTCGAAGCCGTGGCGCAGCTCCACGAGCGACAGCACCTGCCGGGTCACGTCCCCGTGCTGGGCCCAGCCGCAGATCTCGTTGTGGTCGAGCTCCGGGTGCGCGTTCCAGAACGCGGGCGCCTTCGCGTTCTCGTTGACGTCGGCCTTCCAGCGCATGGCCGCGACCGCGCCGAGCGCGCCCCCACCGTGGATCAGGGGGATGGTGCGATCGAGGCGGCGGGCGAGCTCACGCGCCGGGTTCGCGGCGCCCTCCACCGCCGGGACGCAACGGTCACGCCGGCGGGCGAGCTGGTCCTGTGCGCCGATCAGCAGCGAGTGGGCACCCGGGACCATGCCCATGCGGAACAGCGTGACGAACAGTGGCGCGACCAGCGCACCGAGCGCGGCGCGCGGCATCAGACCCGGCGGGCAGGCGACGTGGAGCCCACCCGCGTCCGTGACGAGCGCCGCCAACGTCCCGCCCCCCGAGACCGCGATCACGCGGGCGCCGGCCTCGAGCGCGCCCGCGGTCATCGACAGCGTCTCCTCGGTGTCGCCCGAGTACGAGACCGCGAACACCAGCGAGTGCGGGCCCACGAACGCGGGCGTGCGGTACTGCTTGAGGACCGTGACCGGGACCGGCAACTCGGTGTTCGCCACCGCGGCGAGCACGTCGCCGGCGATGCCCGACCCGCCCATGCCGAGCACGACGACGTTGCGGATGTCGGCGGCGTCGGGCAGTCGCGCCGGATCGATCCCGTGGGCGGCGGCCTCGTGCGCGGCGGTGAGCTGCTCGGGCAGGCCGGCGACCGCGTCGAGGAACCCGATGGAGTCGGTCATCCTCTCGGCCCGTCCGTCATCTCGGCCCGTCCGGGGAGCGCACGCCGCCGCTCATGCGGCGAAGGTCGGCTGGATCCCCTCGGCCTCGGCCCTGGCCATCAGCCGGTCGTGCTCGGAGTCCGGGACGGTCTCGGCCTCGTCGACGAGCATGATGGGGATGTCGTCGCGCACCGCGTACCGCCGCTTGAGCCGCGGGTTGTACAGCGCGCCCTCGCTCTCGAAGTACAGCAGCGGGCCCTTGTCCTCCGGGCACGCCAGGATCTCGAGCAGCTGCGGGTCGAGCGCCACAGGCGTCTCCTACTTCTCGTCGCGGATGAGGGACAGGACCTCGGCGGTGTGAGCTTCGCACGCCGGACGGTCGGCGGCCTCCAGGTTGAGCCGGAGCAACGGCTCCGTGTTGCTCGGCCGGAGGTTGAACCACCAGTCTCCGAAGTCGACGGTGAGCCCGTCGAGCCGGTCCTGGGCCGTGTCGGCGTAGTGCGCGGCCACCGCCTCGATCACCGCGTGCGGATCGGCGACCTTCGTGTTGATCTCCCCCGACGCCGCGTAGCGCTCGAACGGCTTGCGCAGCTCCGAGAGGGGCACGTCGGCCTGCGAGAGCGCCTCGAGGACCACCATCGCGGCGATCGAGCCGGAGTCGGCCCGCCAGTTGTCGCGGAAGTAGTAGTGCGCCGAGTGCTCACCGCCGAAGATCGCGTCGGTCTCGGCCATCACCTGCTTGATGAACGAGTGGCCGACGCGCGTGCGCACGGGCTCACCGCCGTTCTCCCGGACGACCTCCGGGACCGCCTTCGAGCAGATCAGGTTGTGCACGACCGTCCCACCGCCGGACCGGCGCAGCATCGACTGCGCCACGATCGCCGTGGTGGTCGACCCCGACACCGGCTCCCCGAGGTCGTCGACGAGGAACACCCGGTCCGCGTCGCCGTCGAACGCGAGTCCGAGGTCGGCTCCCGTCTCGAGCACCCGGGCCCGCAGATCGGCGAGGTTCTCGGGCTGGATCGGGTCGGCGGGGTGGTTCGGGAACGTGCCGTCGAGCTCGCCGTACATCACCGTGAGATCGAACGGCAGGCCCTCGAACACGCGCGGCACGACGAGACCGCCCATGCCGTTCGCGGTGTCGGCCACGATCGAGAGCGGCTTCAGCGCCTTCACGTCGACGAAGGACCGCACGTGCTCGGCGAAGTCGTCGAGGAGGTCCCGCTCGTGCACGTCGCCGGCCTCCTCGGCCCGCTCGAGCAGTCCGGCGGCGACCGCCTCCTTGATCTGGAGCAGCCCGGTGGCCTCGCCGATCGGCGCCGCCCCCGCCCGGCACATCTTGATGCCGTTGTACTGGGCCGGGTTGTGGCTCGCCGTGAACATCGCCGCGGGCGCGTCGAGGGAGCCGGCGGCGAAGTAGACGAGGTCGGTCGACGCGAGGCCGACGTCGACGACGTCGGCGCCGGCCATCGTGGCGCCCTCGATGAAGGCGCGGCTGAGCGGGACCGACGAGGGCCGCATGTCGTAGCCCACGATCACCGTCGACGCGCCCGTGAACCGCACGAACGCGTTGCCGATCTTCTTGGCGACGGCCTCGTCGATCTCGTCCGGGACGATGCCGCGAACGTCATAGGCCTTGAAAATGCTGTCGAGCGAGTCGCTCACGGAACGAGCCTCAGGCTCCTCACCACCCGTCCGGGCGGGACGAGCATGGTAGCCCTGGATCGGCCGCGGAACGGGCTCGAACGGCATCCCCTGCCATTTCGGCGGTTCGCGGCATCCGCCGCCGTCACGCCGTCGTCGTGAGCGCCGGATGCTCGACGCGGCGGCGCCGGCGCACGTCGGTCACGACCAGCGCGCCCAGGCCCACCAGCCCCACCACGCTCAACGCGGCGCCGAGGCGCTCGGCGCCGGACCGGGCGAAGTGGAGGTGGACGTCGTGCCCGGTCGGCACCACCACCATCAGGTTCGGGGTCAGCCGCCAGGGCCCGTCGGCGCCGGACGCCTCCCAGTTCGGGTAGTACGAGGTCCGCACCACCACGGGGACGCCCACCCGGTCGACGTGGAAGCGGATCTCGTTCTCGGTCTGGCGCACCGCGCTCACCCGGACCGGCGGGAGCCGCCGGCGGGGCGTCCTCGCCGCGTCCTGCGGCTTCGCGTGCACCCACGAGGCCGGGCCCGTCTCCGCGAGCGGACGCGCGAGGTTCGCGGGCTTCGCCCACCAGCCTGCGGCCACGCACTCCCACGGCGACAGCTCCGGCCCCGGTGGCTTCGCCTTCGGGCGCCCGAAGCACTGCTCCTGGTTCCCCGCGCGCGTCCCCACCACGAGCGGCTCGTACGCGAGCGGCGCGACGAGCGCGTGCCGGCGCACCTCGTAGATGCTCCAGCCCTCGGGTGCCTGCTTGTCCAGGTCCGGGGTCGACGCGATGAAGCGGAGGCCCGGATCCTTGTCGGCCGCGTCGCGTGCGGCCTGCGAGTGCGCGACGTAGTACCGCCCGCCGATCGCGCGCAGGTACCGCACCCCGTCGGAGAAGTTCTGGATCCCGAGGTAGTCGAGTCCGCGTACCGGGTTCGACGCGTTCCCGGCCGCCGACAGCATCGCGATCGTCATGAAGTCGTACGGCGTGCTCGCGGCCGACTCGTAGTAGAGGCCCTCGATGCTGCCGATCCGACCGTCGGTCCAGTACGGCAGCAGCATCAGCGCGAGCGGAGTCCCGTAGTTGTCGATCGCGCTGCCGCCCTCCCAGAGCGCGCGCCCCGGCGGCAGCTTCGCCATGCGGTCGATCAGCGCGCGGTACTCCCGGTACTGCTTCTGGCCGGCCGCCTTCCAGTTGGGATCGCCCGGCGTCGCCGGGTTCTCGTATCCGGTCTCGTTCCACTTCGCCCAGTACGGGATGAAGCCACGGTGCGCCGCGTTCCACCACACACCGGTGACGGTGACGCACACGACGACGAACCCGACGGCGGCCGAGACGACGAGGCGGTACGAGCGCCCCGTCGCAGCGCGCGTCCGTTCGTCGTCGGGGTACTGCGCGTCGGGCGGGACCGCCGGGCCGACCCAGAGCCGTCCGAGGAGGTCGGCGAGCCGGCGCACGGCCTCGGCGACGCCACAGGCGGCGAGCAGGAAGACCCCGAGGTACCAGAACGGCAGGAACCGCAGGTTCCACGCGTGCAGCTCGGGCCAGACGCAGAAGAGCACCCCGAAGAACGCCGTGATCGCCGCGATCACGAGCACGGGCCGCTGCACGAACGCGATGCCGAGCGCGAGGCCGACGAGCGCGAGCACGTACGCCCAGGTGAACTCGTCGACGAACAGGTAGTCGACGTACGCGGTGAGCTTCGTGTACCGCATGTTCGCCGTGTAGCCGAACGACGCGAGCAGCGGCACCGACCAGAACGCGGTGAGGAGCATCGCGACCGCGCCGATCGCCGCGGCCCGGCCCAGCACGAGCTTGCGGCGCCAGTACCGCTGTGTCAGCGCCGCGAGCACGATGCAGAGCGCCGCGACCACCACGAAGATGCCGACGACCACGTGCGACATGACCGTGAGCGCGAGCAGCACCGCCGGGAGCCACTTGCGCCGGCCGGTGCGGACCGAGAACGCGAGCGCGCCGAGCGCGAACAGCGCGAGCGTCAGGGCGAAGGCGAACGAGTACTCCCCCGCGAGGGAGCTGACGAGCGTGCCTCCCATGATGCGCTGGTTGAACTGGATGGCGCTGCGGTCGGTCCCCGGCGCGGCGTCGGTGGAGATGCCGAGGAAGAACAGGAAGCTCAGGCTGGCCACCGCGAGCAGCTCCGGACCGGGCCGGCGCAGCCGGAGACCGCGGCCGAGCGCGTACGCCCCGGCCGGCATCAGCACCGGTCCGAGCGCGGTGGTGAGCTTGAGCGCGACGCCGTACGGCAGGACGGTGCCGAGCAGCACCGTGACGAGCGCCGGGACGGGGAAGTAGAACTGTCCGGCAGGGAACCCGCCGAACCAGTCGTTCGACCACCCGGCGACCCGCCAGTTCGGCAGCAGGTGGTCCCGCAGGTAGGCCGGGAACCAGACGTGCGCACCGAGGTCGCCGCCGTTGGGCGTGGTGTCCCGGAACAGCAACGCCGGCTGGAGCACCACGAACACCAGCACGCAGCAGGCCGTGACCACGAGGGCGCCGAGCACGCGCCAGGCGATGCGCAGGTCGCGGTCCCGGGGAGGGAGCAGCCGGTCCGCGGCCGACGGGACGAGCGGCCGCGGCGTCGGTGGCGCGTCGAGGAGCGCCGCCCCGGATCCGTCGACCATCTGCGCATCATCGCAAACGGCCGGCGCCCGGCTCGTTCACCCGACGGTGATTCCCCGCCGGACGCGAGGAGGACCCGGCCGGAGCCGGGTCCTCCTCATCACTCGGGCGTCATCCCCCACCGCGAGTGGGTGCCGGGGCCGTCACTCCCCGCACCCGTGAGGGGCGCCGCTGAGTCCTATCGCCCGCGTGCGAGATCGAGCACCCGGTCGAGCGACATCGGACCGTCGCCGGAGCTCCACTCCTTGGCCTCGCAGCGACCGCAGCTGTGGAACATCACGTCCTCGCCGGCGATCTTCATCCTGATCTCGACCATCCCGCTCTTCGCACACCGGCTGCACTGCATCTGCTGGTCTCCTCCTGTGGAACCGCTCTGGTGGAGATGTCGACGGTTCGGGCGAATTTTCTGGAGGATGATCGGCGGATGACGGGGGATGATTCGAGGGATGACCGACGCGTTTCCCCTGGTCAGAGGGCTGTGGACCCTCGACGCTGAGCGGAGCGGACCGTCAGCGGGTGAACAGGAGGATGGCGCTCAGCAGGTTGAAGCCGGCGTGGAGCAGGATCGACCGCGAGAGCTCCCCGGTACGGACCGCCAGCACGCCCGACACGATGCCGACCATCGCCAGCGGTGCGAGGAGCGGCGCGGCGTTGGCGTCGACGAGGTGCCCGGCGGCGAACACGAAGCCGCAGAGCAGGACCGCGGCGACGGCGTTCGTCCGGCGCAGCAGGCCCCGCAGCAGCACGCCCCGGAAGAGCAGCTCCTCGGCCAGGGGCGCGAACACGACCACGGCGAGCGTGCCGAAGACCGCCGGCACGGTCGCCGAGTGCTCGAGGGCCCGGGCGACCTCCTGCTGGGGCGGGTGTCCCGCCACGGTCTCGATGAGCCCGACCCCGGCGGTGGCGACGAGCTGGAGCAGGACCCCGACGGCGAGCCAGGGCCAGTCGGACAGGTGGACCGTGAGCCCGAGGTCGGCCCGCAGACTCCCCCGGCCCCGGTTGGCGACCCCGACCTGCAGGAGGAACAGCGTGAACAGCGCCGACCCGATCGTGAGGATCGCGACGTCGCCGGCGTCGGGGTGGAAGGTGCCCTTCACGCCGTGGGCGGCGGCCACCATCGAGATGAGGATCACCTGCATCACGAACATCGCGGCCCAGATCCACAGGAAGTCGCCGAGACCCCAACGGATGCGGGCCCGGTCCTCCACGGGCGGGCAGCTTACGGGCGGAGGGAATCGGCGAGCGGCTCCTGCGGTTGGGTGCGAGACCGTCGACTTCCGACCGAACCGGGCCTTCCGGGCGTCGTAGCATGGTGACCGGCCCGCCCCCAGCGAGGAGACCCCTCCACCGTGAGCACCCGACCACCCGAACGGCCTCCCACCCGTCCCGACCGCCCGAGCGGCCCCGGAACCCCCGGGCCGGCGCCGAAGCCGTGGTCGCGCTGGGTCACGTTCATCGTGGTGGCGATCATCGCGGTGGCGCTGTTCATGACCGCGCTCGGCAGCAACAGCACCCCGAAGGCGTCGCTCAGCTACAGCCAGGTCCTCAAGGCGGTCGACGCGGGCAAGGTCAAGGCGATCGACTTCGACCCCAACAGCGGCAAGATCACCGGGACCTACACCTCGCCGCAGAACGGCAAGTCGCAGTTCAGCTCCTCGGGCCCGAACGACAACCTCACCGCCGCCGACCTGAAGGCCCTGACGGGCAAGGGCGTCAACGTCACCTACACCCGCGAGTCGTCGAACCCGTGGATCCCGATCCTCGTCTACCTGCTCCCGGTCGCGGCACTCATCGGGTTCTTCGTGTGGATGAACCGACGGGCCCAGGGTCAGATGGGCGCGGTCATGAACATCGGCCGGAGCCGGGCCAAGGTGTACAACGCCGAGAAGCCCCAGACGACCTTCGGTGACGTCGCCGGCTACGGACCGGTGAAGCAGGAGATCACCGAGGTGGTCGACTTCCTGAAGAACCCCGGCAAGTTCAAGGAGATCGGCGCCCGCATCCCGCGCGGCGTGCTCCTCGTCGGTCCTCCCGGCACCGGCAAGACGCTGATCGCCCGCGCGGTCGCCGGCGAGGCGGGCGTCCCGTTCGTCGCCATCACCGGCTCCGACTTCATGGAGATGTTCGTCGGGGTCGGCGCGGCGCGCGTGCGCGACCTGTTCCAGACCGCGCGCAAGCAGGCGCCCGCGATCATCTTCATCGACGAGATCGACTCCATCGGCCGCAAGCGGGGCGCGGGTCTCGGCGGCGGGCACGACGAGCGGGAGCAGACGCTCAATCAGATGCTCGCCGAGATGGACGGCTTCGAGAGCGGCGACGGCATCGTCATGATCGCCGCCACCAACCGGCCCGACATCCTCGACCCCGCGTTGCTGCGGCCCGGCCGCTTCGACCGTCAGATCATGGTCCCGCTGCCCACGCTCGACGAGCGGATCGACATCCTGAAGGTCCACTTCCGCGACAAGAAGATCGCCGACGACGTCAGGCTCGAGGTCGTGGCCCGGGGGACCCCCGGCATGTCGGGTGCGGACCTGGCGAACCTCGTCAACGAGGCGGCGCTCTTCGCGGTCCGCCGCGGCGAGAACGCGGTGCACCGCGAGGACTTCGAGGACGCCCGCGACCGCATCCTGATGGGCCTCAAGCGCCCGACCGTGATGATGAACGACGAGGAGAAGGAGCACACCGCCTACCACGAGGCGGGTCACGCCGTGGCGGCCTACGTGCTCGAGCACGCCGACCCCGTCCACAAGGTCACCATCCTCCCCACCGGCATGGCGCTCGGCATGACCCAGCAGCTGCCGGAGGAGGAGCGCTACGCCCACGACAAGGACTTCCTCGAGGACATGCTGTGCGTGCTGCTCGGCGGCCGGGTCGCCGAGCAGCTCGTGTTCAGCTCGCAGTCGACCGGCGCGAGCAACGACCTCGTGCGCGGCACCGAGATCGCGCGCCGCATGGTCCGCGAGTGGGGCATGTCCGACCGGGTCGGTCCGATGGCCTGGGGCTCGCAGGGTGCGGTGTTCCTCGGCGAGGACCTCGTCCACACCCGCGACTACTCCGACGAGACCGCCCGCGTCATCGACGAGGAGGTCGAGCGCATCCTGCGGACCGAGGAGCAGCGCACGCGCGACACGCTCACGAAGTACCGCAGCGGGCTCGAGGCGGTGGCGCAGGCGCTGCTGCAGCACGAGACGCTCGACGGCCTCGAGGTGGAGCGCCTCGTCGACGGTGCGGTCGGATTCCGCGCCGGCGGGCCCCGGACCGTGGTCACCGCCGACGGGACGGTCGAGGCCGTGGACGACGACGGCGCGCCCATCGCGCCCGTGCCCGACTGACCTCTCGCTCCTAGCTCAGGGCCTCGAGGCCGTGCGTGATGTCGAGTGACGGATCGCGCGCGGCGGCGACCGCGGCCCAGAGATGGGTCGAGCTGACCGAGCCGACGAACGCCCGACGGACGACCCCCTCGGCGTCGGCCACGAGCAGCATCGGCACGCCCGAGATCCCGTAGCGCTCGTGGAGCGTGCGCCCCGTCTGCCAGGGGACGTCCACCACGGCCACGTCGGCGGACTCGAGCGCCGGGATGCGCCCTCGCATCGGCTCGCACCCGTCGCAGGTGTCCGACGAGAACAGCACGACGAGCCACGGCGCATCGGGACGAGGGAAGTCGGCCCGGTGCAGCTGGCGCGGCACCGGGTACGGATCCCGGACCGGCGCGGCACGGGACCGCCGGCGCCGCTCGGCCACGACCGCCACCACGGCCACCACCGCCGCCACGACGAGGGCGAGCAGGACCCGGGTCTCCACGGCCGCCGACGCTACCGGCGGTCGCGGCGGGCCCCGGAGTCGCGACGGCGCGCCGCGTGGAACAATGCGCCGCTCGCCGGGGGGACGAAGGGGCACACGTGCAGGACGAGACGACGACGGCCGCCGCGCCGCGCCGGGTGAGTGCGTGGCCGATGTGGGTGCTCGGCCTGGTCATCCTCATCGACCAGGCCGACCAGAACATCCTGCGCGGGGTCATTCCCCAGCTCAAGGCCGACTTCGGCATCGGCGACGGTGAGATCGGGCTGTTGCTGTCGATCTTCGTGTTCGTGAACGGACTCGTCACGGTCCCTGCGGGCTACCTCGCCGACCGCTGGCACCGGACCCGGACCATCGGCCACACCGTCGTCGCGTGGAGCGCGCTCACGATGGTCATCGCCGCCTCGCAGAACTTCGCGCAGCTGCTCCTCGGCCGGGCGCTGCTCGGATTCGGCCAGGGCATCACCGAGCCGTCGGCCAACGCGCTGATCTCCGACTACTACCCGACCGACACGCGGGCCTCGGCCTTCTCGCTCCAGCAGATCATGGGCATCGTCGGCGCCGCGGTCGGGATCGGTCTCGGTGGCGTCATCGGGAGCGCGTTCGGCTGGCAGTGGGCGTTCATCGTGATCGGCCCGCCGGGGTTCGTCATCGCCGCGCTCGCCTACCGGCTCCGAGAGCCGCGGCGCGGGTACGCCGACCGGCTGCACCTCGGGGTGGCCGAGGACGAGGACGCCCACGCCGCCGAGCACGTGAAGCTGTTCGAGCACGGGGTCCGGCGCTTCGTCGGCGACATGTGGCGGGGGCTCCGCCAGGACATGCGCGTGATCCTCGCGATCCCGACGTTGCGGTACGCGCTCGCCGGTGTGGGCGCGCTGCTCTTCACGGCCCAGGCGGTCGGCGCGTGGCTCGCCGTCTTCCACGAGCGCTTCTCGGGCCTCACCCAGGACCAGGCGACCACGGCGGTCGCGGCGCTGCTCATCCTCGGCGGCGTGCCCGGGCTGCTGCTCGGCGGGCGGGTCGCCGACCGCTACGCCACCCGGATCCGGGGAGCACGCGTGGTGATCCCGGCCTACTGCATCGCAATCGGCGTCACCCTCTTCGCGATCTCGTACCTCCCCATGCCCTTCCCCCTGTCCTTCGGGCTCGAGCTCTTCGGCATGTTCACGATCTGGCTCGCGATCCCCGGCCTGCGGGCCGGGGTCGCGGACGCGGTCCCGGCCCATCTGCGGGGCGCGGGCTTCGGTGCGTTCAACATCGTGTCGGTGATCTTCGGCGCCGCGGCCGCGCCGTTCGTCGTCGGCCAGCTGTCCCAGCTGACGAACCTGCGGGCGGCGCTGCTCATCGTGACCCCGCCCGTCTACCTCGGCGCCTACGCGCTGTTCCGGGCGCGCGACCACCTCGACGCGGACGCGGCGAAGATCTTCGAGGCGGTCATGGCCGCGGTCGTGGCCGAGCAGGCCGAGGCGGAGGCCGACCGTGTCGCGGCCGAGGCGGGGGCGGGTGCCACCGTCGAGGCGGACGACCCGCCCGATCCGCCGACGTCGCCACCGGCGGAGCGCTGACTCAGCCGGGCACCGCGTGGGAGCGGGTCAGACCCGGCCGGGTGGACTCGCGTGCGACCGCGACCGGTCCGTCCGCGGTGACGAGCACGGCCGCGTCGCCGGTGGCCGCGAGCGTGGCGAGGTCGACGATCACGCGACCCGTCGCCGGCACCGCCCTGCCCACGACGACGGTCGGACCGCTCGCGGTGAAGGCGCGCACGCGCACCCGGTGGGGCCGGCCGTCGGTGCTCACCACCGCGACGACGTCGGTCGACTTCGCGTCGAACCTTCGCGGGACCACGGCCCAGTCCCGGGCCCCGGTGGTGATCCCGAGATCGGTCGCGATGCCCTGGACGTCGGCCGGTTGCGGGGCCCCGCTCGCGCCGACCAGCTCGGTGACGACGGGCTGCGACGACGTGACGTGCAGCGAGAAGCCGATGTCCGGCGGGATCCGGGACAGGTCCGCCGTGACCACCGACTCGGCCGGGACGACGAGCCGCTCCGGCTCGACGGACGCGGCCGCGTCGAGGGCGGAGCGCACCACCACCTGCGCGTCCCGTCGACCCGGGTTCGCGATCTGCAGGCGCTCGTGGTGACCCGAACCGTTCAACGCGACCGGGAACCACCAGGAGCGGGCGGCGGTGGAGCCGACGCTCAGGGCGATCCCCTTGCGACCGTCGCTGCCGTCGAGGTGCTGGGAGATCTCGGTGACGACCCGGCCCCGCCGGACGTTCACCTGCGTCGCGACCGTGTCGACACGCGGGAGCGCCTCGTGCAGGGCGATCGTCACGCGCGACGTGCGCGGGACCACGACCCCCTGCAGGCGGTTCGGCGACCGCACGCCGGACTCGGTGATCGCGGTCACGTCGACGATCGCGTCGTCGGGATAGGGATTGAACAGCGCGAGCCAGAGCTCGGCACCCTTCGCCGTCGTGCCCGCAGCGAAGCGCGCGACCGGACTCGGTCCACGCGCGCACGGTCCGAGCGCGGCGTCGCTCCCGGTCGTGATCCGGTGCTCCACCACCGGACGGCCCCCGGTCGTCTCGACGACGACGCCGGGTTCCGCGATCGGCGCGATCGACGCGACGGGGACGCGCTGGACCGCGCCCGGGGCGATCGTCACCGCCCGGCTGACCGGCGCGACCCCGTCACCCCCGTCGACGCTGACGACCGCCTTCGTCTCCGACGCGCCGAGGTTGCCGATCTGGATCTCCTCGGTGGCGCGCCCCCCCGGGTTGGCCGTGCCCTCGGCGCAGTACCACGTCGAGCCCGCACCGGCGGCGCCGAGGTGCGCCGTCGACGACTCGACCGGTGGCACCGTCCCGGTCGTCGTGGGCACGAGCGCGGCGACGATCAGCACCACCACGATCCCCGCGACGAGCAGCGCGCGCTGCGACAGGGTCACGACGCCACCTCGCCGGCCGGACGCGATCCGCGGCGCGCCCGTCGCTCGGCTCGGCCCCGGCGCAGGATCCGCCGGGCGAGGAACCCGGCGATCGCCAGCTCGAGCAGCACCGCCGGCCACCGCCACCACTGACGCGAGAACGAGACCGCGGTCGCGTCGCGCGCCCCGACGAACGCGTTGGTCCATCCGAGCACCCGACGGTGGGTCCCCGCCGCGGCGTCGAGCTCCCACGCCGACGAGTACTGCTGGGACCACAGCACCGTCCCGCGCGTCGCGGCCCGATCGCCGAGCCGACCGACCTTCACCGTCGGGGTGCCCGGACGGGCCGGCAGCGCGCCCCGAACCACCGCGTCCCCGGGCAGCCAGGCGAGGTTCTCGTAGACGATCGCACCGGGTGAGCCCTGGAGCTCACGGAGATCGAGCTGCTGGGCGAGCCGGGCCCGCAACGAGCGGATCATCGGCGGGCTGAGCGTGACCCCGGGTGCCGGTCGCGTCGGCAGCACGAGGTAGCGCACCGCCATCGGGCCCAGCTCGGCACCGACCCGAGTGGTGGTGCCGGTCGCGAGCGACCGCACCGCGGCGCCCACCGCGTCGGCGCCGGCGCCACCCGGCGGGGGCAGCGCGTCGCGCAGGTCGCCCGACCCGTCAACGGTCACCGCGTAGGCGTCGTCACCGACGCGGTGCAACGCGCCCGGCACGACGTCCGGCGCGCCCACCCAGAGCGCGCGGAACGGGCCCTGGTCGCGTTGGGCCTGCATCCAGCCCAACGTGTCCGCCCAGTCGCCGCGGGGCTGATGGAACCGTCCGCCCGCCACGTCCCCGACGAAGCCCAGCACCGGGACGAGCAGCAGCACCCCGGCGAGCACCGCGGTCCCCTGGCGCCACCCGATCCCTTCGCGCCGGATCTCGGTGAGGAACGTCGAGACACCGACCGCGACGATCACCGCGATCGCGAGCGCCGCGGGCACGAGCACCGCCTCGATCTCGGGCCCGGCGGTCCCGGCCCAGGCGGGGACCATCGCGAGCAGCCACGCCACGAGCGCGACGCCCCACCAGCCGACGCACCAGCGGGCGGCGTCGCCGGTGGCGAGCACGGTGACGAGGAGCGCGACGACGAGCAGCACCCACCCCGCGGCGCCGGTCCCGTTCGCGCCCGTGACGAAGCGCACGACATCGCCGAGCGATCCGGGTCCGCGGTAGACGATGCCGAGCGCGCCGAGCCGGTCGCCCCCGAGGAGCACCATGAGCGGCCAGGGCACGAGCAGCGCCAGGCCCCACCCCGTGATGAGCCCGGCGCCGCGTGCGAGCCGCCCGAGATGACCCGGGAACCCGACGGCCAGCAGGAGCAGCACGGCCGGCAGCAGCCAGGCGAGCGGCCACCAGGCGGTCGCCACCGCGACGGCCACGGCACCGAGTCCGACGATGCGCCGGCGCGGCCACCGCGCCGGCACCAGGCCGCCGAGCTGCAGCACCGCGAGCGCGATCCAGGGTGCGAGCGCCGAGAGGACCAGCCCGCCGAGGTGCCCGTGCTCGACCGCGTTCCGCGCCACCGGGTTGAGCGCGTACACGACGAGGCCGGCGAGGCTCGGCCACCCGCCACCGGCGATGCGTCGGGTGAGCTGGAAGACGCCGGCCATGCCGAGCGGGAGGCAACCGACGACGAGGAGGGTGCGGCCGAGTCCCGACGCGCCGAGCGTCACCGAGCGGAACAGTCCGGCGACGACCATGGCCGGCGGCGCCGGCGCCTGGGCACCCAGCCCCGCGTAGCGCCATTCCGACGTGAACGACCGCGCCAGGTCAGCGACGCCCGGCCACTCGAACATCGTGCCGACCGCCGCCACCCGGCCGATGAGCAGATCGCGCGCGCCGATGAGCAGCAGCGCGAACGTCGCCACGAGCACGATGCCCCGGATGCTGCGCAGCTGCGCGGTGGTCTGGTCGGCGAGCCCACGGCCCCGGTCCGAGATCGCGCGCACGCGGTCCGGCGCGTGCAACGCGGTCGTCATGTAGGCCGAGAAGCGCGCGCTGCCGTGGTACTGCAACGCGTGGATCTCGGCGTCGCTCACGACGCGCACGCGCTGCGCGCGCCTGCGGGCGGCGCCGAGCGCGCCCGGGTGACGCAGATTGGTGAACCACGCCCCCACCGCGTCGGCCGCACGCGCCCGCTGCCGGCGCAGGAGGAACACGACCGCTTCGGCCAGCTGCATCAGGATCGCCACCGGCACGATCCAGAGCAGTCGCCCCGCCGAGGTGCAGGTCAGCAACGTCCGGACCTGCGCCCGGTGCGCCGCACGGACGTCGGCGGCCGCCGGGCCGTCGTCCTGGTGGTGGCCGACGCGCGCATCGGGCGCGACGATCACGCGGGCGCCGGCGAGCCGGGCGCGCCAGCAGAGGTCGAGCGCACGGGACGCGTCGACGTCGGCGTCGAACCCTTCGAGCGCGGTGAACAGGTCGGCCCGCGCGAGCAGGCAGGCGTCACTCACGAAGAAGACGTCGCGGACCGCGTCGTGCTGCTCCTGGTCGAGCTCGTCGGCCACGATCTCCGAGTGGGGGACCCCGAAGCGGTCGACGGACCAGCCGACCTCGCGCAGGATCTCCTTGCGTCCGGGGTCCACGAGCTTCGGCCCGACGACCGCGGCGTTCGACCGGTACGCCTCCTCCACCAGCACCCGCACCGCGGCCGGGTCGACCACGACGTCGTCGTGGCAGAACAGCAGGAACGGCGCGCCGGCGACGGTGGCCATCGCCTCGTTGGCCGCCGTGGACACGTCGACGTCGCCGACCGGTCGCACGAAGGCCTTCGGCGCCACCGCCGCGACCCGGGCCGCGAGTGGGTCCTCGCCGCGGGCGAGCACCAGGATCGTGAGATCCGGGTAGTCGGAGTCGCGCAGGCTCGTCAGGCACGCCTCGAGATGGGGCGCCGCCCCGGACGCGACCACGACGGCGACGACCGGCGGGATCGCAGGCTGCTCGTCGGCGACCCCGGAGTCGCCGAGGTCGGGTCCGGTCCCGTCGGGCGGAGCGTCCGCGAGTCCCGTCTCGCCGGACTCGACGACGACCGACTCCTCGGGGCGGTCCTCCCCCACGAACTCCGCGGGAGCGCCGGAACGGCCGACCGGACCGTCGTTCGGGGCGGGTTCCGGCGGCGGGCGGTCGGACTCCATGAGCGCGCCGACTCTACCGGCACGCCACGATTCGCCAGCATTTGCAGGCTCGATCGCGTCACTTTGGCGGGATTCCTCCGCACTTGTCGGACCGCATCCGGTGACCTCCGTCATAGGTGCTTGCAAGAGTTAGCACTTCGCTGTATCCTGCGAGCACTTCACCACGACGCCCCCACCCGCCACTCCCGGCGCCCGGGGCCAGACAGGAGCACCGCACCATGGACATCGACCTCCGCAAGACCGCCGCCGACGCCGCCTACATCGCCGTGGGCGCCGGCGTGCTCGGCTTCCAGCAGGCACAGGTCCGCCGCCGCGAGGCGGGCGACCGCATCGCCACCCTCGCCAAGGACACCCAGCAGTTCGTCGCCGACCGCGCCGACGCGCTCAAGGGCCGCGTCGCCGACGGCACGTCCGGCGCCACCGACTCGATCCGCACGCTCGACCCCCGCCAGTGGGTCGAGCCGATCATCGAGGACGTGCGCGACCGCGTGGAGCCGGTCATCGAGCAGCTGAAGGGCCTCTCCGCCTCGGTCCCCGCCCAGGCCGGCACCGTCACCGACCAGCTGAAGAAGGTTCCGGCCCAGGCCGGCACCGTCACCGACCAGCTGAACAAGGTGCCCGGCCACGTCAGCAAGGCGGTCGAGGTCGGCCGGACCCGCGTGCAGTCGCTGCGCGGCCAGTCCACCAACTGACCGTCCGGGCCCGTCGCGGCGAACCCCCCGTCGCCGCCGGGTACCGGCGGAGTGCAGCAGGCCCCCTCTCCGGAGGGGGCCTGCTCGCGTCCGGCGTTCGATCGCGTGCCGTCCCGCTCCCTACGCTGGCCGGATGATCGTTGCCCTGGCGGGTGGAGTCGGTGCCGCGCGGTTCCTGCGCGGTCTCGTCCGCGTGGTCGACCCGCAGGACGTCACGGTGATCGTCAACACGGCCGACGACGAGACGTTCCACGGCTTGTACGTCTCCCCCGACCTCGACACCGTGACCTACACGCTCGCCGGTGCGGAGCACCCCGAGCAGGGGTGGGGCCTGGCCGGCGAGACGTTCACGACGATGGACGCGATCGACCGCTACGGGGCGGACACCTGGTTCCGGCTCGGTGACCGCGACCTCGCCACCCATCTGTTCCGCACCCGCCGCCTCGCCGAGGGCGCGACGCTCACCGAGGTCACGCGCGAGATCACGACGGCATGGGGGATCCCCACCACCCTGCTGCCGATGAGCGACGACCGCGTGGCCACGCGAGTGACCGTCGAGCGCGCGGACGGCCGCACCGAGGAGCTCGCGATGCAGGAGTGGTTCGTGCGCGAGCGCACCGAGCCGCCGGTCACCGCCGTGCGCTTCGACGGCGCGGCCACCTCGCGGCCCGGCCCCGCCGTGCTCGGCGCGCTCGACGCCGCCGACACGATCCTCGTGTGCCCGTCGAACCCGATCATCTCCATCGGCCCGATCCTCGCCGTCCCCGGCATCCGCGAGGCGCTCGAGCGGCGGCGGGCGCGCGTCGTCGGGGTGAGCCCCATCATCGGGGGCGCCGCGGTGAAGGGACCGGCCGACCGGATGATGGCCCGGCTGGGCATGGACGTCAGCTGTGTGGGCGTCGCACGGGAGTACGCGCCGTTCTGCAGCACGCTCGTGATCGACGCCGGTGACGCCGACCATGCCGACGCGGTGCGCGCGTGCGGTGTCGAGGCCGTCGTCGCGGAGACGCTGATGACCGATGCGCGCGTGGCCGCCGCGCTCGCCCGGCGCACGCTCGACGCCGTCGCCTGATGACGCTGACCGTGATCCCGGTACCCGGGATCGGCGAGATCACCCCGGGGGACGCGCTCGGCCCGCTCATCGCCGACGCCGCGTCCGCCGCCGGGACGCCGCTCGCGGCCGGCGACTGCCTCGTCGTCACCCAGAAGATCGTGTCGAAGGCCGAGGGGCGCCTGGTGCCGCTCGACCACGCCGACTTCGCTGCGCGCGCCGAGCTGATCGCGTCCGAGACCGTGCGCATCCTGCGCCGGCGCGAGGAGCTGGTCATCACCGAGACGCGGCACGGCTTCGTGTGCGCGAACGCGGGCGTCGACCTGTCCAACGTCGACGAGGGCTCGGCGGCGCTGCTGCCCGTCGACGGTGACCGCAGCGCGCACCGCGTGCGGAACGCGGTCCGGGCCGCCGCCGGCGTGGACGTGGGGGTGATCGTCTCGGACACGTTCGGGCGGGCTTGGCGGCACGGGCTCACCGACGTCGCGATCGGCGTGGCGGGGATCTCCGCCGTCGTCGACCTGCGGGGCTCGACCGACGATCGCGGCCAGGAGCTGCGGGTCACCGAGGTCGCGATCGCCGACGAGATCGCGTGCGCGGCCGAGCTCGTGATGGGCAAGAGCCGGGGCGTACCGGTCGCCATCGTCCGCGGCCTGGATCCCGAGTGGTTCGGCGACGGGTCGTACCGGGACCTCATCCGTCCGCCCGAACAGGACCTCTTCCGGTGAGCGTGCCCGGGTTCCTCGAGGCGCGGCGGTCGATCCGGTCCTTCGTCGACGAGCCGATCGACCGTGCCGTGCTCGACGCGCTCGTCGAGGCCGCGTGCATCGCACCCGCACCGCACCACTCGAGACCGTGGCGCTTCGTCGTGGTCGACTCCGCCGCCGGCAAGGAGGCGCTGGCGGCCGGCATGGGCGAGAAGTGGCGCGTGGACCTCACCGCCGACGGCGTCGACCCGGCCCGCGTCGACGAGCTGGTCACGAACAGTCACGCCAAGCTCACGGGCGCGCCGGCCGTCGTGCTCGGGTGCCTGACCTGGCACGGGCTCGACCGCTACCCCGACGAGACGCGCCAGCGGGCCGAGTGGGGCATGGCGCTGCTCTCGCTCGGCGCGGCCGTGGAGAACCTCATGGTCGCCGCCGCGGACGCCGGCGTCGCGTCGTGCTGGGTCGCGGCGCCGATCTTCTGCCCGCCCGAGGCACGCGACGCGCTCGGCCTCCCGGCGGACTGGCTCCCGCATGCCTGCGTGCTGCTCGGGCGGCCCGACCCCACCTACGTCGGCCGGCCCCGCCCACCGGTCCCCCTCGACGAGCTCCGCGCCTGGCGCTGACGCGTCCCCACGGGCACACGCCGAACGAACCCGCGGTCGGGCTCAGGTCGTGAGGGCGATGAGCGCGTCGGCGGCGATCAGCAGCCCGAGGACGACGAGCGGGTAGACGGTCAGCGGCCGCTTGTGGGCGTCGAGCCAGCCCTTGACCGCGAGCAGCCACTCGTCGGCGCGGTGCCCGAACCCGACCGTCAGCAGCACCGGGACCGTGACGAGCGCCGTGGCGAGCACGACGTAGACGACGGTGAGCACGGCGCCGGTCACGGTGCCGACGGCTCCGGCCACGATCGTCCCGGCCACCAGCACCGTCAGCGCGAGCCGCTTCGGTCCGAAGGTCAGCGCGAGCCCGGCGCCGAACAGCTCCGACGCCCGGAGACGGGCGAGCCGGCCGAGCACCCGTCTCGTGCGGGAGTCGCCCGACGGCGGCGGCGCGGGAGGGCGGACCCGCTCACGCGCACCGGCCACCACGAGGGCGACGCCGAGGGCCAGCTCGAGGACGGCTCGGGCGGTGGCGTGCGCATGGGCGCCCTCGGGCACGAGGGCCGTACCCCAGACGAAGGCGGCGACGACCGTGACCGACTGACCCAGCACCACACCGAGCGCGAACGCCGCGCCGCGGCGACGGCCCCGCTCCGTGCCGAGCACGACGAGGGTCGCACCCAGCGCCACGGGACTCGCGCCCGCGACGAACGCGAACAGCAGGACCTGCAGCAGGACCGAGTTCACGCGACGACGCCGGTGCGGGTCGGGAGCGAGCCGGGTGGCTCAGCTGCGCGTGCGGAACCAGTCGAGGGTCGCCGCGACGCCCTCGTCGAGCGACGTGAACGGTCGCCAGCCGAGCTGCACGCCCGCACGGGTCACGTCGAGCGCGGAGCGCTGCAGCTCGCCGGGCCGGGCCGGCGCGTAGTTGGCAGGGTCGGTGACCCCGGTCGCGCGGGCCATCGACGCGTACAGCTCGTTGACGTTCGTCTCGACACCGGTGCCGATGTTGATGATGCCCTCTCCGCGCGTCGCCGCGCGGGTGAGTGCGTCGACGACGTCGTCGACGAACACGAAGTCGCGCGTCTGGTTGCCGTCACCGAAGATCGTGGCGCGCTTGTGGGCGAGGAAGAGCCCCGCGAAGATCGCGACGACCCCGGCCTCGCCGTGCGGGTCCTGCCGCGGTCCGTAGACGTTCGAGAACGCGGTGGCCGCGTAGTCGAGGCCATGGATCACCTTGTAGTAGTGGAGGTAGTCACCACCGGCCTTCTTCGCCACGCCATAGGGCGACTCCGGCCGCTGGGAGTGCGTCTCGGGCGTGGGGATCTGGTCGGGAGTCCCGTAGATCGTGCCGCCGGAGCTCGCGAAGACCACCTTCTGCGACCCGGCGATCCGGGCGCCCTCCGCGACGTTGAGCGTGCCGATGACGTTGACCTCGGCGTCGAACGCCGGCTTCGCGACCGACACGCGGACGTCGGCCTGGGCGGCGAGGTGGAACACGACGTCGGGTCGGCGCGACACGATGAGGTCGGTGACCGCGGCGTTGCGCACGTCGATGCGGTGGAAGGAGAAACGCCGGTCCCCGACCGCCCGGGCGCGTGCCAGGTTGGCGAGGCTCCCGCTCGAGAGGTCGTCGGCGACGTCGACGGACCAGTCCTCGGCGAGGAGGCGGTCGGCGAGCGTCGATCCGATGAAGCCCGCGCCGCCGGTGATCAGAGCCTTCATGCCGTCCCTTCGAGGTCGAGGTGCGCGTCACCGGGCCCGAGCGCCGTCCCCTGCAGTGTCTCGTGCGCGCCGACGGTGGTGCCGGCGAGCAGGACCGAGTCGCGGACCGTCGCGCCCTCCCCCACCGCGACGCCCCGGCCGATCACGCTGTTCGCGACCGTGGCCCCGACCCCGACCGTCGCGCCGACGCCGACGAGGACCGGCGCGACGAGCGTCGCACCGGCGTCGATCGTCGCGCCCGACTCGACCCAGACGCCGGGCGCCGTCTCGGTGGCCGCGGCCGTGGGCGGCAGCCCGACCCGGCCCGTCAGCACGTCGATCTGGGCGTCGAAGTACTTCGACGGGGTGCCGATGTCGAGCCAGTAGCAGTCGGAGCGCAGCGCGTAGAGCCGGCCCGGCTGCTCGAGCATCCGGGGGAACGTCTCCCGCTCGATCGACACGTTGAGCCGCGGCGGGATCCGGTCGAGCGCCTCGGGCTCGAGCACGTAGGTCCCCGCGTTGATCCAGTTGGACGGCGCCTGGTCGCGCGGCGGCTTCTCGACGAACGCGATCACCTCGCCGTCGGATCGCGTCGGCACGACGCCGAACGCGGACGGATCATCGACCTGGGTGAGCGAGATCGTCGCCTCGGCACCACGCGCCTCGTGGAACGCGATGAACGCGTCGAGGTCGAGATCGGTGAGCACGTCGCCGTTGCAGACGAGCAGGCGCTCGTTGATGCCCTCGGCCGCGAACCGGATGCCCCCGGCGGTCCCGAGCGGCTCGTGCTCGATGACGAAGCGCAGCTTCATGTCGCCGTGGCGCTCGTCGGCGAAGTGCTCGGTGAACGCCTCGGGCAGGTAGCCGAGCGAGAGCACGGCCTCGTCGACGCCGTAGGACGCCAGCCAGTCGAGCTGACGCTCCACGAACGGGACGTTCGCGATCGGCAGGAGCGGCTTCGGGGTCCCGTACGTGAGGGGCCGCAGCCGCGTGCCCGCGCCGCCGACGAGGACGACGGCCTTCACGGCTTCGACGTGCTGGTGGAGGAGACGCCGGTCGTGGTCGACGACGCGGCGGGCGCGCTGGTGGTCGAGCCACCCGGCACCGTGGTGGTGGTCGTGTCGGCGGGGTTCACGTCGCTGATGTTCGCGAGCGCGTCGTCGGCGCCCGGCGGCTTCTCGAGCGCCGATCCCTCGGGGACGAAGTACAGGGCGACGATGTGCTGGTCCTCGATCTTCCAGTCGGCGGGGTTGCCCGACTCGGCCTGGTCCGGCCACGGGTCACCGGGCTTGGCGACCTTCCAGTAGAGCTTGCCCGGCTTGTCCGACCCCGGGCACTTGTCGCCGTTCGACTTGTCGACGCCCGGGACCCACTGGTCCCACAGCTTGATCGAACTCGACGACACCGAGCTCTGGGCGTAGGTGAGGTAGCGGCCGAGCGTGGCGTTGTCGCCCGCTTCGTCGTTCGCGAACGGGTGGGTGTGGATCAGCCCGTCGGCGTGCGAGTGGATCCCGGCCTGCGGCGTCGGGTTCATGGACCCGTCACGCCCCTCGAACTTGGGCACCGGCGGCTCCCAGGTCCCACAGATGTTCACGCCGAGGTAGGCGTGCCAGTGGTCCTTGTTCGCGATCGGTGGGGTGCTCTCCGACGCGGTGACCCGATCGTGGTTGTCCTGGTAGCTCGCGAAGACGAGGACGGCGCCGAGGAGCACCACCACGATCGAGGCGACGACCCAGCCCCGGGAGCTCTGTCCCCGCTTGCTGCGCCGGGCGTTGGAGCGGACCCGCGCGCGGCTGTACTTGTTCTGCTTCGGCTTGGCCATGGCGGGGTTCAGGCTACCCGGTGGACCCCACGGATTCGGGACGCCCCCGGTGGGTCCGCGCCCGCACCGCGGCCCCGGTGGCGTCGATCGCGCCCCGGACCGCGAGCGCCCCGGCGACGGCCGGGAGCGCCAGGCGGCGGGGCCCGGTCCACCATTTCCGGGCGTACGCGTAGGCCGAGCGGTGGTGCGCGAGCGTGGTGCTCACGGGCCGCACCGACCGGCTCACGCCGACGACGTGGACCACCCGCGCCGCCGGCTCGTACCGGATCCGGCCACCCGACGCGGCGATCGAGCGGCACACGTCGACGTCCTCGAGGAACATGAAGAACCGCTCGTCCCAGCCCCCGATCCGGTCGAGCGCCGACCGGCGGAACCAGACCGCGGCGCCCGACACCCAGTCGACGTCCCGGGCGGTCCCGGGGTCCGCGTCGAGCTGGCGGTACGCCCGGGTGAACCGGTTGTCGGGGCGGATCCGGCCGAGCAGCGCGTGCCCGGCCGCGGTGCCGGGACCCGGGTCGGAGCGCGCCGACGGGTAGGTGGTGCCGTCCGGGTTGAGGATGCGCGGGCCGACGACCGCCACGGCGTCGTCCGCTGCGAAGGCGGCGAGCACCGCGGCGGCGCTCCCCGGCTCGATCACGGCGTCGGGGTTGACCACGGCGACCACGGGGGCCCGGGTGGCCGCGATGCCGAGGTTCGCGGCGCGGGCGTACCCGAGGTTGGCGTGGGGGTCGATCACGGTGACGTCGGGCTGGCGGTCGAGCAGGGTCACGACGGATCCGTCCGTCGATCCGTTGTCGACCACGACGATCTCGGGCGGCCCGGCCGACCCGTCGGCGCGGAGGGACGCCACGCATTCGGCGAGGAGGTCGCCCGACTCGTAGTTGACGACCACCGCGGCCCAGCGGGGCGCGCCCGCCTGGCTCACTGCACGAAGCGGAACTTCACCAGCGCGTAGAGCGCCGCGAAGCCGTCCCGCCACGTGATCTTCTTGCCCTCTTCGAACTCCCGGCCCGTGTACGAGATCGGGACCTCGTAGATCCGGATCCTGCGGCGGAGCACCTTCGCCGTGATCTCGGGCTCGAAGTCGAACCGGTCCGACCGGATGGTGATGCCGTCGAGCACCCGACGGTCGAAGAGCTTGTAACAGGTCTCCATGTCGGAGAGCGTCGTGTTATAGAGCACGTTGGTGACGAAGGACAGCGCCCGGTTGCCGACCCAGTGCAGGTACAGCATGTTGCGGCGCTCGCCGGTGAAGCGCGACCCGTAGACCACGGTGGCCTTGCCCGAGAAGATCGGCGCGAGGAGCTTGGGCCAGTCCTCGGGGTCGTACTCGAGGTCGGCATCCTGGATCAGCACGAGATCACCGGTCACGTGCTCGAGGCCGGTGCGGATCGCCGCGCCCTTGCCGCGGTTCGCCGGGTGCTTCACGATCTTGACCGTGCTGTCGCCGAGCTGGGCGAGGACCTGTTGGGTCCCGTCGGAGCTGCCGTCGTCGACCACGATGATCTCGCGCTCGATCGGCAGGTCGACCGCACGCATGCGGCGCATGATCTCGACGACCGTGTTGCGCTCGTTGAAGACGGGGACGATGACCGAGAGCTTCCGGTACCCGGGGGTGGGGACGTCAGCCATTCGCCGCGCCGAACTCCTCGCGGTACCAGGCGTAGGTGCGCCGGAGCCCCTCGGCGAGCTGGATCTCGGGCTCCCAGCCGAACAGCGACTTCGCCAGCGAGATGTCGGGCTGACGCTGCGTCGGGTCGTCCACCGGGAGCGGCTCGAACGCGATCTCCGAGCGCGAGCCGGTCACCTCGAGCACGGTCTGCGCGAGCTCGAGGATCGTGAACTCGTTCGGGTTGCCGATGTTGATGGGGCCGACGTGATCGGACTCGAGCAGCCCGAGGATGCCGCGGATCTCGTCGTCGACGTAGCAGAACGACCGCGTCTGCTTGCCGTCGCCGTACACGGTGAGCGGCTCGCCGCGCATCGCCTGCACGAGGAAGTTCGAGACCACCCGCCCGTCGGCCGGTCGGAGGCGCGGCCCGTACGTGTTGAAGATCCGCACGATGCGGACGTCGAGACCGTGGCTGCGGTGGTACGCGAGCGCGAGCGCCTCCGCGAACCGCTTGGCCTCGTCGTAGACGCCCCGGGGCCCGACGGGGTTCACGTGGCCCCAGTAGTCCTCGGTCTGCGGGTGCACCTGCGGGTCGCCGTACACCTCGCTCGTCGAGGCGAGGAAGAAGCGCGCGCCCTTGGCGAGCGCCAGGCCGAGCATGTTGTGCGTCCCGAGGGAACCGACCTTCATGGTCTTGATCGGGTACTCGAGGTAGTCGACGGGGCTGGCCGGGCTCGCGAAGTGGAGGACGGCGTCGACCGGGCCGGGAACGTGCACGAAGTTCGTCACGTCGTAGTGGCTGAAGGTGAACTCCTCGCGGCCGAGCAGGCCGTCGAGGTTGTCCATCCGCCCGGTGAGCAGGTTGTCGAGACCGACGACGTCCCAGCCGCGGGCGATCAGGGCCTCGGCGAGATGGGAGGCGAGGAATCCGGCGACGCCGGTGACGACCGCGCGGGGACGATCGCCGCCGGAATCCCGACGGCGCGCGTGCTCGGCCACTAGCGACCGACGCCTTCGTAGGTGAAGCCCTGGCGGCGGAGCGCGGCCGGGTCGAGGATGTTGCGGGTGTCCAGCACGGTAGGAGTCTGCAACATCTGCGCCACGCGGTCGAAGTTCATCCAGCGGAAGGCGTCCCACTCGGTCAGGACCGCCAGCGCGTCGGCGTCGTGGCACACCTCGTACGGGTCCGCACCGACCTCGAGGCCCGGCGCGAGCTCGGCGGCCCGCTCCCCCGCCGCCGGGTCGTACGCCCGCACGGTGGCGCCCTCCTCGAGCATCCGGCGGACGATCACGAGGGCGGGCGAGTCCCGCAGGTCGTCGGTGTTGGCCTTGAACGTCAGTCCCCAGACCGCGATCGTGCGGCCGGAGAGGGACCCGCCGACCAGCGCGGTCAGCTTGGTGACCATGCGCTCGTGCTGCTCCCGGTTGACCCGCACGACGCCCTTCAGCAGCGAGAAGTCGTAGCCGGACTGCTCGGCCGCGTACAGCAGCGCAGCGGTGTCCTTCGGGAAGCACGAGCCGCCGTAGCCGGGACCCGGGTAGAGGAACTCGAAGCCGATGCGCTGGTCGTAGCCCATGCCGAGCGCGACCTCGCGCACGTCGGCGTCGACGGCCTCGCACAGGTTCGCGATCGCGTTGACGAACGAGATCTTGGTCGCGAGGAACGCGTTCGACGCGTACTTGATCATCTCGGCCGACGCCGGGTCGGTGACGAGGATCGGCGCGTTCAGGTTGCGGTACAGCTCCGAGACCCGCACCGCGACCGACGTGTCGGTGCAGCCGATCACCACGCGGTTCGGCTGGAGGAAGTCCCGGACCGACGTGCCCTCGCGCAGGAACTCGGGGTTGGACGCGACGAGCACGTCCTCGTGCGGCGCGCCGGCCTCGGCGAGGACGCGCTGCACGCGCTTGGTGGAGCCGACCGGCATCGTCGACTTGTTGATGACCACGGTGCCCGGGCGGAGCGCGGTCGCGATCTCGCGCGCGACGGCGTCGACGAAGCTGAGGTCCGCGCTGCCGTCGTCACCCTGGGGCGTCGGCACGCAGAGGAACACGAAGTCGGCGACGCTCGCGGCGTTGCGGGCGCCGACGACGAAGCGCAGGCGCTTCGACGCGAGGCCCTCGGCGAGCAGCTCGGGCAGCCCGTCCTCGAGGATCGGGACCTCACCCTTGTTGAGCCGCTCGACGCGGTCCTCGTCGATGTCCGCCCCGATGACGTCGTGCCCCAGGTGCGCCAGGCACACGGCCGTGGTGAGCCCCACGTACCCCGCACCGATCACGGCCACGTCAGCCACGTGCTCCGCCTTTCCCCGTCACTTGCCCGCGGTCGCCCACGAGTCCTCGATCACCGGCGCGCGGTCGCGCAGCGGCTCCCACCAGTCCCGGTTGGCCGCGTACCAGGCCACCGTGTCGCGGACTCCGTCGTCGAAGCCGATCTCCGGTGCCCAACCGAGCTCCTTGCGCAGCTTCGAGCTGTCGAGCAGGTACCGGCGGTCGTGGCCCGGACGGTCCGGGACGATCGTCTTCAGCGTGTCGGGCTTGCCGAGCGCGTCCAGGATCAGATCCGCGATCTCGACGATGCTCGCCTCGACGCCGCTGCCGACGTTGTACGTCTCGCCCACGACGCCGTCGCGGAGCACGAGGTCGATGGCGCGGCAGTGGTCGAGGACGTGGAGCCACTCGCGCTGGTTCGCCGTCGACTCGTACAGGGGCAGCGCCTCGTCGTTCAGCGCCCGCGTGGTGAACAGCGGGATGACCTTCTCGGGGAACTGGTACGGCCCGTAGTTGTTCGAGCAGTTCGTGATCGTGATCGGCAGGTCGAAGGTCTCGTGGTACGCGCGGACGATGTGGTCGGCCGCCGCCTTCGACGCGTTGTACGGCGTGCGCGGCCGGTAGGGCGACTCCTCGGTGAACGCGCCCGGGTCGTCGAGCGCGAGATCCCCGTACACCTCGCAGGTCGACACGTGGTGGAAGCGGGTGACCCCCACCCGGCGGGCGGCGTCGCAGAGGACCTGCGTGCCGAGGGCGTTCGTCCGCATGAACCGGCCCGGGTCGAGGATCGCGAGGCTGTTGTGCGACTCCGCGGCGAAGTTGACGATGACGTCGACGTCGTGGTCGTCGAGCGCGCTCAGCATCGCGGGACCGTCGCCGATGTCGGCCTCGAGGAACACCACCCGCTCACCGTCCTCGACGTCCGAGAGATTCGGGCGATTCCCGGCATACGTGAGCAGATCCACCGCGACCACCCGGTCGTCGGGATGCTCCGCGACCCAGTGGCGGACGAAGTTGGAGCCGATGAAGCCGGCGGCGCCGGTCACGAGGAGTGTGTGCATCAGGGGATACTACGACGCGAACAGGCCCGGACCTCCCAGCGCGCGACCACCGAAACCGCTGGTCAGCAGCCGGCGGAGACCGGTGCGACCGTCTGGGAGCCGCCGGCGCCCTTGCTCGACTGCTTCGCGGCGGTGGTCGACGTGGTGGACGGCGCCGGCGCCTGCTGGCCCTTGCCGCGCACGCCCCGCCAGTCGGCGCCGATGACCACGACGACGTCGACGTCCTTGACCGTCGGGTCCGCGACGAGCCGGCCGACGCCGCCCAGGTACTGGCTCACGAGCTGGGCCTGGGCCTCCTCGCCGGGCTTGTAGCGCACGAGGGTCTCCGGGGCCGCCGTGGTGCTGATGGCGTCACCGGGACCGAAGCCGCGGAGCTGGAACGCCGCGATGGCGCGCCCGGCCTCGCCGTCCTTCGTCGTGCCGTTGTAGACGGACACGACGACGTCGGTCGGCCGGACCTTCTTCTGCTCGGCCGGCGCGTCGCCGAAGCTGCGCAGCTTCGCGAGCACGGCCTCGGCGTCGGGCTGCTTCACCTCGAGCCGGTCCGGCTGGGTGCGGGACTGGTTCCACGGCAACGTCTTCATCTCGAGCGCACCGGGCTGCTCCGGATCGACGTTGCGGAACGTCTTCACGAGCCGGAGGATGTTGTCGTTGCTCAGCTGCTCGTCGACGTGGAGCTTCGGGACCACGGCGTTGGCGATGTCGATCGCGTCGAGCGGGTTCTGGCCCGCCTGTGCGGACGCCTTCGCCGCGAGCTTGCGGATGAAGTCCTGCTGCCGGCTGATGCGGTCGATGTCGCCGAGCGGGCTCGCGTCCTGCCAGCGGCCGTTGCGCAGCTCCTGCATGTGCCGGGACCGGACGTACGCGAGGGCGCCGTTGCCGTCGAGCTGGTTGCAGCCCGCGATGACGTCGAGACCGGTGAACGTGTCGCGTGCCGGGTACGGGAAGTAGACGCCGATCTTGCCGATCGCGTCGACCACACCGATGAAGGCGGCGAAGTCGACCTGCACGTAGTGGTTCACGTTGACGTCGAAGTCCTGCTTCATCAGGTCGATGACGGCCTGCGGCCCGTTGTTGAGCACGCTGTTGATCTGGATCGTGTGGCCGGGGTTGTTCGGGTCGTTGACCAGCAGGTCCCGCGGGAACGACACCAGATAGTTGGTCTTGGTCTGTGGGTCGATGTGGAGCACCATCATCACGTCCGCCCGCTGACCACCCTCCTGGGCCTCGGTCCCGAATGCCTTCGCCTGCTGTGCGTCCTGCACGAACGCCCGCGAGTCGGACCCGATGATCAGGTAGTTGCCGCCCTCGGCGGGGCCGTCGGGAAAGGTCAGCCCGCCGAGGCGCTTCGTGGCCGCGAGCGTGTCGTTCACCTTGGCGTTGAGGACGACGACGCTCGACACCACGGCGACGAGCGCTGCGACGAAGGCGATCAGATAGCGCCGGCTGAAGACGCGCCAGGAGGCGGGGGTCAGTGCCACGGTGCCCCGATCGTACCGGTGAGCGCCGCGAAACGGCGGTCGCGGTCCGAATCGCACCGGTTCGCGGACCGGGTGCGCGCCTAGCCTCGGGCCCGATGTCGCTGGGTCCCGTGCTCGCCGCGTTGCCTGCGTCACTTCCCGCCGCGGTGGTGCGCGACGGGGCCCGGACGGTGCTCGCGGTCGAGGCCGTGGACGAGGTCCCGCTGGTCCCGGACGCCTTCGCCGCCCTCGACGCCGTGGCCGGCGGGTTCTGGGCGGGCACCCTCCCCTACGACCTCGGCGCCCAGGTCGAGCGGGTCCACCCGGGTCCCGGCCCGGCCGACGCCCCCGTCCCGGCCGGCCGCTTCCTGCGGTTCGCCGTCCGGGCGGTCGTCGACGGCGACGGCCGCGTCACGCTCCACGGGAGGGGCGCCGCCCGCCGGACGCTCGAACGGGCCCTGGCCGCCCCGGCGGCGGTCACCCCACCCCCGCCCGGCGCGCCGTGGGCGACCAGCCTCGACCGGTGCGAATACCAGGCGCGCGTGCGTGCGGTGCAGGACCTCATCCGCGCGGGCGAGTGCTACCAGGTGAACCTGACCCGGCGGCTCACCGGTCCCCCGCTCGACCCGGTCGCGCTGTGGCACGCCTGCGCGTCGGGGAACCCCGCGCCCCACGCCGGGTTCTGGCGCGACGACCGGGGCGCGGCGGTCGTCGGCGCGTCGCCCGAGCGGTTCCTCGCGGTCGACGGGCGCGCCGTCGAGACCCGGCCGATCAAGGGCACCGCAGCCCGCGCCGCCGGACTGCCGAGCAGCGAGAAGGACCGCGCCGAGAACGTGATGATCGTCGACCTCGCCCGCAACGACCTGGGGCGTGTGTGCGTGCCCGGGTCGATCCAGGCGACCGATCTGTTCCGCGTCGAGACCCATCCCGGCCTCGCGCACCTCGTGAGCACCGTGCGCGGCACCCTGCGCGCCGACGTCAGCTTCGGCGGTCTGCTGCGCGCCACGTTCCCGCCCGCGTCGATCACCGGTGCGCCGAAGCCGCGGGTGATGCAGGCGATCGCGGACCTCGAGCCCGTTCCGCGCGGCGTCTACTGCGGCGCCACCGGGTGGTACGACACCGATGCCGGTCGGGCCGACCTCGCGGTCGCGATCCGCACGTTCACCTGCGGACCCGACTCGACGACCTTCGGGGTCGGCGCCGGCATCACGATCGACTCCGATCCCGCGGCCGAGTGGGCCGAGACCGAGCTGAAGTCGGCCCGCCTGCTCGCGCTCGCCGGCGCCGGTGCGACCGACCCCGCCCTCGTCACCACCGGAGCCGCCCGATGAGCACGAACTTCGTCGCGGTCGACGGCGTGGTCGCGCCGGTCGAGGACCTGCGGATCTCGCCGCTCGACCACGGCCTGCTCGTCGGCGACGGCGTGTTCGAGACGATGCGGGTCTACGGCGGGGTCCCGTTCGCGTGGACGCGTCACCTGCGGCGGCTGGAGCGTTCGGCCGCCGGGATCGGCCTGACCGTGCCGTCGGTCGCGACCCTGCGCGAGCAGGCGGACGCGGTGCTCACCGCCAACGACCTCACCGAGGCGCGGCTGCGGATCACGATCACCGGCGGGCCGTCGCCGCTGGGCTCCGAGCGGGCCGTGGTGGAGCCGACCGTGGTGATCGCCGCGAGCGGGCTGACCGCGTGGCCCGAGACCGCCGATGTCGTGGTGGTGCCCTGGACCCGCAACGAGGGCGCGGCGACCGCCGGGCTCAAGACGATCTCGTACGCCGACAACGTGCGCGCCCTCGCCTACGCGCACGAGCACGGCGCGGGCGAGGCGGTGTTCCCCAACACGCGCCACGAGCTGTGCGAGGCCACCGGCTCGAACGTGTTCGTCGTGCGCGAGGAGCGTCTGCTCACGCCGCCGGCCGAATCGGGCTGCCTCCTCGGCGTGACGCGTGCACTCGTCCTCGAGCTCGCGGCGACCCTCGGGATCGACGCCGCCGAGGCGACACTGCCGATCGAGGCGCTGGCCCGGGCGGACGAGGCGTTCCTCTCCTCCACCACGCGTGAGGTGCAGGCCATCGCGCACGTCGACGGCACACCGCTGCCGGTGGCGCCCGGCCCCGTCACCCGCGGCCTGGCCGACGCGTTCGTCGAGCTCGTCGCGCGCGATCTCGACCCGTGACCGTCGACAGCACGACGGCGCCGTTCACGGCCGCCAACCGCTCGCGCATCGTCGGCCTGATCGTCGGCGCGACGGTCAACTACGTCATCGCCGCGTTCCTCGGCGGCGCGGCACTGATGATCCTCCTGGCGCTCTGGGGGCTGAGCGAGGCCGGCACCCTCCCGGGGTCAGCGGACGACTGGAAGGTGCTCGGCATCATCGTCGGCACGCTGATGGTGTTCGGCGGGGTGGTCGGCCTGCTCATCGCGATCGTGCGACTCCCCTTCGCGCGCCGCCGGTTCGAGCAGTCGATCTTCGAGGACTGGCACGTGGAGCCCGGGCGTCCGGCCGACCACCCCGAGGTCGGCAACATCGTCGAAGCACTCGCGCTCGCGGCGGGGATCCCGGCGCCGGCGATCGCCACGGTCGACGATCCGGCGCCGAACTCGTTCAGCGTCGGCACGCGTCCCTCCCGAACGACGATCGGGATCACGACCGGGCTGATCGACAGCCTCACGCGGCCCGAGCTCGAAGCGGTGCTCGCCTACGAGATCACCCGAGCGGCGAGCCTCGACGTCGCGCTCTGCACCTGGGTGCTCGCACTCACGAGCGCGGCAGACGGCGGGATCGGCGCGGACGAGGCGTCGATGTTCACGGGCCGGCTGCTCGCGAGGATCACCGGACGCCTTCGGACCCGCGCGCTACGCGACATGGCGCCGGCACGCGACCGGGCCGCGCTCGCACTGTCGAAGAACCCGATCGCACTCGTGGCCGCCCTGGAGAAGCTCGCAGTCGATCCCCGCACCGTCGCCACGATCACCCCGCAGAACGCACCGCTGTGGATCGAGGTCCCCGAGTCCGTGGTCGGATCGGGCGACCTGCGCCAGTTCCTGCTGTCCGAGCGCATCGGCGAACTGCGTGCCCTCGCCCACCTCGGTCCGGCGGCCGCGCCGATCCCATCGGCGTCCGCCGATGCCGCCCCGGCGGACGCTCCTCCGGTCCCGGCACCGCCCGCACCGGCCCCGCCGCGCCACGACGGCGACGCGCCGTTCCGGCCGGGGCCGACGTCGACCCCGTCCTGACCGGTCAGTCCGCGGCGCGGAGGTGCACCACGTCGCCGACCGTCACGGTCTCGGTCCGGCCGTCGACGTCGAGGAGCAGATGGCCCGCGTCGTCGACCCCGCGCGCGACGCCGACCACCGCGTCGGCGGCCCGTTCGACCCGGACCCGCCGCCCGACCGTGACCAGCCGGGCCTCGTAGGCGCGCCGGGCGTCCCCGAGGTCGCCGAGCCGGGCGCCGTACCGGACGAGGAACTCGTCGAGCAGCGTCCGCCGATCCGTGGGCCGGCCCCCTTCGAGGTTGCAGGCGGTGGCGATCTCGGTGAGCTCGGCCGGCACGTCGTGCCACTCGACGTTGAGACCGATGCCCACCACGAGGGCGTCGCCGGTGGCCTCGGCGAGGATGCCGGCCAGCTTGCGGTCGCCGACGAGCAGGTCGTTCGGCCACTTGAGCCCGGCGACCACCCCGGTGGTGGCCTCGACCGCCTCGGCCATCGCCAGGCCGGCGGTGGTGACGAGGACATGACGGCGCTCGGGCGCGACCTCGGGCCGCAGCAGCACCGACATCAGCAGCGACGCGCCCGGCGGCGCCACCCAGGTCCGGCCGAGGCGCCCCCGGCCCGCGGTCTGGTGGTCGGCGACCGCGACCACCCCGGGCGGCGTGCCCGCGCGGGCGGCGTCGAGGAGGTAGCGGTTGGTGCTGTCGAGCTCGGCGAACCACCGCAGCTCACGGAACGGCGGGTCCAGCGCGGTCGTCGTGGCCGGCGCGGGCGGACTGGCCTCGGGCTCCGGCACGGCCCGTAGGATACGGCGTTTCTCAATCGGCCCGACGCGGGGGAATCCGTTGCTCCAGAAGATCCTGATCGCGAACCGCGGCGAGATCGCCGTGCGCGTGATGCGTACCTGCCGGGAGATGGGCATCGCCACCGTCGCGGTGTACTCGGAGCTCGACCGGGACGCCCTCCACGTCCGCTACGCCGACGAGGCGTACGCGCTGGGCGGTCAGACCGCAGCCGAGAGCTACCTCAACACCGAGGCGATCCTCGACGTCATCGAGCGGTCCGGCGCCGACGGCGTGCACCCCGGGTACGGCTTCTACGCCGAGAACGCCGACTTCGCCCGCACGATCACTGAGCGCGGGGTGGCGTGGATCGGCCCTCCCCCCGATGCCATCGACTCGATGGGCGACAAGATCTCGGCGCGCAAGGCCGCGGCGAAGGGCGGCGTGGCGAGCGTCCCCGGCACCACCGAGGAGATCCGCAGCGCCGACGACGTGGTCGCATTCGGCAACGAGTACGGCTGGCCGGTCGCGATCAAGGCGGCGTACGGCGGCGGCGGCAAGGGGATGAAGGTCGTCAACGACGCCGAGAGCGCGCAGTCCGCGCTCGACTCGGCGACGCGTGAGGCCGTCGCCTACTTCGGTCGCGGCGAGGCGTACCTCGAGAAGTACCTCACCAAGCCGCGCCACATCGAGATCCAGATCTTCGCCGACACCCACGGCAACGCGGTGTGGCTCGGTGAGCGCGACTGCTCGGTGCAACGCCGCCACCAGAAGCTCGTGGAGGAATCCCCCGCGTTCGGCCTCACCGAGGAGACGCGCGCCGCGATGGGCGAGGCGGCCGTGCAGGTCGCGAAGGCGACCGGCTACGTGAACGCCGGTACCGTCGAGATGCTCTATCAGGACGGCGAGTTCTACTTCCTGGAGATGAACACCCGGCTGCAGGTGGAGCACTGCGTCACCGAGATGGTCGTCCAGCGCGACCTCGTGGCCGAGCAGATCCGTATCGCGTCCGGGTTGCCGCTGTCGTTCGGCCAGGACGACATCGTCCGGCACGGGCACGCGATCGAGGTCCGGATCAACGCGGAGAACCCGACCAAGGGGCGGTTCCTCCCGTCGCCGGGTGCGATCACGAAGCTGCACCTGCCGTCCGGCCCCGGCGTGCGCTGGGACGGCGGCTACGAGGCGGGCGACGAGATCTCGCAGTACTACGACAACCTCGTCGGCAAGCTCATCGTCTGGCACGAGGACCGCGACCGGGCCCGGCACCGGATGCTGCGGGCGCTCTCGGAGTTCCAGCTCGAGGGCATCCACACCACGGTCGCCGCGCACGAGCTCGTCCTCGCCCACCCCGACTTCGCCGCCGGCGAGCACTCCACCCGCTGGCTCGAGGAGCACGTCGACCTGTCCGAGCTGACGTCGGACGCCGGCACCACCGCCGAGGCCGGCGAGGACGCGGCGGCGCCGACCACGGTCCCGGTCGAGGTGAACGGGCGCAAGTTCGACGTCAAGCTGTTCCTCCCCGAGGGTGCCATCGCGACCGGCGGCGGCGCGACCAGGAAGTCCAAGCCGAAGCCGAAGGCCGCGAGCGGGTCGAAGCACGGATCCGGCGGGGGCGGCGGCAGCGTGACCGCGCCGATGCAGGGCACGATCGTGAAGATCCTCGTCGAGGTCGGCCAGACCGTCTCCGCGGGCGATTCGGTGCTCGTCCTCGAGGCCATGAAGATGGAGAACCACATCGCGGCCGAGGCCGACGGTGAGGTCAAGGAGATCAAGGCCGCGGCGGGCGACACGGTCGGCGCCGGCGACGTCCTCATCGTCATCGGCTGACCCTTTCAGCGTCGTCTGCCCCGGTCTCCCCGGCGCGCTCGCCGCGTCCGGGCGCCGACCGTCGGAAATCGACGGTCACGTCCCGGACCCCGCCCAGCGTGGTGTTGATACTCACTGCCGGATGACGGCGGGCTCGCGTACCGTCGGCGGATGGGCACCCCCACTCCCCTGATCTGGGTCGACGCGTTCACCGACACCCCGTACCGGGGCAACCCGGCCGCGATCTGCGTGCTCGACGCCCCGATCGCCGAGGACGCGATGCAGTCGCTCGCGTTCGAGCTGGGCCTCGCCGAGACCGCGTACCTCGTGCCGCGCGGGGACGACGAGTTCGACCTGCGCTGGTTCACGCCGACGGTCGAGATCCCGCTGTGCGGGCACGCGACGCTCGCGTCCGCCCACGCGCTGTTCGAGACCGGGCGGGCCGCGTCACCCGTGACGTTCCACACCCTGTCGGGGCCACTGATCTGCTCGCAGCGCGCCGACGGACTCATCGAGATGGACTTCCCCGCGGTGCCGCCGGCACCGGTCGACGCGCCCGCCGGGCTGCTCGCGTCGCTCGGCCTCGACCCGGCCGAGGTGGTCTCGGTGCTCGACAACCGGAAGTGGTTCGTCGTCGAGGTGACGACGCCGGCGGTGGTCGAGCGGCTGGCGCCCGACTTCGCCGCGCTCGGCGCCATCGGTGAGGGCGGCGCGTCGGTGACCGCCCGGTCCGACCGCGGGGGCTGCGACATCGTGTCGCGCGTGTTCGGCCCCGGCGTCGGCGTCGACGAGGACTCGGTGACCGGTTCGGTGCACTGCGCGCTCACGCCCTACTGGTGCGGGAAGCTCGGCGTCACCGAGCTCGTCGCGTACCAGGCCTCCGCGCGCGGCGGCACGCTGCACTGCCGCCTCGCGGGCGACCGCGTGTTCCTCGCCGGGCCGGCGGTGACGGTCCTGCGCGGCGAGATCGACCTCTAGCTCCGCGGGATCGCGCTCGTCAGGCAGAACGGGTGGCCGGCGGGGTCGAGGAGGATGCGGCGCGCGTCGGGCGCGGGCTGGAACTCCGCGCGCGTCGCGCCGAGGGCGACGGCCCGCGCCTCGGCCGCGTCGAGATCGTCGACGCCGAGATCGAGGTGCATCTGCTTCGGCACCTCGCCCGTCGGCCAGGTGGGCGGACGGTGGTCGTCGACGCGCATGGCGCTCAGTTCGAGGTGATCGGTCCGCACGCCGACGGCCCGGGCGGTGGTGAACACGATCTCCCCGTCGAGCAGGGCGGCCCAGAACTCGGCCACCGGGTGCGGATCGGAGCAGTCGAGCGTGACGAACACGCGATGGACGTCGGCCATCCGGCGACGGTACCGCCGACCGGTCAGGCGGCGACCACGGGCTCGACGCGCCGGACGTCCGTGCCGCGGATCCAGAAGTAGCGGAGCTTCCGGACGATGTACTCGCAGTCGCGGACGACCACGTCGTCGACCGCCGTGCCGTTCTCCATCTCGCAGCGGACCCGGTGCTCGGTCCGGGTGTGCGCCGGGCCGGGGATCCACGCGTGGGTGCTCGACCTCACCGGCGGGACCGTGCGCAGGTAGCCCACGACCCCGTCGGGCAGCCGGCGGCGGTCCCGCCCGTAGTAGAGGAACCCGCCGAACACGATGAACGGGATGGCGAGCACCACGAGGGCGAGCGTCTCGGCCACTAGCGCGCTCCGGTCGGGATCATCGCCTCCGACCGTATTCGACCGCCGCCCGCGGATCCCGACGCAACGGACCGGTTCCGCGGCGTCGTCGATCTCCGGACCATCGTGCGCTCGACCCCGCTCGACGGGGTCACCCGCACACACGTCGCCCGTCGTCGCTGCGGAACCCGGCCCCCCCGGGGGTCAGAGGTCGCGGCCGGGGAGGCGGAACGGGTTGGGCGGGGTGCCGGCGCCGTCGCCGATCCGCTCGAGGGTGACGACGGTGCCACCGCCGTCGGGCCGGGTCCAGATCATGTGACCGTCGGCGACGAGCCGGCGGGTGACCTCGATCCCGGGCAGGCCGACCGGCCGGAGCACGAACGCCCCGTTCTCGTACGACGCGACGACGTGCAGCGGCGTCTCGAGGTCGAACACCCAGACGTCGTGGACCCCGTGCTCCGCGGTGCCGTCGGCGCGGGCATCCGAGATCGTGCCGCCGCCCATGGCGACGATGCGGTCGCCCGCCTGCTCGATCCGCTCGACGTACGCCATCAGCGGATCGTCGGGTCCGACCGGCTCGCCGCCCCGCGTCACGGCGACCGCCCGCCAGAGCCCGCGCAGGTCGGGCGCGCCTGCGACGAGCGGCTCGTCGCAACCGGCGAGCACCGGCGGCGGGAACCGGTCTCCGTACCCACCCGGCGGAGTGTGCGCGACGGGGATGTCGTCGACCGGGCGCCCGGCCACGGCGGCGGCCTCAGGCCCGGGCGTCGAGGACGTGCAGGCGGTGCGCCATGCCGTGCAGCAGCGCGTCGCGGATGGCGGGCACGTCGTCGAGCGCCTTGCGGAACTGGTCGCGGTGGAGCGCGATCACGGTGGTCGCGCCATCGGCCGTGACCGTCGCCGAGCGCGGCGCCGGATCGAAGAGCGCCAGCTCGCCGAAGTAGTCGCCGGTGCCGAGCGTCGCGACCCGCTCCCCCTTGCGGGAGACGACGGCGTGGCCCGAGCTGATGACGTAGAAGCACTCGGCGACGTCGCCCTCGCGGATGATCACGTCCCCGTCGACGTGCGCGTCGGCCTCCCCGAGGCGCGCGATCTCGTCGAGCTGCTCGGCCGCGCACGACGCGAACATCGGCACCCGCGCCAGGATCCCCTGGTAGATCGAAGTCTCGTAACCGGCCACCGTGCACCTCCCTCGGGCGGGCGTCAGGGTAACCAACCGGCCCGTCGGCGCGAGGCGCCGCCGGCCGGCGCCTACCAGGCGGCCTCCGCGAGCGATTCGGCCATCGCCGGGTGCACGAGCAGCGAGTCGACGATGTCGACGACCCGCAGGTTGTTGGTCACCGCGACGGCGATCACGCTGATCAGCTCGGCGGCGCCCCGTCCGACGATCGACCCGCCGAGCACGACGCCCGTCGCCGGGTCGGAGACGATCTTCACGAACCCGCGCGGGTCGCCGTTGATGAGCGCCTTGGGGTTGGTCGCGAACGGCACCTTGGTCACGCGGATCTTGCGGCCGGTCGCGAACGCGTCGGCCTCGGCGAGCCCGACGTCCGCGATCTCGGGCTCGGTGAAGATGGCGGACGCGGCCTTGTCGTAGTCGAGGTGCCGGTGCTCGAGCGCGTGCAGGCCCATCAGGTGCTCGGCGATCTTGCGGCCCTGCATCGACGCGACCGACGAGAGCGGCAGCTTCCCGGACACGTCGCCGGCGGCGTAGATGTGGGCCGCGGTGGTGAGACAGTTGTGGTTCACGGTGACGAAGCCCGCCTCGTCGAGCGCGACCCCGGCCACCTCGAGCCCGAGATCCTCCGTGTTCGGAATTGAGCCGATCGCGAGCACGACGTGCGATGCGTCGACGTGCCGGCCGTCGTTGCACTGCACGTGCACGGCGTCGCCGTCACGGGTGATCGCGGTGGCCCGCGCGCCCTTGAGCAGATGGACCCCGCGGGTGAGGAACTCGTCCTCGAGGACGGCGGCGACCTCCGGATCCTTCTGGGGGAGCACCTGCTGGCGGGACACGACGAGCGACACCTCGCTCCCGAGCGCGGCGAACATGTGGGTGAACTCGACGCCGGTGACGCCGGAGCCGATCACGCACAGGTGCGACGGGATCTCGGGCGGCGGGTACGCCTCCCGGGTCGTCAGGATGCGCTCGGAGTCGACCTCGGCCCAGTCGGGGATCCGCGGCCGCGATCCCGTGGCGACGACGAACACGTCGCCGGTGACCTCGACGTCGCCGTCGGGACCCGAGACCGCGACGGTGTGCGAGTCGACGAAGCGCGCGGCGCCCGGGATCAGGCGCACCCCCTGCGACGCGAGGAGGTCGTGCACCGACATCCGCAGCTGCTCCTCGATCGTGTGCACGCGGCGGCGGAGGGCGTCCACGTCCAGCGTGCCCTCGGCCGCGAGCCCCATCGTGGCCGCCCGGCGCAGTCCGGCCAGCTCGCCACCGGTGGCGATCATCGCCTTGGAGGGGATGCAGTCGAGCAGATGGGCCGCGCCGCCGATGACGTCGCGTTCGATCAGGGTGACCTCGGCCCCGAGGGTCGCCGCCACGGTCGCCGCGGTGTTCCCGCCCGGTCCTCCACCGATGATCACGAGTCGCCGGGCCATGGGCCGACGCTAACGCCCGTCGCACCTCCTCCCGCGTAGGGTGCGACGCCATGCCCGAGTACCGCCACGATGCGATCCACGACCGGCGCGTGATCATCGCGGCCGAGCGCGCGGCGCGGCCGTACACCGCCCAGACGGCCACGACCGCCCGCAGCGGTCCGGCCGCCTGCCCGTTCTGTCCGGGCCACGAGCAGGAGACGCCTCCGGAGACGTACCGGACCGGCACCGGCACGGCCGGGAGCCCGGGCTGGCGGATCCGCGTGGTGCCCAACCTCTTTCCCATCGTCGGCGTCGACGCCTCCACCGGCGACGCGACCGGCGCGCACGAGGTGGTGGTGCTGTCGCCGGACCACGATCGGGACCTCGGGGATCTCGGCGACGACGAGGTCGTCGAGTTCCTGACCGTCGTGCGCGACCGCGCGCGGGTGCACCTCGCGGACGGGCGCGCTTTCGTGAGCGCGTTCGTGAACTCGGGCCGGGCGGCCGGCGCGTCGATCGAGCACCCGCACGGCCAGCTGGTCGCACCCGACGCGGCGGCCGGCGCGGTGATCGCGATGACCGAGCGGTTCGCCGCCGATCTCGTCGCCGCCGAGATCGCCGCGGCGCGTCGCGCGGACCTCCTGGTCGTCGACGGCCCGGCGCCGGCCTGGTGCCCGCCGGCGTCGTGGTCGCCCTACCAGCTGCGGGTCGCGCACCGCTCGACCCGCGCCCGCTTCGACGAGGCGACCGACGCGGAGATCGCCGTCGTCGCCCGCGCCACCCGCGACGCGGTCGCGGCGGTCGACCGCGCGTTGCCGGGCGCCCCGTACAACGTCGTGATCCACTCTGCGCCGCCGGGCATCCCGGCACGCGAGATGCACTGGCACGTCGAGGTCGTCCCGAGGACGAGCGTGATCGCCGGCTTCGAGCTCGGCAGCGGGATCTACGCCAACGCGGTCGCGCCCGAGCACGCGGCGCGCGTGCTGCGGGAGGCCTGATGCGGATCCACCTCTGTGTGACCATCGGTGCACCGGTCGACGACGTGTGGCATGCGGTCGAGGACATCGAGACCCATCCCCGGTGGATGACCGACGCGGAGTCGATCACGTTCGTCACCGATCAGCGCACCGGGGTCGGCACCGAGTTCGACTGCCTCACCCGCGTCGGCCCGCTCCGGACCGTCGACCGGATGAGGGTCACGGAATGGGAGCCCGGCGCGGTGATGGGCATCGAGCACCACGGGATGGTGACCGGGCGGGGCCGCTTCACGCTGCGGCCCGCCGGCGCCGGGCTCACCGAGTTCTGCTGGACCGAGGAGCTGACGTTCCCCCTCCACTTCGGTGGTGCGCTCGGCGAACGGGCGGCCCGGCCGGTGTTCCTCCGCCTCTGGCGGGCGAACCTCGTCCGGCTGCGGGACCTGGTGGAGCAGGACTGAGGGATCCCGGAACCCGGCCATGATCTGACCGGTTTGGGTCCGTACGCTCGGGACGACCCATCGACCCGACCGAGGAGCCACCATGCCCGACGACCTGACCCGTGAACGTGCCGACCTCCTCGAGGCCCTGACCGCCCACCGCGGCTTCCTCCGCCGGACGATCGAGGGCATGTCGCCGGAGCAGATCCGTACCCGGAGCACCGTCAGCGAGCTGACCCTCGGCAGCATCGTCAAGCACGTGACCGCGACCGAGGCCGGCTGGGCCGCGTTCGCCCGCAGCGGTCCGGCCGGGTTCGGGGACATGGATCCCGAGCAGTGGGCGGAGGAATGGCGCGTCCCCGACGACGCGACCGCCGAGTCGCTCCTCGCCGCCTACGCCGAAGTGGCCGAGGCGACCGATGCCCTCGTGCGGGAACTCGACCTCGACGCCGACCACGCGCTTCCCGACGCGCCGTGGTTCCCGCCCGATGGCCGGCGCTCGGTCCGCCGGGTGTGGATCCACATCGTCGCCGAGACCGCGCAGCACGCCGGCCACGCCGACATCGTCCGGGAGGCGATCGACGGTCAGAAGACCATGGGCTGAGCGTCCCCCGACCGTTTCGACGCGCGCGCAGAGCGGGCTGAGGGCCGGTGGCCGGGATCAGCGGCCGGAGAAGGTGGCCTTGCCGGGGCCGTGCTCGAGGAAGCTGGCGACGCCGGTGGCCGCATCCTCGGTGCCGAACACCTCCACGAACGCGCCGAGCTCGGTGTCGAGGCCGCGGGTGAGGGAGCCGTCGAGGCCGTCGTCGATCGCGGCCTTGGCGAGCCCGATCGCGACCACCGGACCGGCGGCGAGCTCGGACGCCCAGGCGACGGCGGCGGCCTCGACCTCGTCCGCCGGCACCACGCGGTCGACGAGCCCGATGGCGAGCGCCTCGTCCGCCTTCACCTGCCGGCCGCTCCAGATCATCTCCTTGGCCCGGGCCGGTCCGACGAGGCGCGGGAGCCGCTGGGTGCCCCCGGCCCCGGGGATGATGCCGAGGAGGATCTCGGGCTGACCCATCCGGGCGGTGTCGGCGGCCACGCGCAGGTCGCACGCGAGCGCGAGCTCCATGCCCCCGCCGAGCGCGAAGCCCCGGATGCCGGCGATGACGGGACGCGGGATCGCGGCGAGACCGTCGAACGCGCGCCGGAACGCCTTCCCGATCCGGCGGGCCGCGGCCTGGTCGCCGAACTCCTTGATGTCGGCGCCGGCAGCGAGCGCCTTCTCGCTGCCGAGCACCACGACCGCGTGGACGTCCGGGTCGGCGCCGATCCGCTCGGCGACGTCGCCGAGCTGGTCGAGCAGCGCGTTGGAGAGCGGGTTCATCGATCCGTTGCTGAGCCGGACCACCACGACCCCGCCGGGCCGCGATTCGGTGAGCACGAGTTCGTCGGTCATCGCGCGGACACTACCGGCGCTCAGCGCGACCTCCGAAGGCGCGAACGTTCATCGTCGGCACCGGTCCGGCAGACGGGAAGATCAGGCTCCGAGGAGCCTCTCGACCGCGGCGTGCGGGTCGATCGCGCGGGCTTCGACCTGGTGGACCAGATCCTCGAACTCGGGTCCCGAGCACGCGGCGAGCGCCCGCGCCCGGAGCTGCGCGACCAGGATCGCCTGCAGCTCGTCGCGCAGGCGCGCTTCGCGCCGCTGCACCAGGCGACCCTCCGCCTCCTGGAACTCACGGTGCTCGCGGATCGCGTCCCAGAGCTCGTCGATGCCCTCGTTGCGCGTGGCGACGGTCTCCACGATGCGCGGGCGCCACTCGGGGTGGCCCGAGAGATCGAGCATCATCTCGAGGTCGCGCACCGTCTCGGCGGTGCCCTCGCGGTCGGCCTTGTTCACGACGAACAGGTCGGCGATCTCCATCAGCCCGGCCTTGTTGGCCTGCACACCGTCACCCCAACCGGGGTTGACGACGACCACGGTGGTGTCGGCCGCGCCGGCGATCTCGACCTCCACCTGCCCGACCCCGACGGTCTCCACGATGATCCACGGCTTCCGGGCGGCGTCGAGCACCCGGGCCGCACGGGGCGTGGCGAGCGCGAGACCGCCGAGATGGCCGCGGGTGGCCATCGACCGGATGTACACGCCCGGGTCGGTGGCGTGGTCCTGCATGCGCACGCGGTCGCCGAGGATCGCGCCGCCGCTGTACGGGCTCGTCGGGTCGATCGCGAGGACCCCCACCTCGAGGTCGTCCGCGCGGATGCGGCGGACGAGCGCGTCGGTGAGGCTCGACTTCCCCGCGCCGGGCGCGCCGGTGAGCCCGACGGTGTACGCGTGGCCGGTGTGGGGATAGATCGCGGCCTCGGCGGCCGCGGCGTCCTCGCCCCCGGCCTCGACCGCGGTGATCAGCTTCGCGATCGACGCCCGGTCGCCCTCGACCGCGCGCGCGACCAGCGACGGGATGTCACGCGCCACGGTGGTGGATCAGAACTCGTCGGCGGTGGCGTTGTCGGCGACGACCTCGGTGATGCCGGGGACGCGGTCCATGATGATCCGCTCGACTCCGGCCTTCAGGGTCATCGTCGACACCGGGCAGGTCCCGCAGGCGCCCACCAGCTCGACGTGGACGACGCCGTCGCCGTCGATCTCCTTGAAGACGATGTCGCCGCCGTCGGCCTGGAGCGCCGGACGGATGGCGTCGATCGCCTCGAGCACGCCGTCTTCCATCGTGTCTGTCGCCATCGGGATACCTCCGGACCGGGTGGAACGCCGCAGGCTACCGGAGTTGTTCCCGACGCCCGGAACCCCTCGTCGGCCCCACCGAGGCGCGGGATACTCGCGACCATGGCCACCCACGAGGTCCTGAACCAGCCGCCGCCGCTCACCGACCACGACGTCACCGCCACGGACCGGGCCCTGCTCGACGGCGTCGGTCGGGAGGGCGCCGACTGGTCACTCGACGCGCTGCACGGGCTCGGCGCGATCGCCGGATCGGCCGAGGCGCAGACCTGGGCGCGGCACGCCAACGAGTCGCCTCCGGTGCTGCGCACCCACGATCGCTCCGGTCACCGCATCGACGAGGTCGAGTACCACCCGGACTACCACCGGCTGATGGACGTGGCGGTCCGCCACGGCCTGCACGGCGCCCCGTGGTCCGACCCGCGGCCCGGCGCGCACGTCGCGCGGGCGGCCGGCTTCTACGCCTGGTCGCAGTGCGAGATGGGCCACACCTGCCCGATCTCGATGACGTACTCGATCGTCCCCGCGCTCCGGGTCGCGCCCGAACCGGCGGCGGCGTGGGAGCCGCTGCTCACGTCACGCGCCTACGACCCCTCCTACCGTCCGGCCCCGGAGAAGGCGGGCGCGATCGCCGGCATGGCGATGACCGAGAAGCAGGGCGGCTCCGACGTGCGGGCCAACACGTCGCGCGCCGTGCCCGACGGTGAGGGCTACCGGCTGACCGGACACAAGTGGTTCTGCTCGGCGCCCGGCTCCGACGTGTTCCTGATGCTGGCGAACACCGACGCGGGCATCACGTGCTTCGCCGTCCCCCGGTACCGGCCCGACGGCACCCGCAACCCCGTCGCGATCCAGCGCCTGAAGGACAAGCTCGGCAACCGCTCGAACGCGTCGGGCGAGATCGAGTTCGCCGACGCGTACGGGGCGCGCGTCGGTGCGGAGGGACGCGGCATCGCGACGATCATCGCGATGGTCAACCACACGCGGCTGGACTGCGTGATCGGTGCGGCGGCCGGGATGCGCGCCGCGCTGGTGCAGGCGGTGCACCACACCCGCCACCGCGCGGCGTTCGGCCGACCCCTGGTCGACCAGCCGCTGATGCAGCAGGTGCTGGCCGACCTCGCCATCGAGTCGGAGGCGGCCACGACGCTCATGTTGCGGCTGGCGCGCGCGTACGACGCGGTCGCCGGCGAGCGCGACGCGGCGTCCGAGGCCGCGTTCCGCCGGCTCGCGACGGCGATCGCCAAGTACTGGGTGTGCAAGCGGCAGCCGCCGTTCGTCGCGGAGGCGATGGAGTGCCTCGGCGGCGCCGGCTACGTCGAGGACTCGGGGATGCCGCGCCTCTTCCGGGAGAGCCCCGTGAACGGCATCTGGGAGGGATCGGGGAACGTGATCGCGCTCGACGTGCTGCGCGCGATCGTGCGCGAGCCCGAGACCCTCGACGCGGTCCGCGCCGAGATCGCGCGGGCTGAGGGCGCCGACGCACGGCTCGACCGCGCCCTCGTCGACCTCGACGCCGCGCTCGCCGACCTCGCTGCGTCGGGCGGTCCCGAGCGCCAGGCGCGACGGCTCACCGAGCGTCTGGTGCTCGCGCTCCAGGCGTCGCTCCTGGTGCGCCACGCACCCGGTCCGGTGGCCGACGCGTTCTGCGCGACGCGACTGACCGGCGACCACGGCGTCACGTTCGGCACGCTCCCGCCGTCGGTCGACGCGCCGGCGATCGTCGACCGGGCCTTCCCCGGCTGACCCCGGACGACGTTCCGACGCGCACAACGCGACGTTCTCGTCGCGTATTGAGCGCGCAAAGGGGGGTGGGGGCTAGAGGCGCTCGACGTCGGCGCCGAGGGTGCGGAGAGCACCGGGGAGGTCGGGGTACCCGCGGTCGACGTGGTACCAGTCGTCGATCACGGTCTCGCCGTCGGCGCGCAACGCCGCGAGCGCCAGCGCGGCGCCGGCGCGCACGTCGAAGGCCCGGACCGGCGCGCCCGACAGCCGGGCACGGCCCCGCACCACGGCGTGGCGCCCCTCGTGGCGGATGTCGGCGCCCATCCGGACCAGCTCCTCGACGAACGAGAGCCGGTTGTCGAACACGTTCTCGGTGACGATGCCGGTCCCCTCACCCACGGCGAGCAACGCGACCGCCATCGGCATGAAGTCGGTGGCGAAGCCGGGGTAGGGCAACGTCGCGATGTCCACGGCCCGCAGCGGTACCTGCGCCTGCGCCCAGATGCCGTCCGGCGTCGGCGAGACGCGCATGCCCATCTCGCCGAGCTTCACGCCCACCATCTCGAGGTGGTCGAGGCGCACCCCCTCGAGCTCGACCTCGCCACCCGCGACACCGCACGCCATGAGGAACGTGCCGGCCTCGATGCGGTCGCCCATGATCTCGGTGTCGGCGGCGACCAGCTCGTCGACCCCCTCGATCGTGATCGTGCTCGTGCCTGCGCCCACGATGTGCGCGCCCATGCGGTTGAGGAACGCGGTGAGGTCGGTGATCTCCGGCTCGCGCGCCGCGTTCTCGATCACGGTCTCGCCCTTGGCGAGCACCGCGGCGGTGAGCAGGTTCTCGGTCGCGCCGACGCTCGGGAACTCGAGGACGATGCGCGTCCCGCACAGCGCGTTGCAGCGCGCGTGGATGAAGCCGTGCTCGACGCTGATCTCCGCCCCCATCGCCTCGAGGCCCCGGACGTGCATGTCGAGCCGGCGGCTGCCGATGTTGTCGCCGCCGGGCATGGCGACGCGCGCCTCACCGCAGCGGGCGACGAGCGGCCCGAGCACGTTGATCGAGGCGCGCAGCTGCCGCACCAGCTCGTAGGGCGCCTCCGGCTGGAGCGGCCCGGACGTGTCGATCGTCAGCTCCTCGGCGCCGGTCCAGGTGACCTCGGCGCCGACGGCCCGCAGCACGTCGAGCATCACGTCGAGGTCCCGCACCCGCGGGAGGTTGCCCACGTGGGTCACGCCGCTCGCGAGCAGGGCGGCGGCGAGCTGCTTCAGGCCGGAGTTCTTCGTCGCGCCCGAGACCTTGACGGTCCCGTGCAGCGGGCCACCGGGCCGCACCCGCACCGCATCCATCCCTCCGAGGCTACGCGCACCGCACCGGGCGTCCCCGGTTCCGCCGGGCGGCCTCGGTAGCCTCGGCGGGCGGTGGACGAGAGCGATCGCAGGCTCCAGGACGAGATCCGGACCCGGCTGCGCGACCTCGACCGGTTGCTCGAACCGGGCAAGCGCGCCGCGAAGGCCTTCGGCGACGCGACGGTGCCCGCGTGGCGCCAGGTCACCGAGGTGGAGTCGCGCGTCGCGGTGAGCGTCGCGCTCATCGTCGCGATCGTGCTCATGGCGGTGCTCCCCTTCCGGATCGCGAACCACCCGCGGTGGCTGCTGCCGATCCTCGCGGGGATCCTGTTCGTCATCGTCCTCGCGGTGAACCCGATGCGGACCGACGCCCGCTCGCGCCGCCTCCGCCCGCTCGCGTTCGCGCTGCTCGCCGTGTTGAGTCTCGGCAACGCGGCATCGGCGATGCGCCTGATCGTCGACCTCGTTCGCGGCGAGGGACTGCGGGACCCCGCCGTGCTCCTGCTCACCGGCGCCGCCGTCTGGACCACCAACATGATCCTGTTCGCGGTGTGGTACTGGGAGTTCGACCGCGGCGGTCCGGCCGAGCGCGCCATGGGGACCGACCCGTACCCGGACTTCCTCTTCCCGCAGATGGCCGACCCGCGGTTCGCGCCGGAGGCCTGGGAGCCGCAGTTCGTCGACTACCTGTACCTCTCGTTCACGAACGCCACCGCGTTCAGCCCGACCGACGTGATGCCGCTCACCCACTGGACGAAGCTGACGATGCTCGGCCAGTCGGCGGTGTCGCTCGTGGTCGTGGTGCTCGTCGTCGCGCGCTCGGTGAACATCCTCCACTGACGGCAATCGGCGGCGGTCAGCGCGGCGCGACGAGCAGACTGGACCGATGCGCCTCCCCGACCACGTCGTGACCGAGCGCCTCGAGCTCCGGCAGTGGGACGCGACCGACGAGCCGGCGTTGAGCGCCGCGATCACCGCGAGCACCGAGCACCTCCGCCCGTGGATGCCGTGGATCGCCGGCGAGCCGGTGCCGCCACCGGACCGCATCCGCTGGATCGAGCAGAGCGAGCGCGACTGGGCGGCCGGTGGCGACGTCGTGCTCGGCATGTTCCTCCGCGACGGGACCGTCGTCGGCGGCACCGGGCTCCACCGGCGGGCGGGTCCGGACACCCTGGAGATCGGCTACTGGGTGCACGTCGACCATGCGGGTCGGGGCTACGCGACGGAGGCGGCGGCGGCGCTGACCGACGTCGGGCTCTCGGTGCCGGGCATCAGCGTGATGGAGATCCAGCACGACCGGGCGAACGTCCGCAGCGCGCGCGTCCCCGAGAAGCTCGGCTACCGCTGCCACGGCGAGGTGGCCGGCACCACACCGCCGGCGCCGGGAGGCGACGGCGTGCACGTCAGCTGGACGCTGACCAAGGCGGCCTGGCTCGCGCGGTGAGCGCTACTCGCCGCGGTAGACCGGGTCCCGGCCCTCGACCACCGCGGTGATCGCCTCGCGCATGTCGGCCGACGGCAGGCACACGCCCTGGCCCTCGGCCTCGACGACGAGACCCTCCGCGAGGGGCAGGTCGAAGCTCGCGTTCACCGCGCGCTTGGCTTCGCGGATCGCGAGCGGTGGCTGCGTGGCGATGCGGGAGGCCAGCTCGTCGGCGCGCTGCTCGAGCTCCTCCTCGGGCACCAGATGCTCGCACAGGCCGATGCGGTACGACTCCTCACCGTCGATGCGCGCGGCGGTGAAGATCATCTCCTTCGCCTTCCCGGACCCGACGATGCGCGGCAGGCGCTGCGTGCCACCGAGGTCGGGGATGATCCCGTACTTGTGCTCCAGAAGGCCGACGCTCACGCCGTGGGCGAAGATCCGGATGTCGCACGCGAGCGCGAGCTGCAGACCCGCGCCGAGCGCGTAGCCGCGCACGGCGGCGATCGTCGCGAACGGTGCGGTCTCGAGCCACGAGTACGACTCCTGGGCGCGGAGGATGCCGTCGACCGTCGGGTCGTCGTGGCGGCTCCCCGCGTCGGGGCCGTCGGCGAGCGAGTCGCCCCCGCCGCCCCCGGTGAACACGGTCGTGTCGATGCCGCTCGAGAAGGCCCGGCCCGCGCCGGTGACGATCAGCACGCGCACGTCCTCCGGATCGGCGCACAGCCCGCGTCCGAGCTCCCGCAGCTCACGCCACATCTCGACGGTGAAGCTGTTGAGCTTGTCGGGCCGGTTCAGGACGAGCGTCAGGACATGACCCGACCGCTCGACTCGCAGCGTGTTCCAGTCGGTCAGCACGGCGCCGAGGGTAGGGCACCCACGCGACGGGTGGGGCCCCGGACGGGTCAGACGCGTGGGAGCGGCAGCTCGCCCGTGATCTCGAATCGCGAGGCGTGGACGAGGCGGACGACCTCGACCGGGCGCAGGAGCCCGGCCACCACGAACTCGCCGGCCGGCACCGCGGCGATGCCGTCGGGGACGCACTCCCCCACGTCGACGGTGGCGAGCACCTCGAGCGGCTGGGCGAGGTCGCACAGCCGGGCGGCGAGGTTGATCGCGCCCCCGGTGTAGTCGTCGCCCTCGAAGAGGATGACGTTGCCGGCCGCGAGCCCGGCGCGCAGCGGGAGCAGTCCCTCGTCGGCGAACTGGTCCGCGAGCGAGACCGTGGCCTCGACGAGCGTGGCGGTGTCGACCGACACGAGCATGGCGCCGTCGCCGAGCCACTTGGCGACCCGCACGCCGATGTCCGACGCGGTGGACCGCAGCGCAGCCCGGAACTGGCTCAGCACCGCGACGGCCTCGTCGTCACCGTGCAGGTCGGTGAACGCGGTGAAACCGGAGAGATCGACGAACGCGAACGCGCGCGGGACCCGCACCTACAACCGCCAGCCCGCTTCTTTGCGCTCCTTGCACGTGGGACAGAGCGGGTAGCCCTTCGGGTCACGGGTCGGTACCCACTTCTTGCCGCACAACGCGACGATGGCCTCCCCCGTGACGTACGCGCGCGTGACGTCGTCCTTGCGGGCGTAGTGCGCGAAGCGGTCGTGGTCGCCGTCGTCGGTGACCGGACGGCTGGGCGACTCCTCCGGCGTGTCGACCGGGACGGTGCCCGGCTCGATCGTCGGTGCGAACGTCGGATCCGTGATCGTGTCCGGCATGCCCACGAGGCTACCCAGCCGCCGCGGCGAGGTCCGGCAGCGGCGGCCGGCTCAGTCGAGCGAGGAGACCCACGTCACCACCGTGTCCGCGACGTCGGCCAGGACCCCGTCGACCGTGAGGCCGCTGGTCTTCAGCGGCTTGAACCCGTGGTCACCGGACTCGATCCAGTGGAACGTCCGGGGTCCCTTCACCTTGCGCGCCGCCTTCGTGAGCGCCGGCTTCGCGGCGAGCGAGTCCCGGGTGCCCGACACGAACAGCACCGGCATCGTGAGCCGCGGGAAGTGGTCACTGCGCTCCGTCTCCGGCTTGCCCATTGCGTGCAGCGGATAGCCGAGCAGCACGAGCCCGAGGCAGACGACCGGGTCGTCGACGTCGCCCGCGACCATCGAGCAGTACCGGCCGCCCATGGACCGACCGCCGATCACCAGGCGCTCGACCGGCAGCTTCGTCCGGCGCGCGAGCTCGGCGACCGCGGTGCGGGTCGCGTCGAGCAGGACCGGCGGACGGTCCGGCGCCTTCTTCCCCGCGGCTCGGTACGGGTACCGGAACCGCAGGCTCGGGATCCCGGCCGCGCTCAGCGCGTCGGTCACCGTCGTGAGCGTCGCGGCGTGCATGTCGGCCCCGGCGCCGTGGGCGAGCAGCACCGCACGGTCCGTGACCCTCGGGACCCCGCGCGTCGCGCCCTGGTACGCGTACTCGAGCTTCAACTTCATTTCTCACCCATTCTCAGGGCTGGGGCCCTTGTTCTCGGCGACAAAACGAGTACGTCAGGTCACCCAGCGCTCGAGGAACGCGAGCGTGCGCTCCAGCTCGTCGACGATCGTGGCGATCTTCGCGAAGCCGTGGCCCTCACCCGGGTACACGTGGTGCTCGACGGTCCCGCCCGCGGCACGCACCGCGTCGACGAGCAGCTGCGCCTGGGCCGCCGGCACGACCTCGTCCTCGTCGCCCTGCAGGACGAGCAGGGGCACCCGCAGCTCCGCTGCGTGCGTGACCGGCGACCGGTCGCGGAAGACCGCCTCGTCCTCGGGCAGCACGCCGACGACCTCGTCCAGGTAGCGCGACTCGAACCGGTGGGTGGTCCGCAGCAGGTCGAAGAGGTCGGTGACGCCGTACTCGGAGACCACGGCGCGCACGAGGTCGCCGTGACGGACCCCGACCATCAGCGCGCTGAGCCCGCCCGCGCTGCCACCACCGACCGCGACCCGCGCCGGGTCGCACGCACCCGAGGCGGTGACCGCCCGGATCCCCGCGGCGATGTCGGCGACGTCGGCCTCGCCCCAGGACCGCGCCCAGTCCTGCACGAACGCGCGTCCGGACCCGGTGGAGCCCCGTGGGTTCGGGCGCAGCACGGCCCAGCCCCGGCTCGTGAAGTAGCGCAGCCAGCCGTCCCAGCGGACCGCGGCCTGCCCCGTGGGGCCACCGTGAAGGTCGACGAACAGGGGCGGCGGGGACCCGGACTCCCGGTCGGGCGCGAAGAAGAGGCCGGTGACCGTGACGCCGCCGCTCGACCAGCGCACGATCTCCGGCTCGCGTGCGCCGTCCTCGAGTCCGGCCGCCACGCCGCGGGCGACGACGCGACGCTCCCCCGCGACCGGGTCCAGCACCGTCACCTCGGGCGGCGTGCGCGCGCCCGAGCGCACCGCGACGATCCCGGCGCGCGACCAGTCGAGCGCGTGGTGCCAACCCTTCGCGAGCTCGTGCACGTCCCCGGCGAGCGTGACCTCGACCAGGCGCGCAAAGCCGTCCTCGTTCCGGCACAGCGCGATCGCGTCGGAATCCGGCGACCACGCGAAGGACCGCTGGCCCGGACCCCACGCCGGCTCGGCGTGGTCGTGCGGCTCGGCGAGCAGCACCCGCGCGCCGGTGCCGTCCGCGCGCGCGACGTGGACGTTCCACCACCCCGGCGCGTCGGAGACGTATGCGAGCCACCGGCCGTCGGGCGCGTAGCGCGGCTGGCCGACCGATTCGCGCCCGCCGCCCGCCACGACCCGCGGGACCCCCTCGTGCCGGTCGACGAGCACGATGCGCGACGCGGTCCACGACATCGCGTCGAGGTCCCACTCGTGCCAGGCCACGAAGCGACCGTCGGGCGTGGTCGCGGGATCCCAGCCGAAGTCGGCGAACGACCAGCGCTGGGGCCAGAACCGCCCGTGCACGGGGACCTCACCGACGTCCTGGGCGTCGTCGCGTCCGATCGAGACCAGCAGCCGGCCGGCGGTGTCGGCGACGGGCGCGGCGCACCGGCCGTCGCGCACCACGGTGCGCGGTGGCGCGGTCCCGTCGAGCGCGACGGTGGCCAGCGCACCCGCCCGGGTCACCACCGCGACCCGGTCGTCGTCGATCCAGCACCACTGACCACCCCGGTACGCGCCGGTGCCGCCGAGGACGAGGTCGTCCCCGCCGACCGGGGTCGCAGGGGCGGTGCCGTCGGCGGGCGCGACCACGAGCCGGGTCCGGCCGTCGGTGGCCTCCAGCCAACCGAGCCGGGTGCCGCCGGGCGACCAGCGGGGCTCGGCGACCACGGCGCCGCTCGCGATCGAGAGCGCGGAAATCCCCTGATCCACGGGCCCGAAGCTACGCCAGGAAAAGCCCGGAGGGGCGCAGGTAGGCTCCCCGCTCTCATGGCGACTTCCTCCCCCTCCATCGGCGCGCGCCCGGCCCCCGGCGCACGGCCCGAGTCCCTCCGCGTCGCCTGGCTCATCTACCGCGGGAACCCCCACTGCGGCGGCCAGGGCGTCTACACGAAGTACATCGCCCGCGAGGCGATCGCCCTCGGACACCACGTCGAGGTGCTCTCGGGGCCGCCCTACCCCGACCTCGACGACCCGCAGGGGCTGGTGCGGATCCCGAGCATGGACCTCTACCCCGCCGGCAACGCGTTCCGCGTCCCGTGGCCGTGGGAGTTCAAGGACCGGATCGACCTCGGCGAGTTCGGCCTCATGTGCTCGGGCGTCTTCCCGGAGCCGTGGGCGTACACGCTCCGGGCCCGGCGGTGGCTCCGGGCGCACCGCGCCGACTTCGACCTCGTGCACGACAACCAGTCGCTCGGCTCCGGCCTGATCGGGATGATGGACGACGGGTGGCCGCTCTGCGCGACGCTCCACCACCCCATCACGGTCGACCGCGACCTCGAGCTCGCGCACGCGCCGAACGCGTTCCGCCGGTTCAACCTGCAGCGCTGGTACGCGTTCCTGCAGATGCAGATGAAGGTCGCGCGTCAGGTGCCGCGCCTCGTCACGGTGAGCGAGAACTCCCGCAAGGACATCATCGCCCAGATGGGCGTGGCGCCCGAGCAGATGCGGATCGTGCCGGTCGGCGTCGACCAGGACGTGTTCAAGCCGCTCCCCGACGTCGCGCGCGTCCCGGGCCGGCTGCTCGTCACCACGTCGTCGGACCAGCCGCTCAAGGGACTGGTTCCGTTGCTCGAGGCCGTCGCCAAGGTGCGCACCGAGCGCGAGGACGTGCACCTCGTCGTGATCGGCAGGCCGAAGGACGGCTCGAAGATCCCCGGACACATGGAGCGCCTCGGCCTCAACGGCCGGATCGAGTTCGTCTCGGGCGTGCCGACCGAGCGCATCGTCGAGCTCTACGCCGAGTGCGAGCTGGCCGTGGTGCCGTCGCTCTACGAGGGCTTCTCGCTCCCGGCCATCGAGGCCATGAGCTGCGGCGCCCCGCTCGTGACCACCACGGGCGGCGCGCTGCCGGAGGTGACCGGCCCGTCGGGCACGGCGGCGCTCACCTGCCCGCCGAACGACCCGGGCGAGCTCGCCACCGCGATCCTCACCATGCTCGCCGACCCCGAGCTGCGGGCCCGCCTCGGTGCGGCCGGTCGCGAGCGGGTGCTCGACCGCTTCACCTGGCGGCGCACGGCCGAGGGGATGATCGAGAACTGGTACGAGACGCTGGAGATCTCCCAGCACGCGAAGGCTGCGAGGTAGTCACGTGCTGACCGTCGACTTCGACCGGCTGCGGCTCACGCCCGGCGACGTGCTCCTCGACATGGGGTGCGGTGGCGGCCGCCACGCGTTCGCGGCCATGAAGCGCGGCGCGTCGGTGATCGCGCTCGACTACTCCGAGGCCGACCTCAAGGACGTGAGGGCGACCGTGGGCGCGATGGAGGCCGCGGGCGAGATCCCGGGAACGCTGCCGTGGATCACCGTCAACGGCGACGCGCTGCGCCTGCCCTTCCCGGACGACTCGATCGACCGCATCGTGTGCTCCGAGGTGCTCGAGCACATCCACGACTTCCGCGGCGCCATCCGCGAGCTCGTGCGGGTGCTGAAGCCGGGCGGGCGGATGGCGGTCACAGTGCCGACGCGCTGGCCCGAGCGGATCAACTGGGCCCTCGACTGGCAGTACCACGACGCGCCCGGCGCGCACGTGCGCATCTTCCGCCAGCACGAGCTCGAGCAGGACCTCGAGGGCGCGGGCCTCTGGCTGCGCGGCTCGCACCACGCCCACGCGCTGCACTCGCCGTACTGGTGGATCCGGTGCGCGGGCGGCGTGAACAACCCCGACAAGCCGCTGGCGAAGAAGTACCACGACCTCCTCGTCTGGCAGCTGACGAAGAACCCGAAGTGGCTCGCGCAGCTCGACCGCGCGCTGAACCCGCTGATGGGCAAGAGCCTGGTCGTCTACACCCAGAAGGTGAGTGGCGCGTGAGCGAGCCGTCGACTCCGATGCACCGCCGTCGCGCTCGGCGAGCGGGGCCCGTCCGGCCCGGTCCGCAGGGACGAGAGGACACGTGGAGATGACGGTCGACGGCGTGTTCGAGGAGTACCACCTGCTCGAGACGGTCGACGCGATCGCGTCGGTGCAGCTGCCGGACGGCAACATCCCGTGGATCCCGGGCGGGCACACCGACCCGTGGAACCTGGTCGAGGCCGCGATGGCGCTCGACCTCGGCGGCCGCAACGACGACGCGGCACGCGCGTACGACTGGGTCCGCCGGATGCAGAACCCGGACGGCTCCTGGCACGCGTACTACGTCGGCGACGAGGTCAAGGACCCCACGCTCGACACCAACGTGGCCTGCTACATCGCCACCGGCGTGTGGCACCACTACCTCGTCACCGGCGACACCGCGTTCCTGCGCGACTACTGGCCGACCGTGGAGCGGACGATCGACTACGCGCTCGGCCACCAGACCGAGACCGGCGAGATCGCGTGGCGGGCCGACGACCCGGCCGACGGCGCGCTGCTCACCGGCTCGTCGTCGATCCACCACTCGCTGCGGTGCGCGATCGCGATCGCCGACCGCCTCGGGCACGACCGGCCCGACTGGGAGCTGTCCGTCGGCGCGCTCGCCATCGCCATCGCCCACCGGCCCGAGGCGTTCCTCGACAAGGACCGCTGGGCCATGGACTGGTACTACCCGATCCTCGGAGGCGTCCTGCGCGGCCAGTCCGCCCAGATGCGCATCGCGGCCCGGTGGGAGACCTTCGTCGTCCCGGGTCGGGGCGTGCGCTGCGTGTCGGACCAGCCGTGGGTCACCGCCGCGGAGACGTGCGAGCTGGTCATGGCGTTGGACGCGATCGGCGAGCACGAACGGGCCCACGAGCTGTTCGGGTGGGTGCAGTTCCTGCGCCACGACGACGGCGCGTACTGGTGCGGCATGAACTTCGACGGCGAGATCTTCGATCGGCCCGGTGAGCACTACACCGCCGATCACCCCACGTGGAACTCCGCGGCCGTCGTGCTCGCGGCGCACGCGCTGGGCGGCGAGGGCCCCACCGCGGGCCTGTTCCGCGGCGAGGACCTGCCCGTCGGGCTCTCGGCCGAGGAGCTGCTGCGTGCCGGCGTCGACATCGAGGCCGAGCGCAACCGGCGCTAGCCCCTTCGTCACCGCGACTCAGCGGCGGAGCGTCCGGAGCGATCCGGTGGTCGCGAGCGCCGTGAAGCCCTCGGCGACGGCGCGCTGCCATACGTGGAACGGCGCCTGCCCGCCCTCGGCCGGGTCCTCGAACACGTCGTGGATCGCCAGGATGCCTCCCGGCGCGACGTGGTGCGCCCAGGTCTCGTAGTCGCCCATCGCGACGTCCTCGGCGTGGCCGCCGTCGATGAAGAGGAACCCGAGCGGCGTGGACCAGAAGCGGCCCACGGTCGGCGAGTCGCCGAGGACGCCGACCACCACGCCCTCGAGGCCGGCGTCCTCGATGGTGCGCCGGAAGAAGGGCAGGGTGTCCATCCGCCCGGTGCGCGGGTCGACCACCTCGGTGTCGTGGTGCTCCCACCCGGCCTGGTTCTCCTCGGAGCCGTGGTGGTGGTCGATCGTGAAGAGCACCGTGGACGCGGCGCGCGCTGCGCTGCCCAGGTAGACGCCGGACTTCCCGCAGTAGGAGCCGATCTCGAGCAACGGGCCGACGCGCCCGCCGGCGAGTCCGGCCTCGTGCAGCGCGAGACCCTCGTCGTCGGGCATGAAGCCCTTGGCGGCGCGCGCGACGGCCAGTTCGGCTTCCGTCATCATGCTCCGAGGATCGCACACCACGGCCGCCGGTGACCCACCCGGTCAGATCGGCCGGGGATCGCCGAGGAGCCGCAACGCGACGACCGGCTCGGACACCCGTCCGGCCGGAAGGTCGATGGCGAGATCCCCGTCGACCGCACGCGACGGCAGGGACGCGCCGGACCCGAGGTGGACGACCGCGTCGATCCCGGCGCCACCGAGGCCCCGCAGCACGACCTCACCGGCGACCGGCGGTTCGAGCAGGAGCGCGTGCACGACGCCACCGGTGACCGTGGCCCGCCACGGCGACCCGTCGGCGCAGGTGCCGACGGCGCAGGTCCACGGCCGGCTGCCGCGGATCGCCGGCTCGTTCGCCTCGAGCCATCCACCGAGCGCCCGCAGTGGCGCAACCTGCGCGGCGGGCACCGTCCCGTCGGCACCCGGCCCGACGCCGACGAGCAGGTTGCCGCCCTTGGCGACGACGTCGACGAGCAGCCGGACGAGATCCGGTCCACCGACGAGGTCGGACGCGGGCTCGGCGTGGTTCGCGCCGAACGAGTGACCGACACCGCGCGTCGCCTCCCACTTCTCCGCCACGACGGCGTCCGGCACCGCGTACTCGGGCGTCGTGAAGTCGGCGAACGGCGCGTGCGGGAAGTCGAGCCGGCGACGCGCCGCGGGCAGCCGCGACCACAGGTGCTCGGCGACCCATCCGCCGCCCCGGAGCAGCGCGCGCCGCCACCCGGCGTCGAGCCCGGGGACCACGGCCCACCGGTCGTTGACGACGCCGTCGGGCACCGCGGCGCGGTACGTCGCCACGAGCGCGTCGAGCTCGTCCCCGACCGGCCAGGCGACGTCGCCCCAGAGCACGTCCGGTGCGTATGCGGCGATCAGCTCGCGGACCTGCGTCGCCGCGAAGCGCTCGTACTCGGCGGTGGTCGGGATCGCGAGCAGCAGGTCGGCGCCGTGCCGCATGGTGGTGTCCGTGTAGGCCCAGTCGTACCCGCCGCAGTAGTACAGCCCCATGCGCAGCCCCCGGGCCCGCACCGCGTCGGTCAGCCCACCGACCAGGTCGCGGGCCGAGCGGTACGCCCCCTTCCGTGGGTGGGGCGTCCGCGACGGCCAGAGCGCGAACCCGTCGGCGTGCTTGGTGGTGAGCACGACGTAGCCCGCGCCGGCGGTCACCGCGACCTGCGCGATCGCGTCGAGGTCGGCCGTGGCCGTGGCCGCGTCGAACGCGGGGATGAAGTCGTCGTACGCGAACCCGGCGCCCCAGACCTCGCGGTGGTGCACCGCGGTCGGCGAGCCGGCGATGCCCATCGTGTTCCGGTACCACTCGGCGTACGGGATGCGGGCCAGCATCTCCGTCGGGCCCGCGTCACGCAGCAGGGTCTGGATGTCGGGACCGGGCGGCGCCCAGGCCGGGACCGAGTACAGCCCCCAGTGGACGAAGAGCCCGAGCTTGGCGTCGTCGTACCAGGACGGCAGCGGACGCGCGTCGACGCTCATGCCCGGCCCCGCACGTCCGCGCTTACAGGACCGGCGTCTCGCGGTAGCGCCCGAACACCTCGGCGAGCGCGTCCATCGTCTCGCCGACGGTCGCGTAGGCACGCGCGCAGTCGAGCAGCGCCGGCACCGTGTTCACCTCGGGGTCCGCGGCGTCGGCGCGCAATCGGGCGAGCGCCCGGTCGACGGCGTCGGCGTCCCGGTCGGCCTTCACCGTGGCGAGCCGCTTGAGCTGCTGCTCCTCGCACTCCCGGCCGATCTCGAGGATGTCCGGCGGCGGCTCCTCGTTGCCCTCGAGGTGGGCGTTGACCCCGACCTTCACGTGGCGGCCGTCGTTGAGCTTGCGCTCCGCGTCGTACGCGGCCTGGGCGATCTCACCCTGGTACCACCCCTGCTCGATCGCGACCAACGCGCCCTCGAGCATCGAGCCGTCGCCGAGGTCCTCGACGTGGGCGAAGTACGCCTCCGCCTGCCGCTCCATCTCGTCGGTGAGCTCCTCGACGAACCAGGAGCCGCCGAGCGGGTCGGCCACGTTCACCACGCCGGTCTCCTGGGCGATCACCTGCTGCGTGCGCAGCGCAAGCCGGGCGGCCTTCTCGGTCGGCAGCGCGAGCGCCTCGTCGAACGAGTTCGTGTGGAGGCTCTGCGTGCCGCCGAGCACCCCGGCGAGCGCTTCGATCGCCGTGCGCACGAGGTTGATCTCGGGCTGTTGGGCGGTCAGCGAGACGCCGGCGGTCTGTGTGTGGAACCGGAGCTGGAGCGAGCGCTCGCTGCGGGCGCCGTAGCGGTCGCGCATCCAACGCGCCCAGATCCGGCGCGCGGCGCGGTACTTGGCGATCTCCTCGAAGAAGTCGATGTGCGCGTTGAAGAAGAACGACAGGCGCGGCGCGAACGCGTCGACGTCGAGCCCGGCTGCGACCGCCGCCTCGACGTACGCGAAGCCGTTGCCGACCGTGAACGCCAGCTCCTGGGCCGCCGTCGAGCCCGCCTCGCGGATGTGGTAGCCGGAGATCGAGACCGAGTGCCACCGCGGCATCTCCGCTGCAGTGAACCGGATCACGTCGCTCACGAGCCGCATGCTCGGCCGCGGCGGGAACACGAACTCCTTCTGGGCCTGGTACTCCTTCAGGATGTCGTTCTGGAGCGTGCCACCGAGGCGGGCGCGATCGGTCCCGGACCGCTCGGCCGCGGCGACGTACATCGCGAGGAGGACCGGCGCCGGCGAGTTGATGGTCATCGACGTGGTGACCGCGCCGAGGTCGATGTCGCGGTAGAGGTCCTCGACGTCGGCGAGGGTGTCGACGGCCACACCGCACTTGCCGACCTCGCCGAGCGCGAGCGGGTCGTCGGAGTCGCGGCCCATCAGGGTGGGCAGGTCGTAGGCGGTCGAGAGCCCGTCGCCGCCGGCGGCCAGCAGCTCCCGGAACCGCCGGTTGGTGTCGGGCGCGATCCCGAACCCCGCGAACATGCGCATGGTCCAGAGCTTCGACCGGTACATGTCCGGGTACGGGCCGCGGGTGTACGGCCACTCCCCCGGCCGCTCGGCGTCCGGCGGGCCGTACACCGGATCGACCGGCACCCCCGAGTAGGTGGCGAACTCACGCTCGGACATCGAGACAGTCTCGCATGTGGCTGGGCCGAGGGCTTCACGCCCGGCTGGCGGCGCCTTCACGAAACCCTCGTGGTCGGGTCCTACGGTGACCCGGTGATCATTCGTCCGGTGCTCGTGGTCGCGGCCGTCGCGGCCCTGGCCGGGATCCTCACGGCCTGCGCCGGCCACAGCCGGTCCGCGCCGCCGTCACGGTCGGAGCCGCCGACCTCGCAGCCGACGACGACCACCGCACCGGTGCCGGGCTGGACGACCGTCGACGAGACCGTCGTGACCCCGGACGGGCGGACCCGCAGCTACCGCGTGGTCGTGCCGCGGGGGCTGGCGCCGGACCGCCCGGTCCCGCTGCTGCTCGCCCTGCACGGCGGCATCGGAAGTGGGCACCAGTTCGAGTCGACGAGCGGGTTCGACGCGCTCGCCGTCGAGCACGGGTTCGTGGTGGTCTACCCCGACGGCATCGAGATCGGCGGTGGGGGCATCCTGCGAAACGGACACGTCTGGAACGGCGGACGCTGCTGCGGCACGGCCGCACGTGAGCACGTCGACGACGTCGGGTTCCTCGCCACCGTCATCGACCGGGTGAGCGCCACGCACCGGATCGACTCCCGCCGCGTGTACGCCACCGGCCACTCCAACGGGGCGATCATGGCGTACCGGCTCGCCTGCGAGCTGTCCGACCGCATCGCGGCGATCGGCGTGCAGGCCGGCTCGATCGAGATCGACGACTGCGCCCCGCAACGGCCGGTCTCGGTCCTCGCGATCCACGGCACGGCCGACACGAACATCCCCATCGACGGCGGACGCGGCTCGGGGCTCGCCGGGATCGCGTTCACGAGTCCGACCGGGGCCGTCGAGCGCTTCGCCCGGATCGACGGATGCAGTGCGCCCCGCGTGCACACGGATCCGCACAACGCCGACGTCACGGTGCGCACCTGGCCGGACGGGCGCGAGGGCACCGAGGTCCGGTTCGTCACCGTGCGCGGCGCACCGCATGCGTGGATGGGGCACCCGAGCCCGCGCGGCGCAGCCGCCGGCCGGAACCAGCCGTACCGGGACTTCGACTCGTCGGCCGCGATCTGGGAGTTCCTCGCTGCGCACCCGCGGGGGTGAGGGTCAGGCGAGCCCCATGATCTCGCTGACGCCGTGGCGGTGGCCGGCGGTGTACCCGCCGTCGACGGGGAGGGCCACCCCGGTCACGAACGACGCGTCCGGCGAGCACAGGAAGAGCGCGGTCGCCGCGATCTCCTCGGGCCGGCCGAGGCGACCGAGCTGGTGGGCCGCGGTGATGTCGGCGAGCACGTCGCCCATCCCCTCCATCGTCATCACGTCCCGCAGCATCGGCGTGTCGATGAAGCCGGGACAGATGGCGTTGACCCGGATCCCCTTCCGGCCGTAGTCGATCGCGAGGTTCTTGGTCAGGATCACCACTCCGCCCTTGGCCGCGTTGTAGGTGCTCCCGCCCTCGGTGCCGGCGAGCCCCTCGACGCTGGCGATCGTGACGATCGATCCCCGCTCACCGGCGACGGGCGCCTGGGCGAGCATCGCCCCGGCCGCGTGCTTGGCCACGAGGAAGGTCCCGGTGAGGTTGACGTCGATCACCCGTTCCCACTCCTCGCGCGGCACGAGGTGCGCCGGACCGCCGCCGGCCACGCCGGCGGCGTGCACCACCGCGTCGAGCCGTCCGTGCTCGGCGACGACCGCGGTCGTGGCCGCAGCGATCGCGGCCTCGTCACGCACGTCGAGCTCGACCTCGGCGCCGGCGAGGTCCCAGCCGACGACCGTCGCACCCTCCGCACGGAAGCGCTCCGCCGTCGCGAGCCCGATACCCGAGCCGGCGCCGGTGACCACCGCGATCCGACCGTCCAACCGTCCCATCTCACGCTCCGTCGTCCGACACCGGCCCGCACCTTCCCGGTGCGCGCGCTCCGGCGTCAAGTCCTTAGCGGTGCGGTCGCTCGGGGGAACCTGACGGAATCCCCACAGGTAGAATCCCCCGATGGATCACGCCCCTACGCCCCCTGATCGCAATCTCGCCATGGACCTGGCCCGCGCCACGGAGGCCGCGGCGCTGGCGGCCGGCCGCTGGTTCGGGCGCGGCGACAAGAACGGCGCCGACGGCGCCGCGGTCGACGCGATGCGCCTCATGCTCAACACTGTCCCGATGGAGGGTGTCGTCGTCATCGGCGAAGGCGAGAAGGACGAGGCGCCGATGCTCTTCAACGGCGAGGAGATCGGTTCCGGCGGGCCGCCGGTCGACATCGCCGTGGACCCGATCGACGGCACGACCCTCACGTCGCTGGGCCGCAACAACGCCATCTCGGTGCTCGCGGTGGCCGAGCGGGGCACGATGTTCGACCCGGGTCCCTGCGTGTACATGGACAAGATCGCCGTCGGCCCCTGGGCGGCGAACGTCATCGACCTCGACGCGCCCGTGAAGGCGAACCTCGAGGCCGTCGCCAAGGCCAAGGGCGAGCGGGTGCACGACGTCACCGCGGTCATCCTCGACCGGCCCCGCCACGAGGACATCATCCGTCAGTGCCGGGAGGCCGGTGCCCGGATCCGGCTGATCCCCGACGGCGACATCGCCGGTGCGATCTCGGTCTCGATCCCCGATTCCGGCTCCGACATCCTCTTCGGCATCGGCGGCACGCCCGAAGGTGTGACCGCGGCCTGCGCGCTGCTCTGCACCGGTGGCGAGATCGTCGGTCGGCTGTGGCCCCGCAACGAGGACGAGAAGCGCGCAGCGCTCGTCGCCGGCTACGACCTCGACCGCATCCTCACCACCACCGACCTCGTCTCGGGCGAGGAGGTGTTCTTCGCCGCCACGGGCATCTCCGACGGCGACCTGCTGCGCGGCGTCCACTACCGCGGCGACGGCGCCACCACGGAGAGCCTCGTGATGCGGGCGAAGTCCGGCACGATCCGCACCATCCGCTCCGAGCACCGTTGGCAGAAGCTGATGCGGTACTCGGCGGTCAAGTTCGACTGACCCGCTGCAGCACCAGCAGCGTCGCCGGGAACGTCACCGCGGCCTCGCCGTCCCACTGCGGGAGTGACTCCTCTCACCACCGCGCCACCTCGGACCGCGCCGTCCCGCCTGCCTCGGCGTGCGCGACGCGCGTGTCGGTGAGCGCGTAGGCGGCGTACGCGGCCCGCGTCATCGGAAGCGTGACCGCGAACGCGTCGTCGACGACCACCCCGAACGGGCCGCCGGCGAACGACGCGCCGGTCACCGGCGACGCCGCCGGCCGGGCCCACTCCCCCGCGAACCGCTCGGGCCAATCGGGCGCGACGGCCGGCACGCCGAAGCCGTAGTCGGACACCACCACCGCCCCGTGCGGGCTCAGGACCCGGTCGGCCTCGACCCCGAACCGATCCAGGTCGGCGAAGTTGAGCGCCCCGGCCGCGCCGATGAGGTCGACCCCGCCGGTCACGACGGGCACCGCCTCGGCGGCCGCCACCATGTATGTGGCGTCGTCGTCCGCGGCTCGGGCGGCCGCGATCATGGCGGGCGCAGGGTCGATCCCGATGCGCCGGGACGCGAGGTCCGCCAGCGCGACCGTCGACGCGCCCGCACCGCACCCGACGTCGAGCGCGACCTGCGCGGGCCCGATCACTGCCGGGTCGCGCGGCACGCGCGCCATCAGGTGCGCGTGGACCGGCGGCCGGTCGTGGGCGTAGCCCGCGGCCAGCGCGGCGGAGGTGAACAGCTGCGCGGCCCCGGTCACGGTCCGCACGGTACCGGCGCAACCCCGGCCCAGGCGCCGACGGGCTCCTGTGTCACTTGCGTCCGGGCGTTGACCGTCGATGTCCGAGGGTCAGCGCCCTGACACCGCGCGACGGTCCGTGACGATCGGGTGCGTCCGGGCGGTCACCGTCGACTTCCGACGGTCAGCGCCCTGACGCGTGCGTTGATCAGGCGGCGCCGGCGACCTCGAGCCGCAGGTCGGCGCGGGCGAGCGCGGCCTTGGCCTCGTCGGAGTCCGCGTCCGTGCGCAGCTCCTGCTCGGCCCGCTCCTTCGCGGTCCGGGCCCGGACGACGTCGATCTGCTCGGGCAGCTCGGCGACGTCGGAGAGCACCGTCACGCGGTCGTGGCTGAACTCGACGAATCCGCCGTGCACCGCCGCGGTGACCTCACCGGAGCCGGCGAGGATCACGCGCACCTTCCCGATGCCGAGCGTCCCGACGAACGGGACGTGGCCGGGCAGGAACGCGATCTCACCGTCGTCGGTGCGGGCGACCACCATCTCGGCGTCGCCCTCGTAGAGGACGCGCTCCGGGGAGACGAGCTGAGCGACGAGGGCCATGATCAGGCGTTGCCCTCTTCCAGGGCCTTCGCCTTGGCGAGCACGCTCTCGACCCCGCCGACGTTGAAGAACGCCTGCTCGGGGACCTCGTCGAGCTCACCGTCGATGAGGGCCTCGAAGCTCTCGACCGTCTCGTTGATCGGCACGAAGATGCCGGGCAGACCGGTGAAGACCTCGCCGACGAAGAACGGCTGGGACAGGAACCGCTGGACCTTGCGGGCCCGCGAGACCGTGACCCGGTCCTCCTCGGAGAGCTCGTCGAGACCGAGGATGGCGATGATGTCCTGGAGCTCCTTGTAGCGCTGGAGGACCTCCTGGACGCGCCGGGCGCAGTCGTAGTGACGCTGGCCCACGACCTCGGGGGCGAGGATGTTCGACGTGGACGCCAGCGGGTCGACGGCCGGGTAGATGCCGAGCGCCGCGATCTGACGGGAGAGCTCGGTGGTCGCGTCGAGGTGGGTGAAGGTGGTGAACGGCGCCGGGTCGGTGTAGTCGTCCGCAGGAACGTACACGGCCTGCAGCGAGGTGATCGAGTGACCCTTGGTGGAGGTGATGCGCTCCTGGAGCTCACCCATCTCGTCGGCGAGGGTCGGCTGGTAGCCCACGGCGGAGGGCATGCGGCCGAGCAGCGTCGACACCTCGGAGCCCGCCTGGACGAACCGGAAGATGTTGTCGACGAAGAGCAGCACGTCCTGGTTCTTCACGTCACGGAAGTACTCGGCGACGGTGAGGGCCGAGAGCGCCACCCGGAGACGGACACCCGGCGGCTCGTCCATCTGGCCGTACACGAGGGCGGCCTTCTCGATGACACCCGACTCCTGCATCTCGATCCAGAGGTCGGTGCCCTCACGGGTGCGCTCGCCGACTCCGGCGAAGACCGACACACCACCGTGCTGGGTGGCCACGCGGTTGATCATCTCCTGGATGAGCACCGTCTTGCCGACGCCCGCACCGCCGAAGAGGCCGATCTTGCCGCCCTGCACGTAGGGCTCGAGCAGGTCGATGACCTTGATGCCGGTCTCGAACATCTGCGCCTTCGGCTCGAGCTGGTCGAAGCCCGGAGGGTCACGGTGGATCTCCCACCGGTCCTCGATGCCGCTCAGCTCGGACTCGGCGATGTCGAGGGGCTTGCCGAGCACGTTGAACACGTGGCCGAGCACGCCGTCACCGACGGGCATCGTGATGCCGCTGCCGGTGTTGCGCACGATCGTGCCGCGCTTCAGACCGTCGGTCGGCGCCATGCAGATGACCCGGACGCGACCCTCGCCGATCTGCTGGGCGACCTCGGCGGTGACGACGATGGTGTTGCCGTCGAGCTCGATGTCCATCTCGAGCGCCTGGTTGATCTCCGGCAGCGCGTCGGGCGGGAACTCGACGTCGACCACCGGACCGGCGATCGCGACGACCCGGCCGTCCTTGAGGTCCGTGGAGTTGTCGGCAGTCATGGTCATTGCTCAGGCTCCTCGTGGTGTCACGCGGACTCGCCGAGTGACATCGGGGTGTCGAAATGCTCGTCGTGGTCGGAGGCGCCGGCCTTCAGCGCCTCGGCGCCGCCGACGATCTCCATGATCTCGGTCGTGATCGCGTCCTGCCGGGCGCGGTTCATGACCCGGGTGAGCCGGATGATGAGGTCCTCGGCGTTGTCGGTCGCCGCCTTCATCGCGCGCTGACGGGCCGCGTGCTCGGAGGCCGCCGCGTTGAGCAGCGCCGCGTAGATGCGGGCCTCGATGTAGCGCGGCAGGAGCGCGTCGAGGATCGAGCCCGGGCTGGGCTCGAACTCGTAGGTGGGCGACACGGTGCCGTCGGCGTGCTCGTCGGGACGACCGTCGCCGCCGGCGACGACGTCCCGCTCGAGCGGGACCAGCGGACGCCGGACGACCTCCTGGGTCCCGGCGCTGACGAAGCGGGTGTACACCAGCTCCACCATGTCGACCTCGCCGGCGATGAACGCCTGCGTGACGGCCCGACCGATCTCGCGGGCGTCCTCGTAGCTGGGACGGTCCGAGAAGCCGGTGAAGGACCGGGCGATGTCGAAGTTGCGGTAGCGGAAGTACCCCTCGGCCTTCTTGCCGACGAGGAAGAGCGCGTAGCCCCGACCGAGGTCGGCCTGCTCCTTCATCGAGCCCTCCGCGGCGCGGATGACCGACGAGTTGTAGGCGCCGCAGAGCCCGCGGTCGGCGGTCACGACGACATGCGCGACACGACGGATCTCCGGACGCGGCGTGAGCAGCGCCGAGTCGGCGCCGCCACCGGCCGCACCGAGGTCGCGGACGACCTCGGTGATGTGGTCGCTGTAGGGCACCGCGGCCTGGACGGCCTGCTGCGCCTTCACGATGCGACTCCCGGCGATGAGCTCCATCGCGCGCGTGATCTTCTTCGTGCTCTGCACGCTCGCGATCCGGCGCTTGAGGATGCGCTCCTGACCACCCGCCACTTAGATCACTCCGTGTCGAGGGTCTTGTCGGACTCGGCGTCGCCGAGGGCCTCGGCGTCGGTCGCGCTGACGTCGGGGGCCGCCGCGGCGGCCGCCGCACCCTGGCGGGCGAGGAACGCGGCCTTCACGTCGTCGACGGCCTGGCGGAGCTTGTCCTCGTCCGGGAGCCTCCCCGAGTCGCGGATCTCGCCCATCAGGTCGGCGTGACGCGTGCGGAACGTGTCGAGGAGGTCCGCCTCGAAGCCCTTCACCTGGTCGACCGGCAGGTCGTCGAGGACGCCCTTGGTGCCGCAATAGATCGTGACGACCTGCTCCTCGACCGGCATCGGCGAGTTGAGCGGCTGCTTCAGCAGCTCCACGAGCCGGTACCCGCGCTCGAGCTGCGCCTTGGACACCGCGTCGAGCTCGGAGCCGAACGTGGCGAAGGCCTCGAGGTCACGGAACTGCGCGAGGTCGAGCTTCAGCGTTCCGGCGACCGACTTCATCGCCTTGATCTGCGCGTCACCACCCACACGGGAGACCGAAATACCGACGTCCACCGCCGGGCGCACGCCCGACTTGAAGAGGTCGTCCTGCAGGTAGATCTGGCCGTCCGTGATCGAGATCACGTTGGTCGGGATGTACGCCGAGACGTCACCCGCCTTCGTCTCGATGATCGGCAGCGCGGTGAGCGAACCGGACCCGAGGTCGTCGGAGAGCTTCGCGGCGCGCTCGAGCAGGCGGCTGTGCAGGTAGAAGACGTCGCCCGGGTACGCCTCGCGACCCGGCGGGCGGCGCAGCAGCAGTGCGATCTGGCGGTACGCCTCGGCCTGCTTCGAGAGGTCGTCGTAGACGACCAGCGCAGCCTCGCCGTTGTCCATCCAGTGCTGGCCGATGGCGCAGCCGGCGTACGGGGCGAGGTACTTGAACACGGCCTCGTCGCCCGCCGGTGCGTTGACGACCACCGTGTAGTCCATCGCGCCGTACTCGGTCAGGGTGCCGACGGTCTGCGCGACCGACGACGACTTCTGGCCGATCGCCACGTAGATGCACTTCACGCCCTGACCCTTCTGGTTCAGGATCGTGTCGATGGCGACGGTCGTCTTGCCGGTCTTGCGGTCGCCGATGATCAGCTCCCGCTGGCCGCGGCCGACCGGGGTCATCGCGTCGACGGCCTTGATGCCGGTCTGGAGCGGCTCGTGCACCGGCTTGCGGCCGACGATGCCCGGCGCCTGGACCTCCATGCGGCGGATCTCGTCGGTGCCGAGCGGGCCCTTGCCGTCGATCGGCTGACCGAGCGCGTTCACCACGCGGCCGACCAGCGCGTCGCCGACCGGGAGGGAGAGGATGCGCCCGGTGGCCTTGACGGCCTGGCCCTCCTCGACCTCGTCGCTCTTGCCGAGGACCACCGCGCCGATGGTCTCCTCGTCGAGGTTCAGCGCCAGACCGAGCAGGCCGCCCTCGAACTCGAGCAGCTCGTTGACCGCGGCGTCGGGCAGCCCGGCGACGCGCGCGACGCCGTCACCGACCTCGAGCACCCGGCCGAGCTGGGCCTGGGCCAGCGACGGCGAGAACGACTCGACGTGCTTGCGCAGCGCCGCGGCGATCTCGTCTGCGTTGATGGTCAGCTCCGCCATCAGAGCGTCTCCCTCGTCGTTGCCGTGGATGGCTGCGCCTCACTGTTGATCGTCAGGAGCGCCATCAGATTCCCTTGAGTTCCTCGAGTCCGTGCCGCACCGTGCCGTCGATGACGGTGTCGCCGATCCTGGTGACGAGACCCCCGAGCACCGTGGGGTCGACCACCACCTTGACCTCGACCTGCTTGCCGGTCGCCTGCGACAGCGCCGTCGCCAGCCGCTGCTGGGTGGCGTCGTCGAGGTCCACGGCCGAACGCACCTCGGCGACCTCGTGACCCCGGGCCGACGCGGCGCGCTCGATGAACGCCTCGACGATCTCGGGGAGCTCGCTCGCCCGACCGGCGCCGACGATCATCGCCACCAGTGACGTGCTGGCCGGCAGCGCCTTGCCGCCCATCAGCTCCTCGACCACCGCGATCCGGCGGACGGCCGGCAGCGACGGGTCGGTGAGCGCGGTCCGGAGGTCGTCGTTGCCCTCGAGCGTGCGCGAGAAGCGGAACAGGTCGTCCTCGATCGCGCCGAGGACCCCCTCGGCCCGTGCGACCGCGAGCAACGCGTCCGCGTACGCGTCGGTCCGGGCGCTCACCGCCGGGTGCCCCCGACCTCGTTGATGTAGTTCTCGATGAGCTGCATCTGGGTGTCGCGGTCGAGGTTCTGGCGCACGATCCGCTCCGCGAGCTGGATCGACAGCTCGGAGACCTGGGCCTGGACGTCGGCCAGTGCCCGCTCCCGGGCCGCGGCCGCATCCTCGGCGGCCTTGGCGCGGATGCCGGCGGCGTCCTCCTCGGCCCGGGCGATCAGGTCACGGCGGACCTGGTCGGCGGACTGACGCGCCTCGTCGATGATCTGACCTGCCTCGCCGCGGGCGTCACCGAGCTGGGCCCGGTACTCGTTCGCCTCGCGCTCGGCCTCGGCCTTCGCGCTCGACGCGCCCTCGAGGTCGCTGCGGATCTGCGCCTCCCGGTCGGCGAGACCCTTCTTCAGCATCGGGAAGCCGAACTTGATCAGCGCGACGAGCACGATCGCGAACGCCGCGAGTCCCCAGAGGAACTCGGCGAGGTCCGGCAGCACCGGGTTCGGGGCCTTGTAGCAGTCCTTCGCCGCGCTGGTGAGGTCGCCGGCCTTCTTGCCCTCCGACGCCGCTTTGAGCTGACCGAGGGTGACGTCCTCGACGTTCCCCTTCACGGCGCCGTTGTCGACGGCGGCCTCGGCGAGGCACTTGTAGAGCTCACCGGGCGACTCGCTCGCGCCGGCGACACCGGGCGCGGCGAAGAGCGTGCCGCCCACGATGACTCCACACAGCAACAGTCTGCGGATGCGCATGGCGCGTCCTCTCTCCTTGGGTCGGGGTCCTAGAGGAACTTGAGGACGAACCCGATGAGGGCGAGGGCCTCCGCGAACGCGATGCCCAGGAACATCGTGGTCCGCACCTGGCCGGCCATCTCGGGCTGCCGGGCCATGGCCTGGACCGACTGGCCGACGAGGACACCGATGCCGATGCCGGGGCCGATGGCCGCGAGGCCGTACCCGACGTTCGCCAGACCGGACTTGAATCCGGCGTCGGTGATCCCCGATGCGGCGAGGGTGACGATGCTGCTGACGGTGCTCAAGGGTCTCTCCTTGTTCTCTTCTGAGATCTCAGTGGTCCGGGTGGGCCGACTCGGCGATGTACACCGCGGTCAGCATGGTGAAGATGTACGCCTGCAGGAGGGCGACGAGGATCTCGAACGCCGTCATGAACAGCAGGCCGAAGAACGGGAACGGCACGAAGACGATCTGGTAGATGCCGCTCGGGTGCGAGAGCAGCTCCTGACACATCACCGCGAACACCGTCAGCAGCACGTGGCCGGCGACCATGTTGGCGAAGAGACGGACGGCCAGCGAGAAGGGCCGCACCAGGAACTTCGAGAAGAACTCGATGATGAACACCAGCGGCAGCAGCGCCTTGGGCACGCCCGACGGCGCACAGGCCTTGATCGGGTACCAGAAGCCCTGGTGCTTGAAGCCGGTCGCGATGAACACGATCCAGGTGATGATCGCGAGCATCGCCGGGATCGCGATGCGGGAGGTCGCCGGGAACTGGATCCCGGGGATGATCGACCAGACGTTGATGAACAGGATGAAGAAGAACATCGACGCCAGGAACGGCGTCCAGCCCTTCCCGTCCTCGCCGCCGATGACCTCGACGGAGATGTTCTCCTCGACCATCAGGTAGCCGGACTCCGCGACGTTCTGCAGCCCGACCGGAACGAGCGCCTTCTTCCGGGCGCCGACCAGGAAGATGAGCAGGCAGATCGCCGTGGAGACGAACGCCATGACGACGGTCTTGTTGATCCCGAGCGGACCGAAGGAGTTCCACTCGAAGAGCGGCGAGATGCCCTTCGGGAACAGGTCGGCGAGAACGAACACGCTTGCTCTCCTACTTCCGGCGAGACAGGGGACGTGGCTTGAGGCCCGGCGCGCCCGAGGTCAGCCCGACCCGGGGGACGATGGAGCCGAGCAGGACGATGTGGGCGATGCCGATCGTGAGCACGAACGCGCCGATGCTGATCGCGGCGATCTGTTCGATCCCGACGGCCAGCAGCGTGATCACGACGATCATCGTGAGGTAGGCGACCATCGCGCCGGCGGCGGCCCCACCCGCGCCGAGCTTGCCGCCGCCCGCCATGATGCGGGCGAGGAACCAGAAGTTGCCGGCGACGACGGCCATGCCGAGCAGGGCGCCGATCGCGCCACCCGAGCCGGCGAACACGGCGCCGAGGATCACTGCGACCGGCGTGGCGAGGGCGGCGCGCTTGACGAGCTCGCGCGCGATCTCACGCTCGTGGCCGTCCGCGGCGGCCTCGGGGACGGGTGCGGGACCCGGTGCGGTCATGACGTCCGCCGCGTCCATGGCTTCCCTTCCTCCTGGCGCGCCGAGGTCTCCTGGTACTGCGCCCAGAGCCAGGCTCCGGCCGCCACGGCACCGAAGAGCCCGAGCGCGATCATCAGGACCGGCCCGATGCCGAGCTGGCGGTCGATCAGCCAGCCGATCGCACCGAAGAAGAACGGCGCCAGCGCGAGGGTGAGCGCGGTCCCGAGCGCGTCGTTGTACGCCGCTCCGCTTCGCCTCACCGGGAGTCTCACCAAACCAACCTCTCGGGCGCCGTTGCCCGAAGCCCGTCGGCGGCGCGTCCGAGCGCCCCGACTGCTTGTGAATGCTTTCGCAAAGTATCCGAGCGCGCCGCGCGGCGCAAACCGGAGTGCCGGGGGATCCTCCGTCCGGCGGATCCCCCGGGCGGAGCCGCTACCCGCTGCCGGTCCGGCGGCGGGCGTCGAGGTCGATGACCTGCTCGGCCCGGGCCCGGCGGGCCTCCTCCTCGGCCGCCTCGGCCTCCTCCTCCGCGAGGATGGCCTGGGCCTCCTTCTTGCCCGGGTAGAAGAACGCGTACAGCAGCAGCGCCAGCGCGAACACCCCGATGGGCACCAGCGCGTTGGCCTGCTCGGTGTAGGTGGGGATGAGCGCGAGGCCCGAGAGCAGGGCCGTCCACAGCCACAGGATCACGACCGTGCGCCGCGGGCCGTGGCCGAGGCGCATCAGCCGGTGGTGCAGGTGGTCCTTGTCGGCCACCGAGAACGACTGCCCCCGCACGACGCGCCGCACGAAGCTGAACGCGGTGTCGATGATCGGCACGCCGAGGATCAGCAGCGGGATGAGCAGCGGCGCGAAGAAGAAGTAGGTGGTCCCCGTGTACTGGTAGTCCGCGCGGCCGCCGATCGTGATCGTGGTGACCGCGAGCAGCAACCCGAGGAAGAGGGCACCCGCATCGCCCATGAAGATGCGCGCCGGGTTGAAGTTCCACGGGAGGAACCCGACGCACACGCCGACCGCGATCACCGCGATGAGCGGTGCGACGTTGGAGCCGTCGAGGAACCCGTTGTCGAACAGCTGCGTGGAGTACAGGAACAGCGCGGTACCGGCGATGACGACGATGCCGGCGGCGAGTCCGTCGAGACCGTCGATGAGGTTGATGGCGTTGGCGAAGATCACGACGGTGGCCACCGTGATGAGCGGTGCGAGGTCCGGCGACAGGACGATCACGTCGGCGCCGCTGAACGGAATGTGGAAGAAGAGCATCTGGACGCCGAAGATCGACAGCAGGCCACCGGCCAGCACCATCCCGGCGATCTTGGCGGGCGGCGACACGTCGCGCAGGTCGTCGAGCGCACCGATCGCGAACATCACGCCCGCGGCGAGGATGATCCCGGCCGGCTCGGAGGAGCCGTCGAACATCTCGCGGAACTGCGGGATCTGGGAGGCCACGCCGATCGCCACGAGGAAGCCGACGAACATCGCCGCGCCGCCGAGCAGCGGCATCGGCTCCGTGTGCGCATCACGCGCGCTCGGGACCTTGACCGCGCCGATCCGGAACGAGAACCGCCGGACCAGCGGGATCAGCCCGAACGTCAGGCACGCGGCGACCGCGAAGACGACCGCGTACCCACCCATTGGCTACTGCGCGAGTTCGGGATAGGGGGTGAACTTGGCGCAGAGGCGGTTGGCGGAGTCGAGGACGTCGGCGCGCACGGCGTCGTCGTCGGGCGCGCGCAGGACCGCGGCGATCAGCGACGCGATCTCGGCCATCTCGGGCTCGCCCATCCCGGCGGTCGTCACCGACGCGGTCCCGAGCCGGAGACCGCTCGTGACGAACGGCTTCTCGGGGTCGTTCGGGATCGCGTTCTTGTTGCACGTGATCCCCGCGAGGTCGAGCGCCTCCTGGGCCACCTTGCCCGTGACGCCGAAGGGACGCAGGTCGACGAGCATCAGGTGGTTGTCGGTGCCGCCCGAGACGATGCGGAAGCCCTCGGCGGCGAGACCGTCGGCGAGGGCCCGCGCGTTCGCCACGATCTGGGCCGCGTAGTCCCGGAAGCCGGGCTCGGCCGCGAGCCGGAAGGCCACGGCCTTCGCCGCGATGACGTGCATCAGGGGGCCGCCCTGCAGCCCCGGGAACACCGCCTTGTCGATCCGGGCGCCGTACTCCTCACGGCTCAGCACGCACCCGGCGCGGGGACCCCGGAGGGTCTTGTGGGTGGTGAAGGTGACGACGTCGGCGTGGGGCACCGGCGACGGGTGCGCGCCGCCGGCGATGAGACCGGCGATGTGGGCGGCGTCGACCATGAGCATGGCCCCGGCGTCGTCGGCGATCGAGCGGAACGCCGCGAAGTCGATCGTCCGCGGGTACGCGGTGGCGCCCGCGATGATCAGCTTCGGCCGCTCGCGGACCGCGACCTCACGGATGACGTCGTAGTCGAGCGTCTCGGAATCGGCGTCGACGCCGTAGGCCACGAAGTCGTACATGCGGCCGGAGAAGTTGACCGGCGAGCCGTGCGTGAGGTGGCCCCCCTGGTCGAGGCGCATGCCCATGACCTTGTCGCCCGGGTCGAGCAGCGCGAGGAACGCGGCCATGTTGGCGTTGGCGCCCGAGTGGGGCTGCACGTTGGCGTGGTCGGCACCGAACAGCGCGCAGGCGCGCTGCCGGGCGAGCTCCTCGGCCTCGTCGACCACCACGTTGCCGCCGTAGTAGCGCTTGCCGGGGTAGCCCTCGGAGTACTTGTTGGTGAGGACCGTGCCCTGGGCGGCCATCACCGCGGGCGAGGTGAAGTTCTCCGATGCGATCAGCTGGATCGTGGTGTTCTGCCGCTCGACCTCGCGGTCGACGATGGCGGCGAGCTCGGGATCGGCGGCGGCGAGCGGATCGGGACCGGCAGTCACGCAAGGGCCTCTCGGTACGGCGGGCGGGGTGACCTCACCCTACCGCCCCGTCGGGCGCGGTCCCGAGGTCCGCGCGCCGTCGTGGAGCCCTCAGGGCGCCACCGGTGCGGAACGCGTCTCCACCCGGACGCGCACGGGGAAGTGCACCAGGCCGACCTCCTGGCCCTTGCTCATCACCTCGACGGTGTCGCGCTCCTCGCGCTGGTCGTAGATGGTCCCGCCGTCGTGCGAGTGGAGCCCGATCGCCACCTTGTAGATGCCGTCGAGGAGTGGGACCCGCTCGAAGACGAAGCGCGCGGTGCCGGAGCCGTCGATCCCGCCGGGGTCGTCGCCGGTCAGATCGCTGTTCGTGCCCAGGAGCATCTTGCCCTCCTGGTCGTAGATCGCGATCGAGAACACGATGTCGTCGACCCGCTCGGGCGCGCGGTACCCGACGTGCACCTCCATCGGCTCGCTCGGGTACAGGTGCGTGCGGCCCGGCTCCGGGTACGCGATCTTCACGCTGGTGATCTCGACCTCGAGGTTGCGCAGCAGCGTGGGGTCGTCGAGCTCGGCCGGGACCTCCGCGCCCTTCCTGCGCAGGTGCTCACGGAAGGCGAGGGCCGCCTCCCCCGGCTCGCCGATCGCGACCAGCTCCCCGTGGTCGAGCACGGCGGCGCGGTTGCAGATCTGGCGCACCATGTCGACGGCGTGCGTCACCAGCAGGATCGTGCGGCCCTCGCGCTGGAACCGCTTGATGCGCTCGAGGCACTTGCGCTGGAACGCCTCGTCGCCGACGGAGAGCACCTCGTCGACGAGCAGGATCTCGGGATCGACGTTCACCGCGACCGCGAAGCCCAGCCGGGCGGCCATGCCCGACGAGTAGTGCTTCACCTGGTTGTCGATGAAGTCCTCGATCTCGGAGAACGCCACGATCTCGTCGAAGATCCGGTCGATCTCCTTGCGGGAGAAGCCCAGGATCGACGCGTTCATGTAGATGTTCTCGCGGCCGGTGAGGTCGCCGTGGAAGCCCGAGCCGAGCTCCAGCAACGCTGCCGTGCGGCCGTGCTTCACGATCGAGCCCTTGGTGGGCCGCATGATCCCGGCCACGCACTTCAGCAGCGTCGACTTCCCGGAGCCGTTGTGGCCGAGCAGGCCGAGGGTCTCGCCCTGGTCGACGTGGATCGTCACGTCCTTGAGCGCCCAGAACTCCTCGTAGTTCGCCTTGCGGAAGTTGACCACCCGCTCCTTCAGCGAGTCGGCCCGGGCGTGGTTCAGCTTGAAGTGCTTCGAGACGTCGTCGATCGCGATCGCGGAGCCCATCAGATGTTCTCCGCGAAGCCGTCCTCGAGCCGGCCGAAGATCGCGAACGCGATGAACAGCAGCACGATCGAGCCGGCGAGGACCGCGCCGAGCATCCCCAGGTACCACCACTGGTTGCCGGTCGGCAGCGCCCAGACGGTCTTGCCGCCCGCGATCTGCAACTGGTGATTGCCCCAGATCGCGCGTTGGAACGTGATGACGATCGGGGTCAGGGGGTTCAGCAGGGCGAGGTTGCCGAGCTTGTCCTTCACCTGGCCGAACACGTAGACGATCGGCGTCATCCAGAACCACGCCAGCAGCACCAGCTCGAGCAGGTGCTGGGTGTCACGCGCGTAGACGTTGATCGCGGCGAGCAGGATCGCGAACGACGCCACCATGACGACGAGGACGATCAGACCCGCGATGATGAGCGGCAGGTAGGACCAGGAGGGCTCGTACCGGAACGCCACGAGCGCGGCGGCGAGCACGAGCAGCTGCAGCATGAAGTGGACCAACGCCGCACCGATCGCCGCGAGCGGCAGGATCTCCCGTGGGAACCACACCTTCGTGACGAGTCCGGCGTTGCCCACGATCGAGCCGGTGCCGCCGCCCATCCCCGCCGAGAACAGGTTGTACGGCAGCAGGCCGCACAGGAGGAAGATCGGGAACGACGGGATCGACGCCGGCATGAACTTCGTGAACACGATCCAGAACACGACGAGGTAGAGCAACGGGTTCAACAGCGACCAGAGGAACCCGAGCGCCGAGTTCTTGTACTTGACCTTGAGCTCCTTGCGGACCAGGTTGCCCAGCAGCTCGCGGTGCTCCCACACGTCTCGCAGGCGGCGGAAGGGCCCGGGACGGCGGGCGACATGGGCCCGCTCGGTCGGCGGTGTCGCGACGGGGTGATCGAGTGTGGTCACGGTGAAGGGATACGCCCACGCGGACGGCGGGCGGGTCCCGAGTCTAGGACGGCGACCGCCCGGATCCCGGGCTCCCGGGTGCGGCGGACCCTCTGGTTCCGGGCGGGATCAGGGCGCGATCGACAGGCCGTTGGCCACGAGCACGCCCCAGTAGGTGGTCGCCTCGACCGCGGGAGCACCACCGAAGGGCCAGACGCCGCCGGCGGCGTCGAGGACGTAGCCGCGGCCGCGGGTCCCCCCGCCGATCATGGCGACGCCCCGGGTGATGTCGTTCCCCGCCCAGTAGCCCGCGATGGAGCGCTTCGGCGCGCCGCCGAACGGGTGCAGGCCGCCGTACGCGTCCAGGACGTAGCCGCCGACGCCGGCCGGATCGAGCGCGAAGCCCCGCACGATCGCCCAGCCCGGCCAGTACGCCGTGGTCGTCACCGCCGGCGCGCCGCCGAACGCGTGCACGCCCCCGTACGCGTCGAGCACGTAGCCCTTCGGCCGCGAGAGGGTGCTGTCGGCCGTGAGCGCGACCCCGCGGGCGACGTCCGCCCCCGACCAGTACGGCAGCGCGCCGCGCGGCGCGCCGGAGGCGCCGAACGGATGGAGGCCGCCGTAGCCGTCGAGCACCAGACCGCCGCGACCCGACGCGTCGAGCGCGATGCCGCGTGTGATGTCCCAGCCGGGCCAGTAGCCGCCGCCGGTCATCGGCGCCGCGCCGCCGAACTCGTGGATGCCGCCGAACGCGTCGAGCTCGTAGCCGCCGCCACCGGGCGCGGCCGCGACGCCGCGCACGAGCGGCGCGCCGAAGCCGGGACCCGTCGCCGGCGGGCTCGAGACGCCCGCGACCGGCCCGTAGAGCGACGCGGCGTAGGCGGCGCGGAACGGCTGGACGCGACCGGCACCGGCCGACACCGCGATGGTGCCGAGCCGCTTCCAGCCGGAGGTGTTCCCCGCTCCGTCCCACGAACGGACGCGCGCCGAGTAGCCGTGCCCGGGGATGGCGTACACGTTCTTGCTGCCGGAGACCGTCGCCCCGGCCGCGCCGGAGCCCCCGCCGCGGGCCACGAGGCGCGCCCACGGCAGCGTGTCCTGGCGCACGTCGACGTCGAAGCTCGCGACGCCGGTCTCGGCGTCACGGCCGCTCCACGCCACGTTCAGCTTCGTGGTCGCGCCGCCGGTGAAGGCGCCGTCGACGTTGGGCCGTCGCTCGTCGAGCACCGTGCCCGTGCGCGCGAGGTTCTGGTGGAACGTCGGCCACGGCAGCGCGCCGCCGCCGGAGCCGTTGCCGACCTTGAAGATGCTCGTGACCTGGTGGTCCCCGGGGCCGACCTGCGAGTTGCGGTCGTAGTCGTAGGACGCGGCCACCACGATGTAGGTGCCGGTGCCGTCGCGGTAGATCGTGGGCGTCGAGCTCGGCGCCCACGCGTAGGGCATCGCCACGTCGGCCTCGAGCGCGCCGTTCTGGCCGCTGAACACCTTGAGGTGGGCCTCGGTGAAGGCGACGACGTCCTGCACCCCGTCGCCGTTGACGTCACCGACCGAGACGCCGCCGCCGAGCCCGAGCGGCTGGCAGGGCCCGAAGTCGCGGTTGCACCACCACTTCCAGCGAGCCCCATCGACGGCGACGTAGTTGATCGTTCCGTCGGCCGACTGCTCAGCCACGTCGAGCCGGCCGTCGCCGTCGAGGTCGGCGATCGCCGGCGACGCCATGGTGGCGTCGGGCATCGCGACCGGCCAGCCGGGGAGGTTGTTCCCGAACCGGTCGACCGCGAAGAGCTGGTGCCCGATCCCGCCCCAGTTGAGCCCGGTCCCGACGACGACGTCGAGGTGGCCGTCCTTGTTCAGGTCCACGACCGCCGGGCTGGACCAGATCACCTGGTCCGAGAGATGACGCGGGAAGCCGGCGGCGACCGCGCCGTTGTTGTGGAAGACCCAGAGGAACCCGCCGGGCGCGAGGTTCAGGGGCGGGTTGTTGGCGCCGTTGCCCCGGTCCATGTCGGCGCCCACGATCACCTCGGGCCGGCCGTCGCCGTCGAGGTCCGCGATCGCGGGCGTCGACCAGGACGTGTCGTAGATGAAGTACGAGAACAGCTGCGAGCCGTCGTGGCGGAACACGGTCACCCGCTGGCCCCACGTCGCGATCGCGATGTCGGGCCGGCCGTCGAGGTCGACGTCGCCGACCGCCGCGCTCGCGAACACGCCGCCCGCGGTGGGGAACGTGAAGAGCGACTGGCCGTTGCCCTTCCAGCCGTACACCCCGCCCGTGACGCTCGTGACGATGATGTCCTTGACGCCGTCGCCGTTCCAGTCGACGAGCGTGGGCGACGACTGCACCGCGCCCCCACCGTCGAAGAGGCAACCGATCTTCGACACCCCGGTGAGACTCCACACCCGGGTGCAGCCGTCCATGCCGCCCACCACGACCTCCGCGACGCCGTCGCCGGTGACGTCGCCGACCGCGGGCGACGAGAACGGGTTCCGGGGTCCGACGCCGGGGTTGTAGCCCCCGTAGGTCACGTCGGTGCCGCCGACCGGCGTCAGGGTCACCGCCGCCGCGCCCGCAGGGCGCGCGCCGAGCGCAGGGACGAGTCCGGCCGCGGCGATGGCGACCGCGAGGACGGCGAGGAACAGGCGACGGGCGAGAGACACGGGGGCGACCTCCAGTGTCGGCAATGATCGGCAGCCCCGACCTCGGGATTTACCGGAACCCGGGCATCCGGTCCAATCGGTCCAATCCGCGGATCCCGCCCGGTTCGGGACGATCACCCCGGATCAGTCGCCCGGGTGCTCCTTCGACGCCGGGGGCGGCACGTCGGCGAGGGCGTCGATCGTGGCCTGCTGCAACCGGTTGAGCTGGCCGATGATCGGGTCCACCTCCCAGGCCGTGATCCGCCGCACCACCTTCTTCATCGCCGAGGCGCCGGGCCGCGCGGACCGGGCCTCGGGCATCGCGAGCGGCGAGATCCGCCGGAGGGGCGCGGTGCGCGCGGTCGTGCTGACCCGACGCCGCCCCGTCCCCGACGTCTCGATGCGCGTCGACCCCGGACGCCGGCGGGCGGCCCGGGCGCGGATCTCGGCCATGACGGCGTCGCGGTCGCTCGTGGGCCACCCACCCGACGCACGCGCCGGCGCGTCGAACCCGGCGACGGACCGCATCGCGGCCGCGAGCTCGGTGTCGTCGTCGACGAGGGTCGCGTTCCCCGCGACCTGATCGGCGAGCCCGCCGGTGCGCGACGCGATGACCGGCCGGTCGTACAGCGCGGCCCGCTCGCACACCCCCGACGACCAGATGAGCCGGTACGGGAGCACCAGCACGTCGGCCGCCACGAGCCAGACGTCGAACTCCGCGTCGCTCACGTACTCCTCGTGCAGGCGGGCGCCCGGCGTCGCGTCGACGAGATCGCGCAGCTCGTCGACGTAGGCGACGTACTCGCTGTCCTCGAGCCGGAGCGACCCGACGATCTCGAGCCGGCACCCGTGGTCGCCGAGCCCGGCGAACGCGCGCACCGCACGGTCGAAGCCCTTGTGCGGCTGCAGGAACCCGATCGACAGGAACGTGAAGGCGTCCGCGTCGAGACCGAGACGGGCCCGGGCCTCGAACCGGTCCAGGTTCGTCCGCCGCTCGAAGTGCGCGCCGTGCTCGGCGATCGCGATCCGCGCCGGCTCGATGCCGAACGCCTCCGCGAACTCGGTGCGCTCGCGCTCGGTGTGGACGCTGATCGTGGTGACCGCCAGCCACATGCGCCGTGCCGCGAGCTGCTCCGCACGGGTCTCGCCGCCGGCGTGCGGGAACTCGTGCACCCGCAGCTCCACCTCGTGGGCCGCGGTCCACGCCGTGGCGAGCGCGCTGTAGACGAGCGTCCGCTCGCGCGGCGTCGCGTGGATCGGCAGGAAGATCGCCGGGTGGTATTGCACGATCACCTTGTCGTACGCGCGCACCCGGCGGGCGAGGGCGAGTGCGCCCCGGACCCCGACGAGATCGAGGTGGTGATGGGCCGCCGACGGCCCCGGGGACAGCACCTCGACGTCGTGGCCGGCGGCGCGCAGGCGCTTCACCTCCTGCACCGCGTACTGCGCCAGCCCGTCACGGGCGGGCGGGTACGGCGTGACCATCAGGATCCGCACGTCAGCTCCAGGGCAGCCAGAGATCGAGGGTCCGCTCGACGGCGTCGAGCACGGGCGGCCAGGTGTAGTGCTCCAGGACGTAGTCCCGGCCCGGCGCCGCGAGCCGGTTCGCGGCATCGGGCGCCTCGGCCACGAACCGCAGGCACTCCTCGAACTCGTCGTCGTCGTCGTAGACGAGCCCAGCACCGGACCGCTCGCAGTGCCAGCGGTTCACTGCGCTCGCCCCCGTGGCGATGACCATCGTGCCCGCGAGCCAGGCCTCCATGATCGTGCGGGAGAAGCTCTCGTAGGCCGAGGGCTGGATGTAGCCGACCGCGGCGGCGAGCGCGTCGTTGCGCTCGTCGTCGGTGACGTAGCCGAGGTCGATGACCCGGTCCGCGATCGCGGGCGGCGGGTCGATCTCGCCGTGGCCCATCGTGACGAGCGACAGCGGGAGATCGGCGTTCACGACGGCCCGGGCGAACGCGCGCAGCATGCCGTCCCAGTTCTTCCCGCCCTCGCGCCGGCCGGCGTAGACCACGAAGGGACCGTCGATGCCGTGCCGGGCGCGGAAGCCCTCGGGGTCGTAGGCCGCGGGCACGTCGATGCCGGACCCGATCACCTCGTACGGCGCGAGCCGCGGATGGATCGACTGCGCGAGGTCGCGTTCCGGGTCGGAGAGGAACCAGAGCCCGCGTGAGCCGGAGAACAGCGGACGGAACAGCTCGAGGCGCGCCTCCGGCTCGTCGTGCAGGCAGGGCATCAGGATCGTCCGGTCGGGCGCGATCTGCCCACAGGCGAACGCCGGCCAGAAGAGGTACGGCGCGAACACGAGCGCGCGGTACGACTCCGAGTGGTCGAGCAGGTAGTGGAACAGGTCGGGCAGGCGGAGGTCGTCGTTCATCCACCGCTCCTGGTCGGCCAGGCGCAGTGGTGCGCCCGCGACGATCGCGGCGTTCAGGGCGGCCCGCTCGGCACGGGGCGTGGAGATCACCGCCGGGAAGCGGTGCAGCACGACGCCGTCGTCCACCTCCTCGGTGCCCGGCGGGAACACGTTCTCCCATGTGAAGTGGTCCCGCGCGCAGGTGGTGAACACCTCGACGTCCCACCCGCGCCGGGCGAGGCCGTGGGCCATCTCGCGCAGCACGGCCTCGGCCCCGCCGACGACGCCGTCGCCGTAGCGCGCGGGGAAGAAGCCGAGGCGGCCCTTGCGTTCCATGAGCCGGTCACACTACCGGCGGCCCTTCGGAGTCCTCCGCCATCGCACTCCCGTCGGCGCCCGACCGGCCCCCGCTACCATCCGCGGCGATGGACATCTGCGTGCTGGGCGCTCAGGTCCCGTTCGTCCGCGGCGGCGCCGAGATCCACATGGACAACCTCGTCGACGCCTGCATCGCCGCGGGCCACCGGGCCGAGCTCGTGCGACTGCCCACCGTGTGGGACCGCGAGCGGGTCTTCGAGGCGGCGATGGCATGGCGGATGGTGCCGCTCGACTGCGACCTCGTCATCTGCATCAACTTCCCGTCGTACTTCGTCCAGCACCCGCGCAAGGTCGTGTGGCTCGCGCACCAGCACCGCGCCGCGTACGACGGCGCCGGCGGACCGTGGTCCGACTTCGGCCTCGACGACGACGGGCTCGAGCTGCAGCGGCTGCTGAGCGAGTGGGACACCCGTGCGCTGTCCGAGGCGGTCGGCCTCTTCTGCACGTCGGGCGTCGTCGCCGACCGGCTGGCCCGGTACAACGGACTCGTCGCCGAGCCCGTGTACCACCCGGCGCCGCTCTTCGACGAGCTGCACCGCGGTCCCTTCGGCGGGACGGTCTTCTGCCCGTTGCGGCTCGAGGGCAACAAGCGTCCGGGACTGATCGTCGAGGCGCTCGAGCACGTGCGCTCGGACGCGCGGGTCGCACTGGCCGGTCGCGGCTCGCTCCACGACGAGCTGGTCGCCACGGCCGGGCGCCTCGGCGTCACGGACCGCCTCGACCTGCTGGGCTTCGTCCCCGACCGCGAGCTCGTCGAGCACTTCGCCAACGCGCTCGCCGTCGTGTACGCGCCCTACGACGAGGACTACGGCTACGTCACCCTGCAGGCGTTCCGCGCCGGCAAGCCGGTGATCACCGCGGCCGACTCGGGCGGGGTGCTCGAATGGGTCGAGGACGGCGTCACCGGATTCGTGACCGACGGCAGCCCCGCCGGGATCGCCGAGGCGATCGACCGGCTCGCGGGCGACCGCGCGCTCGCCGAGAAGATGGGCGAAGCCGGCCGGGAGCGGGTCGCGGACCTCGCGTGGGGCCCGGTCGTCGACCGCCTCACTGCGCCGTGACGCTGCCGCGGCTCGCCCTGATCGCCGGGACCGCCGACACCCGCGCCGCGATCCCCCTCGTCGCCGCACTGCGGCCCTGGTGCTCCCCGCACGCGCTCGACCCGGGGCTCGGCCTCCCCGATGCGTACCTCTCGCTCACCGTCACCGGCCCGGCGCTCGCCGACGCGCTCCGGTCCCTCGCCCCCGTGGCGGTCGTCGTCGACCGCTTCGAGCGCGTCCCCGACGACGTCCGGGAACGGGCGACCGCGTTCGTCACACGCGACGAGACCACGACCGCCGCGCTCGGTCCGCGCGCCGTGCTCGTGCCCCCCGACGCGGTGCGGGCGGCCGAGCACCCCCCGCTCACGCCGTTCGTGCGCAGCCGGTGGCGGGAGCGGCTCGGACTGCCGGAGCGGATGGTCGTCCGCGTCGGCGTCGACGAGCCGTGGACCGGTCCGCCGCAGGCCGTGACCGCGGCGCTCGCGGTGTGCTCCGCCGCGGTCGTGCAGGGTCCGTCGCTCGTCACCGCGCTCGCGCTCGGGACCCCCGTGGTCACGAGCGACGCGGAGGCGACCCGGGTCGGGGCGGTCTCGAACGTCCACGCCGTGGTCGCTTCCGCGTCCACCTCCGATCGCCTCGCCGACGAGCTCGCCGCCGAGCCGCGCCGGGCCACGGCCATCGGCTGGGGCGGGCGCCTGCTCGTCGAGGCGCACCACGACCTCGACGCGCTCGCCCGCCGCGTGCTCGAGCGCCTCGGCATCGGCCCTGCGCCGTTCCCCGACGCGCCGCTCGCGTTCCTCGACGAGGAGCTCGCCGCGCTCGGGACGCCGGCCAACTCTCCCGTCGCCCGCCGCGTGCTCCGCCGGGCCGCCACCGTCGCCGGTCCCGCCGACTGGCTCGAGCTCACCGGAAGGCGTCGATGACCCACCCGGACCTCCCGCCCGAGGCGCAGGACCTCCTCGCGGGTCTGCACGCCGCGAACACCGCGTCCGTCGACGCACCGCCGGTTGCCGTGCCGCCACCACCGGCGCCGGGTCGCAAGGCCCTGATGAAGCAACGGATCCGCGACCGCGCCCGCCCGGTCACCGACCCTGCGCTCGACCGGCTCGCCGACCTGGTCGCCAATCGACTCCGTCACTCGTTGCGCTCGGAGTACGACGAGCTCGCCGCCACCGTCGAGACGCTGCGCGCCGAGCACGAGATCATCCGCGAGGCGCTCACCGTCGCCAACGCGTTCGGGAGCGGCGACACGCTCCGGCGCGTCGACGCGCTCGAGGTGAACGCCGAGCTGATGAAGGGCGAGCTCGCCGCGTTCCGCGAGTCGCTCGAGTCGCTCGGTCAGGCGATCGCGCCCGCGGCCGGGCTCGCGGGCGTGCCCGCGCGCTACGCCGAGCTGCGTGAGCAGGTGAACGCGCTCGACCGGCGTGTACGGGCCGGCGCCGGATCCGCGGGTCCGACGGCGGACGGCTCCGCCGACGCCTCCGGCGACACCGCGCCGGGCACGCTCGAGCCGACGGGCGGGTTCGACTACGTGGGCTTCGAACGCCGCTTCCGCGGCGACAGCGACACCGTGCTCGCCACCCTCGCCGACCGCTACGCGCCGCTGCTCGAGGAGCACCAGCCCGTGCTCGACTTCGGCTGCGGTCGTGGTGAGCTGGTGGCCGTCCTCAACGAGCGCGGCATCCACGCCGAGGGGGTCGACCCCGACGCCGGCATGGTCGCGGAGGCCCGGGGCCACGGACGCGCGGTCCACCTCGGCGACGGTCTGCAGTACCTGCGGGACCTGCCGGCCAACCAGCTCGGAGCCGTCATCTCGGTGCACGTGGTCGAGCACCTGCCGCTCCCGGTCCTCGTCGAGCTGCTCGAGCTCGCTGCGGCCCGGCTCGAGCCGGGGGGCGTGTTCGTCGCCGAGACCCCCAACCCGATGTCGCTGATCGTCCTCGGCAACTCGTACATCCTCGATCCGACGCACGTCTGGCCGCTGCACCCCTCGCTGCTGACGTTCCTCGCCGAGCGGGCCGGGTTCAGGGACGTCTCGCTGCAGTTCTACTCACCGGCCGAGTCGTACCGGCTGCCCCACATCGACCCCGGACCGGACGGTCCGCCGTGGGTGGCCGACCTCAACGCCGCGATCGAGCGGCTGAACGAGGTGCTGTTCGGTCCGCAGGAGTACGCGCTGATCGCCCGGACCCCGCCGGGCTGAACCCGACCGGGCCCGGACGCGACGGTGCGGCCGGGTTCGACCGGCCGCACCGACTCGATTCGTGTTGCGGGTGACGCCTGGATCAGGCGACGGCCCGACGGCGCGACTGGCGCACGATGACCGCGCCGGCGAGCACGGCGCCGGTGCCGATCGCCGCGATGCCGGCGACGTCACCACCCGTGAAGGGCAGCGTCGACGACTTGGTCGTCTTCGCGGCCTCGACCTGCGTGCCGCCCGGGTCGTTCGGCGTGTTGGTGCCGCAGCTCGGGTAGCAGGCCGCGTGGGCGGCAGTCGGCGCGAACGCCACGAACGCGATACCGGTGGCGGCGGCCACACGGACCGCACGCTGGGTGAGACGGTTGCTCACGATGACCTCCACAAACCCGGCCGACAGCCCTCGAACCGGGTGGTTGAACTCGGACCCCGCCCCCTAGGTGCGTGGTGGTTGCGTACGGAATGTACAGCCGGTCCGCGCGTCCAAGTACCCCAAAAGTGGTGAACTTGATAGGCCGTTCGCACCCTTTCCGCGCACCGCTGGGTCGGGCGACTCACCAGGTGACGTCACGCGGCGCGCTGTCGTGCCACTCGTGACCGCGCGTCGCGTAGGCGACCGTCGGGTACCGCGCGCTCGGCACGATCGCGAGGTGCTCGTAGCCCTTCGGGACGTGGAACCGGACGGTGTACTCGCCCGTCTGTCCGTGCGGCACGTCCATGTCCCCGGCGATCACGCGGGTGGTGCCGTCGGGGCCGGCGGCCACGAGCTTGCTCACCCCGTCGAGCCGGACGTGGTCGGCCCACCGCGGCACGCTCACGGTCAGGATCCCCCGGTACTCACCGGCCTGGAAGTCGGGCACCTTGTAGGGACCCTGCACGTAGCGGGGCAGCCCGTCGGGGGTCCGGTTGGCGGCGGTGATGCGGGCCTCGACGTCGGTACCGCCGTCGGCCGCCTTGCGGTGCGTGATCCGGGTCCGGGCCTCGAGGAACTGGTCGAGCTTGTTGCCCGCCCGGTTGTCGAACGAGACCATGAAGCCGTCCTCGGGCAGCACCCCCGCCACGCCGGCCGCCTTCCACGCCCGCTGCTGCTCGGGCTGTGAGGACCAGAACATGACGTGACGGCCGCGCGCCGCCGTCCGGAGGTCGTCGACCAGGTCCGCGACGTGCCAGTCGACGCGGTCGAGCTGGTCCACGATCGCCTTGGCGATGTCGCCGTTCTCCTCGCGGCGGGCGTTGTTGGCCGACGAGTCGTCGGCGTTCGCGTACTGCTCGAGCAGGATCTGGCGCACCACGTTGTGCTCGTCGATCTTCTTCCCGCCGACCTCGACCGGCCCCGAGACCTTCACGAGCGCCTTGAGCGCGACCGGGTCGAGCGCGACGACGCCGTCGACGTCCTGGCCGGTCTTCGCCTTCCACATCCGCGCGGCCAGCTCGGCCGTCTGCGGGAACTGCGGTGACATCGCGAGGTAGCGCCACTCCTCACCCGGCTGCAGCCAGCCCCAGTTGCGCTGGTAGTCGCCGGTCACCGGCACCGCGCCGGGCGGGAGCGCGAGGTCGTTCACGGACGTCATGTCGCCGAGCGAGAACGCGCCGTCCTGCACGGTGAGCACGCCCGCCGAGAGGAGCATGCCCGAGCCGGAGCGCATCTCACCGTTGTTGGCGGCGAGCAGGAGGTAGTGGGATCCCTCCGCCATCCGCGCGATTCCGGCCGACGCGTCGGCGACGTCGTGCATCGCGGTGCGCGCCTTGGTCAGCTGGTCGGAGAACTTGGTCCGGGCGCTCGCGAGCGGACCGAGCAGGGCGTCGCCGGGTCCGAGGCCGACGCCGTCGAGACGCGTGGCCGCGTCGCGGCCGACCGCGCCCAGCCGCTGGACGAGCGCGATGCGCTCGGGCCCGGACTTCGCCGTCGCGTCGAGCTCCGAGCGGGAGCGGTTCATCGCGTCGACGCCGACGTGTACCACGGTCGACGCGCCGCCGGTCAGCGCCCGCACCGACCGCACCTGCCGACCGACCCACGGCACCACGGTGAGCGGCGAGACCACCGGGGAGTCCGCCGCCGACGAGGCCTTCGCGAACTCGGCCTCCGCCCGGCGCAGCTGCGGGAGGTCCCGACCGCGGATCAACGCCGCGGGGTCGAGCTGGCGCTGGGCCGCCCGGAGCTCGTCGAGGCCCCGCTGCGCGTGGTCGCGTGCCGACATCAGGCGCACACCGGCGAAGCCCAGCCAGACGAGGAGCACGACGATCACCGCGAGCGCGATCCACCGGCCCCGGCGACGGGGGCGGGCGGGCGCGCCGGGTTCCGGGGCCGGGCCGGGTGAGGTCACCGGTCGATCGTACGAGTCCACCGGTCCGGATCGTCGGCGCGTCCCGAGCCCGGCCTGAGGACCCCGTCCCGCCGGCGGACCTCCGGGTCCTCCGATCGGGTCGCAGGGCGCCGGTACGGTCCGGGGATGGGCGACGACGAGCTGCCGAAGGTGACGATCCGCATGCTCGCCCGCGCCGAGCGCCTCTGTCCGCGCCAGCTCGCGCTCGACCACCAGGGGCAGGCGGGCAACTACGGCGCCGGTCGCCGCTACCGGGTGTCCAAGCAGGTCGAGGAGGACGCCCGGCTCGCCCACACCGACCTCACCCGCCCCGGGCCCCACCACTTCCCCGGCTCCGACGACCTCGAGCCCGAGGAGCGCGCGGTCTACGACGTCGCGGCCGCCTGGTACGTCGCGCTGTTCGGCGACCAGGCGATGACGGCGGCCGACGACGCCACCGACGCGTTCGAGACGGTCGCCCGGCGGACCGGGATCCGGCTCGTCGGCCCGGCCGGGCTCGCGCTCGAGGACGCGACCGGTGGGCGGGAGCTGCGCCTGCTCAGCCTCGGCACCCTCCACCCCGAGGACATCGCCGACGCGCCCTCCACCCGCTTCGCGCTGCTGCGGCGACCGCGCTGGACCCGTCTCGGTCCCGTCCGCATCGTGCGCGCCGACCTGCTCGGCGGCTGGGCCGTGAGCACCGACCTCGACGGCGCCGCGGAGTGGGACGGCCTGCGTGCCTGGCTGGAGGAGCGCCTGGCCGTCGTACGCGAGCACGCCGACCGGGCCGCGCCCCGGACCGGGTGGGAGTGCGCGCGGTGCCGCTACGTCGCGGGATGCGGGGCGCTGCGGTGAGCCGCGAGCGGCTCCTCCCCGACCTGCCCACCCTGTCGCCGAGCGCACTCGACGACTGGTTGCACTGCCCGCGCCTCTACCTCGACCGCCATCTGCTCCGGCTCCCGGAGAGCGACCGCGGCCCGACGGCCCGCACCGGCAACCTGGTCCACGACCTGCTGCGGCTCGTCCACGAACAGGGTGACTGCCACGACGACGCCCGGCGCGGCGACGTGCTCGAGAGCCACGGGCAGGCGGCGGACGGTCCGGTCGCGGGAATGCTGCGGCGCCACGCCGAGCGCTGTCCCACACCCCGGGCGACGGCGCGTGGGCACGAGCTCGACGTCGTGCGGGTGGCGCGCGACGGCCCCGTGTGGATCGGGACCGGCCGGCTCGACGCGGTCTGGGAGCACGACGACCTGCTCGACGTCCGCGACTACAAGACCGGCCGCGTGCTCGTCACCGACCTCGCCGAGGACGCGCGGGCGCGCATGCAGGCGTGGCTGGCGGTGCCGCTCGCGGGCGGCCGCCAGATACGCGTGCGCTACGAGCACCTGGGCGAGGACGTCGGGCCCGACCCGGTCGACCTCGAGCCCGACGCCGAGGACCTGGCCCGCGTCGACGGCGAGCTGCGCGCGGTGGTCGACGACATCCGGCACGCGGCCGCCGAGCGGTCGTTCGTGGGGGTCGCGGACGCCGAGACGTGCCGCACCTGCGCGTACCGGTCCATCTGTCCCGACTCCGCTGCGCCCGGGGAGCCGGTGTGGCCGCTCCCCGAGGACGGTCCCGGCACGGAGCGACGCGCGCCGAGCCCGTAGAGTCCCCCGCCCTATGGCCGTCGATCCCCGCACCCCCGTCCTCGTCGGCGTCGGGCAGGCCCAGCAGCGCCTCGCCGATCCGACCGCCGCGCTCGAGCCCGTCGACCTCATGGCCGAGGCCGCCCGCGCCGCGTTCGCCGACGCAGGCGCGCCGCTCGCCGTCGACACCGTGGCGTGCGTCGAGAGCATGTCGCGCCGCTACCCGGACCCCGGCGCGCACCTCGCCCGCCGGCTGGGCATCGAGCCGCGCACCACCGTCCACACGACGACCGGCGGCAACACGCCGCAGATGCTCGTGAACCGCCTCGGCGCCGCGATCGCCCGGGGCGAGCACGACGTGATCCTGCTCGGCGGCGTCGAGTGCATGTACAGCCGTCGCAAGGCCCGGAAGCTCGAGCCGAAGATCATGCTCGACTGGTCCTCACCCGAGGATCCCCCGTGCCCGATCGTGCTGGGCGACGACCGGCCCGGGACCACGCAGTACGAGATGGCCCACCGCGCCCTCGCGCCGACGACCGTCTATCCCCTCTTCGAGACCGCGCTCCGGCACGAGCTCGGCCGCACCGTCGCCGAGCATCAGGCGGTCATCGGCGAGCTGTGGTCGAACCTCGCGGCGGTCGCGGCGGCGAACCCGGACGCGTGGTCACGCGACGCGTGGACGCCGGAGGAGATCGCGACGCCGTCGCCCGACAACCGGCGCGTCACGTTCCCCTACCTGAAGCGCATGTGCGCCAACCTCGACGTCGATCAGGCGGCGATGGTCCTGCTCTGCTCGTACGAAGCGGCCGTCGCCGCGGGGGTACCCGCCGACCGGATGGTGTTCCCGCACGCCGGCGCCGACGCCCACGACCACTACTACGTCACCGAGCGCGCGTCGCTCGCCGAGTCCACCGCCATCGGCATCGCCGGGCGCGCCGCGCTCGCCGCGGCCGGCTGCGACGTCGACGACGTCGCGCGCTTCGACCTCTACTCGTGCTTCCCGTCGGCGGTGCAGCTCGCACTGCGATCGCTGGGACTGGCCGGGCCGCTCGGTGGCGACGCCCGGCCGATCACCGTGACCGGCGGCCTGGCCTACGCGGGGGGTCCGGGCAACGACTACGTGACCCACTCCATCGCCCGGATGGTGGAGGCGTGCCGGGCCGATCCGGGCTCGCGGGGACTCGTGACCGCGCTCGGCTGGTACGCCACCAAGCACAGCGTCGGTGTCTACTCCACCGATCCGCCGGCCTCCGGCTTCGTGGCCGTCGACCCGGCCGAGACGCAGGCCGCGGTCGACGCGCTCCCCTCGCGCGAGGTCGCCGGCGTGCTCGACGGCTCGGGCGTCGTCGAGGGGACGTCGGTCGGCTTCGACCGCGACGACACCCCGACGATCGGCATCCTCTCGGTCCTGCTCGCCGACGGTCGCCGGGCGCTCGCCAACTGTCTCGACGCCGACGCGCTGCGCGCGATGTGCGCCGACGCCTGGGAGGGCCGCACCGTCCGCTTCCGCGCGGAAGGTGACGTCAACCTCGTCGTCACGGACTGACCACCCGCGACCGCGCCCGGCCGTCGCCCGCGATTGCGCGCGGTGTCGCGTCAGACGTGACGGGCTGGGCACACACTGGGCCCGAGCCACGACGGCGACCACCAGGCGTGCGCCGATGTCGCCAGCGCCGGGTCGTGGTGTCACGCCCGACGTGACGTGCTGTCCCCACGCGTCTGGCGACGGGATCGCTTCCACCCGCGGTCACGTCGTCGGGTCAGGCGCGCCGCTGCTTCCACCGGTTCCAGTAGGTGACCTCCTCGGCCGGGCGCCGGGCCGCGGGCTTGAAGTCCTCGCCGGTGAAATAGGCGACGGGGATCAGCGCGGTCTGCGTGACGCCCTCGGGGATGCCGAGCAGCTCCGCCGCCTCGGCCGCGTGCGGGAGGTGCAGCGTCGTGAACACCGAGCCGAGACCGCGGCTGCGCAGCGCGAGCTGGAAGCTCCACACCGCGGGCAGGATCGAGCCGAACGCCCCGGCCGCGGCCCAGGCCGGCGCACCCTCGAGGTCGCCGTACAGGCACGGGATCACGTGCACCGGGACGTCCTGGAGGACGTCGGCGAGGTACGTCGCGGAGTCGATCACGCGCTGCTGCGACGGCTCCACCTCGCCGGCACCGAGGTTCGCGGCGAGGTACGGCGTCGCGACGTCGCGGTACAGGTCGGCGAGCGCCCGGCGCGTGTCCGCATCGGTCACGACGATCCAGCGCCAGCCCTGCGAGTTGCCGCCGGTCGGCGCCTGGATCGCCAGTCGCAGGCACTCCTCGATCACCTCCGGCCCCACGGGACGGGTGAGATCGAGGCGGCGGCGCACCGAGCGGGTGGTGGTGAGGACGTGGTCGACGGACGCGAGATCGAGGTCGGGCACTGGCTTTCCTTTCGCCGGAGGCGCGCAGGCTACGTTGCCCAGCCGTGCCGCCGACCGCTCCGTCCAAGGGCCAGATGATGGTGAGGGGATTCACCCTCCGTTGCGCCCGGTGCGGCTCGGGACATCTGTTCCGGCACTACTTCACGATCGTCGACGACTGCCCGCGCTGCGGCCTCCACTTCGAGCGGGAGGCGGGCTACTGGGCGGGCGCGCTCGCGATCAACATCATCGCGGTCGGCGGCCTCTTCGCGATCCTGTTCGTCGCGCTGCTGATCGCGACGATCCCGCACGTGCCGGTCGCCCCGCTCCTGGCGATCCTCGTGCCGGTCGTGATCATCGGCCCGATCGTCTTCTACCCGTTCTCGAAGACGGTGTGGGTGGCGGTCGACCGCGGGTTCCTGCAGAGCATGGACCCCAACGAGCGCTACGACGACCACCGCTGACGGCGCCGCCCGGGCGGACGAGCGGTCAGGACGACAGGTCGACGCGCAGGGTCAGGACGCCGTCGGTGAAGTCCCAGGTCGCGTCGCCGACGATCGCGAAGTCCTGATGGTCGAGGCGCGCCTGCTGCACGAACTTCTCGCGCTCGGGACCGGCGACGGGCGGGAGCGGGCGCTCCCGCACCGCAGCGGCCCGGTCACGGAAGCGGGCCAGCATGGCGTCGACGTCGAGCTCGTCGGATCGGGACACGCGGCGAATCTACCCGCCGGGCCGCGTGCCCGACTCCGCGCGGGACTGGCGCCGGGCGACGAGCACACGGTCACGACCGGTGAGATCGGGTTCCACGTTCACCTCGGCGTAGCCCGCCCCGGCCGCGAGCGTCGCCGCGGTCCCGGCCTGGTGCGGAGCCAGCTCCAGCACGAGCGTGCCGGCGGCGTCGAGCCATTCGAGCGCCGTCATGATCAGGTGCTCGATCGCCTCCATCCCGGTCGGACCCGAGAACAGCGCGCCGCTCGGCTCCCAGTCCCGGACCACCGGCGGGAGCTCCTCGTGGTGCGCGACGTACGGCGGGTTCGACACGACGAGCAGCAGCGAGCCGCGCAGCTCGTCGGGGAGGGCCGCGAACCACGATCCCTCCGCCACCCGCACCCGCGCCGCGGGGGTGCCGCTGCCCGCGACGTTGGCCCGCGCCACCGCGAGCGCGTCCTCGCTCGCGTCGGTGGCCCACACCTCGGCGTCGGGCAACGCGGACGCGAGCGCCAGCGCGAGCGCGCCGGAGCCCGTCCCGAGGTCGGCCACGGCGTAATGGGTCAGGGCACCCGCCCAGGGGTCGGCCCGGCCCACCCGCTCGCCGAGTCGCGCCACCTCCGCGATGGCCACCTGCGCCACGACCTCGGTCTCGGGCCGCGGGATCAGCACCCGCCGGTCCAGGAGCAGGTCGAGACCGCAGAAGCTCCACGAGCCGAGCACGTACTGCAACGGCTCGCCGGCCTCCCGCCGCGCGAGCAGTCCCTCGAGCTCGGCCTGCGCCCGCCGGGTCGCGAGCGCGTTCGCCTCCGTCACCTGCTCGTTGGGGTCCAGGCCGGACGCCTCCTCGAGCAGCCATCGCGCCTCGGTGGCCGGATCGTCGACCCCGGCCGTCTCGAGGCGGGCCCGCGTCGCGCGCAGGACCTCGCCCCAGGTCGGCGGCTTCAGGACTCGCCGTCCTCGAGTTGGCGCCGGCGCTCCTCGGCCATCAGCTCGTCGGTGATGGGGTCGAGATCGCCGGCGAGCACCCCGTCGAGGTGGTGCAGCGTCAGCCCGATACGGTGGTCGGTGACGCGGTTCTCCTTGTAGTTGTACGTCCGGATCTTCTCCGAGCGGCCGCCGCCGCGTACCTGGCTCCGGCGCGCGTCCGCCAGCTCGGCGGCCTGACGCTCCTCCTCGATCTGGAGCAGTCGCGAGCGCAGGATGCGCATCGCCTTCTCCTTGTTCTGCAGCTGGCTCTTCTCGTCCTGACACGTGACCACGAGCCCGGTCGGCTTGTGCGTGATCCGGATCGCCGAGTCGGTGGTGTTGACGGACTGGCCGCCCGGACCGGTCGACCGGTAGGTGTCGATCTCGAGGTCGTTGGGGTCGACGGACACGTCGACCTCCTCCGCCTCGGCGAGCACCGCGACCGTCGCCGCGCTGGTGTGCACGCGCCCCTGACTCTCGGTCACCGGCACCCGCTGGACCCGGTGCGGACCGGCCTCGTGCTTGAGGCGCGCCCAGGCGTCGGGCCCGCGCACCACGAACGTGACCTCGCGGTAGCCGCCCATGTCCGACGGCTGGCTCGACAGGATCTCGGTCTTCCAGCGGTGGCGCTCCGCCACCTGCTCGTACATGCGGTACAGGTCGCCGGCCCAGATGTTGGCCTCGTCGCCGCCCTCGGCGCCGCGGATCTCGACGATCACGTTCTTGCCGTCGTTGGGATCCTTCGGGACGAGGAGCTCCTTCAGCTGCTGCTCGATCTCGGCGAGGCGGGCCTCCTTCTCGGCCGCCTCCTGGCGCGCGTACTCGCGCATCTCCGGATCGGTCTCGCCGGCGACGAGGTCCTTCGCCTCGGCGAGCTCGGCCTGCACCGAACGGTGCTCGCGGTAGACCTCGACGACCGGCGCGAGCTCCGCGATGCGCCGGCCGGCGTCGATCGCGGCCTTCTGCTCACCGGACGCGAAGAGCTCCGACTGCTTCGCCTCGAGCTCGACGAGCTCGCGTTCCAGATCAGCGAGTCGATCGAACACGGTCGGCAAACCTACCGGTCGTCACCCGTTCTCCCGGGAACGACCTAGGACGCGGCGGAGGCGCCGAGCGCGTCGTACTCGGCGACGAGATCGTCGCGGTCGGCCCGGCCGGCGACCGCGTCCTCGAGCTCGATCCGGGCGAGGCGCAGCGCGCCCGCCCGGCGGGGACCGGTCGACTCCGCCAGCCCGGCGGCCCAGAGCCCGTTGACGACGTCGTCGCCCGGCACCGGCGAGCCCTCGACCCCCACGAACGTGCGATCACGCATCTCGCTCAGCGCCGTCCGCAGGTACTCGACGTGCGGCGACTCGTCCTGGCGGATCGCCCGCACCAGTTCGGCGGCGGTCCCGTCGCCGGCGACGAGGTCGGCGTCGGAGAGGAGCGCCTCCGCCCACGCGAACGTGTGGGCGGCGGAGATCTCCACCAGGAGCAGGTTGACCATCCGCTTGATGAGCGTCTCGATCTCGAGCGGGACGTCGGTGAACGTCCACTCCGCGAGCTGGCGCCGACGCACCTCGTCCGCCGACGGCGCCGGCGCGCCCGGTGCGGGCGTGACACCGAGCCGGAACAGCATCGTCTCCGTGAGGTCCTCGACCGCCGGATCCTCGAACGCCACGTCGCGGGCGAGGAACCACATGTCACGGTGACCGAACTCGTCGCCCCAGCCGGCCTCGTCGCGCGCCTGGGCCTCGAACATCACCGTCAGGTGGTCGAGCGTGGTGTCGGTGACGGGCTCCACGAAGTACGACTGCAGGTCGGCGAGCGGCCACAGGCGCATCGCCCCACCGAAGCCCTCGACCGTGCCGATCCGGGTGAGCGCGGCGATCACCGGTTCGCGGACCCCGCGCTCGAGCAGCAGCCGCGACTGGGCGACCGTCGGCGACGACTCCGGCCACGTGTCGAGCCCGGCGTCGAAGAGCTCGGTCCCGAAGTCGGCGCGGTGCTGCTCCTGCCAGGCGGCGATCGCCGCGTTCCGGAACCGGGTGCGGGGCGAGTGGTAGCGGCCGTCGGCGTCGACGCCGCCGTGACACCGTCGGCCGGCGACGACGTACGGCGTGAGCGCCGGGTCGTCACCGAGGATCTCCGCCTCGGTCCAGCGCACGGGGGTGGTCACGGGGCGCAGTCTGGTCAGGCGGCGACGCGCGCGTCGACCTCGGCGGTCTGCTCGCTCGTGAACACCGCCCGCAGCGCCGCGATCGCGACCTCGATCTGGTCGAGCGACGGCTCGCGCGTGGTCAGCTTCTGGAGGTTGAGCCCCGGCACCATCGCGATCTGCACCCAGCGCTTGTCCATGTGGCGGGCGGCGACGCGGATCAGCTCGTAGGCGATCCCGGCGATCACCGGGATGAGCACGATGCGGCTGAGGATCAGGATCGGCAGCGCCGGCCGGCCGATCATCGAATAGACGACGATCGCGAGCACGAGCACCGTCAGCAGGAAGTTGGTGCCGCAGCGCACGTGCGCGGTGGTGAAGCGCTGCGCCGACTCGGGCGTGAGCGGGACGTCGTTCTCGTACGCGGCGATCGCCTTGTGCTCCGCGCCGTGGTACTGGAACACCTTGCGGATCTCGCTCATCCGCCCGACGAGCGTGAGGTACCCGAGGAACAGTCCGAGCACGAGCAGGCCCTCGAGCACGTGGAACGCGAAGCCGTCGATCCCGAGCACGCTGCTCAACCCCCGCGCGCCGAGCGCGGGGATGAGGATGAAGATGCCGATCGCCAGGCACATCGACACGGCGACGGTCCACCCCATCGCCTTGCCGGAGAGCCGCTCCTCCTCGGGCATCTGGAGGTTCGCCGACCAGGTCAGCGCGCGCATGCCCAGGCCCATGGACTCGGCGAGGTTCATGACCCCGCGCACGAGCGGGATCTTCGCGTAGCGCTCGGCCCAGCCGGGCACGGCGTGCACCTCGGTGACGATGTCGCCCTCGGGAGTGCGCACCGAGACCGCCCAGGTGCGCTCGCCGCGCATCATCACGCCTTCGACGACGGCTTGGCCGCCCATGGCCCGGGGCTCGGCGCTCATCCCTGCGCTCCTGCGGCTAGGACTTCTTCTTCGCGTACCGCTTGTTGAAGCGCTCGACGCGACCACCGGTGTCCACGAGCTTCTGCTTGCCCGTGTAGAAGGGGTGGCACTCGGAGCACAGCTCGACGCGCAGTTCGCTGACCGTGGAGCGGGTCACGAACTCGTTGCCGCAGGAGCAGTGCACCTTGCAGTCGGTGTAGGTGGGGTGGATGTCCGTCTTCATGAGGCTTCCAGTCTAGGAGTCGGGCGTCACTCGGCCTCAACGCCGGCGTATTCCGCGGGTGGCTCAGCCGCCGGGGGTGGGGGCCTTGGCGATCTCGGCGAGGAACTCCTCGTTGCTGCGGGTCGACTTCAGCTTGTCGATCAGCAGCTCCATGCCGGGGGCCGCGGAGCCCTCCTGGGCCAGGGCGTTCAGCACCCGGCGCAGCTTCCAGACCTGGTTCAGCTGGTCCCGGTCGAACAGCAGCTCCTCGTGCCGGGTGCTCGACGCGTTCACGTCGATGGCCGGGAACAGGCGCCGCTCGGCGAGCTTGCGGTCGAGCTTGAGCTCCATGTTGCCGGTGCCCTTGAACTCCTCGAAGATGTGCTCGTCCATCTTCGAGTTCGTCTCGACCAGCGCGGTGGCGATGATCGTGAGCGAGCCGCCCTCCTCCACGTTGCGGGCCGCACCGAAGAACCGCTTCGGCGGGTACAGCGCGCCGGCGTCGATACCACCCGACATGATCCGGCCGGAGGCGGGGGCCGCGAGGTTGTAGGCCCGGGCCAGCCGCGTGATGCCGTCGAGCAGGATCACGACGTCCTTGCCGAGCTCCACGAGCCGCTTCGCCCGCTCGATGGTGAGCTCGGAGACGTGCGTGTGCTCGTCCGACGGGCGGTCGAACGTGGACGCGACGACCTCGCCGCGCAGCACGTGCCGCTTCATGTCGGTGACCTCTTCCGGGCGCTCGTCGACGAGCAGCACCATGAGGTGCACCTCGGGGTTGTTGCGCTCGATCGCCGCGACGATCTGCTTCATGATCGTGGTCTTGCCGACCTTCGGCGGCGAGACGATCAGGCCGCGCTGGCCCTTCCCGATGGGCGACAGCAGGTCGATGATCCGGCCCGTCAGCAGCGTGGGGTCCTCGAGCAGCTCGAGCTTGAGCTTCTCGTCCGGGAACAGCGGTGTGAGGTCCTCGAAGCGGGGCCGGTTGCGGGCCTCGTCGGGGGTCATGCCGTTGATCTCGTCGACCCGCAGCAGCGCCGGGTACTTCTCGTTGCTGGCGGGCGGCCGGGTCTGACCCTTCACGAAGTCGCCCTTGCGCAGCGCGAAGCGACGGACCTGCGAGGCGGAGACGTACACGTCGGCCCGGCCGGCGAGGTAGCCGCTGGTCCGCAGGAAGCCGTACCCCTCGTCGCGCAGGTCGAGGAGACCCTGGACGTCGATGGGCTCGCCGGAGAAGTCCCGGTTCTCGGAATCCGCGATGCGGTCGCGCTCGCCGCCACCCGGACTCCCGGCCC
>WBZN01000116.1_pt1 | contig 118250 bp, 118 predicted proteins | sample 5204281 | NCBI WGS metagenome assembly WBZN01 (sample SAMN12344347, study PRJNA552823) | activated sludge metagenome | biome: Activated sludge suspended growth; feature: Nitrification reactor; material: Wastewater; isolation source: activated sludge from nitrification reactor of wastewater... | reverse complement strand
GAGCACCGCCACCTGGCGGCCATGCTGTTGGGCGCGGATCAGGGCCTGATTGAGGAGCGAGCAGAAGAGGCGATTCAACGGTAAACCGGTGACCGGATCGTATGTGCTTTTCCCGGCATCCTCTGACGCACTCCAGCGCCTCTGCGCGGTGGAGGTGCGGCTGTGCGGCGTCCAGAAGCTCGCCCCGAAAATCACCAGGGTAAACGCCACTCCAATCGAGATCATCACGGGGTAGGCCGTTAAAGCGGAGACAGTCAGGAGGCCGATGGCCGCCGTCCAGTATAAGCCGCCGGCCATGAACAGAAGACAGGCCAGCACGCCGAATCGGGCAACGTCATATGACCGGAAGTGGGCCTCATCATCAGACCAGGCCTGCCGGTGGACGGGCTCCGGTCCGGCGGGAGCAGGCGAATCGGTGGATGCAGGTCGAGGCACGCGCATACGCGGGAAGAACCTCAATGGTTACGCAATAAATATCGGCGTCGAGAAGGTATCGGATGGAGTGGAGGGAAACTAAAGGCCGTCTGCCGGCCTTCATGGCAGCCGGTGATCGCACTGACAGCAAGGGGGAGAAGCCGATTCGAACCTGTCCTTAGACATCGACCGGTTCAAGCCGGGCCTTGAGGTGAAGAATGGCTTTCGAATGGATCTGGCAGACCCGCGACTCCGTGACTTTCAGCGCCTGCCCGATTTCTTTCATGGTCAGCTCCTCAAAATAGTAGAGCGACAGCACCAGGCGCTCCTTCTGAGGCAGGTCCTGGATCGCCGATTCCAAAACGTGGCGGGCCCGCTCGTTGACAAGGACCGAGAGCGGGTCCGGCTGGTTGGAGTCGGTCAACATGCTGATGATCTTGTGTCCATCCGCATCCTGCACGCCGAGATCATCCAGGCTGATCACGACCGCGCCGCGCGAACGGGTCAGGAAATCATCCAGCTCCTCCGCGGACATTTTGAGTTCTTTGCCGACTTCCTGGTCCGTCGGCGGACGACCGAGTCGATGCAGCAGTTCGGAATAGGTTTTTTGGAGCAGGGAGATCCGCTCGTGGACCGAGCGCGGAATCCAGTCCATCGACCGGATTTCATCGAGCATAGCGCCGCGAATACGAAACTCCGCATAGGTTTTGAATTTCGCCTCGCGGGTCGGGTCGTATTTGTCCATCGCATCCATGAGCCCCATGATACCCACGGACATCAGGTCTTCCGCATCCATGTAAGCCGGCAGCCGGAAGGCCAGCCGATGAGCCATGGCTTTCACGACATGGGTGAATTCCTGAATGACCCGTTCACGCTCCGCTTCCGCAATCACCCGGCGCGAAGCATTGCCGGCCGCAGACATTTTGCGTGCTTCCATCATGCGCGTAGCGTCCTTTCAGTCAGTGCGTCCGCAAGAGTTGTTGCCAGAGGAACTGCACTGTGCCCTTCGGAAGCGCCGGTGGCGTCAGCTGCGCCACCGCTTCAGTCAGCTCTCGAAATGCGCGGCTGGCCGGCGCGTGAGGAAACAGATCGACGACGGCCCGCTGTTGGGAGACCGCCATCGGCACATAGTCGTCCTGGGGAATGGCGCCGAGGTAATCGAGGGAGATATGAAGGAACCGGCTGACGGCGACTTCCAGTTTCCGGTAGATGCGGGCCGCATCCCGCGGGGACTTCACCATATTGACGAGGACATGAAAGCGCCGTTCCCGGTATTGGCGCAACAGCACCTTCATCAAGGCGTAGGCGTCGGTCAGGGAGGTGGGCTCCGGAGACACAACGACCACGATGGATTGGGCGGCGGCGGCAAAATACGTCACGGTTGAAGAAATCCCCGCGCCGGTGTCGATCAACAACACGTCCATGGTGGAGGCCAGGCGTTCCAATTCTTCCTGCAAAATCAGCTGCTGCGCCTCGGTCAACACGGTCAGTTGTGAAATACCGGTGCTGGCGGGCAGCACGACGATTCCATCAGGCCCGGTCAACGCGATGTCCTCGAGCCGGCAGGTTTTGGCGAGGACGTGCTCCAGCGTGTATTTGGGCGTCAGGCCGAGGAGAATATCGACATTCCCCAAGCCGAGATCGGCATCCAGCACCAGCACGCGCTTGCCCGTCCGGGCCAGGGCGATCGCCGTGTTTGCCACCACATTGGTCTTCCCCACCCCGCCTTTTCCGCTGGTGACGGTGATGACCTGCGTGCGAGAGGGACCGGCGCTGCCGTCAAACGTGTTCAGTTGCGGATCCAAAATGTCTGGTTCGATCGCCATCGTCTCTCCCCTTTGATTCGCTCCCATCTATCGTGAGTACGTCTTGACTGCGGGCACAACTGCCGGAGTGGCCTGCCTGATCCATGGATGGCCAGTGCTTTCCCCCGGCGTCCGAACCTGCCCTCCCAGGAGCAGGTCGCCCAAGCGGTTGACTTGCGCCTGGACTAAGTCATCGGGCACGCGCTGACCGGTGCCCCAGTAGGAGAGCGGAATCCCGGTACGATGCGTGGCTTCAAAAATTCCGCCATACCCGGTTGTTTCATCCAGCTTGGTGAATAGCAGCCGCAAGGACGGCACATCCACACATTGGCTGGTGCTGACGACGATGTCCGGTACCCGCGTCCCGGCGGCCAGCACGAGATGAACCTCCAGGGGAAGGGCTCCGTTGACCAACCCCCTCCAACGCTGCGCCGCGATTGGCTCATAGGGGCTGAATCCCGCCGTATCAATCAGGATCAATTCGGCCTCGCGAGCCTGCTTGATAGCCGCGCGGGTTTCCTCGCATGACCCCGCCACAACCAGCTCGATCCCCAGGACTTCCGCATACAGCCGCAGGTGCTCCACCGCTGCCGGACGATAGGTGTCCATCGTAATCAGGGCGACACTCCGTTGTTCGACAATGCCATAGTGCGTCGCCAACTTCGCAATGCTGGACGTTTTACCGACACCGCTTGGTCCGACAAACAGCGCGATCTTCTGTTCGCCGGCGGTGCTCAGCAGCGGACCGGCGGTGGTGACGCGGTCCAGCAACACCGTCCGCAATAACTGTAGGGAGGAATTACGTTGGCTTGCCCCCTGCTCCACCAAGGTCTCGCGCAATTCACGCAGGCAGGCTTCGGCGGTGGCATGCTCCACACCTTGAGCCAGCAGGTCTTCATACACGCGCTGGAACGACTGAAAGGTGGTGGCCTGATTGTCCTTGCTGCCGTCGGAAGACGTCACCGTGCGCGGAAGTTCCCGGGGCGCCATCGCCGCCTGGCGCGCCGATGGCCGCCGCGTTTCATCGTTCTTCTCCATCGCGCCCTGCAGCGTCTTTTGAAACCGTGACTCCTCGGCGGACACTGCAGGAGCTTGCGCGGCAGCCGGAACGGCGCGATCCTCTTCGCCCAGTATCGGCGCGGATTCCGGCACCGCCGCATCGTCTTCAATGGCGGCCATCACTTCGAGCATCGATCCGCCCAGGAGGCCGAACCCGTTATCCCATGATCGTATGCGCTTCGTTGAGAGAATGACGGCATCCGGCCCCAGCGTATCCTTGATGGAGCGAATGGCTTCATGCATCGTTGCCACGTGAAAGGTCCGTACCTTCATGCCAGGCTCCTCGTGTCAGCGCCGTCGAGATCGAGACGAACTGTTTCCATGGCCTGCAATCTGGTCACGCTATCCACCTCGTTGAGTCCCAGGATCGGGACCGAGTGCAAAATACGGTCCGTCAGTTTCCGGAGATGCCGTCGTAGCGACGGGGAACAGAGAATCACCGGTTGATGTCCCCGCCCGACCATTCGCTCCGCGGCCTGCTTCAATGCACTGAGCAGTTTCTGTGCCACCAGCGGATCGGGAACCCACTGGTTGCCCTGCCCGGCCGCATTGGCCTGATCGGCGAGGGTGCGGTCCAGGCGCGGGTCGAGGCCGATGATCGGCAACGAGCCATCCGGAGCGAGATATTGTTTCGTAATCGTCCGTCCCAGCGCCTGACGCGCGACTTCCGTGAGAATATCGGCATCCTTCGTGCTCGCCGCATGGTCGGCGATGGTTTCCAAGATGGTTCGCAGATCGCGAATGGGAACTCCCTCGCGCAAGAGATGCGACAACACGCGCACCAGCGTCCCGAGCGGAATCAGATTGGGAATGACTTCCTCGACCAGCTTGGGGTGATTCTTGCCTAGCTGGTCCAATAACCCCTGCACTTCCTGCCGCCCCAAGAGTTCGTGCGCATGCCTCTTAATCAGCTCAGAGAGATGCGTCGCGATAGCGGAGCCCGGGTCCACGACGGTGTATCCGGCCATCTGCGCCTGTTCACGCTGCTGCTCCGGAACCCACATCGCGGGGAGCCCGAAGGCCGGTTCCTTGGTCGGCAAGCCGTGAATCATGCCCCGCTGCGCCGTGCCCGGATCGATGGCTAACACGTGGGCCGGCATCACCTCTGATTTGGCCAACTCGACGCCTTTGAGGAGCGCCGCATATTCGTTGGGCCTGAGTTGCAGATTGTCTCGAATGTGGATCGGCGGCAGGACGAATCCCATCTGCTCGGCAAATTGGCGCCGTAAGCCTTTGATCCGATCGAGCAAGGCACCGCCCTGCCCTCCGTCAACCAGACCGATGAGTCCGTACCCCACCTGGACTTCCATGAGGTCCAGCGGAACGACCTGGGTGGCGGCTTCCTCAGCTTTGACTTGCGGGGATTCTTTTTCAGGAACTGCGGCGGCGATCTTTTGCTGTTCATTGAGTTGAAAGGCCATCCAGCCGGTCAGACTGCCGAGCGCCAGAAATGCCAGATGGGGTAACCCAGGCACCAGGCCCATGGCGAGCAGAATGCCGGAGGCAGTGCCGATGGCTTTGGGCGAAATGAGGACCTGCCGGGTGATTTCGAATCCCAGGTTCACCTCGGAGGCGGCGCGGGTGATGACGATACCGGCGGCGGTGGAGACGATGAGCGCCGGGACCTGCGCCACGAGGCCTTCGCCGACCGTCAGCAAGGTATACGTCTGCGCGGCGGCAGACAGGGTCATGCCCTGCTGCAGCACGCCGATGGTCAATCCACCGAGAATATTGACGAGCGTGATGACCACCGCCGCTATGGCATCGCCCCGGACGAACTTACTCGAACCATCCATCGCTCCATAAAAGTCCGCTTCCTGCGCGATATCCTTTCGCCGCTGACGAGCCTCTTTGTCATTGATCAGGCCGGCATTCAAATCCGCATCAATGGCCATCTGCTTGCCGGGCATGGCATCCAAGGTAAACCGGGCGGCGACTTCCGCCACGCGGCCGGCGCCTTTGGTGATGACGACAAAGTTGATGATCACCAGAATCGAGAAGACGACCAGTCCGACGGTATAGTTTCCGCCGACGACGAAATTGCCGAATGCGCGGATGACTTCCCCTGCCGCAGCCGCGCCTTCGTTGCCGTGCAGCAGAATCAGCCGCGTGGACGCGATGTTGAGGGCCAGGCGCAGCAGCGTCACCATCAGAAGAATCGAGGGGAAGACAGAGAACTCCAGCGGCCGACGGACCTGCATGCCGACCAGGAGAATAATGATCGACAGGGTAATGTTGAAACTGAGCAACAGGTCCAAAAAGAAGCGCGGCAGCGGGACCAGCATGACCATCAAAATGCCGACCACGCCCACGGACATCAGAATGTCCGGGTGTTTCACCAGGGATGTGCTGGGTATCGAGGTATTGTCCTTCACCATCTCCGCTCCCTACCGGCCGGGATTATGCCGGCGGCAATTTTCCACGCACGCGATACACGAAGGCCAGAATTTCGGCGACGGCGCGGTAGAGGTCTTCCGGAACCTCCCGGCCCACTTCGACCAACTTGTACAGCGTCCTGGCCACCAGTTTGTTCTCCACGATCATGACGCCGTGCTGGCGACCGATTTCCCGGATCTTTTCGGCGACGAAGCCGGCGCCTTTGGCCACCACGACCGGCGCTCCCATCGCCTTCGAATCGTATTTCAATGCCACTGCCAGATGAGTCGGGTTCGTGATGATGACGTCCGCCTTGGGCACGGCAGCCATCATGCGCTTGCGCGACATCTCACGCTGCGTGCTGCGGACCTTCGCTTTGAGCCCGGGATCTCCTTCCGCTGCGCGGCTCTCTTCCTTGATTTCGTCGCGCGACATCCGCAGGCCGCGCTCCCATTCGAAACGCTGATACCCGTAGTCCAGGGCGCCGATGACCAGCGCCGCGCCGCTCATCATGAGCGCGGCCTTGAAGGTGGCCCATCCCACCGTGGGCAACAGGGTCTCCATTCCGAATTGGGTCAGCGGCGAAAATTGGAGCATGTCCTGCTTGATGGTGAGGTACCCGACGCCTCCGATCGCCAGGATCTTGAGCCAGGATTTCACCAACTCGCTCAAGGCCCGAACAGAAAAGAGCCGGGAGAATCCGCCCAGCGGGCTGATGCGCGACCAATCAACACTCAGCCCGTCCTTCCGCCAGAGGAAGCCTGTTTGCATCAGGTTGGCTCCCACACCCACCACGGCAATCCCCGCCACAACGGGTCCGATCATGAGAAACACGTCGATCCCGATTTGCCGCAGAATCAGATGCAGGTGATCGAGGCTGAGCGCCCGGAGCGTCGATTCCTCCATGGATTGGCTGAGCCAATGGCGCAAGGAATTGCGTAGTCGCTCCATCATCACGGGAGTCATCCAATAGAGCGCGGCAAAACTCCCCAACAACGCGACCGCCATGGCGGCATCGCGGCTGAGAGCGATCTGACCTTTCGCTCTCGCTTCTGCTTTGCGTTTCGGTGTTGCCTGTTCTGTGCGATTTTGTGCGCTGTCAGCCATGCCCCAACCCCTTCAGGAGACTCAAAATCGTCTCCACAAGGCTTTCGAATTCTTTCTCGAACAACGACAGCGTAAACGGCATGGCCAGACTCATGGCAAACAGGCCCGCCCCGATCGTGATCGGGAAGCTCAAGATAAACACGTTCATTTGAGGCACGGCACGCCCGAGGATAGCGAGGACCGTATTGACGATCAGCAGCGTCGCAAAGACCGGGGCCGCCATCTTCAGCGCGACGCCCAGCATGTTCTGCGCCAAATGAATAATGTCGGTGGCGATGCTGTCGGAGAGTTTGGCGCCGAAGGGCGGCACAAACTCGTAACTCATGCCGATGGCATGCACCACCATTAGGTGCGCGTTGAGCGAGAGAAACACCAAGGACCCGAGAGTCAGCTGAAATTGCGCGATGATCGGAGCGTGTTGATGGCTCATCGGATCGAACATCTGGATCGCGCTGAACCCCATCTGCGTACCCACCAGCTCGCCGGCCACTTGAAAGCCGGAAAACAAGAGACGAACCGCGAGACCGATGGTCAAGCCGATCAGGAATTCGCTGCCGATGCCCGCAATCACCAGGGCGGGATCGTTCGGAAAACTGGGCAACTGAATGATCGGCGCCAGAACCAGTCCCAGCATCGTGACTAAACCGGCCTTCACCGGCATCGGGATGGTGAGCGTGTTCAGGATGGGAAAGACGCTGATTATGCCGGCAATCCGGACCAACAGAATCGAGAAGGATTGAAAGTGTGGCAGGGCGAGGTGCAGGGTTTGCGCGGCGTTCATGCTGTCAACGACCTGTCAGTGAATCAACGTCGGAATGCTGGTGATGATATGGGTCATAAACGCAATGAGCACGCCCATCATCCAGGGCAGAAACAGCAATGTGGCGGCAAATACCGCCAGCACTTTCGGCACAAACGTCAGCGTCGCTTCGTTGATCTGGGTCATCGCCTGAAACGTGCTGACCAGCAAGCCGACGATCAGGCTCAGGCCTAAGACTGGCGCCGAGACCAACATGGCGGTTTCGATGGCCTGGCGCCCGATTTCCGTGACCGTTTCAATCGTCATCGTCAGCAGTCCTATTGAAAGCTCTTCACCATAGACCCGACCACGAGATACCAGCCGTCTGCCAGAACAAAGAGGATCAGCTTGAACGGCAGAGAAATCATGACGGGTGGCAGCAGCATCATGCCCATGGACATCAAGACACTGGCCACAACCATGTCCACAATGAGAAACGGAATGTAGAGGAGAAATCCGATTTGAAACGCGATACGCAATTCGCTGAGGACGAACGCGGGAATGATCACATGCGTCGGAACCTGGTCCACTTGCGCAGGTTTCGGGGAATGGGACAGTTCCAGGAACAGTTCCAAATCCTTATCCCGCATTTGTTTCAACATGAAGCCCCGAATCGGTTGAATCCCCCGATTCCAAGCATCCTCATAGCCGATTTGTTCGGCCAGCAGCGGCTGCAGCGCATCGGTGTAGACCGCTTGTCCCACTGGAGCCATCACAAACATGGTGAGAAAGAGGGCCAAACTGATCAGCACTTGATTGGGCGGCACCTGCTGCGTCCCGAGGGCCTGGCGAAGAAATGAGAGCACGATCACCATGCGCGTGAACGACGTCACCATGATGAACAACGCCGGCGCCAGGGACAGGACGGTCAACAGCGCGAGAATCTGCAGAACCAGAGCGGTCTGTTTGGCGCCGCTCTGGCCGAGGTCCAGCGTCAGCGAGGGCCCCTCCGCATACACGGTCGAAGCGCTGATCAGCATCATGAGAAGGGCCAGCACGAACCATCCTGTGCTGCGACCGCTCGGGCCACAGACTGTCCTTGGTCGACTCCGAAGAGACATGAACTTACACGCCGGCATGGACGGTCTCCTCGTGATGCTGCGACCGGCCCGGATCAGATGGCTGGATGAAAGGACTCGATGGCGTATCGAGCATGAGCCGTTTCACCTGCTCCGGATCCGTGACTTTCCCGAGCAGCACCACATCAGTCGCTGTGGTGCCAAGAATCAGGAGCTCGCCGGCGGCGGCGACCACCATCACATGCTTGCGGGATCCCAGTGACCCGCTGCCGAGAATTTTCACCAGCGGTGCGCCTCCGACGGGAAGAAAGCGCTGGCCCACCCTGGATTTCACGACGGCCAGGAGGCCTAGAATCAACGCCAGGACAACCCCCAGCGCTGACACCATTCGGACCACGCTTTCCCAAATCTCCATGAAACGATCGACCTTCTTTGCGCGCGCCCTGGCAGTCTTGCCGGGTTACGCCGCGGTTACCCGAGTTGCTGAATGCGCTGATTGGGACTCACGACATCGGTCAACCGGATGCCGAACTTTTCGTTGACCACCACGACCTCGCCGCGCGCGACCAGCTTGTTGTTAACCAGCACTTCCATCGGCTCTCCGGCCAGTTTATTCAGTTCAATGACGGACCCCTGTCCAAGCTGCAACAACTCGCGAATCAACATGCGCGTCGAGCCGATCTGCACGGTCACCTGCAAGGGAATGTCGAGGACGAAATCGATATTCTTGTTGGCCGGCACCGCTCCGTGGTTATCGACCGGGGGAAACGAGGTCGCCTGCGGGCTCATGTCCGCGGCATTGGATGCATCTGTCTGCGGGGTTGTATCGCCGTTGCCCATGCTCAAGTCTCCTTTAATTCCGGCTCGACCTAACTCAAGACCCTGGTAACGCGGCAGGCATGATTGCCTTTGAACACCCCGGGCTGCCCGTGAAATTTCGGATCGCCCTCCACCAGGCACAGCATCGGATCGCCGGGATGTTGATCCAGCATCAACACATCGCCGGGATTAAAGTTCATGAGGTCCTGCACATTGATTTTGGCCGTCCCGAGTTGAACCGTTACGGCGACATCACATTCCTGCAGCGAATCCTTAAACCGGCTTCCCCAGCTGCTGTCCTGCTCGACGTTATCGGCAAACAAGCCCGAGTACAGTTTTTCTTTGATCGGCTCCAGCATGGAATAGGGATACGCGATAAACATTTCACGGGTAATGTCGCCGAGATGCACCTGCAACGTGACCACCACGACAATTTCCGACGTGGTGACCACCATGGCAAATTGCGGGTTGCTCTCCGAACGCAGATACCCGAGCTTGACCGGCATGACGGCGTGCCAGGCTTTCTCGAGATCGATCAATGCTTGTTGAACGAGTTTCTTGATCAGCCGGAGTTGAATGGTCGTGAACTCTCGGCCTTCCGGCTTGACGTGAGTCTGGACTTTTCCCCCGAAGAAAAAATCCACGATCAGGTACACCAACATGGCGTCCATGATGTAGAGCCCGTTGCCGCGCAACGGCTCCATGGCGAACAGGTTGAACGAAGAGGGCACCGGAACTTTTTGGATGAAATCACCGAACTTGATGATTTGGGTGCCGAGGACGCTGAATTCGATCTTCTCGCGCAAGACACTCGTCCAGGATACGGATTGCTGGCGCGTGAAGCGGTCATTGATCATTTCCATCGTGGGCATGCGCCCGCGAATGATCCGCTCCTGGTTCGTCAGACTGTAGGTTTTGATGCCGCCGGGTTCGTCCTCTTCCTTCGGCGCCGTTTCGACCTCGCCGGACATGACGCCGCCCATCAAGGCATCGATTTCTTCCTGGGAAAGTATCTTGTCCATGATGTCCTCGACGGCGGTTCCGGCTACTGAATCACGAATTCCGTGAAGTACGTCGATTTGACGGATTTTTTCGGCAGCAGTCCGTTGATGCGTTCGGTGATGTCGTCGCGCAACTTGTGTTTCCCCTGCGGCGAGCGGGCGGTGGCCGAATCCAGACTGGTCAAAAGCACGAGAATGGCATCGCGAATTTGCGGTGTGCGCGCCTTGATCTGCTCGACCGTTCCGGCATTGTCCGTTTCCACCTTCATGGTCACTTTGAGGTACCGAATTTCAGGCGAATCCGCGAGGTTGACGATGAAGGGATCCAGATCGGCGATGGCGCTGGCATCGGCAACGGCGCCATGCTCCCCTCCTGATTTCTCTTCAGCTGCGCCATGCCCGGAAGCCTTTTCTCCTCCACCCTCGGCCTGAGCTTTCTCGGCGGAGGATCCGCCCATCATTTTCATCATCGCAAAGGCGCCACCCAACGCGAGGACCAATACTCCCGCGACGATAATGATGACCATCTTCATGGGAATCCCAGCCGGTGCTGCGGGCGCCTTTTCTTCAGCTGCGTCTGACATACAAACCTCCTGCGGACAGTGTTTGCCGGTGCCGGTCAGTTGTGCAATGCATATGCCACGTAGGGCGCAGACCGCGCCTGTCGACCGCTGCGCGCAACGGGTCAGATCGTGTGATAACACAATGATTTGGAATGGCTGATGCTCTCGCGCGAACGTTTCCCGCCAACGCAAGGAATATGTTGTCACGGTAGTGACGCGGGATTCGCGGGAGCTGACAGAATGTTGACGAGAGGAAAGAGACGATCGGGAGCGATGGCGTGAATGAGAAGTAGGTAGAAATTGCCGACTTGAGCCCCGGCGCGGTGATCGCACCGTGCCGGGGCCCTCACCGGTTATCGCTTGAGATTCACGAGCTCCTGCAACATTTCGTCGCTGGTCGTGATGGCCCGTGAATTGGCCTGGAAGGCGCGCTGCGTAATGATCATGTCCACAAACTCTTTGCCGAGATCTACATTGGACTGTTCCACGGTTCCCGACAGAACCCTGCCCAATCCATTGATCGTCGGCGCCCCGGCCAGGGCCGCGCCGGATTCGACCGTCTCCAGGAAATGGTTGTCGCCGACATTGGCCAATCCATCGGGATTGGTGAAGCGGCTCAACACCACTTGCGCCAGAGCCCGGGTTTGTCCATTCGTAAACTGCGCCATCACTTTTCCTTCCTTGTCGACGCTGATGCGATCGAGCGTGCCGGATGAATAACCGTTTTGTGTCTGGCTCTGCACGCCGGATGCCGCCCCGAACTGAGTTAACGAGGCCAGGTTGACCGTGACGGTTTGTGGCGTCGTGGCGCCGTTCGTCAGGGTGGCGGTGATGGTCTGCGTGCCGCCCGCAGTCACGGCGCCGCTCGCATTAAACGTCATATTGGTTTGTGCCGCCGCCGCGCCGCCATCGATCTGGGAATAGACGCCCCAGGCATTCGCGGCCGTTTTCCGGAAATACAACTGCATCTGGTGTGAGTTGCCCAACGAATCATAAAACGTCATTCCGGTGGAGAAGTTGTATGACGTGGTATCGGTCACGCTGAACGCCGTCGTCGGTACCGTGGCATTGGCGTTGAGATTTCCAAGAATGGTCGCGGTTGACGTCGTCTGCGGCGGGACGGCGCTTGAGGTCAACGTGATGCCCCCGACCGTGCTCGTGATATTGCCGATGGTGTCAGCCTGGTACCCTTGCAGAAGAGCGCCGCTGGCATCGACGACCCGCCCCAGGCTATCCACCTTGAATTGCCCGGCCCGCGTGTAAAAACTCGATCCAGAGGCATTGCGCACCAGATAGAAGCCATTGCCGTCGATCGCCAGATCGAAGGTATTTCCCGTGGTGGTCATTGAGCCTTGGGAAAAATTGGTTTGCACATCGTTGAGGTACACCCCGAGTCCGATCTGATCGCTGCCGGCGCCACCCGCCATGCTGGACGAAATCAAATCCGAAAACGTGGCCCGGCTTGATTTGAATCCTGCCGTTCCAACGTTGGCGATATTATTGCCGATGACACCCATGGCGTTCCCGTACGAACTCAATCCGGTCACCGCGGTGAACATCGAAGTCAAAATGCCCATGATCTCTCCTCCTTATTACCGTTCTCTGTCTGATTCTCTGGACCTACCCGACCGTCATGGACGGCGGTAGAATCACGCCACCGCTGTCGTATTGGTCTGGGTGGTCTTATTCTGAGCTGACTCCTGAAGCGCCACGCTCCTCTCCATCAAGGAGACCATCTTCGTCATCTGATCCAACTGCGAGAATTGGGCCGTCTGAGCGATAAATGCTTCGTTCTCCATCGGCTTCAAGGGATCCTGATGTTGGAGTTGCGTCACCAGTAATTTGAGGAAATCATCTTTCCCGAGCGGTTTGGGTCCATCCGTCGTCGGGGTCGATGAATCCGGCGGAGTCTTCTGCGTAATCACGTTACTGATATCCATAGTTCCTCCCTCTCAGGCAAAAAAACTCAGGCGTTCGTTCGATCCGGCACCATGGTCTCCCCTCGCCCCACGTTCATCCTCGCGCGTCGCTGACTGGGACATGTTGGAGGACGGCGGACGACCCTGTGGTTGCTGCTGCTGAAACATCCAGGCGTTGTCTCCCCGCCCCTGTTGCTGATCGACCGTGACCCGCAACATGCCCATTTCCAGGCCGGTCGTGCGCAACGACGATTCCAACGATTGTCCCTGTTGCAGCAATCCCTGGCCCAATTCTCCATGTTCCGTTCGTATATGCGCATGCACGGTTTGGTCGCTCATCATCACCCGGACGCGCAGCGGTCCCATATCGAGCGGATCCAAATCCAACGTCACGCTGTGTGAAACCGGGGCAGCCCCTCGCAGGTCGTTCACCCGTTCGGATTCAGAGGCGCGCAACACCGCGGCGGTCTGGCCCGACTCGCTCCGGCCGGACGAACTGTCGCTCCCCGCAGGCGCCGCTTGCGCGAGATTAGTCATTCGATCAAGAAATACCGGTCGACTCCCCTGATCGATTGACGGAGTCTGGTTCGGGAGGGAACGATCGGCGCCCCCGGAAGAATCGGGAAGACTCTGCCCATCCTGTTCCATAAACCGGCCAGCACCGGACCCGGCCTGGCTCTCCCCCAGAGATGTTCCTTGCGCAAGGGCATCGAGAACCGCCGAACGATCGACATTCTCGAGCGGGGCTTGCTCCGCGTGTTTGGGATCCTGCTTAGAGACGGTCATGGCAGCAAGCGCGGGATTCAGCCGGTCTGGTTCCATGCGGAACCCTGCAGCGACTTCAAGGGGGCCTGTCGCCCGTCCTTCTGAGACAGGGGCTTGACCGGCAACCAGGGGGATGTCCTTCACCTCTCTCTGCACCGTGTCTTTGCCTGCCGGTTCCTTTGCCGGCGCCGCTTCCCTGCCTGTTGCTGCCATGGCAGCCATTTCACGTCCCGGAAGTCTTTCCGCGGCCACATCACCCGCAGGTGAGGGAGCCCCCAGGGAGGTGGACGGGGCGGATCCCTTTGCTCCGCTCTCCATGGGGACGGTAGCAACCGCTTGGCCGGCATCCTTCGAATGATCCTCTCCTGTTTCCGCTTGCGCGGGCGGCTCTTCGACCGGAGCCGCCTGAGCGGCCGGCACGATCATCGCGGCCAGCATGATGTCCTGCGGCAAGGTGTCCTGCTCATGGCTGTTCTTTTTCGATTCCTGAGCCCTGTCCTGTGGTTCCGATTCATCCGTCGACTGTGGCATCTTTTCCCTCGAGCGTTCACTGCGCGCCAGGGTCTGTGGATTATCCTCAGATACGGTGGATCGATCCGACGGTTCGGTGGATGATTCCGGCGTGGAATGAGCGAGCGGGCGCGCGTGGGTTGCTGTCCTGTCCCCGTTGCGCACCGGAGGCGCATCATGCACGGCTTGGCTCTGACGAGCCTCCGCGCGGCCGAGCACGGTCTCAAAATGACGGGATGGCTCTGCGCCTTGGAACGCTGGCTGACGATCCCTGGCATCCTGGAGCGCCGGCGCCGGACGACTTGGAAACCCGCTGAAGAGTGGCTGCATATCAGTGGCCATACAATTCCTGTCTGTGACACGCCCATGAATAGACACGGAACACCATTACAAAGGGCGTGCCATGAGTTCGTCGCAGAAAAATGCGGCCTGACGCAAGATTTTGAGGCAACTTCGTGAACGGAGGCTTGTGAGAAGGAAATTTCTGCAGGTGGAGACGGCAAAAGCTGCCGTAAGAGGATGCGTGAACAGGAGCGGCTACGGTGTCGTCAGCAATTGTTCGGTCAGCCGGGCTGCGCGCTCCGGTTTGACCTCCGCAAGAATGGCTCCAGCTGATTTGCCTTTGAGCAGCCTGAGGACCTCGAGCGCCTTTCGTTCGGGCATGCGCTCCAGTCTGGCAGCAGCCTCTTCGGCCGGCATGGCTTCGTAGATCTTCGCCAATTGGGCTTGATTGACATTGACAGTCGGAGCGGTTTTGACCGGCGTCTTCACCTTGTCGGCCTCGCCCGCTCCCTTGGCTTGAGCGGCCTGGCGGCGCTTCTTCTCCGCCTCCACGGCTTGTTCGTGGCGCGTCACAATCTGCTCCAGCTCAGCCTTGAGTTCCAAGAGATGCGTCTCCGATCCGCGCACGGCCGTCTCACGCTTGTCTAAGAGCCGTTTGCGTTGCTCCAACATCTCGTAGATTTCCCGCGGCGCGCTCGTCGCCGGCCCTTGCACGTCTTGTTTCACGCTTTCCGGTTTCGGCTCTTCCTTCTGTGCCGCAGGTGCCGGCTTCGCATCCTCAGTCGCATGCGCCGTCGCGACGCATGTGATCAAAAGGGCACTCAAGAGCCATCGGGCCGCCGCACCCCCACGCACACGCTGCTCAGCACGGCTTCCGGTCTGGGTCATGCCCGTTCTCCCTTTTGCAATGGGCTTCGCCTCCAAGCGCGTTCATCGAGCAATTGTTGATCCTGGCGTTCGCGACGGCGTCGTAAGTCCAACGCAGCGCGCGCCATGAGGAGATCCAGTTTCTTACGATACTGCATCGCTTCCAGAAGTTCAGCGCGTTTCTCTTCCATCCTGGCCTGATCCGCTGCCAGCACGTGCTCTAAATGTTTCCGTGCCGCGATCGCCTGGTCCATGGCATCGAGGTGGCCGTAGACTTGATCCACAGTGCTTCCTGTTTGAACCTGAAGCAGATATCGATCGGCATCGGCTTTCGCTCGTGATTCCAACATGGCCATCCGATTTACCGTCTCCTGCAGGGCATGACTGAGTTCGGCCAATTCCAATTTGGCAACTTCTTCCAGTTGCAGCGCATAGGTCCTGAGGACGGTCACGTTCATTGAATCGTCCCGGCCAGCGCCAGGAGGGTGTCGATTGACTGCGGCAATCCGACCGCTTGCTTGGTTTCCTGCCGGAGAAACGACGTGATACCGTCATGGGCGGAAACGGCTTTATCGAGATCTTTGCTCGTACCGGGTTTGTACGCGCCCAGGGTGATCAGATCCTCCGAGCGTCGATAGAGCGCGGTGCGTTCAAGCACCAGGCGCGCGGCCGCATAGTGCGCAGGCGTCACAATGTCCCGCATCACCCGGCTAGTGCTCTGAAGAATATCGATGGCGGGAAAATGATTGCGCGCGGCGAGTTCACGCGACAGCACGATATGACCGTCAAGAATAGAGCGCACGGCATCCGCTACCGGATCATTGAGGTCGTCACCGTCGACCAGTACCGTGTACAAGCCGGTGATGCTGCCACCGCTTTGCGCCGGCCCAACCCGCTCGAGTAACTTCGGCAGGACGGCAAACACCGACGGGGTGTAGCCTTTCGTCGTCGGAGGTTCCCCGATGGCCAATCCGACTTCCCGCTGACTGTAGGCCAAGCGTGAGAGCGAGTCCATCATGAGCAGGACGTGTTTGCCGCAATCACGAAAATATTCCGCAATGGCGGTCGCGACGAGCGCGCCCCGGATTCGAACCAGCGGAGGTTGGTCGGAGGTCGCCACAACGACAATGGAACGGGCCCGCGCTTCAGGCGTGAGGTCGCGCTCGAGAAACTCTTTGACTTCGCGCCCCCGCTCGCCGACCAGGGCAATCACTCGTACATCCGCCTGCGTATAGCGGCTGATCATACCCAGGAGCACGCTTTTCCCCACGCCGGAGCCGGCGAACACACCGATTTTTTGCCCCTGGCCGCACGTCAATAATGCATTGATGGCCCGAATACCAAGATCGACTGGCTGGGTGATTCGCGCCCGATGCAGAGGATTGAGTGGCGCCGCGTACAAGGGAACCCGCACGTCGCTACGGATGGGCGGCAGCCCGTCCAACGGATGTCCGAGCCCGTCAAAGATACGCCCCAACATCTGCGGGCCGACGGGTACGGACGCGACATGTCCCTTCATTACCACGCGACTGCCGGGCCCGATGCCCTGCATTTCACCTAATGGCATCAGCAATACGCGATCTTCCCGAAACCCCACGACTTCCGCCATGACGGCTCCGTGACCTCCTTCACGGGTGATCTCACAGACTTCCCCGACGGAGGTGAACGGTCCCGAGGCTTCAATGACGATGCCGACGGCCTGGGCCACCCTGCCCGTGACCGCCAGGGGCTCGACATGTTCCAAGCGTTCGCTAAGCTTCACCGGTATCCCGCTTTCTCAAGGCTTCGCCCAGCCGCAACAATTGGGAATCCAGCGTCGCATCGATCAACAGGCTCTGCGCCTGGACAAGGCATCCGCCGGGGCTGATGGCGGGGTCGGTCTCAAACTTCAAGGTCAGGAGCCCGTGCGGCGTCTGGCTCAGTGCAGTACGCGCCAATTCGAGCGCGGCAAGATCCGACGGATGTACGCGTACGCGGACGAGACCACTTTCATGCAAATGGGCGAGCGCGCTTCGGACTTGTGCCGCGATCATGTCGCGTTTGTCCGTAACGGCTTCCCGCACGACCTTGTGTGCAATCATGAAAGACAGCGACGCGATTTCCTCTTCAACCGTCTCATGCAGGCTCTGCCAGGTTTCTTCCAAGCGCGTCATCAGCGACGCCACCAGGTTCTGTTCCCGCTGCCGAGCCACCGCCACTCTTTCAGTTGAACGTTTTTCCCCTTCCGCCACTCCCCGCTCAAACTCGGTGAGATCCTCGGTTCCAAAAGGCCGATTGCCCCGGCTGAAATCCGCGAGGGGTACGGGGCGCAATTGAATGTTGCCGGATCGAATCAAGGTTCGGGTGAGGACGGTATTTTCCTGTCGCAACCGGTAGAGTTCCAGCAGTCTCGACACCGCTAGCCGGACCAACTCGACCTGAAACGGTTTGGTAAGAAAATCCGCCGCCCCCGCCTTCATGGCCCGAACGGCCAGTTCAATATTGCCGTGTCCCGTCATCACAATCCCGAGCAGGCGATTATCGATGTCTAACGCCTGCTGCAGAAACGTGATGCCATCGGCGCCGCCGAGCTGCACATCCACGATCACGACGGCAACGGAACGGGTCCGGAGATGACTCAGCGCTTCCTGAACAGACCCGGCGGTGAGAACAGGATGTCCCGTAGACTCGAGCATCTCGGCCAACAACAAGCAGATGGACGGCTCGTCGTCGACGATCAGGACGGCCCGCCGCGCCAGCTCCTTCTCCGACTCGACGGAAGCCGCCATCGAAACGCCCGTGCCCGCGGCAGCGTTCCCCATTTACAATAACTCCTCGCCTCCGCCGCCTCCGATCACGATGCGACCTTCCTCCTCAAGCTTACGGCAGACCTTGAGGATATTCTGTTGAGCTTTTTCAACATCCGACACCTTGACCGGTCCGCGCGTCTCCATGTCCTCCTTGAGCATTTCTGCCGCCCGGCTGGACATATTCTTCAGGAACTTCTCTTTGATTTCCGGCGTCGCGCCCCGCAACGCGATCGGCAGGTCTTCCTTGCTGATTTCCTTCATGAGCTCTTGCATCCCGCGAGAATCCAGATCCACCAGGTCATCAAAGACAAACATCAAGGCGCGGATACTTTCTGCCAGAGCCTGGTCACGCTCGGTGATCTTCGCCATGATGGCGCCTTCGGTATTCTTATCGACGCGGGTCAGAATCTCGGCCATCAGCTCGGCCCCGCCCACGGACATGCTCGACATCCCCATCGAAGCCGACAAAATTTCCTGCAAGCTGTCGCTCAGCTCCGCCAGCACCTCAGGCTGTACCTCTTGCATCGTCGCCAGCCGCAGCGAAACGTCCGCGTGCAAATGCACCGGCAAGAGGGCCAGGACGGCGCTGCCCTGTTCGGCTTCCATTTGTCCCAGGCACACGGCAATGGTCTGGGGATGTTCGATTTTGAGGATCTGCGCGATCGTACGAGCATCGACCCATTTCAAGGCGTCAATGCCCGGATAGGTTTTGGTGTTCAGGGATTCCATCATGCGCGCTGCTTTTTCAGGGCCCAGCGCCTTTTTCAGGATGGCTTCCATGAATTCGCGGCCTTCGAATTGGACCTCGCCGGATGAACTCGCCTGCTCAAATTCCGCGATCACGCTGTCCTCTTCCTGCTTGGTGATATTCGCGGTTTCTTTCATAAAGGCCCCGAGCTTGCGAATATCTTTCGGGTCGAGCGTTTTCATGACCGCCGCTGCGGCCTCTTCCCCGATCGCCCGCAGCAGGATGGCGGCTTTTTGCGCGCCGGTGAGCTCTTTATTGATGGCCATATCCGTTACGCGTTACTTTTCAGCCACTGCTTGACCACGACGGCCGTGTTCGCAGGATTGTTTTTCGCCATGTCGAGAATCTGGCCGGGTTGTTTCCCGGAGATGGCGGCTTCAACCTGTCCAACCGACGCGGGCAGTGCCGGTGTCTCACCGACGACGGCCTCCGGCGCCGACTGCACGAGCATGACCATCAACGGACGGACCACCATGAACAGAATCAGGAAGAACAACAGGCCCCCCACCGCATAGCGGATATAGGGCATCCATGCCTTGCTGCTGTCGGCTGCGGCTTCCACACCCGCGCCAACCGGTTCTTCCACTCCAAGTCCGAATTGGATACTGACCACTTCCACCTGATCCTGACGTTCAGGGGAATAACCCATGGCTTTCTTGACGATTTCTTCAATGCGTTTCATTTCTTCTTCCGAGCGAGGCACATACTTCTTCGGCTGGTCAGCCGCGGCCTCCCCTGCCTTGCCCCCTTCATAGGTGCCGTCGACCAGCACTGCCACCGAGAGCTTCTTAATGGTCCCTGTCGGCTCGACGATGCGGGAGACGGTTCGGCTGATCTCGTAGTTCACCGTCTCATTTTTCGTCTGGTTGTTGTTCGAACTGGTCTGGCCGCCTTCCGCCTCCGCCCCGCCCGGCACATTCGATTCCACGCCGGGCACGCCGCCGGAGGTGCCGTTGACACCACTGGACTTTTCCTGTCCGCGCTGTTCGCTTCTCACGACCTGGCCGTTCGGGTCGTATCGCTCTTCGGTGGTCTCGATTTTCCGGAAATCAAGCACGCTCGACACCCTGACGACGGCCTTATTCACGCCAACAATGCGTTCCAACATGGTTTGAATGCGCGTCTCGATGTCCTTCTCCAGGGTGCGTTGGTATTCCATCTGAGTCCCGGACAGTCCGGCCGCTTCATCGCTGGAGGTGTTCGAGAGGAGGTTCCCGTGACCATCGACCACGGTCACGTCACGAGCCTGAAGTCCTTCGACACTGCTGGACACCAGGTGCACCACGCCTTGAATTTGCGCTTTCGACAAGGATTGATTGGAACGGAGCGACACGACCACCGAAGCGCGCGCGCGGTCCTGTTCGGTCGCAAACAGCCGCCTCTCAGGAATCGCCAAGTGCACACGGGCCCGCTCGACTTCCGGCATCTGCGTAATCGTCCGGGCTAATTCTCCCTGGAGCGCCCGTCGATAATTCAGCTTCTGCACAAAATCCGACATGCCCATGGTGGTGCGATCAAATATCTCGTATCCGACCCCGCCGCCGTGAGGAAGACCTTGCCCGGCCATTTCCAGTCGCAAGTCATGCACCTGCGCATTCGGGACAAGGATCGTCGTACCGCCGTTAGTCGTCTCATAGGGCACTTTGGCATCCTTCAACTTGTCGATAATGCCCGAAGCATCGTCGGTAGCCAGATTGGCATACAGCACCTGCATGTCCGGCTGTTGCGTCCAGAGCGTGACGGCCACGAGACCGGCAATGGACCCGGCGAGCGCGAGCAAAATAATCAAACGTTGGTTGATCGTGAACTGGCTGAATTTTGAGAACATGGGCGGTGAAATCCTTTATGCGTGATATCCGCGCGGGAGACCGGTCGGTTAGATCTGCATCCGTTGGATTTCCTCATAGGCCGTCACGAGTTTGTTTCGCACCTGCATCATGAGCTGAAAGGACGCATCAGCCTGTTGCAACGCCACCATGGTTTGATGAATGTTGGTACTCTGGCCGGTCACCAACGACTCGACGGCCTGATTGGCGCCTGCCTGCGCGTCATTGATATGCCCGATGGCTTCTTTCAATGAACCTAAAAAGTTCGCCCCCCCGGCCTCGCCGGTCTGCCCGGCTTGCTGAAGCTCCGGCGCCTCGATCGGCCGGATCAGATTGGCTCCCGCGATGCGCAGATCGGACATGGCTACCTCCCGATTTCCAGGGCGCGATTCCACATGGTGCGGGTTGCATTGACGGCTTGCACGTTGGCCTCATAGGCTCTGGATGCGCCGATCATATTGACCATCTCTTCCATGACGTTCACATTGGGCATCGTGACGAACCCCTTCTTGTCGGCGTCGGGATGGTGCGGGTCGTACACTGTCTGTCCCGGTTTCTGGTCTTCGATGACCCGGGCGACTTTCACGCCATCCAATGCATGCCGGCCGGACCCTTTGGACACTTGCGTGAACGCCTTTTGAAAGGCCGAGGACACAGGCGCCGCTTGAAACACGACATCACGCCGCCGATACGGTCCACCGGTGCTGGTTTTGGTGGATTGCGCATTCGCCAGGTTGCTGGCAATGACATTCAGCCGGTGTCGTTGCGCATCGAGCGCCGATACGGAAACCGCAAGACTATCCGTTAAATCCATCTCACACCTCTTTATGGTTCGCCCGTACCCCGAAGACTTGCATCACTCTGCCGAAAGAACGGCTACCGTCCTTCACGAATTGCGTTGAGGAGGCCTTTGAATTTCATGCCAATGATGGTGGCCGATGTGTTGTACTGCTGCGCATTGTCCGACATCTTGGCCATTTCCAGTTCGATGTTGACCGAATTGGCATCCAGCGGCAGATCGCCGGCGGGCACCTCTTCGATGCGCCCCTGCACTCGTTGAAAGCCGCTGCCCTTCGGGCCGATGTGGTGCTGATGGGTCGAGACCAGGGTGATCGGCAGTTTGCCCTGTTGCGCATGCGCCAGAGCCTGACCGAAGTTCAAATCGGTTGCGCGATACTTGGGCGTTTCTTCGTTGGCAATATTGGCGGCGATGACCTGCTGGCGGGCCCCGCGCAGATCCAATGAACGTTCGAGCAGCTGCATGGTCCTGTCAAAAATGGTCATAGTCCACACTCCATAGAAAGTTCTGCCCCCAAAGGGCTGCAATCTATGTACCCCGTTCGCGTCGGAATCTCTCGCGGGAACTCCCGGGTCTGTTTGACGAGGCCGCACCGAACCCACCCGGCAAATCCGACCCAGGAGGGAAAAATTTGCCGGGCACCGGTTTGATAGCTTCAGGGTTTTTCTGCCTCTACCTGATAACCGAGATCGCGATATTCCCGTAATTTATTTCGCAACGTGCGAATACTGATGCCTAACTCCTTGGCCGCATGGGTACGATTGTCTTTCACTCGTGACAAGGTCTTGAAGATGAGGTCCCGTTCCATTTCCCACAACGACCCGTGAGCGGATGGCGCCACGAGCGCCTCCACGGTTTCGACCGGTTGCATGGGAACCGTTCCATCCCCCGGCATCAAATGATCGACGTCAACCGCGTTTCCGGTTGTCACCAAAATGGCGCGTTCCATGACATTTTCAAGTTCGCGCACGTTTCCCTTCCATGCGCGCTGTTGGAGATCCGCGATGGCGCGTTCGGACAAGGTCGGCACGGTCAGGCCGTTGCGCTGCGCCGACGAACGGAGAAAATGCCTGGCGAGGAGCGGGATGTCGCCCGGTCGTTCGCGGAGCGGAGGCACCGTGACGGGGAAGACATTCAAGCGGTAAAACAGATCCTCCCGAAAACGCCCTTGAGTCACCTCGTGGTAGAGCGAGCGATTCGTCGTGGCGATCACGCGGATATTGACGGGGACCGGGTCGCGCCCACCGATGCGATCGACTTCCCTCTCTTGCAGAACCCGCAACAATTTCGATTGCAGGCCCAAATTCATTTCGCTGATCTCATCGAGAAACAACGTGCCGGTATGGGCCATTTCAAACTTGCCCAGCTTTTTCTGAATCGCTCCGGTAAACGCCCCGCGCTCATGGCCGAACAATTCACTTTCCAGCAGACTGTCCGGAAGCGCGGCGCAATTCAGCGCCACAAACGGACGATGGGCGCGAGGGCTTCTCGCATGAATGTAGCGCGCCAACAATTCTTTACCCGTCCCGCTTTCGCCGCTGATCAACACGGTGGCTTGGCTGGCCGCGACACCCTCGAGGGTCGTGAGCAGGCGAATCATGCCGGGGTCTTGTGTCAGGATCGCGCGGGCTTCCAGTGCTGCCGGGGTATCCTGCTCATCCGGCTCGGCGCTGGCTTGCAGATTGAAGATCACCCGCTCGAGCAGGTCGGTGGAAAACGGTTTTAAAATGTAATCGTTCGCGCCATATTTCATGGCCTCCACCGCCGTCTCGACGGTCCCGTAGGCGGTCATGAGAATGATATAGGTATTGGGCGCTTTCTGTTTTAACGCTTTGACGAGTTCAAGCCCGTTCAGGCGCGGCATCTTCAAGTCAGTCACCACCAGCCAGGGCTTCAGTCGTTCGACCTGCTCGATCGCATCCGCCCCGTCGATGGCGCCACGCACTTGATACCCCATTCGACGCACCGTTTCCGACAAGGCCGTCCGCATCGAAGGTTCGTCATCGACGATCATGACGAGTCGGGCCTCTTCGGCAGAAGCTGAAGGTCCCTGCAAAGCTGGTTGCGCGCTCATTCATACCTCTTTTCTTCTGTTAGGCTCACAATCTGGCGGGACGTCTCAGAATGATCGGATAGGGTTTCACTCGAGGCAGGCGTCGACGGCGTGTGTACCGGCCCTTGCGGCAACGTGATCAAGAACGAGGTGCCATGTCCGGGGTGGCTCTCCACATCGATCCGTCCATGATGGGCTTCGATCAACGCGTGCACGATGGCGAGTCCCAAGCCGGTCCCCTGATCTTTCGTGGTAAAGAAGGGATCAAAGACCCGCGACTGGAGTTCGGCCGGGATACCCGTGCCGGTATCACTCACCGTGAGTTGGATGGCCGGCGATTCCTGGAGTTGAGGCGGGGCAGGACAGGCGGCCAGGGTGAGGGTTCCGCCCTCTGGCATGGCCTGGACCGCGTTCAAGACCAGATTCAAGAGAACCTGCTTCATTTTCGCGCCGTCGCACCAGAGCCGGGGCACGAGCGGATGCACCTGACACCGCACCTCGACAGAGTCCGGCGGAATGGCGTGACTGGCCAGCGTCAGCACCTCCCGGATCAGGAATTCTGTGTCATGCCATCCTCGCCGCGAACAGTCGGGTCTCGTGTATACGAGCAGATTGGACAGAAGCCGATCCATGGATTGAACGGCCATGGAAATATGCTCGGCATAACTCCGGAGTTGAGGCTGTTCACGGAGATCCTTTCGCAACATCGACGCGAACAATTCCACACTGCCTAGGGGATTCCGGATTTCGTGGGCGATGCTGCCGACCATCTGTCCCATGGCCTCCAGGCGGTTGCGCCGCTGCAACCGATCTTCGAGTTGACGAACAAGGGTGACGTCATGAATCAGCACGAGCTTTCCGATCAGATGGCCCGTCGCGTCGGTCAAGTCGGTCTGTGACAGGGCGATGGTCACGCCGCTGGGCAGCACGAGCGGGTACTCGCCATGGTCTTTTCGAATCTCTTCCAATACCGCGCTGGCTCGACGCCCTCGCAATTCAGCCTGCGGCACGCCCAGGAGCAACTCCGTCGAATGATTGCACCGCACCACAATATCTTGAGAATCGGCCACGATGACGCCGGTATCCAACGATTCCAAGACCGCGGTCACATGGGCACGCATGTCCTCGGTTTCACGCAGATGTTCGCGCAGACTTGCATTGGTTTGCGCGAGTTCGAGATCCATTTGCTGCAGGCGTGTAGTTAACGCGTCATACGACTGCTGCAGCACGGTTGCGGCCTGATCAAAATCTCGAAACGCGCGCGTCAGCAAGTCATTATTGATCGTGTCTCCCTCCGGCTTGGTCACGGTTTTTTCCCTCGTTTGTCGGCCGGCGGTTCCGGCAATTCAGTTGCCAACACGGCCGCGATGCGGCGAACCAGACTATCGGAATTCACACTCAGTGCGCGCAGCCCGCTTTTGGCAAAATCCTCGCGTTTTGACCCGCGTGCCAGCTGAACCATTTGCAATTGAGCCCAGGCTTCCTGCTCCGGCTCGAGTCCTGCGACGAGCGCCTCTTTATACATGGCCAGCGCCGGCGCCTGGCGATTCAAACGAGCCAGCACATCGGCATACCGCAGCAGGTCCCCGGCGGAGAGTTCCCGACCCGCTTTGATCAGGCCGTCGTAGATCGCTGCCGCCTCGGCGTCTTGTTTGGACTGAGCCAACACGCCGGCAACTTTCAGCTGCACCATCGTGCGGTCAGGATGCCGCGGATTGTGCGCCAGCCATTGCTGGCCGAGTTTGAGCAGGGCGGCGAGATTGCCTTCTCCCTCAAACGAGGTCAGAATTCCACGCAATGCCTCTCCAGAAAACCGACCGGTAGGAAATTGCAGGCGATACCGCTCAAACACTGCCCTCGCCGCCCGCATATCTTTTTGTTCCATGTAACTGTGGGCCAGCCCCATCAACGCCGTTTCATGTACCTTCTCTGCTTTAGGATCGCGAACCAAAGACTGAAACAGCCGCGCAGACTCCACGGGGAAGCCCAGGCGACGATGCGCGTCTGCGACGTTGAGCAGCAACTCCGTGCCGGCATACAAGCGGTCGGCGAAGGGCCCATGCCGATGGAATACATTGATTAGTTCAAAATCATCCTCTGCCTTGAGGGCTGCCTCCAGGCGTGGGCGAAGGAAGCGGACCAGCTGCGCGCCGCTTCTTTCCGGCCAAGGATCGTTTTCAAACTTGCCTGTGCGCAGCACCGCCAGTTCATACGCGCGGAGGGCATCCTCCGGTTTGCCCGCTCTGTCCAAGGTTTCCCCAAGGTGAAACAGGGCTTCGCTGCCGACTATCGAATTCTCATAATCTTTGGCACTCTGTTCGAATACCTGACGAGGACTCAGCATTTCTCCCGGCTTCAACGGAACATTTTCCAGATGCGCCGCGATGGTGTGTCGAAGATTGACCTCCTCGCCCTCCGGATCCAGATGTTCCTGCACATCGGCATACCGAAGCCTGGCGGTGGCGGCAATCGGCGCATCAGGGTATTGGCTCAGTAGCGCTGCGTAGAAGATGCTTGATTCAGCCCAACGCCCCGCCTCCTTGTAACTATCGGCGAGGTAGGTCAGCACGAACGGCGTTTCGGGCCGGGTTGGATACAAATTGTAAAAATGGAGCAACTGCTCCCGCATCACCGGCCCCCGCTTGGATTCCCCGGCGGTATCGGCATACCGCAACAGCGCAAAGGCATCGCTCCGAAGCGCGGCAGGCCACCGGCTGGCGATACTTTCGTAGAGCACATCGGCGTCCTTCAAGCGGCTCATCCGATAGAGACTGTGAGCTTCTCCCAGCGAGGCAGATACCAACAGGGTAGGATCGACGGTGCGTTTCAACACATGGTCGAAGGTGTGAATGCTCTCTTTCCAGTTCTTCAATCCTCGCTGGACATAGCCCAGTCCGAGCATGGCCCGATTGGCATCAAACGAGTCGCGCTCCGAGAGAGAGAGGGCATGCTGATAGGCAATCTGCGCTTCCTGAAACCATCCTTCGACCCGATACACATCGCCGATCCGCCAGGCTGCCCGCTTCGCATTCGTCGATTGCGGATTCTCGCGCATCACTGTTTTGTACTGATCGATGATGTCCAGCGGCCGGACTTCAGGGTCGTGACTCTTGAGCGCACTTTCCGCCAGAAACGCCTGGATCGAAGGCTTGAGCGGCGACTCGCGGTAATCCCGAAGCAGATTGCTGAACTGCAGGCGTGCCTCCGGATAGAGCCCGTGGTTGTACAGACTCACTCCTTGTTCGAACTGTTTCCATTCCGGACGATCGGTCGTGCGTTCAAACCGTGGTCCCGGATCGGGCAAGGCCCCACGCACGAGTTCTGATGGCTCCGGCATCATGGCCGGCAACTCTTGCCGCATCGTGGATAAGCCGCCTGCAGCCATGGCAGACCCTGTTCCCACGAACAGGAAACAACTGAAAACGTAGCCTGTGCAGGCGAGGGCGTAGCGGGATCTAGAGGATAAGAGGTGCACAGGAGCCGAATCAGCAAGTCCTGTGCCCCTATGGAAATCCGGCAACTAGTTGTATCGGTTGATGTTCTAGGTAAACAACGGGTTGAACACCGAGCCGGCCGTCAGAAATAACAACGTCCGCGATCAAGAGCGGGTCAAGAAATTGACAGGCTGAGAGATGAAGGAGAGATCAGTCAGTTTTGAATGGAGTACCCATGACTTTTCGGATCGAACCCTTTCCGTTTTAATTTTTCCACGAGCGTAGTCCGATTCACTTGAAGCAGCTGAGCTGCCCGACTGGTTATGCCATTGGCTTTTCGCAGGGCTTCCCCGATAAGACGGTTCTCGTAATGTTCGAGTTCCTTCGTCAAATTGATGCCATCTTCAGAGAAGCGAATAAACTGCTCGGGAGCTTCGGCCGCCTTTCCTCCTACCATTTTTAACGAACGTTCCGGGAGATCGGCCACGGTGATCATGCCCCTCTTCTTCAAGACGCAGAGGCGTTCAATCATGTTCTCAAGTTCCCGGATATTTCCCGGCCATTCCTCTTCTGTCATGCGAACCAATGCGTCCGGCTCCATGCCGAGAATCTCCGTCCGGCGCAATTGATTGAATTGGGCGATAAAATGATTGACCAAGAGCGGAATGTCGCTGCGGCGCTCCCGCAACGGAGGAATGTGAATGGGAATGACATGCAATCGATAATACAAATCCTGTCGGAACCGGCGCTCCTGAACGGCCTGCGCCAAATCCTGATTGGTGGCCGCGATAATGCGCACATCCACGTTAATCGTCCTGGTTCCACCGACTCGTTCGAAGCATCGCTCCTGTAAAACGCGCAGTAGCTTCACTTGCAATGGCAAACTCATCTCGCCGACTTCGTCTAGGAAGATGGTGCCGCCATGGGCCAGTTCAAACCGACCAAGCCGGGTGTGCGCGGCTCCTGTAAACGCCCCCTTTTCATGGCCGAACAGCTCCGACTCCAGCAGCGTTTCCGGAATCGCACCGCAATTAACAGGCACTAGAGGGCGGTCTCGTCGCATGCTATTAAAATGCAGCATGCGCGCGATCAATTCTTTTCCCGTTCCGCTCTCCCCTTCAATCAATACCGTACTGTCGCTATCAGCGACCTTTTCGACGAAATCCAGCACCATCCGCATCGGCGCACTGGTGCCTACCAAATGCTCAAGCCGGTATTGATCTCGCACCGCTTTTCGAAGAAGGTGGTTTTCCTGTTTAAGTTTGTATACGTCTAATGCTTTCCTCACCACCACTGCCACCGTGTCAGGCTCGAAAGGCTTGGTGATGAAGTCGAACGCGCCGGCCTTCATCGCTCGCACAGCATAATCGACCGTTCCGTATCCGGTCATCACGATCGCAATAACCTTAGAATCGATCTTTGAGATTCTGTCGATCGTTTCCAGCCCATCGATCCCCGGCATCTGAAGATCTGTCAGCACCACGTGTACCGGCTGGTCCTTCACCGCCTCCACCCCGTCCACCCCGTTCGACATGACCGTCACCTGATGACCTTCACTCGTGAGTGTTTCCGCCAATAGCTGCCGGACTGCCGGGTCATCATCAATCACGAGAATGTGTGACTGGCTCATAAGGGAGCCCTCCTCTCTGGAAGATCGAATGCGATGGACTGGCTTAGCAAAACACGACTACGGCTGGAGACGAGATCCGTGGCGCGTGAAGTAGACATATCCTAATTCAGCTTATTGGGAATTCGCACTTTATTCAAGTAAAAGTAAGGGCTTTCGGGAAAATTGCACCAGAAGTATTGCGCAGAAACTGAACGACGGACTCACGATGCCTATTCGCAGCTTGACAGGCATGAAGAAGAATTGTAGGGTTCCCGCTCTGCTCAATATCCACGATCCTTTCGATAACGAATCTTGCGAGCTGGCGTAGCTCAATTGGCAGAGCAGCGGTTTTGTAAACCGCCGGTTGGGGGTTCGATTCCTCTCGCCAGCTCCATGAATTCCACCGACGAATCAACTGGTTGGCGCTGCACAGAATCGCTCCCCTCCCCTCATAAGTGTGTGAGTGTTTCCGCCTTACCTGTGAAATACTTAAATTTCACCTGTCCCCACCTCGCTCAGCTCCATCCAGGCCGATTTTGTACAATCCGCATAACAAAGGGCGATAGGCGTTCAGTTCGGACTGCTCGCAGGAGTGTCGTTGCATCTCATGTCCGAACCTTCTCTGATTGGTTGTCTAGAATGCCTGAAATCGGCTTCTAGTTAGGACGTTCTCCCCTCCATCGGGTTACCGATTCTGAGGACTAGGCGAAGGGCTGTAGTTCGAATACTGTTGCTATCTAACGGGAGAGTATTCATGCCGAGGTTCCTTAAGAGGAGGCACCATGAAGAATCGATATAGTCACCGAGTACCCATGGACTGCTCGGTCATGTTTGCGGGAGATAATGTGGTGGGTGAAGGGCGAATTCTAGATATTTCTCTTCCAGGATGCCTTCTCGAAAGCCCGAAAAAGATGACCGCTGGCGAGTATCTCCAACTGAGACTGTTCTTGCCTGATCGTCAATCTCCGCTGCATGTGGCTCTGGCCGCAGTCAGATGGGTGGATGGTTCCAAGCTCGGCGTCGAATTTATTCGAACCTCTGAAGACGAACAGCGCCGCCTTGAACACTTGGTGCGACAGAGCCCTGCTGTGAGCGGTCCATCAACGTGGAGCGAAGGCATAGTTCTTTTCGGAGCCACTGGGAGATGAACACATCGACTAACCAATTCATGACCTGATTTTCATAGGAGCCCTGATCATGCCAAAGCATTTTAGGATTCGCACGTACCAGAGGGTCAGGCGTTGCGATACTGGCTACTACCTGTCAGAAGATTTTCTTGGAAAAGGGATAATCCGGGATATTTCGAATGGAGGATGGCGTATGCAGGGTGATCATGAAGTCAGGATAGGCATGAAACTTACATTGCGAATGGAACTTCCTGAGGAAAACTCACCGTTAGAAATAGAAGAGGCTTCAGTTCAATGGGCCAGCGGGAAAGACTTTGGCATTCGGATTAAAAAAATCCGTCATACAACGGCAAAGCGACTAGAACGGTTAATTGGATTTCAATTTTGTTCGCTTCCCCAAATTGAGCCCTAGGCGTCTTTGACCTCCTCCGTCGTATCCTCAATTTCGGTGAGATCCAGGTCATGACGCTCCTTCAACATCGAAGGATGCAGCCCATACTTTTTTAACATTTTATAGAAATCTGCCCGATATCGGCCTGCAAACTGAGCTGCCCGGGAAATATTTCCGCCCGTCATCTGTAATACATTCCGTAAATACGAGCGTTCGAATTCTTCCTTTGCTTCGGTCAAGGGTTTTAAACCCATATCGGTCGACGCCCCGGCTGATGGAAGTAGTTCCGGCGACACCATGTCCTGCCGGGACATGACCACGGCCTTTTCCACTGCATTTTCAAGTTCCCTAACATTGCCTGGCCATGGATACCCCATAAGCCTATGCATGGCTGCCGGCGTGAATCCACGCACATCCTTGTTGGATCGTCGCGCACTCTGCTTCAAAAAATGTTGGGCCAACAGTGGAATGTCGTCCCGCCGTTCGCGCAAAGCAGGAATACTAAGCGGCACAACGGAAATTCTATAGTATAGGTCGTGCCGGAACGTCCCCAGCTTTACACATTCCGCCAGATCTTTATTCGTCGCCGTAATGATCCGCACATCGACTTTTGTCGTATACGCGGCGCCGACCTCGCGCACTTCCCGCTCCTGTACGGCGCGTAGAAGTTTTACCTGCATGGGGAGCGACATTTCTGCAATTTCGTCGAGGAAAAGTGTTCCCCCATTCGCGCTTTGGAAAAGGCCCCGCTTCGCCGTCATTGCACTGGTAAAGGCACCACGGATATGCCCGAATAACTCGCTTTCAAAAAGACTTTCGCTGATCGCGGCACAATTCAACGCCACAAACGGGCCCTTTGATCGACGGCTATTGGCATGGAGAACTCTGGCCAGCACTTCTTTTCCTGTCCCGGTTTCGCCGGTTAACAGAATGGTTGCATCTGAATCGGCGATCTGAGCAACTTGCTGAAACAATCGTTGCATGGCGGAACTTCTCGCAATGACATTTTCCAAGCCGTAGAGCTCCTTGACCAATGATTTCAGTCGCTGGATTTCTCGAGTCATCCGCAACTGAATCAAGGCTTTATCGATAGTCGCTTTCAATTCTTTGTCATCAAATGGCTTGGTCAAATAGCCAAAGGCCCCGCGTTGCATCGCTTCGACTGCGTTGGGAATACTCCCATGCGCGGTCAGAATAATGACCGGCAGTCCCGGTTGAATCTGTAAAAGTTCCTCGGTCAGCACCAATCCATCTTCTGCCCGCAACCGCAAATCAGTAATCGCGATATCGAACGTTTCCTGCCGGGCCGCAACAAGAGCATCGCGTCCTGTTGTACAGGGCGTCACGGAAAATCCGAGAGCAGACAGCCGCATCCGCAGTAAATGCAACAGACCTTCGTCATCATCCACAACGAGAATTCGTTCTTGTTCCATGACGGTCCTTAGGGTTTGGACGGCTCCGATTGTTGCGATGGGACAAAACTTGCGGGCGGCTTGATTGGACGGGTCTTTCCTCTCATTTCCTGATCAATGTGCTTGAGCGCTTCAAGCTGGCTCGTGAGTTCTTCGATTTTTTTGTCCCGGTCGCTGACTTGCCGCTGCAGGCTTTGAAGCGTGGCCGGCTCTACCGACATGCGATGGGACTCACGCCTGGAATTGAATAACTCCGCCTTTCGCTCCTGGTTCTGAAGCTCGCGCTGCATGGCCTCGAGAGATTGAGCCTCGCTGTCCTGTAACGCACGTAATTGTTCAATGGTGAGTTCGCGGTCGAGAAGATCCCGCACTGTGCGTTCAATTGTTTGGGAAAGCACCCCTTGAGTCTGAGCGATTGCAGGCCCATTCCAGACGGAACGCATCCATGACTGATCAGGCGATACTTCACCGGCCTGCAGCAATTGCAACCAGAGTCGACTCGAAACAGCCAACTGGCTCTTGGGGGCGACGGCAATAACTTTCTCGAAGTTATGGATGGCCGACTCTCGATTTTCATACAGAGACGCCAATGCGCGGGTGAAGAATACATGATCACAGGTATTTTTACTAGCACATTTAGGCGTTGACGAGGAATCTTTACGTAAAATGGCTTGCAAAATCTTGCCCCCCCCCTCGTCGTTTAGAAAATATGGGCTCTGGTATGGGGGCGGAGGGAGGGTGCCACAGGCGGACAGGAGTCCAAAAACCACCAACACGCCTATGGAGTGACACCGCCGCACTAGGCCAACATCCCTGATTTCGTTAGATATAAAATGAATCGCACGGTCGTCCCTTTTCCGACTTCACTTTCCACCCAAATCCTCCCGCCATGGGCTTCTACGACCTTTTTCGCAAGGGCTAACCCGAGGCCGCTGCCCACTGACACCTGTCGGTTTCTGGTACGCCCCTGATAAAACCGCTCGAAAATATGTGGCAGTTCCTCCGCCGGTATGCCGGGACCCGAATCCGCGACGTCGACAAACAGCAGCCCTTCGTCTTGCTTCGGGGTCATGTGTAGCCTGACAATGGCACCCTCGGGACTGTACTTCAACGCATTCGAGAGGAGATTGTCCAGTACTTGTTCGATGCGTGTGCTATCTGCCCTGACCCAGTGCCGTTCCACCGGGGCCTCAATCAAGAGCTGGACATGTTTGGCATCTGCTAATAGGCGGATTTTATTGACCGAAATATCGGCGACCCGCCGGAGATCCGTCGGGACAAACCGATACTCCATCATCCCGGACTCCATCTTCGACAGATCTAGGATCGTCGAAATGAGATACATGAGCCGCCGACTACTGTCCGACATAATGCGAAGGGTGGTCCGCTGGTCCTGTGTTAAGGGGCCGGGAATTTCATCCAGTAAGAGATGAGTGCCTTCCTGGATCGAAGCCATCGGTGTGCGCAACTCATGGGATACATGGGCGAGGAACTCGCTTTTGATATCATCCAACTGCTGCAACTTGGTTCCCATCCACTTGACCGTTTCACCCAATTCCCGCAATTCGCGGGGCGCCTGACCATCCAGCGAAGCATTGAAATTGCCCTGCCCCATCTCCTGAATGGTGGCCTGGAGACGACGCAACGGTCGAAGAATATTGTAACTAGCCACCGCGGCCATACCGAGACCGAAGAGGAGCGCGACCAACACCAGATTGCGTGTGACGGCTTCCGCATGCACGGAGCTGGCGCGAGACTCATTTACTCCTACAGCAATCCGCCACTCATGGAGGCCGATGTACTGCTGTAGAGTTGCGACCATTTTTTCCACCATTGCCTCGCGCCGCGCATCATAGGCCGAGGGGGCCTCCGGGTGTCCGCCTGACTCAGCCAACTGCGTTTGAAAAAGCGCCAGATGCGCCTGCTGAAGTCCCTGGACATCCTTGAGCAGTCGTATCTCTGGTTCCGGGACGTCATGAGCCAGCAATTCCTGCAGAATCTGTTGAAACTCTTTGCGCTCGGTCTCGAAACGCTCCAGAAAAGCGGCGGCAGGTACGGCCATGTATCTCTTCTCGTCCTGAACCTCCTCATAGAGCGAGGCGATTAAGCGTTTGGCTGAATCAATTTCCGGATGATGGTGGGATCCGACCTCCGTATTGAGACCGGCTAATGTCCGAATCTGCAACAACGCGTAGACATTGACGGCGGTCATTACCGCGATAATGACCACATACGTCAGCACTAATCGCCAGAAAATTGAGAGGCGCACGACCAGGTCCCTTCCCTGGTGATGGACGCAAGATCCTGCAGAATCGGCAGTGCAGGTTAAGCCATACACCACTTCCCTCCTCCCCTCAACAAGTTCTCTATATTGTGCAGAAACGGCGGGTGCGTCGTCGAATCGCTGGAATCTCTTCCTAGCGAGCGGAGTCGTGGAACTGCGACTGATACGCGCGTTGTCGTCGAGACGTGGAAGATAGCGCCGAGAAAAGATGGCCTCGAAAGAGGAGCATACCGACCATGAGCGGCGGAGTCAGAAGCAGCGCCATGGTACCGGTGAGGCTTGCGGAAATCCCAAGGTCGGTCAACCAGGCGCTCAGAATGGTAAACGGCACCAGGACTAACTGGATGAAATCGAGTCCAGCTCCCCTCCCCAACTGACTCGACAGTTTAAAGAAGAGCGACAATCCGAGTGGCGCCAAGACCAAGGCCATCGGCAGGAACCATTCAATCCAATTATCCAGTACGAACTCGTAACTCCGCTTCAAGACATCAAGCGGAGAATCATGCCTGGTGAGATAGATCACCTCTGGAGCGGGATTCAGCAGAATGAAGACCAGTAACAAACAGGCCATCACAAGAAATTGACTGTCAGGATTGGCACGCAGACTCGTGTCCAGGAGCATCGTGGGAATCCAGAGCACAAACCCGACACTAATGACATCCCAAAAATAATGCCCCATGCTTTCCAGCACGTCATGCATGGTTATTGTCCGCATGCCCTTAATGGACTGTTCGATCAGGCTCAGCGTCGCGCCGATCAAGAGCGCATTGACGGCACCGAGCAGGAATCCTCCGAGCATACCCAGGGGACGAGCGATTTGATGGGCCAACATCATCAGTAGGGTAAAGACGATGACGGCGAGGATGACGAACCACCCGCGGACCAGGGAGCGCCCGGTCGCGTGCAGCGCGTCTCGATAGAGCTGGAGCGTAGAACTGAAGACGGTCAACATGGATCAGTCAATGCGGGCCGCATCACATACAGAGCGGTGCCTCGTAGCGAGAAGGCGATTCAACATGTTGGGCGGACAATAAGACGGATTCCCCTGACAGGTCAAGTCACGCCGCGAAAGAATTCAGATTCTCGAACGAGCAAGGAATAGCCGGTAGTGGCTGCTATTGACTTGCCCATCGATATGATTATGTTCTCCCAGTAGAGAGGCACACCCACCCAGGAGTCAGCCACATGGATATGAACCGGATGACCGTCAAGCTACAGGAGGCTCTGCAGAGCGCCTCAGCCCTTGCCATGCGCCGTGGACATCAGGGCATTGATGTCGAGCATCTCCTGCTGGCGCTTCTGGAGCAAGAGCGCGGGATTGCGAGCGCTCTGTTCGAACAGGCCGGGGTGTCACCGGCTGCCGTTCGCCAAGCGGCGGACCAAGCGCTCGCGAAAGTGGCGCAAGTTCAGGGGCCCGGCGCGGCTCCCGGACAGATCCACCTTGCACCGCGGTTAGGCACTGTGTTGACCAAAGCCGAAGACCAGATGAAGGAATTGCGCGACGAGTTCATCAGCGTCGAACATGTTGTTCTGGCCATGGTCGAAGAGGGCGGCGTGTTTCGCCGGCTGAATTTGACGCGGGAACGCCTCCTGACGGCATTGCAACAGGTTCGTGGCAACCAGCGGGTGACGAGCCAGGATCCTGAAGGCACCTACCAGGCATTGGAAAAATACGGGCGCGACCTCACCAAACTTGCGGGCCAGGGCAAACTTGATCCGGTCATCGGCCGTGACGACGAAATCCGACGAACTATCCAGATTCTATCCCGACGAACCAAGAACAACCCCGTCCTGATCGGTGAGCCGGGTGTCGGCAAGACAGCCATCGTCGAAGGCCTGGCACAGCGCATCGTGAAGGGCGATGTGCCAGAAGGGCTCAAGCAGAAGCGAGTGGTCGTCCTCGATATGGGCGCGCTCGTGGCCGGCGCCAAGTTCCGTGGAGAATTCGAAGAACGGCTGAAGGCCGTCCTCAAGGAAATCCAATCGGCGCAAGGGCAAGTCCTGCTCTTCATCGACGAACTGCACACCGTTGTGGGCGCGGGCGCCGCCGAAGGTGCAATGGATGCGGCGAATCTCCTCAAGCCCATGTTGGCCAGAGGCGAAATGCACCTCATCGGCGCCACCACTCTGGACGAGTACCGCAAACATATTGAGAAAGATGCCGCGCTCGAGCGCCGATTCCAAACGGTGCTGGTCGATCAGCCGAGTGTCGAGGACACCATTTCTATTTTACGAGGTCTCAAGGAACGTTACGAAGTGCATCATGGCGTGCGCATCAAAGACGCCGCCCTCGTCGCGGCAGCCAAACTCTCCAACCGGTATATCGGCGACCGCTTCTTGCCGGATAAAGCGATCGATCTCGTCGACGAATCCGCCGCACGGCTCCGCACGGAAATCGACAGTTTGCCCGCGGAACTCGATGAGGTCTCACGGAAAGTCTTACAACTGGAGATCGAGCGGGAAGCCCTCAAAAAAGAAACCGATGCGGGAAGCAAGGCGCGTCTCCAATCGATTGAAAAGGAGCTGAACGAGAAGAATCGCGATCTGCAGGCCCTGAAGACTCGATGGGAATCTGAAAAAAATTCGGTGAGCAAGCTGCGGAAAATCCGCCAACAGATTGAGGAAGTGAAGCAGAACATCGAGCAATCCGAGCGCGCGTATGATTTGAACAAGGTCGCCGAACTGCGATACGGCGAGTTGCCCAGGCTCGAGCGGGAACTCGAACTGGAACAGCAATCCCTCGGCAAAAAACAAAACGAAACCCGCCTGCTGAAAGAAGAGGTGGATGAAGAGGATATCGCCGCCGTGGTCAGCCGTTGGACCGGGATTCCCGTTACGCGGCTCGTTGAGGGGGAAATGGAAAAACTCCTCAAGCTGGATGAACTGCTCCACAAGCGCGTCGTGGGACAAGAGCAGGCCGTCACAGCGGTGGCTGATGCCGTGTTGCGGGCCCGCTCCGGCATCAAGGACCCCAACCGGCCGATCGGTTCGTTTCTGTTCCTTGGTCCGACCGGTGTGGGCAAGACGGAACTCGCGCGCGCGCTTTCCGTCACCCTCTTCGATGACGAATCGAATCTGATCCGGATCGACATGTCGGAATATATGGAGAAGCATACGGTCGCCAGGTTAATCGGCGCCCCTCCCGGCTATGTGGGGTATGAGGAAGGCGGCCAACTGACTGAAGCTGTGCGAAGGCATCCGTTCTCCGTCATCCTCTTCGACGAGATTGAAAAGGCGCACCACGACGTCTTCAATATTCTGCTGCAGGTGCTCGACGACGGACGGCTGACCGATTCACAGGGGCGAACCGTGGATTTCAAGAATACGGTGTTGATCATGACCTCGAATATCGGCAGTCAGCATATCCTGGAAGCGCAGCAGGCCGGCGCCTCCTATGAGACGATGAAGACCCAGGTGACTGGCGAATTGCGGGCACACTTCAGGCCGGAATTCCTGAACCGGGTGGACGAGATCGTGGTCTTTCATGCGCTTGGAAACGAACAGTTGTCCAAGATTGTAGAGATTCAACTGGAGCGGTTGCGAGCCCGCTTGATTGAGCGGCGGATCACGCTGACGGTCACGCCGGACGCGCTGCAGAACCTAGGCCGCCGCGGTTACGATCCGGTGTATGGCGCGCGACCGCTCAAGCGACTCATTCAGCAGGAGATTGAGACACCGATGGCGCGGCAGTTGATCAAGGGAGAGCTGCGGGATGGAGATACGGCGGTGGTGGACGTGAAGGATGGGCAGATCGTCATCGTTCCGACCGTTGCCCCGTGAGCCATCCTTCGGTGTGGGACACGCGAAGACCCGTCGGGGGCGGTTATCCCAAAAAGACCGCCCCTCCCTTCGTGTCCGTCTCCTTACCGCTGAAGTGTTTCTTATCGATCCGCCATTCCGTCTGGGACACGTCGAGACGATGTCCCTTGATCGTGTGAAACGAACCCTTACTGAACACCACGCGGTTCCCCTCGCGTAATTCCAACATGAACACGACCGTTCCCGATTCCTCGTGTTTAAGGGAAACGCTGGTCGGACTCTTGGCAAGCTGATACGCGCGACGCTCGTTGAACGTCAGATTGCTGTCGACAACCTTCGCCATCATCCTTCCCACCTCATCAAACAACGCAAAGTTGACGAGCAACGCCCGCGCCGGTTCCTTGATGGCGACCTCAAACTGCGGCACCCCTTCGATATCGATGATGCCGTTCGAATTTTTATACAGATTGGACCCGACTTCAATATCCATAGCCACGACTCCTTCTGCTGCACGGCACCCGGAGATGCCTCGTCACGATTTCTTGATACGGTCCAAAATCAATGCGATACACCCGCCCAATAAGCCGCCGCCCAGAATGGTCGTGAGGAATTCAACCAGTTTGAGTTCCCACACCGATCCCTGAGCTTGCATCGCTTCTCGAATGCCCCCTTGCAGGAGAATGACCGCCAATGCCATCGTCGCACCGACGATGAACCACCAGGCGAAGACACGCGCGGTATGGATGATAGGGGATTCTTTCACAACTCTACTCGACGATCGAAACTTCGGTACTGAATCGCCTCGGCCAGATGAGCCGGTGCGATACTACCAGACTCAGCCAAATCGGCAATAGTCCGGGCGACACGGAGAATGCGTCCGTGCGCACGGGCCGAAAACCCCAATCGGGCCATGGCCTGTTCAAGCAGATCGCGTCCCTGGCTGTCCAGAGCACAATACTGCTTCAGGTGGCGCGGTTTCAATTGCGCATTGGTGTAGATCCCGTCGCGACGATACCGTTCGGCCTGATGCGCCCGGGCCGCCATCACCCTCGTCCGGATCGTCGCCGACGAATCGGTCGCCGGCGCGTCATCGCCAAGGGCGCGAATCGGCACAGCCGGCACCTCGATCTGAAGATCGAGACGGTCCAGGAGGGGTCCGGACAATCGTCCTCGATAACGCCGTACCTGAGCGACGCTACAGACACAGTCTCTCGTCCGGTCGCCGTAATAGCCGCAGGGACAGGGATTCATGGCGGCCACCAGCATGAACCGGGCCGGAAATTTCAGGGAGCCGCTGGCGCGTGTGACGGTAACATGCCCATCCTCCAGCGGCTGTCGCAACCCGTCGAGCGTGGCGCGCCCAAACTCACCGGCTTCGTCCAGAAACAAAACCCCATTGTGAGCGAGGGATACCTCGCCGGGCCGCGGCATAGTTCCGCCGCCGATGAGACCAGCCTCTGAAATGCTGTGATGCGGGGCGCGAAAGGGGCGCCGGCGCATCAAGGGCTGATTTCGAGAGAGTTGTCCGACCACACTGTGAATGCGGCTGGTCTCCAGCGCTTCTTCCTGCGCCAGCAACGGCAGAATGCCGGGGAGGCGGCGCGCCAACATGGTCTTACCGGAACCAGGCGGGCCCATCATCAGAAGATTGTGTCCGCCGGCGGCAGCGACTTCCAAGGCCCGTTTCGCGTGCGCCTGTCCTTTCACGTCGGCAAAGTCTTCGTCCTCCGGCAGTATGCAGGCGGCGGATCCGTCGCCGGTCAACGAGAAGGCGGCAATCGCTTGAGCGCCGCGTAAAAACTCTACGGCTTGCGGAAGCGTGTGGATGGGAAATACTTCCGCGCCGTCGGCTAACGCCGCCTCCTCGGCATTCTCAGCGGGAGCCAGAATGCGATGACGACGGCGGCAGACCACGCCGATCGACAGGGCCCCCGGGATCGGCTTGAGGCGACCATCGAGCGACAGCTCTCCCACGAACACCGAATTCTTGACGGCCTCCGCAGGAATGACGTCTTCCGCCGCGAGAATGCCCAGGGCGATGGCCAGATCAAGCCCGGCGCCTTCCTTCTTAATATTGGCGGGAGCCAGGTTGACCGTGATTTTTTTGATGGGAAATTGGAAGCCGCTATTTTTAAGGGCGGCACGAACCCGGTCGCGACTTTCGCGGACTGTCGCATCGGGAAGCCCCACGATGGAGAACTGAGGCAGCCCGGCGGAGATATCGACTTCCACATCCACCAGATGCGCGTCGATGCCCACGATCGCGGCACTCAAGACATTGGCCAGCACAAATTCCCCCAGAAAACCGTTATGCGGTCGAGAATCAGAGGAAGGTCAAACGGTCGCAAAGCGGCGTTGGTGGCCGGATTATAGGCAGTTGCCCCTGCGGAATTCAATCACGCCGCCAGCGTAGAGCCGCTCCGGCCTTGCGCTGTAGCGTGGGTAGCGGCGCTTCTGTATAATGCCGCCATGTCACCCCTCGCAGATCGCCTCAGTCGACCGAATACCAGCTCTGTCATAGAGGCGAATTCGGCGGTCCGGCCAGGAGGGGCACCCACACCCTTCGTCAGGGCGTATCTCGTCATCATGATGCTAGTCCTGTCGCCGCTTGTTCCCGATAGAGGCTGGAGTCAACTGATGGTCGCCGAACCGGCACCGATGAAGGGAACGGTTGCCCAGCCCGCACGGACGGCCTCTGTCTATATCGGCTCGGTCATGGCCATGCTGGCGACCTTTGAAGACGCCGGGATTCTGCCACCCGAGGGCACGCCGCAGGCTAACAGGATCATCAAGGCCGTGATTCAATTTCAGTCCGCTTTTCTCAAAAGCAATCATCCGGCCGTCCGGCAGTTTTTTACGGAAGCCCATCGCACCACGCTGGGCCCTCGCGCTGATGAGGTGGAAGCGTCATTCCGCCAGAGCGGTTGGTCGGCAGATACCTTCGACGCAGTGATGACGGCCGGACAACTCGAGACGGCCTGGAACGCCGACGGTCTCAGTGACGGCTTCCGGGAATTCAATATCGGGAAACAGGATTTCGATATCCTGGCGGAACTGTACCAACAGAGCAGCCGCGCCTTTGCTACACAGGGCAACAGTTTCCAGGAAGTCTATGCCCGGCGTCGCGGGGAGATGCCCGGAGCCAAACCGGAGTAACCGTCCCTTATCAACCAAAGCGCAGCCAACACTATCACATTGTTTCACGACTGCAGTTTGAGGAGGCATCATGGCAACGAAAGCGTACATTCTCATCAAGGTCAAGGCCGGCAAAGGTAAATCCGTGCTCGCCGCACTCAAGAGCATTGCCGGCGTCGAGCAGATCCACGCCTGTTTTGGCCAACCGGACATTTTCGTCTTTATTAATGTGGCGGATGAGCGAGCGCTGTCCGACGTCGTGATTACACGCATTCACGCCATCGAAGGCGTCGAAGAAACCGATACGCACATTGTCGCGGAAACCTAGGTCACCGGTACTCGACCGTAACCGCCCGGCCGCCCTGGGCGGCTGAGATGTAACAGGCCTCGGCAATTTCAACGGCGCGCTTGCCGTCTTCGAGGGTGATTGGAGGCGGCAAGCCATCGCGCACGCTCCGCACGAAGGCGCGCAATGCGCTGAGCACGGTTGGGACTGCCGTGGTGGGCCAGTCTCCGGCGCCATGCCGGGCTGAGATCCTCGTTATCCGCTGCTCGCACCAGTTCGCCGACACCTGTCCTTCGCTGCCGATCAGTTCGACGCGCCCGATCCGACCCGACGTTACCCGGGACACATCCACCAGACAGGTCAATCCACATCGAGTAACGAGGCGGCCCAGCATCCGCCGCTCTGAACCGGCAGGCGGCACGCGGTCCATCTCGCAGGACACCGTGTGAATCTCGTCTTCCGTCAACACGCGAACCAGGTCCAGGAGATGGATCCCGATCTCGAGGACACAGCCGCGCCCGCCGAACCCACACTCCTCCTCACTCCTCCCGTGCGGCTCCATCCGGCTGGTCAGGTTGAGATACTGAAGCGCGCCGACCTGCGCCCGGCGTTCACGCAGCGCCGTCACCGCCGCATCGAACCGCAGGGTCTGCGCAGTCATCATGACCTGACGGCTCCCATGGGTCGCCTGTATGATGGCGCGCGCCTCGTCGGCCGTCGTTGCCAGCGGCTTTTCCACCAAGAGCGCTTTGTTCGCCTGTGCGACGGACGTACAGATATCCCGATTGAGCGCGGGCGGCGTCACCACGACCACTGCTTCCACCCGGGGATCGGCAATCAGCTCGTGATAATCGGAATAACAGGGGACGGTTGCCGCTTCTACCAGCCCCGCTCCCTTCCCGGCCCGACGCCGGCACACAGCTACCAGACGGGCCTCAGGAAGATCGTGCAAAAGATGGTTGGCGTAGCGGCTGCCGTGATGGCCAAGTCCGATTAACCCGACTCCGAGCGGCATGCGAGATTCGTGAGACATCACTGGCCGCACTCTACCGGCCGGATCGCAACGGGTCAAGACGACTCATGCGGCTGCCGCCATCGATTGACAATGTCCAAATCCGCTCCCTATAGTACCAGGCGATTGCCCGTTTGACGCCGATGCCCATCGAGAAAGGACCCGATCGCCCATGACTACGCAGACAGCACCGTTTTCCCTGGATCAGATTGGAACCGGCACGGCTCGCTTTCCAAGTGGAATGTCGATTCCGACCCCGACTGACGCAATGGTGGATCCGTATATCCGCACGCGGATCAGCAAAGACGTCCATGTGGAATGTATTCAATTCTGGCCGCAGGACAAAGTCACCTATCCCGGGATTGTGCTGTTGCATGACTGGTGGGGCATGAATTCTCAGATCACGGCGCTGGGCGCACGTTTGGCGTGCGAAGGGTACGGCGTCATCATTCCAAAGCTCTATGGCCGGCTCGGCGGCATGGTCACGGCCAATGCCGAAGTGGCGGAAGCACTGGCAGCCAAGTGCAACGAGCAATTCCTTCTCCAGGACATCAACACCTGCTGCGAATATCTCAATACGACCGAACGCACGAAACGGAATATCCATGGGGTCGTCGGGTTTGGCCTGGGCGCCTCACTGGCCATCCGCTTTGCCTGCCAACGCAAACGGTTACGGGCCGCCGTCGCCTATTATGGAAAAGTGACCGCGCCGGACCAACTCACCAATATGATGAGCCCCTTGCTCTACCATCAGGCAGAGCAGGATACCTGGGCGACGCAATCAGACGTCGATCTGCTCCGGGCCGCTGCGGCCCAGGGAAAACGGATTGAGATCAAGACCTATCCCGGCGCCACGCACGCCTTCTGCGACGAAACCAGGCAGGGCGCGCACAATCCCGACGCGACCGCGCAAGCTTGGAACGCCACTGTGGCATTTCTTAAAACCTGTTTCCAGGGAACCTGAACGGTATCGAGGGTCAACCAGGCGATGATGATGGCGGCGGCCGATGACCTTCGGTCACCGCATGTCCTCACTGTCCTTCTTGTCTAGAATGAAAGCAGCCACAGTCATGCCGAATCCTGTCGTTCGCATCGCCCTCCTCGCCTGCTGCCTCACCACCCTATTCACCGCGCCGATCACCGTACGCGCCGACGAGGCGACTTCTCCACCCCAGCCGACCCTGGCCAACCGCCTGCCTGCCTTTCAGGAGGTGGCACGGAGCAATGCGGCGCAGCTGTCGGCTCTTCCGGCGCAGGGTGATGCGCTGTCCCTGTTCAAGACGGTAATCGGCCCGCAGGTGGGGCTCGGCGACGCAGCGATGACGGTGGGAGCCAAAGGGCTGACTCCGGCGATGACTCAGGAATTGCTGATCAGTGATCTCACGAGAGCAGCCAATGAGCTCGTGCGCGGGCTGGCAGCATGGCAATTGGCGCACGCCGCCCGGGATCTCGGCACGTCCGGCACCGCAGAAGCGCGCGAGCGTGTTCACACACACCTCGAAGCCCAAACAGCCTGGTTGAGCGAAGGCACCACGCTGGGTCCTGCCCTGGGGCGTCTCCAGACGTTAACCGCGGGCGCCCCGACGGAGGACACCGCGCCCGTGATTGCAGGCGTCGTTGCCCAGATCGAAGCCTGGGCCATCGACACCGTGCACCGCGAATGGTTCAGAATTTACAATTGGAAAGACCAAGTGCGGCAACAGCGCGGCCTCGTGCGTTTGTGCGGAACGTGGCAATGGTCGATTCACAACCATCAAAACCATCGCGAAGAAAAAACGGCTGTGATCTTCGCTCCCCCGGGCTCCGTGTCGACCACCAGTCCAGCGGAAATCATTGTCCTGGGTGATAGCGTGTATCTGCGATGGGAAACCAGGGCCGGGGTGCAGGAAGATAGTCTGCTGTTTTCGGGAGAGGGACAGCGTTTGGAAGGCACCTTCGTGAATACAGCGGGCGGATGGGGCTCAATAACCGGCAAACGCACCGCTAGCTGCTTCAACGAGGGCGGCAAAGCGACGTCGCCGCGCCGTCATCATCATTGAGAGCGATCGGCGCACCAGGCGGTCCAGGCAATGCAAGCCCACCCGCTGATAAACGACACCCCGCCCAAGGGAGTCAGAGCGCCCATCCATTTGATCCCCGCCAGCGCCACAAGATACAAACTCCCGCTGAACAGCAGAATACCGGCGCACAACAACCAGCCGGCCTTGACCGCCCATGGGCTGTTGGTCTCGCGAAGTAACCAGGCTACGACAAAGAGACCGAGAGCATGGTACATTTGGTAGCGCGCTGCCGTTTCATACACGGTGAGCATGGCCGGATCCAGAATCGATTTCAGGGCGTGCGCACCGAAGGCGCCAGCCGCCACGGCGCTCGCCGCAAACAGCGCGCCGAGAAATGCGAATTGAAACGAGCGTATCGATTGATGCATACCGGCCTCTTGAAGAGCCACGTCCTCGAGCAGGGCGGGGCGCGCGATTCTAACACGAATGTCGATACGAAATGAGCAAACCGATCCCGCTTGAATGTCCCCGCTGTCTCCTGGCAAACCCCGATGCCGCCCAGTACTGCGAATGCGGGTACGACTTTACTCCGCACTTCGAAGGGTTTCCGCTGAAATCTTCCGCCGGAGCCGCGCCGCGGAAACGTCTGTTCTCGGAAGAAATGGGCCGTGGAAGTTTTGTGCTGGGCATTCTGCTGATCTGGCTGGCGCTTTCAGTCGGCGAACTTTACCGCATCCGCATCGAATTGCCTCGCCGTCCCAAAATGGAACTCGGGTTCAGCAGTCTGATGGTCGGCCTGACCGATCTTGCCGCCGCGCTTGTCGTCGGCGCTATCGGCTGGGCTTGTGTGTGGATTGTCTTGGCTGCGCAGAGCAAGCGCGACGGCAGCCTCTGTCCCAAACGGACCACCTTCGTCGTCACCCTGATCGCCGCGGGCCTGCTTTTTGTCACCCGTACCATCGACCCGAGCGTGTTGGTGCAACACGTCATGCAGGTGCTCTTCGTTTTGGCCATTGCGATTGCGTCGTATTACGCAGGATGCCGGAACTGGCTGGGGAAATGGTAATCGATGAGGCCGGCGTGCAGAGCCGGCATGCGACTATCCGGGGACGCTGTGGGAAGAACTGCTCGGTCGGCCGTAGAAGACCCGCCGGTGGAAAACCCGCGTTACTTTCTGCAGAAGTAAAGGTAAAAGTCGGCGAACTCAACGGCCGGAATGCCCAAATGCACCGGCTTTTTTGTATTGCCGCACAGGAGGCTCCATTCCGCCGCAAGCTTTGCCAACTGTTCCTCATTCACCCCATGAGTGCCCCACAAATTCACCGATGCGGAGCTCAACACCACCGTGACCGTATGCGTGGAAGGTCCGTAACTAAACTTGAATTCGTGCCCTCCTCGAAATAGCGGAATGACACCTTCTCGCGATCGCAGCCCCCGATGCTCGCATGTCGTGCAGGTCAGTGATTCCAACCCACTGCGAGTATCGTACTCTCCGGCACAGACCTTCATGCGGCCGGCGCAGTTATGGACCGGACAACGGAGCCCATCCGGGTCTTTTGGGGCCTGTTCGGGTGTCGGACCTGGTTTGGATGGGTGAGTCGGATCGCCTGCCGCCCCTGAAAATTCGTGTTCCTGCACAATGACCTCAGCGGTGCGTCGTACCATCTGTGGAACTCCCGTCAGAGTGCGGCCATAGCACGTTGCCATGATTAACTATGGCAAGTATATCAGACGCAACCACAGATCCCGGATGTCCCGACTTTCGGCTGTGCCGTCATGAGAAGAGCTACCGTGGCCGACATGGACAAGGGAAAGCCCCTGGTTTTCAGGCAGCTTTTCTCCTAATATCCACTCTCTGCCAGACGGCACTGTGCCACAAGAGGCTTGAAACCACAATCGCTGTTCCCCTGCCGCCGGCGAGCCGACGGAGGCGGAATCCGAAAGGACCATCGACCGTGACAGACGACTACGTGCGCAGGAAGGTACAGGTCATCAAGGAGTTTCTCGAATCGCAATTTCCAACCCCTTATGTAGTGGAAACCGTCTTGCCGAGACGGGATCCGCTCGCCGACACGAAATATAAAGTGATCCTCAACAATGTGGTCGAACGCACCCTCCTGGTCTGCCCCGCGGTGGTGATGGACAGCTTTCCCACGCCAGACCTCCTGAAGGAAGTGCTCGTGTCACGCAGGATCATCGACAAGGTCACCGCATCGACCGATTCCCGCATCTGCCATGATGACCTGGGTACCGATGACCAGAACTATCAAAAGCCCATCCGTTCCGTGCGCGGACTCTAGCACCAGGGATTAACTGTAACTCTGTCGTAATTCACATGACCGATCGCACCCGGTTATGAACCATGGCTACACTCGGGCACATTAAAGCGTTGGACACGGTGCATCAGCCTGCCTTCGGCGTTGGGCGCCGATGGGTACGTTTCAACAATCATTCCACGTACGGTGCCTGGATCATGGGGATGAATATTGCTCAAGAAATCTGCGCACTACACACGAGCAGACATCGGCTGGAGTGAAGATAGATGGAGGAACACGTGGCGAGTTTGGTGCGGGAGGCGGGACTTGAACCCGCACGCCATTGGTATGACACAGGATTTTAAGTCCTGGGTGTCTGCCGATTCCACCACTCCCGCGGCGCAAAACCGTCGCGGCGAAATCTAACACCCGGGTATCGGAGGGTCAAGCTGCAGGCGGAAGATCTTCACAGCTATGTCACGGCCTGTCTCCTATGAGACAGGCCGTTGCAAGACATGCTATCAGGCTAACTGCTTTTCCCAACAGCCGGCTAGGCCGCTTCTTTGTGATCGTCTCGCTTCACCAGAGCCTTGCTCCGTTCCACCATGGTGGAAACCCCGCTTTTCACGGAGCGACTGAACCGGGTCGCCTGAAGCTGGGCTTTCTTGGCGTATCGGGCGACGTCACGACGCGTCTCTGCCCCGGACTTCGGCGCCAACAGTAACCCCAACGCCGCACCTACAACCGCCCCGCCTCCGATGATCGCTGCGATCTTGGCTGCTTCACGCCCCTTGGTAGACATCGTGACTCCCTCCCTCTCGTACAACAAGGTTGATGGTTCACTGACTCGGTGAGTCGCTATCTCTACTGCCTCTACAGCATCAACTGTGCCAGCCCATGGTGACGCAGTCTTGGGCCGGAATTGCAGCGTTCGATGTGACTAGGTTAAAAGCGCCTCATAATGGGTGCTGTTTTGTGAACAATGGAAGGAGACAACCGTTTCAGAAAAGCGACAGGTGTGCGTGGCACAAACCTACCCGCCTCCGTCAGGCCTTGTCTGGAGCGGGTTCACGGCTTGCCTTGCAATGTGGATCACGCTCACATAAGATCGCGAAACTCTGTGGAGTCCTTCTATGCTACCTTGGTTACACGCGATTCCCTATCCGGATATTGACCCTGTATTTCTCCGATTGGGTCCATTGCAGTTCCGATGGTACGGACTGATGTATCTCATCGGCCTGACCCTCGCCTACTTCATTATCGAGGCCCGGGCCAGGGCCCAGAAACTCCCGCTGAACAAAGATCAGGTTTACGACATGATCGTCTATGCGGCCGTGGGCGTATTTGCCGGCGGGCGGTTGGGTTATGTGCTGTTCTACAATCTGTCCTATTACCTGGAAAACCCGCTGAAGATCTTCGCGGTATGGGAAGGCGGCATGTCCTTCCATGGCGGGTTGATCGGAACCATCGTGGCGTTGATCCTGTTTGCAAAACGGCAAGGCATGACAGTCCTTACCATTGCCGACCTCGCTGCCGGTGTGACCCCGGTAGGTCTCGGACTGGGGCGAATTGGCAATTTTATCAATGGTGAACTTTACGGACGCCCAACCGATGTGGAGTGGTGCATGGTGTTCCCGGCCGGCGGCATGGCCTGCCGCCACCCGTCGCAACTCTACGAAGCGTTTCTGGAAGGACTGCTGCTCTTTACGGTGCTGTGGTTGATTACCCGCCGTCTGCCGCCGTCCGGAACCGTCTTTGGGTCCTTTTTGGTAGGTTACGGGCTTTGCCGGATTATCGTCGAGTTTTTTCGGGAGCCGGACGCTCAGATCGGCTTTCTTGTCGGGACGATTTCAATGGGCCAGATGCTTAGCATCCCCATGATCGTCGCAGGAGTAGTGATCCTCGCGATGGCCTCTCAGCGAAAGCGCCCCCTCGGATCAGACTCCGGCTCCGCCGCCCCGCTGTGAGGCTCACGCGTGCGTCAACTCATTATTTGGGGTTGGCGTCCATCCAGGACTTCTTCTCCAGAGTGAGTTCACTGTCGTACTTCCTGAGCGGCGGCGCGTCCCAGATGACTTTGTTGCCGGGGGCCAGATTGGCCGCGGCGACATAATGTTTTTTAGCTTCGGCCTTCTCGCCAAGTTTTTCCAAAGCCAACGCCAGATTATAGTGCGCTTCCGCGAGCGCGTGATCGGCCTGGATCGTCATCTGGTATACGTCACGTGCTCCGGCCCAATCTTCTTTCAGGAGCAACTGATTGCCCTGCTCCAACTGTTGACTCACCGCCGCACTGGTTCCGGTCGGCGCATGGAGCGGCCGTATCTCGGCTTTACGAGGCCCCGCACAACTGACGACCGTCAGCATCATCATGACCATCCATCCGAAACGTGTCATGCCTTCTCCCTTTTGTTCAGGTCCGAACCGTCACGCCCAACCGGAGAAAAATAAATTCGAATCCTTCGACCGGTTCTCCCAATGACAACGTGACTGCCTCCCGGTACAACCGCGCTTGCTCACGATACATGTCTACCCTGGCGTCGGCCTGGTCGAGCGGGATCATATCCGTCTTGTAATCGGCAATCCAGAGTCGGCCGTCGAAACGGTACAGCAGATCAATCGCGCCTTCTAAAATCTGCCGGCCGTTGTTCCTGGGTATCAAGAAAGGCATCTCCCGCCCAATCACCGTTACTCGTCGCAGGCGCTCGTACGCAGGTGACTGCGCAAAGGTTCGCAGGAGCGCATGAACGTCCTCAGCCATTGCCTGCCGCGCGGCTTCCTCCGGCTCATCGATCGCCAGAGACGCCCCGGTGATCGCTGCCACTTGCGACTCCACGTCAGCACCGAAGTCCCAATGTTGCAGAACCCGGTGTACGATCGTTCCAATCGCTTTTCCCGAAATTGAGTCTCGCCCCTGTCGGGATGATTGGGCAGTTGAAGAGGCCGACGCAGCTGGCTTTCGAATGAAATTCGAAGGCGAGACGATCAGAGATTCCGCACGATGCTCCTCCCAAACCCGATCACGTTGCGCCCAGCGATCGGAGAACGCCTGATCGAAGGGGCTCTCTTCTAACACCGTCGGCTGCTGCCGTACCCTCGAAGGCGGACGATCTTCTCCCATGAGGATGGTTTGTCGCAGGCCAACCCCGCCCACGGATAGATCGCCCTCCCCATTCCCGTCCAGTTCAGTTCCGGCCGCCTGTTCCAGCAAATCCAGCAGGGCTCCACGCACCCGGCGCTTCGGCAAGGCTCCCGACAACACCAGGGACTCGCGTGCCCGAGTCATTCCGACATAAAACAGCCGGCGGCGTTCTGCCTGTTCCCGTATACGCGCTTTTTCCGCAACCAGGACCGCACCCGCCGTGCACAGCCTGCCGAAGTCGAGCCCCTGCATGCCGGTGGACCAATCATGCCAAATCTGGGGTCGGGCGGGGCCTCGACCGGCCCCGTCCCCGTGGTGCAAGCCGGCCAGAATCACCAGAGGAAACTCCAACCCCTTAGCCTTATGAATGGTCAACACCCGTACCGCATCGAGCGTATCCTCCGACAGCGCGCTCTCCGCTTCGTCCGGTTGCTGGGTCAGTCGCTCCAGCATCAGCTCGACGAACCCGTTCAGCGTAAGAGCCGGCCGACCAGCCAGATCCGCCGCCATCTGCCGCACCTTCAGCAGATTCGCCACGGCCTGTTCCCCGTGGATCGAAGCCGCAGCCAATTCGAGCAGCGGAAGTTGCTGAAACACCAGATCTACAACCTCGGGTAACGGACAGCGGGGAGCCTGCTCTTGCAATCTCGCGAGCGCCGCGTACAACCGCCGGAGCGGCTGAGCGTGGGGACTGTTCCAGTTCGCCAGCCGGACGGCTTCGCGATAGTCCAGCGCCTGCGCTTCCTGCAGGCTCACCAATGCGGAATCCGGCAGGCCGCCTATCGGCGACCGCAAGACGCCGACCAACGCAATACGGTCGTGGGGATTCTCGATGCACCGGAGGATGTTCACGAGATCAATGACTTCCTGCCGGCGATAAAAATGCTTCTCGCCATCGATGATGTACTGGATGTCATGCCGCCGGAGCGCCTCCAGATATTCTTCGGCCTGCGTCAATTTACGAAAGAGCAGTGCGATATGGCCGGGGCGCAACCTGCTGTCAGTGCCCGTCGCCGCGCCCTGCGGTTCCGATGGGCTCAGTAACCGGGAAAGCATGGCTGCGATATGCTCGGCTTCCACCCTGGTGGCCGCGGCTGAATCCAGGTCGTCCTCCTCTTCCGACCTCACCAGCCGGAGTTCGACGCCGGGATTGCGAAACTGACTCGACCGATTGGGTTGCACCGTCAAGGGCACGTTCGGCGGCTGCACCGACGGCTGCGCGATCAGGAGGCGGCTAAACACTCCATTGACCAAGTCGAGCACCTGGGCATGGCTGCGGAAATTCGTCGTGAGTTCACAGCGCAAGGCGCCGCCCCGTTCCAGCCGCTCGACGACATGATCGAAAGCTTCGATATCAGCCCGCCGAAAGGCGTAAATCGACTGCTTCGGATCGCCGACGATGAACAATTTGCCCGATTCTAGCCCCGTATCACGCCAGGAAGAGGACTGCTCACCCAGCCGCTCCGCCAGATACAACACGATCTCGTATTGCACCGGATCGGTATCCTGAAACTCATCCACCAACAGCGCGCGATAGCCTCGCTTCAACTGCTCACGAATCATCGGATGGTCGCGGAGCAAGCTGCGGGCCTTCCCCACCAACCCGTCAAACGTCAGCCAGCCTGTATCCAGAAACGATGTCCGTACCGTCAGGACAAACGGCGTCAGCACCTCGAGCAGCTGCCCCAGCACTCCATGATCGACCTTGAGCAACCGGCTGGCGATCCGCTGGAGTGATTCGGCCTCCTCAAAGTCTTCATCCGCCCAGCCGGTCGGCGCCTTGCCGAGATCTTTGACCAGCCACTCTTGAGATTCAGCCGGAAGCGCATCGATTCCGTTCAGGCCGTGCGTCAGCAGGAGGCCGAACAGATCGGTGACGGCGGCCAGAATCGACTCAACCTTGCGGCGTTTCAGGCTGTCATACCGGGCCAGGAGCCCTTCTGCTTGTGCTTTGCGATCGGCGAACCAGTCGCGCAGCGTCTGGTTAAGACGGCCCTCCGATATCTGTTCCTTTAGTCCATGGAGATCGATCAAATCGCTGTGCAGGCTGTAGGCCAATTGCCGCAAGTCTTCCAGGCCGAATGCCGTCAGGAGCGCCCGCCAACGCGCATGATCAGCTCCGGTCGGCCCCAACTGATCATCCAACCAGAGTTCCCACTCCGCGGTAAAATGTTCTTCAAAGCGCGATCCATCTTCATCCGTTTGAAAGGTCGGGCTGACTCCGGCCTCGATCGGATACAGGCGCAGCAGGTGAGCGGCAAAACTATGCAACGTCCCGATCTGAGCCTTTTCGACATCGCGTAACGCGGCCTCGGCACGGGCCACAATTTCCTCGGTGGTCCACCCGAACCGCATGCGCAGATCGGCAATCGACACCGTGCCGCTTCCGGTGGCCGGATGGTCCCGCGCTTCGAGGCTTACCAATGATCGTAGGCGCTCGCGTAAACGGAGTGTCATTTCCGTCGCCGCCTTGTTGGTGAAGGTCAAGGCCACGATGCGCGACAGGTCCAGCGGGTCGGACCGGCGCATGAGGAGGTACAAGAGCCTGTTGACCAGCAAGGTCGTTTTGCCGGTTCCCGCTCCGGCGATCACCACGACATTGCGGTCAAACGTGGTGGCCGCCGCTTCCCGCGCCGCTTGATCTGGAATCTGCCCCTGGTCAGTCACGCGCCGCCTTCTGTGATCGCACAGTTCGCAGGACGCTGGCCTGTGATGAACGGTATGCGCGCCACCAGCTGGGCTGGTGAGCTTTCCGACAGGCTGCCGAAAATTCGCAATGGGCGCAGTGAGCCGTATCCGGCACGATGAAATGCCGTCCGCTCCGGATGCCATCGACCAGCAGGTGTACGGTTCGGCTCAGCAGCGGACCGGAGGGACCTTGCCAGGAAGAGGCCGCAAACGACGCGCGCTCAATCATCGGCATTCCCTGTGGCAGGAGATAGAAAAAGTCCACCTGCTCAGGGTAAAGGCCGGACACTGGTTCGTTTAAGCTGTCGACAGCCATCAGGGCGTAGAGCGCGGGCTGTAAGTGATACGCGCGCACCGCCGCTTGCAGGAGCTGACGATCCTTCGCCTCTACCCGGTCACTCGTGCGATATTTGTAATCGATCACCTGTATCGCACCGGAAACCGGATGCCGGTCAAGACGGTCCCATCGGCCGCGCAGTGGAATACCGCCTCCTCCCGTCTCATCGGGCAGAGTCCCCTTCGCATCGATTTCGCATTCCACCGGGACGAACCCTGAGACAGCGACCGCCTCGCGATCGAACAGGACCGTGGCTTCGACCAGGCGTTGAACCGTTTCCTGAGCCAATCTCCAGGTGAGGGCATATCCGGTCCCATGGGTCCTTGCATAGGTGGCGAAGGCCTGCGTGACGGCCCGAGTGACTTCTGCCGTGACAGCGGCCGTGGACGAAGTGGCGGTCGCCCACCCCTGCTGAATCAGCGCCTGATAACAGAGCCGCAATGCGTCATGGCACAGCTGTCCCATGGCCGGCGGTGAGAGTTCCATGGATACCGTTTGACGCACCGCTTCAAGGTCGAGCACCTGAGCAGAAAAATATTGGAAAGGGCAACGGGCGTAGGTCTCCAGGGCGGTCGGCGAGACCCCGCGCTCAGAGAGACGGGTCCAATGAGCGGTCGCATCCGCGAGCATGCCGTCGTAGGCGCTCAATGCCGGCACGCCGCTTTCGATCAGGCCTTGCGCCACGAGGCCATGAGCAAACACGTCCCCGTCGCGTCCCCCCGCCCGCAAGAGGGCGGACACATCGCGTCCCTGCAATACGCTGCTGACAGCGAGTTCTTCTCTCGTCAAGAGCGCCGGACTGAACAGGGACAGTGCGGTGCGATCCTTCCACCGGCGCGGTACGGCGAGCAGAGACTGTGTGTTTGCGACATGCGGCACCGCTCCGATGGCATCCAGATACCCCGACGGCGCCAACGGCCGCCCGGCCGCGTCAGCCCGCTGATACGACAGGTACAGACGCTCGTGCGCCGAGGCCCGCAGAAGTTCGAACAGCAACGCTTCTTCACCATAGCCCTGCAGTTTTTGATCGATCTTGTAGCCCAGCGTTTCACTCAAGACGAGACGGTGGCTGTCGCGTAGAAATCCGTCTTCGTGAATGAAACGGGGAAACACTTTTTCATTCATGCCGACGATAAAAACCGCGCGGAAGCCCAGCCCCCTCGCCGCCATCGCATCGAGTATCTGAACGCCCTGATGGGATGGAAGTGTCAGGGCGCAGGTCGTTCGCTCCAGGATTTCCTCGAACGTGTCCGTCCATTGCTGCCAGGTGATCTGGACATCGAGCCGATCCAACCCGCGCAGTTGCGCAAGGACCCCGCCGAGTGCCTCGGTGACAGTGCCAGCTCCCTCCTCCTGCGCCTCGACAACATCGGACGCACCCAGGGGGATGGAAAGATGTTCCTCCGCCAGCGCACAGAAGGCCTCCGTCAACGAGCCATAGCCGCCGGTCACCGGCAAACCCGTGACTCTGGCGATCAGTGGTGAGAGGCAGTCCCAGAGCAAGCGGAGTTGTGGCCCGTCAATCGAGAGCGCCTTGAGCGCATCGGCGGAAGACTCATCATCTGTAGCTATCCAGGACTCGAGATGTCCTAGTTGAGCCAGCCGCCGCCACTCCTCCTCGCCTCTGGTGATGCCCAATGCGTGCACGGCCAATCGCCAGAGGTCAGGTCGTGGCGGCACCCCTCCCTGCGAACTCATGAGCCGCCGATTCCAGGGCGAGGTAATGACTTCGAGCACGGCCTGACGATGCAAACTACTTCCCTTGAGCCGGGCCAGATGGAGCAGTGTTTTGACGGCCGGTTCTTGTAACAACGGGACAGTCGCGGTGGACGTAAATGGAATGCGATGCTGATCGAAAATGCGTCTGATCGCCGATTGATAGGGCACGAGGGTGCGTCCCACGACCCCGATGTCATCAAAGCGATACCCATGCGTTTCGACCAACGTGAGGATCTGTTTGCAGACCAGCGTCAACTCATCGTCGATTCCCGCCGCATTTCGTACTTCAACCGATACATTGACTGTTCCAGGATCAGACTCGACTCTCCGCGTTGAGGAAGGAGGCGGCGCCGCGCTGCTTCCGGCCAGTGGATACAGGTACCGTTCAAGAAACTGCTGCGCGAACCCGTAGGCAGGCTGAGCATCGACCGGAAAATACACCGTAACCGGAAGAGTTGCGGCCAGAGATTCCAGCAGCGTCAGCTGAGTCTGCGTAAGATCATAAGAACCGTAGTACCAGAGTGCGTCAAGGCCTCGCAGGAACGGCGAGGCAGGCACAGACTCAGTGACGAGCGAAGCCAGGTCGTCCGGGGATCCGATGCCCAACGCCGCACTACCTTCTCGAACCGCCGCGTATAAGGTAAATAATCCTTTGAGCTTTCGGCCGTCCTCCGGCGGGAACTGCCCTTCCTCCACTGCGCGTATCGCCAAAGCCGAATCCACAGTCGCATCCTTCAGGTCACGCAGACTCGCCCAAAGAGCCGTCCAGGCCCCGTGGGGGAGTTGGGACAGACGGAGGGGCTCGGTCTGCGGCACCTGACGTCGTCCGATATGCCGCAGCAGATGCTCGAAGAATATATCGGATACCAGATCCATCTGCCGCACCGGGCCCGCTCCTTCAGCCATGCGGCGTTCACGGTCCACATGGAGGGACAGCTGATGAAATGAAAGGATGTGGACATTGAGCAATGAAAGCTTGTGCTGCAGGATCAGGAGGCGCTTGAGCGAACGACGGAGTTGATCGGAGGGTACGATGATCGCGAGCAAAGCTAGCGGGTTCTGTGCTTTCAGAGCGCGGAGATCGTGAACGAGGTGCGTCTCGAGTGCGGGATGGAATGGGCCGGTGACGAGGCGGAGCATCTAACGGAAATGAGCCATAGTCAATGGTACATGTTCAACAGCCTGCATAAGGCCGATCGTGATTCACGACTCAACATTGACCGGTTGAGCGGTACGGCCGTTAGCCGGTTTCCGGGCCGAGCAATTCACCGTTGCAATCGACACAGGCCCAATCGCCATCGATAAATTTCATCGGATCGCCGCAGGTGCCGCATTCCGGCGGCGGCCCCTTGTCGATCACGGGAAGAATCGGCAATTCAAAATCATCGTCATCGGGAACGGTCATAGCTCTCCGATCTCACGCGCCCTGCGGTTTCATCTTCAGCTGCAGCGCCTTTTCAGCGCTTTGGCGAGGCGGCACCCCGACGAACGTCAGCCGACCGTCGATAATGGTCGCGGGCACCGCCCGGACCGAATGCCGATTCGCCAATTCCTGGCCGTCCGGGGTCGTAATATCGACCTCGCGATAGCTAAAGCTATACTTTACCCTAAGTTCCTTCCAGAGGCGCTTCGCCGAAGGACAGGCTCCGCAGGTCGGTGAATGCAATAAGGTGATATTCGGCATGGTCAACCCCTCTCCTTCTCGTGAGCGGATCTTAACACCCGCGCGGAGGAACGCGCAACCGCACGCACCTGACATTCCAGGCCCAAGTGTATATACTGAACGGGTCCTGACCTGGCACTCGTCATCCACCCATCATCAATTGTATTGAGGCGACCATGGCTCACCATCCGCGCGCCGGTCAACCGGCCCAACCAGAACAGCTCGTTGATCTCACCCGACTCGAACAAGCCTATTACCAGGACACGCCAGACCCGGCTGATCTTCAACAGCGCGTGAGTTTCGGCACCAGCGGTCATCGCGGCTCATCCCTGAAGCGGACGTTCAACGAGGCGCACATTCTGGCTATCACCCAGGCAATCTGTGAGTACCGTACCAAGGCCGGCGCCACCGGCCCCCTCTTCATCGGCAAGGATACCCACGCCCTCTCCGCCCCTGCCCAGCGCACCGCGCTGGAGGTGTTGGCCGCGAACGGCATTCACGTCCGCATGGATACACATGATGGCTACACCCCTACCCCGGTGATGTCCCATGCGATCATCGACACGAATCGCGATCGAACCTCCGGCTTGGCTGACGGCATCATTATTACACCGTCGCACAATCCGCCGGAAGACGGCGGCTTCAAGTACAATCCGCCCCACGGAGGCCCCGCCGATACCGATGTGACAAAAGCCATCGAAAATCGCGCCAATGAACTCCTGGCGGCCAACCTTCAGGGCGTGAAACGCATGCCCTACGAACAGGCGCTTCGAGCAGCCAACACGGCGCGATACGATTTCGCCGGAACCTACATCGCAGACCTCGCCAATGTCGTCGATCTCGATCGCATCAAGGCCGCCAAGCTCCGCCTTGGCGTGGATCCGCTGGGCGGCGCTGCCGTGGCCTATTGGCGTCCGCTGGCTGAGCGGTACGGATTGAATCTGCAGATCGTCAACGAATCGGTCGATGCCACCTTTCGCTTCATGACGCTGGATTGGGACGGAAAGATCCGTATGGACTGCTCCTCTCCCTACGCGATGGCGTCGCTCATCACCCTGAAAAACCGATTCGATCTGGCCTTTGGCAACGATACGGATACGGATCGCCACGGCATCGTGACACCCAGCGCCGGGTTGATGAACCCCAACCACTATCTCGCCGCGGCGATCGCCTATCTGTTCACCCATCGCCCCGGTTGGAAAAGCAGCGCGGGAATCGGCAAGACCATCGTCAGCAGCAGCATCATTGACCGCCTCGTCCGCTCGTTGAAACGCCGGTTGGTTGAAGTGCCGGTGGGATTCAAATGGTTCGTTCCCGGCCTCAGCGACGGCTCGTTGGGATTCGGCGGGGAAGAAAGTGCGGGCGCGGCGTTTCTTCGCCGTGACGGCGCCACCTGGGTGACCGATAAAGACGGCATCATCATGAACTTACTCGCAGCGGAGATGCTGGCGGTGACAGGGAAGGACCCGGCGCAATTGTACGGTGAATTAACGGCGCAACTCGGCGAGCCGGTGTACGAGCGAATCGATGCGCCTGCAACGAGGGCCCAAAAAGCCGCACTGCAAAAACTTTCCCCGCAACAAGTGCGGAGCAAGGAACTCGCCGGAGAACCCATTACCGCCATGCTGACAGAAGCGCCGGGAAACAAGGCCTCGATCGGCGGGCTCAAAGTGACCACCGCCAACGGCTGGTTTGCCGCCCGCCCGAGCGGAACGGAGGATGTGTATAAACTCTACGCGGAAAGTTTCAAGGGACAGGCTCATCTCCTTCGGATTCAGGAGGATGCGCAGGCATTGATCAAGCAGGTGTTCTCCAGCGCGGGCGCCTGAGAGGAGGCTGCACAATCAGCACGCTCCAAGATACCGACCTCTTCATCTGCGGCACCTGTGCTGGACAGGCGTTTGAGCGTCCGGCACTTGCGTGCTATGAGCTCGACTTACAGGCTCTGAAGTCCAGCTATACTTAGACAGTATGCCGATACATTCACGAACACTGTTCGGCCTGGCCCTCGCCGCCGCGCTCACCGCCTGCGCCGCCCCGTCGTCACAGGGAGTGCGGCAGCCCGTGACTCCCATCCATGATTGTTGCCGTGCCAGTCAGACCGACAGTCGTCAGCAGGCGATCGTCCGCACGGCGGTGAATCTGGTCGGCGCCACCACGATCGAAAGTCAGGGCCGTCGCATCAGTTATGACTGCGCTGGAGTGACGCGAGCCATTTATCTTGCACACGGCATCGACCTCTACGCCGGAGACACCACCGCCGGAAGAACCAATGGCGTGGGCCTCATTTACAACCACGTCCGGAAAAACGGCCGACTCCACCGCGGCCCGATCGTACAGGCCGGCGACTTGGTGTTCTTCAACAATACCTGGGACTTCAATGGGGATGGCCTCGTCAACGATCCCCTGACTCATGTAGGCATCGTGGAACAGGTGGAGCACGATGGCACCATTGTGTTCATCAGCCGAGTGGCCGGCGCCATCGAACGATACCGGATGAATGTGGCGCATCCACATGTTCATCGAACCGCCGACGGTCGTCTGCTCAATGACTATATGCGACGGAAACACTGGCGGGACGGAGAGCACACAGCCTATTTGACCGGCGAGTTGTTTGCTGCCTTCGGCACGAGAATGATAGACTCTGCTAGCGTCTCACCAGCTACAAGATAAGAACCTTGTCCGCAAACCAGCCTTCACAGCGCCGTTGCCCCGAGTGTTATCAGCCCACGACTTGGCAGGACAATCCCTGGCGTCCGTTCTGTTCCGAGCGCTGCCAACTGATCGATTTGGGAGCCTGGGCAGGAGAACAGTACCGCGTGTCAGGGCCGCTTCTGACGGTAGGTGGATCGAATGCCTCTTCGCCGGACGGTGAGTGACCGGCGCGCGCCTGCCCTATTCGCAGCGACAGTTCGCCTTGTAATCCATACACATCGGACCGAAGCTCCGTTCGCAATCGCAGCTGCACTTCGGCGTCTTGTCTGCGGGGCAGGTAATCTGGCACGTTTGCTTGATGCCCATGCCGCAGGACACAATCTCACAGGAATTGGATCCCTCGGCCACCAGCAGCGGCAACGACGGCTCCACAGGAGCGGGAGTCTGCTGCAAGGTTGCGGTGCGGCTAGCCGGAGACTGAGTGACGGCCGGAAGATTCGACAAGCCGCCGTCTTCTGCCTGAAGCGGTGAGGTCCATGCAGTCAACAACGTGACTGACAACAACAGCGCAGCCGCAACGCTGATTCGTAATAGGTCTCTCACCATGACGTCACCTTCCTTTCAGAGGCCTGCAGGATAGGAAGAAATCCGCATGAAATCAAGTCCCGGATCCTCTTGCCAGACAGTCCGGCGGCGGATATCGTTCCTCACCGAAAAACAGGGCTGAACATGGTGATCCCGCCCAGAACATACAGAACCGTCCCAAAACCGTAGAACGAAAACCTGACCAGGCTGCGGCAGCTGATCGCGAATACCTTCCTGGATCTCAAACGGTGGCCCGGCAGGGCCCCGCCTATGCCACACACGCAATGAACTTCCCCACCACCGTCCGAATCCGGCGCATCGTTCTCCAGCTCCGGTATCTCGTGACCATACTTTCAGCCCACCGCACCCGACTCCCGTTTACTCTGCCCGAGAGCGCAACCCTAAAGATCGGCAGACGATGGTCGCGAAAGGGTATAGGAACTGCGCCACATACCTGCGTATGACCGCTAACCCCGTCGCCCTGCGTTCAAGCGGGAAATCCGGATCTGCAATGCCAGTGGCCGGATAGCCGCCATCCCCGCGATACAGGGTGCCAAACAGACGATCCCAGAAGCTGAAAATGACCCCGAAGTTTCTATCGCGATGTTCCGGCTCGATCGAGTGATGGATGCGATGAAACTGGGGCGACACCAGCACATATTGCAGGAGACCGAGATCGGCTTTGATGTTGGCATGATACAGCTTCGGGTACCACTTCAAGAGCAGGGCGAAGGAGACGGCCATGGGCGCATCCACGGCAAACATGAACATCGGGATACACACTAGACAGTTAGCAATAATCGCGTCCATGAGATGGACGCGATCGTCCGTAAACAGATTCATCTCCGGTTGAGAGTGATGCACGGTATGAAAGCACCAGAAGACCCACACCTTGTGACGAATGACATGGTGAAACCAGTCCAAGAAGTCGTTCACCAAAAGCACCAGGACGATTTTTGCGCCGAGCGACCAAGACTGGATCGCCTTGATGGACATCATACTCAGGTGGTCTTGGTACAGCTCACGAAGCCCTTGCATCACGAGGGAGATGACGACCACCGTCAGAAATCCATGCATAATAAACCAGAACAGATCCTGAACCAGGCCAACCGAAAAGATCTTCTGTTGCGGCCGTGCGGGAAAAAGACGTTCCAGTGTCAGCAGGAGCGCAAGGACAACATAGAGAGAGGAATCGAGTAGAGGCTTGACGATGAGAGCGGGCCAGACGTTGATAGCGGTCCAAATCAGGTGTTGTAAGGACTGCGGAGTCCAGGCCAGGAACTGACGTCGTCCCTCCGTCACCAGCCCGTTGAGATCACATCCACGACACAGGACGAAAACGACGGTGACTGCTGCAAGCGACAGCAGGATGAGGCCGCCTACGCGGGCACGGGCCGACAGCACGGATGCCCTATCTGTCCTGTCGAGTATTTCCAATCGCCGCAAGTTATCACCACCCATTGTTAGCAGAATCCTCTGATGCCAATTGCCCTGATCCTCTACACTCAGCCCTATGTGGCCTGCAGCCGCTGAAGGAATCGCCTGCTCGCATACCTCACCGCCCCTGCCACACGACGATGGAGATGTGGAAGATCCTGCGACAGACAATGCCCACCCACATAGGCCGCCAGTCGTGGAGAGTTCGATTCCCATAGCGCCGCAGCCGCTTCAGCGAAGAGGTCGCCCATCAGCTGCCTGTGGGGACGCCGAATACGTGATGAAGTCTGCGTTTCGTCTGACTCGTTTGTCAGTTCCTCGCCGAAGGCACGGATCGCGTCAATGGGAGTGGAGGACAGCGTTGCCAATTCCCTGGCCACACGATAGAGATGGACTCGAATTGAGGCAGTGCCTAACAGTTCAGGAGCCTCACGTACGACGTCCTTCACATGGTCTCTCACCGCTGACACGCCGCCGAAATGCCAGAGTTGCTCGGCGAGCATAGCAGAACCCGCGGCACGAGCCTCATGTTGAAGCCGGTCATACTGCGCCCTTGGAAGCAGATTCAGCGCACGATCGATCACGCGACGCAACGCGCCAACGGCCACCCCATTCCGTATGTTCGTCACCCACATGCCGTCGGTGAGGAGGCGTCCATAAGACACGGGACCGGGAACGAACTTCCAGGAGACGTGAAACGCCAAACGGAGCGCCATGTCGTTATGCTCGAGCGTCGGCAGGCACTCATCGAATAGCCCTGCCGCCTCGAAGGCTGTCCGCCGCACCAACCACGTATCCACGTTATGGATGTCTTCGGCCAGGGTGAGAAATGTTTCAAATACGCGACCGGACGGACATACGGCGGGCCAGATCGCTGCCTGACCGGTCTCAGTGACCGCGATCCCCTGACCATAGATCACCCCGATCTCCGGCTGTGTTTCGAGAATCGGCACCTGGACCCGCAACCGATGGGGCAACCACATGTCATCGTCGTCGAGAAACGCGAGATACTGCCCGGTACTGGCGGTAATGCCCACATTTCGTGCAACCGACACATTCTGTTTGTGGTCAAGCCGAAGGTATTTCAGGCCAGGGTATTGTCGCGCCACGTCTGGAGTGGAATCCGATGAAGCGTCATCGATCAGAATCGTTTCCAGGTCGAACAGCGTTCCCGCCCCTTCTTGCGCCAGCACCGATGCAATCGCACCACGAAGCAAGCCTGCCCGGTTATGGGTCGGAAGAATCACGCTCACCAGCGGTCGGTCCGCGTGACGGGAGAGAGACCGTGGAGGGTTCGCGAAGATGGGCATCATGCGTTCGGCGGTCGGTGCGAATCCAGGGAAGGGGGAAGATTTTTCCGAAGGCCATCGCGAAGCGTCATCCGCAAAATCCTACTATCCGATGTCTCACGTCACAACAAAATATGCCTTTTTCGATGCACTCCCTGCCGGGAAGGATGCCGAAACGATAAGACGGCGGGGACCTGCTTCTTGGTTTTCGGAACCGGAATTCACGGCATGGGGGAAAGAGAAGAATTATACGGGACACATCAGCGAAGGCACTCGATCGGAGGCTGTTGCTGGCCACCGAATAGCAGTGGTGACATCCCCCACCACTGCTCGACCACCGTCGCATACAGGCTCCGAAAATCCACAGTATGCGTTAGGTCGCTGTCCTGTAACTCCGTGAGGGAGGGAGGCGTCCCGTAGAGGCCCCCTTTCACCCTGCCTCCCATGAGGAGATGCGGTGCAGCGGTGCCGTGATCGGTTCCATGGCTGGCATTTTCAGCAACTCGACGCCCAAACTCCGAATAGGTCATGACCAGCACATCCCGCCAAAGGCCCTGTTGCTCCATCGCCGCACGAAAGGCCACCAGCCCCTGAGCTAGTTCCTCCAGTACCCGATGGTGAATTGCCGACTGGCCGGCATGGGTATCAAAACTCCCATGGGTGATCTTGATCACCGCAACCGGAACTTTCGCGGTGATTAACCTGGCCGCCAGTTCCACCTGTTTTCCGAACCGATGGACAGGAAACTCCTGTTCGACGAGCGGAACCTGTTGAATACGACCCTGCAGGTCATTGGCGGCTTGCGAGATGTCCCGGCGCACCTCCAGAATGTGCGCGAGGGAGCGATTCCTCGCCGGGAGCGAGACCGGTTTGACCGATCCGGCCTGGCGCAGAAACTGAATGGGATCGTGAAGCGCAATAGTTCGACCCTTTCCGCCACTTAACGGACCGGCATCCCCCTTGCCCAGCACAATTCCTTCCGCCATAAACCGCGCGGGCAATGGCGAGCGTTCGAACAGCCCTGACAGCCATCCTTGATCCAAGACCTGTTCACTATCCGAGGCTGTGTCCCAAATCTCGATCGAACGGAAATGCGATCGGTTCGGCCGGGGATACCCCACACCCTGCACCCAGGCCAACTCCTCTCCACCCCACAACGGCATCAGCGGAGCCAAGGCGGGGTGCAAACCAACCTTGGGTGTGAGCTGGCGGACCTGGTCACGACGAATGGCCAGTTGCGGACGCGCGCGATAGTAGGCCGCATCCTCATAAGGAACGAGGGTGTTCAGCCCGTCGTTTCCACCATGCAGCTCTACCAGCAGCAAGATCCGGTCGCGAGCAGAAGCCACACCGGGAGCATCCCTCGATTCACCCGCCCCTGCTCGTGCCACCGAGGCAAGCCGCCAGAGCAACAGCGGGAGTATCAGTCCGGCTTTCAGGAGGGCGCGGCGGTTCAGTCCATTCGTCGCCATGAGGCCTCACTTTAATTGATAGACCGGATCCAACACCAGTTGATGGATGACCTGACCACGATCCACATCCTGCGTGACCGGCTGCACTGGTTCAAACGGAAGCAGAGTGGCCTGCACCAGATCGAGAGATTCGGTGTGAAGCCAGTTCATGCCTTGCGCCTGCTTCATCTCGTCCATGCCCTGGGGGTGGCCCCGTTCATGGCCGCGAATCATCCGGTGCAGGACCTGGTTCCGGTCCAGTAACGTCGACGTGGTAATCCAGCGCGTCCCACCCGGCCAGCCTTTGACGTTGGGCGGATCAAACAGATCCTGGCCGATCCGGCGAGCGACACCGATCAGATGCATCGAGTCCTCTATCGGAAGATTGAAGAGCCTGGTGGTACCCACCAGCAGTTCCACCGGTGACTTGATCAGGACACCGCGATTCTCCGGCGCCCAGAACTGTGGCGTCAGGAACAGGTCGCGCAACAGTGTGCCTATCTCGTAGTTGCTTCGCCTGAACGCCTCGGCGAGGCGCGCCAATTCATCCTGCTCCGGTTCATCAGACACAAACTCTCTCCAGAGTTTCCCCGCGAGGTAGCGGGCGACTTGCGGCTGTTCCAGCGTCAGCGACAACACGTCGTCGCCCTCAAAACGACCGGTCTTGCCGAAGAGAATTTTCTGCCCATCGTCAAAATGTCGCAAATCGATACGAAATGCCCCGGTGCGCAGATCGAGATGCCATCCGGCAAAAGCGCGCGCCGCTTCCTTAATGTCCTGTTCGTGATACTGCCCTTCACCGAGCGTGAACAACTCAAAGAGTTCTCGGGCAAAGTTTTCGTTCGGATGTTCCTTGCGGTTCGTCTGTGTATCCAGATAGAGCAGCATGGCGGGATTCTTCGCCATGGCATGGAGCAACATCCGAAAAGACCCCATCGCATAAAGCCGCAAGAGCACGTTTTGCTGATGCAGGAAGGCGGGCCATCTAACCTTGTGCAAACTCGAGGTGAAGTGGTTATGCCAGAAAAGGGTCATCCGCTCCAACAGCGGACTGGGTGTCGTGATGAGCTCGCGATACCACCAGGCCTTCAACTCCTGGCCTTGAGCTTTCAATTGCTCTTGGAACAGGGTTCGCTCCCGCTCGTTCCACGGCGAACGGACGCGATGCAAGGGAGGCAACTGATGGATCCACGCAGGCGGCGGAGTACGAGCCTTGGTCGTGGGGACGGTGAGCACCTGGGCGACCGCAGCCCGGCGATCCAACATCATGAACTGGCGGATTTCGTCGGGATTTCCGCCGAAACCAGTGCGGGACAGGAAATGTCGGGCTTCGTCGAAGGTCAGCGTCATGGGCTGTGTTCGCGCAATGCCGTGATCGTTATTCAGGACAACGAGCGGTTCGTCGAGCGGTTGACAGGTACTTCTGCTCTTCCCGCACCTAGTAACAATCCTAGTAGCGCGGGCCCGCGCGGTTTCTGTAGGATCGCGCATGCGTTACGCGCTCTCATTGCTGCTTGTGCTGCTCACGCTCGGCTTCAGCACCGCCTGCAGTACGCCCTCCACGAACCGAATCACCGGGGCTGTGCGCTATTTCAATATCCGCTCGGAAATCGCGCCGCGTCACTTGATCGCGCAGATCGGCGATGAAATACGATGGCAGAATCTGAACCCCCACCCGGTCACATTACGGATGCTTGAAAACAGCGACCCGGCGTTGCTCGCGTGCGACAAGGGATTCACGCAATTTGGAGTCATGCAGGACACCGTCACGATCGCGCCATTACAATCCGTCAGCCTCTGTTTTTTGAAACCCGGCACCATCCGGTTCAATGTCTGGCTCGATGCCGACAACCCCCAGGGCGCCATGACCCCGACAGGCACCATCCGCATCGAACCGTCGTCATCCCGACGTAATTCCTGAGGCCGTTTTCACGCCGCCAGCACGTCGGAACCGTTCCTTCTCTTCGATTCGTTCGGTACTCTCAGCAGGGAATATTGATGGCGGGATCGCAGAACAGCGGCGGGATCACCGTCGGCCGCATGTAACGCGCGGCCGGATCTTGAGACCCTGTGGGGCCATTCAGCGCCGGTCCTCCGGTCATGCCGGGCAGGCCTTGACCGATCGTGCCAAACGACTTGCCCCGGCTTGAGGGAATGGTATTGCTTTGCGGGGCGCTGGCGCCAGAGGCCGTCGATGAAATCGCGGACTGCTGCGCGAGAGGATTGGGAATTGGAATGGTTCCCGGGGCCTGCAGATTTTGTCCCGGCTGATTCTGTTGGAGTGACTGATTGGAGGGGGGCGATATCATCTGCGCCGCGAGAAACGCTGGCGCGAGCAACCACAACGCGCACAGCCCGGCACTCGCCAAACCGGCTTGCATCGACCACGTTTCCCGCTTGTGCGGCATCACAATGCTCTCCCCTGACACGCTAGTCGAGCCAATCCTTTTCCTTCAGCTTGCGCGGAAGATACTTCTTGGTTAAATATTGGAAATCTTTATTGGCCAGCGCATCCAATTCGTACTTAAGCCCGCTCGTGAGCATGCGTTTGATTTCCTGTTGCCAGGCCGGCTTCTGGAACCACTGATAGTTCAGAAGTTCCTTGGCCCGGGTGATGTCCTTGTCATTTAGCTTGATGCCCACATTGCGCGGCAACTCGTATCGTTCTGGATCGGCGCTGGACAACCCAATGAATTTCGCCTTGGGAATGGCCATGCGCTGGCTCTCGAAGGCGAGATTGATCGAACCCTGTTTGACAACGGAGTAGATATAGTATCCCCATGGATCGTTATCGACTAATACATACACCGGCAATTTGTGTTCTTCGTGAAGGCGGCGCGCAAGCCGCCGTACCCCGCGCGGAGGTTGCCCGTTTCCCGTCAGCAACACACAATTGTATCGTCGCCAGAACTTATCTTCCGACAGACGGTTCCACTGCGTACCTTTTTCGACCAGCAGGAGAAAATCCGCCGTACAGCGACGGATTTCTAAATACTCCGGCTCCACGATCGAGGGTACGGAATATCCGCCCTTGCCCAATTTGGCGCAATCCACCCGGTCGCCGTCATCGCCGAAGACCACCGGCCCGACGATGCTGCCGCTGTTTTCCGCCCGCACATGGAGTTCTTCCCGCAAGGCAATGAGCGACACTTCAAGATCCTCGATGATCGGATCGGACTCATCCTGCGTATCGAACGTGTTCTCATGCGAATCTTGAATCGTATGTTTCGTACGATAGTAGATTTCCCTCAACGAGGTGGTCAGGTCTGCTTGCTGCAGCTCAGCCAGCGCGTCGGCCACCAGCATCGTCTGCATGAACTTCTTCGCCATGCCGACGTTGAAAAACGTGCGGGCTTGTTTCTTCTCCCCCATTTCGATCAATCCCTTACGAGGATTGAACGACACGTTCGATAAGGCCCGAATGGGGATCTCAAACGTCGGATCTTTCGACCGTTGCGCCGCCGAGATGACGACATCGGCCATGCCAACGAGTTTTTTTTCCACTGCACCGTTTTTCTTCGGTTTTGCCTGCGCCATACGCCGTCCTATTTCCTTTTGCGAGTGGCTGTCGCCGCTTTGGGTGGTGTTTTACGAGTCGGCGCCTTGGTCCCGGCAGCCGGCTTGGCGAACAATTCCTGCTGCCCGGCTGTGCGTTTCTCCTTCGAGGGAGGCAGACGTTTTTTCCGTGCAGCCGCGGTGGCCGCTGCCTTCTGCCTTTTTGCGGGAGCCTTCGTTGAAGGAGCCGTTTCAGGAGAAGCTGACTGCACAGGACCCGCGCCCGGCACGGGAACATTCTCAGCGACCTCAGTCTCTCCCTCAACGCCTTCCGCTGTGACAATGATGGAATGGGGCAGACCTTCAGGCCCGGCGCCGGTTTTCCCAAGTGCTTCATCCGTCTTGAGGCCGCCCGTCCGTGAACTGGCGATCTTGTGCAACTGTTCCTTCAATTTTTCAGTGGGCAGGGTTCCGCCCTTCAACCGATTGCACGCGGCCACCACCTCTTCGATATACAGTTCAAAGATGTTCCGCCGCCGGAATTCGCTGGCGGCCCGTTCCCGCCTGCGGAGAAAAATTCCCAACCGCCGCCCGGCTTCGCGCAGGGCCAGGGTAATCTCTTTTTGAATTTCGTCGTAATCCGCAATGGCTTCCTTCGACTCGCTGGTAAACGGCACCCACACGGACGCCATGTGCACAAATATCACCATCGGTCCGGCAGGCAAGGCGCCACGCGACTGGCTGACACCGTAATTGCGCCAGGTGGTACTGAGGACGGCTTTGAAGGTTGCGCAGGCTGATTGTTGATAGAGCAAGGGCACCCGATTGGCGTACCGGATCACTCGCGCCTGTTCGCTATCATTGCCCTGGTCTTCGCCTTCCGCCAGAGGCACCGCCGCTTGCTGCGGCTTCGAGACTTCTTCCGGCCCCTTCCCGAATGCCAGTCCCGCTTCGATGACAAAGGGATACCCACGATAGACGGCTGGTGGGCGGCTGACTGCCGTATAAAATTCGCCCTTGATCTGTTTGTAGAGGCCCGAAAGAATCGCCTTTTCGCCGATCGGGGAAATGCAATTGGTCGGCGGCGCCATGATCTTGGTTGTCTGGATGGTTTTGTAGAGCGTTTCGGCTGCATGAGGCTTGACATCGCGAGGTCTGGTAGCGGGCGACAGTTTCGCCGCCTTACAAATCTCATCGGCCAGGGAGGGAGACACACGGCAAAAGTCGCTGGCGAGAAACGAGGCGACCGTGTGACTTTTCGTATCCTGCAGCATCTTGAGCAAGGCCCCGAACTCAATGCCGTACGGATGCGGCTTGATCTCCTTTGGCGACGGCGGCAACTCGTGATAGGAGCGCGGGTAATTTTTCTGCTCGCCTTCCGGCGTATGATACGTCAGTCGCACGTGCGGATTGGCAATCGATGTCTGCTCCAGCCATTCATCCACCGACGCGCGGCCTTTCTGGTAACGTCCTTCGACTTCCAGCACCACCTCAGTGCCTTGGGACTGCGCCCAATCGATCTGTTTGTTCTCGTGCACCAGCGGCTCGTTCTTTTTCGTGTCGATTTGCACTTCGAAATAGTGCGCCGCCGCCCGTGGTCCAGTCCTGGAAATCACCTTCACCGGCTTGCCGGTCGTGAGTTGGCCGTACATACCGGCCGCAGAAATGCCGATGCCCTGCTGTCCCCGGCTCATCCGCATGCGATGAAACTTGGAACCGTACAATAACTTCGCAAATACCCGCGGAATTTGCTGGCGCACAATGCCCGGTCCGTTGTCGGTGACGGTGATGCGAAAACGCGTCGCCTGACTCGGCGCAACCGGTGACGCTCCAGTCATCACCACTTCGAGTCTGACGGTCACGTCGGGAAGGATGCCCGCTTCTTCGCACGCATCCAGCGAGTTGTCGACCGCTTCCTTCACGCAGGTCAGCAACGCCTTCCGTGGATTATCGAACCCCAACAGATGCCGATTCTTCGTGAAGAACTCAGAGACGGAAATTTCGCGCTGCCGCGCGCCCATTTCCACCGCCGTGACCGCAGGCGAGGATTTTTGCGCGGCAGCAGTTTTTTTTCGTGAGGCAGCCGTTTCAGATGCGGCGGATTCGGATGGAGGCTCGGGCGTGGAAGCGGCGGCACGTGGCGCTGATGTCTTGGTGGCCATTCAACCTCTCAAGCAAGTGATTCACAGGAACGGCGCGGCACAGTCACTGGGCGTGATACGTATCCTCCTCGTCGTTTACAGGGAACGCTGCGGAGAGTCAAGCCTTGAGGGGATTCCGGCCGTCCGCGCCTGATTGCAATATGTCGCGGACCTGGCACATTGAAGCGATATCGGGAGATTGCGAGGAGCCGTGAGGAGGAATGTTTGGGTGGGAGGAGGACGCACCTACCGAGGAGAGGTAGATACGGCGGAGATCTCGGGAGGACTTCAGGCTTCCCGGTACAAGCCGGGCATGCACACCATCCTCAACGCTCAATCCCCTTTTTGTACATATTCCCCCGGGGCGTTAACTCCCCCCACCCAGATACGATAGGCCTCTCCGCACCGGTCAGTCAAGAGCAGGCGTTGGCCATCTATTGGCCGCTCACCTGCGTCTGTCGGCGGGTCACTGTCAGGCGGTGGAGCCAGCTCAGATCGATGCGCACTTCCGTGCCAATGGGGCAAAAGACCGGCGCAGAGGTATTGTTACTTTCGACCCGCGCCTTCAGCGCGCCATGTTCGACCTCAATCTCCAACACACCCACATGCTCGTGCAGATCGACCACACACGTGGCGCTGCCTGCCGCGCGATCGGCGGGAATGGTCCGGGCCACAACCGGCTCTTGCAAAGTGATGAGATCATGCGGCCGGAACAGCGGCCGATCGTTCATCTCGACAATCGCCATGATGACGGCTCCGGCGACGATCGCCGCCGCTCCAGCAAGAATGGCGTTGGCGCGCTCGGGATAGTGAATTCTGATCCACCGAATCGCCGTCAGGACGCCGATTGCCAGCAGCAGTGCGACGAAAGCCAGCACCAGAACAATGAACGCAAAGCGAAGATTCATCCCGGGCCGCCCAGGGGAGTGATAGACAGGACCACCTGCGCTCCATTCGCCGTCATCAGCATCGTCGCGCTGATTGAGAGAGGAACCTCTGCGCCGTTCTTATGCAGACCGACACATTCACGGCTTGGTAATACCGATCCCCCGTCCGTCGAAACACAGCGGCCGGATCCCAGATCGAATTTCCCACGACTGAACAACTCAGGAATCAGCCGTTCGAGTGATTGCCCCGGTAGATCGCCAGTCGCGTAACCAAACAGCTTGGCGATCTGTGCATTCGCGGCGAGAATGTTTCCGTCGCCGTCCACCATGACGATACCGTTGCCGGCCGCCTCCATCACGATCCGCACGAGGTCCTGATTTTCGTGAAGGATTGCCTCATGCCGCTTTTGGTCCGTGATGTCCTGTGCAAAAACCAACACGCCAAGCACATTCCCCCGCGGATCGAGGTACGGCACTTTATCTGTTTGTATCCATCGTTTCTCACCTCCCCCTCGCTGATAGGGCTCGATGATACCGAGCTTGGGCCGACCCGACACGATGACTTCCAAATCGTCCTGATGATACCGTTCGGCTTCCTCTGGATAGAACTCATCGGTCGATCGCCCTTCGATGTCCGCCACGGTTTTCCCGATGGACTCGGCTGCTCGCCGGTTCGCCCGGAGAATGCGATTGTGGGAGTCCTTGTACCACACCATGGCGGGAATCAGATCCAACAACGCCTGTTGCTCAATTTGCTGTTGGCGAAGGCGCGCCTCCGCCTCTTTCCGCTCCGTGATGTCCCGCACGATACCGCAGTGCACACGGGTGCCGCTGGAGATCCAACTGCTGAGCGACATCTCAATGGGAAATTCCCGGCCATCTTTATGCAGCCCGTGCATAGTCACAACGGTCCCTTTCAGGCGCACATCGCCCGTGGTACGCACCCGATCCAATGCCCGTTGGTGCTTGTCGCGGTACCGTTCGGGCATGATCTTGGTCAGAGATTGCTCCAAGACCTCCGCCGCCCGATAACCGAATAGGCGCTCCGCCGCACTATTCCATGACAAAATGCGCCCCGCGCCGTCCGCGAGGACAATGGCGTCCGGAGCGGTCTGCACCACTTCGCGAAACCGCTCCTCGCTGGCCGTGAGCGCCTGCTTCGCCGACGCCGCTTCCAGAGATAAATGCTTGACCCCGACGGCCCGTTTGATCAGCGCTTTCAGTTCCTCGCCGTCATAGGGTTTGGTGAGATACCCGAATGCGCCCTCCGTCAGTGACGCGTGTTTCTTGACAACCTCCACAAACGCCGTCAGCATGATCACCGGCAGCGCCGGGTCGAGCCCTTTCAATAGGGTGAGGACCGAGAGGCCATCCATATCGGGCAACATCAAGTCCAGCAGCACTGCCGAGACAGATTCTGCCTTGACCTTGCTCAGCGCTTCCGCGCCTGTCATGGCAACCTGAACCTGGTACCCGGAATGCTCCAGGAGATCCTTCAAGACAAGCGCAATGTCGGGATCATCGTCCACGATGAGAATCGTGGGAGGAGGCGCCTTCACGGCACTGGGCTGGGTTGTCAACATGGCGGTCAAGGAATCCAGGAAGTCCTCGTACGAACGTTCCGCCGCACCGGTTGGCATTGTCCTCTTTTTGACGACAAGAATCCAGCGACCTGCTTGCCGGTTTGGCTGCCTCAGCCTATCTCCGGTCGCACGCTTGTTTTCCGCACCTCGCAGATGATGGTCGCGACAGACGAAGCCACCCGGCATCGCCCTATTTTTTCCGATACACGTTCAGACCGATTTTTTCCTCGCGCCCGGGAATAGTGACATTGCCCTCGGTGGAAGCGATGATGGTGGTCTTTCCCGAAGCCGACGGGCCGAACTCCTTCGACAGATCCACCTTGATAGTTAACCAGGCCCCCTCGACGGTCAGTTCGACATTTTTCATGATGCTCCTTATTCTTTCAGCACGAACGTCACTTTTAACGCCACGCGATACTGCGTGATCTTCCCGTCCTCGATATCGACCTTTTGATCCTCGATCCACGCGCTCTTCACATGTTGCAGCGTCTTGTTGGCGCGGGCAATGCCCAGATGAATGGCATCGTCAAAACTCTTGGGGGACGCGGCAATGATTTCCGTCACACGGGCGACAGACATGATGGCCTCCCTGGTTATAGAGTCGATCGATCGTGGCCACACCAGGCTAGGCCGACGGGAAACCGCTGTCAAGCAGGCGCTCTCCTGGCCACTACTGGCCCGGGCAGCACCTCGAATCGCCCGAAGATTTTCTCCTTTGATTGTCCTGAAAATCCTGCCGCCGCACCTCCTGCGTAAACATATCGGTTGACAGGCGTCGTATCCGGGGGATACGGTGCAGCCGTTCGCGCTCGTGGTTCAGTATGGGATACCATCCATGCCGACCGAGATCGAGATCCAAATTACGCCCCTCTTCTCCACACCTCTGCTGGTCTTCACGCCCGCTGACCATACACGGATCAACGCCAGGCTCTCTCCCCTGATTCTTGAACGGGAGGCGTCCGTTCCGACCCATCAAGATACCGAAGTGGTCGGCTGGTCTTCCCCTCACGATCTCTCCATGCTCGAGTGGGCCGGCGAACCGTTACGCGAGTTGTTCGCGCCGGTTCTGGAAGTGGCGAAACAAGTCACTACCTTTTCCCAGCGCTGCGGACAGGGCCATGGTCGACCGGACTGGGATGTGGTGGAAGTCTGGGCCAATGTGCAGAGGAACGGCGGCGCCAATGCGGCCCACTCCCACCCCGGCAGTTTTTGGGCCGGTGTGTACTACGTGGATGCAGGCGAGGTTTCTGCCGCCAAAGAAAAGGGGGGAGAGTTACAGATTTACGATCCTCGCGGCTGTTTGCCCCGCATGCTGGCGCCGTATCTTCAGTACAGCATGAGCGAATTGCATGATGCGGGAACCAGCATCTCTTATGCGCCGGCATCGGGACAATGCCTGCTTTTCCCCGGATGGCTGTTTCATGCTGTGAACACGTACCACGGAACGGCGCCTCGAATCAGCGTGGCATTCAATCTTGATCCGGTCCTCCCGTCCGCCATGATGAACGGCGCCCATAAACATCCGGTGACTGAATCCCGCCGCTGATAATTTCTTGCCGGTCTCACCATCCTGCTAAGGCAACGCAGTCGCCTGAATGAACAGAGCTTGTTCCAATGTGCGAAAAAATTGCTGGTAGGGATCGGGAGACTCGATAGCCTTCAAATAATATTGCGCACTGGCCCGCACGACCAATTGCCGGTCTCCTCGCGGCCGAACGGTGACCGTGAGGCGAACCAGATTGCTCCGGTGGTAAAAAGGTCCCCAGCTGCGGAAATGCCGAGTCTGAATCAACAACCCGTCGTCCCGATAGAGATGGTACGAAGCATCACTCAATCGAGACGGTTCGTAATCATCAAACTTTTTTGCCGAGACGATTCCCAACGTTTCGTCCAGCACTTCAACGGCAAACCCAAGATCCTGACAGGTTGAGACCACAGCCTGGATGGTTTTATGTCGATCCGCCTGATCGAAGACCCGGCTTTGCGCCGCCCGCACTTTGACCTGGCTCGCCTCCGATAGCCAAATCTGGTCGCGCGATTCCCATTGGTTTTCATGCCGCCACTCATAGGGCGAACATCCGCCCGCAAGGGCTGCCAGAAGCACGAGAGAACTGGCGATCGCTCGGCCGCTCGACCCTCCGAATGGGGACAGGACTATACGACGGAAAGCGGCCACCGGCTAGTCCTTCACCAAAAATAACGACCGCTCCACCGCCGCAAAAAAGTTCTGATACACCTTCGGATCCTCGATGGGCTTACTGTTATAGATGGCATTGGCCCGGATCATCGTCTTACCGGCTTCTTGCGGTCGAACCGTGACTGTCACGCCGAGCACGTCATAATAGTTGGGCTCGGCAAAACGAGCCGCCGTGACCAGCCCGAGCGGCTCATTGGCCCGTTCGATGATGAAGCCCAAATCCTGCAGAGCCGCGATAACGCCGCGCATGGCGACGGTCTGATCCTTGACCTCGAACGAACGCGACTGCGCACTCCGGATTTTCATTTGCGCGTCGGTCGGCGCGAACAGTTCCTGTCGAGGCTCCGGCGCCACACAACCGTGCAGCATCACCCCTCCCACCAATATCGCGGCCGCCGCGAAAACGTGTATCCGATCCATGTGTCCTCGCCGTTAAATCGAATGCGGCTCCAAGAATACGGCCTTGGAAAGCTTCGCAAAGAATTGCTGATAAATCTCCGGATCTCGAATCATTTCCATTTTCTGTTCGCCGGGGGGAATATAATTGCGGTCGGCCTGCCCGTCCCCTTTCCATACCACGCGATAGAAGATGATCCGGACTTCCTGCCGTGCATGGTCCTGGTTCGACGGACGTGTGACAATCGTCGCTGCAATTTTCTGGTGTAAGTCGACGGGCATGACCAGATGCCCGAGCGACAGCAGCCAGACAAAAAATCGATTACGGTATTGCCCATATTCACGGGCGCTGCGCTCTTTTGCCGCCCGCAGCAGTCCCACCTCCCGCACGCTTTCTTCTATCTGGAATCCCAGATCTTGCAGCGCGGCGGCCGAAGCCGACAACAATTCGTTATCCGCCCCGGTCTCGAACAGACGGGTTTGCATCGCCCTGTTGGCGCTGCTCTCCGGGGAGAGTTCAAAAAACTGCGCCGGCTGCATCCGCTTTGCGCAGCCGCCAAAGAGCATCGGCCAGGCCAGTGCAAAGATGACAAGGGCCCACCTACGTCCCGCCACCGGGCCGGGCCACTCAAAATTGGGTGGAGTTATAGGCAAAGTCCCTGACCTTTTTCTCTTCGTCATACTTGATGATGATGGTCAGCGTGCGCTGGCGCTGGGAGCTGGAGCGGTCGCTGGAGTTCGTGCCCAAAATAATGAGCCCGGCATAGGATGAGCTGGACGTGTCGACTCGATCCGTCGACACCTTGTCATAGATCCACACCTCCCGCCGCTTGTCGTCGGTGGTGACAATGTTCGGGGAGCCCAGGAGCTCCGCCACCTGCGCGGCCGACATTCCAACTTTCACTTCGCCCTGTACCCGCCCGACGGTCAACCGGTCTTCTTTGATTTCGGCCTGCTTCCCGCCGCAACCGGTCATGCCGATCACGGCACACATTCCTACCAGCGCCAACATCCAGTGCTTGTGTCTCATGGTCTGCGTCTCCCTTTCTCGCGTCACCGTAGTCGCACTTGCCTGCGCCCCATCTTATCCTGCGCCTATCCCCGACGCAAAGCATGATCCGACACAATTCTCGTGGGAGCGGCCTGTCCGCATTGTCAGATGACTGGACAACGGACCAGAGGCAGCTACAATGACCGTACTGGAGGGTGATCTATGCCGATCCCGGACACCATGCCGACCCAAGAGGTACAGAACGCCTGCGATACACTCATCGCGCAGGTACGCACAGCCGTACTCTTGACCCTCAAACAAGACCATCCGTTCGGGTCACATGTCCCTTATCTCATCGGAGGCGATTGGTCCCGCGTCTATCTCCATCTAAGCCGCCTGGCATTGCACACCCAGCACATGCTCCAGGATCCCCGCGTCAGTCTGTTTATCGGCGAACCCGATGGAGCGGGGAAGAACCCATCCGCCTTACAACGCCTCAACCTGCAAGGCACAGGAGCGATTCTCGCTCCGTCCCACGAATCGTATGACGGGGTAAGGCAGCGCTACCTGACACAATTCCCGCAATCACGGATGCTATTCGGATTCGGCGACTTCGCTATTTGGGAACTCCGTATGAGTGAGGCCCACCTGGTGCTCGGATTCGGCCATGCCTATCACGCTCACTTGGCCAGTCCGTCAGAGTGGCAACACCAGAAGCCCGACAAGAAATCCTGAGCCGTCACATCCGGCCCCTCTCTTCCCTCGCCTCCCCTTGTTGCTAGGCTGACCCTCCGGCGTGCATTCGCCCCTCGAAAGCACTATCCACTCGGCCGAAGGACCGATGGTGCGCTCCACTTCCTGCACAGTACTCTGCGCAGGGTCACGTGGACTCACCGGAGAGTTTCCCTCACATGGTTTTGGCGGCCTTCGTCATCGCGTGCTACATGCTGTTATTGAGTGGCCTTGCGGTGGCCGCACCGGGCATCGGATTGGGTGGTTCTCTTATTGAGCTCGTGCCGGGGAACTGGCGCGACGGAGCTCATGTGCCTGCCTATGGATTGTTAGCCTGGTTAGTGATGTGGGGATTACTTCGCCGGGGCTGGCCGGTCATCCATGCGGCCTGCATCGGAATCCTGGCGACCGGCGTCTTCGGCCTCTGGACAGAAGTGGCTCAGGGCGCGGCCCCCGGACGAGAAGCATCCCTCCACGATGTGGGGAACGACCTACTGGGGGGCATGATAGCCGCTGCGCTGATGTTGTGGCAGGAAAGAGCACTCACGAGATCGAAACGCTGTATGATGCTACCGGAAACAAACCGTGATCACCTGATGAAAGGAACAGGGTCGAGATGAACGCTTCGTATCGCGAACGTGGAACCAGACGTCTCCCCGTGCAATATCCGATTTATTACTCGAATGGCGCTTTTCAAACGATTGGCGTGACCGAGGACTTCAACATCGAAGGGGGCCGCGTTCGCGGCAGAGAAGCCGTGACAGTCGGTATGGAGTTGGTGGTCATTGTGATTCAGGCGATCCCCGAAACCCCCATGCTGATCCGGCGGGCGACCGTACGCTGGTCAAAAGGTCGTGACTTCGGCATCGCCCTGTCCGGCGTTCCCCCGCAATCGGAAGCTGAACTCAAAGCCATGGCGAAGGTGATGTTGCCGGGCCTCTGGTCCTGCCTGAACTGAACACTATTTCCGCTGTGACTGATCCAACGGATGCCGCGGACCGGCAAAAAATATCTCCATCAACCCGAAGAACATCATGAGGAGCGCGCCGAGTCCGATGGCGACAGCCCAATTCTCCCACGACATACTCGTTCTCCTCTCTGACACCCTGGGAATCGCCCCTCGATTCCCAGGGTGCTCCGGTTATCTTCCTGACCGATGCAATTGCAGCAGCGTCTCCAGCTTCCAAAGCGGGATACTCTCCGTGTCGCCCTTCCGGCTGCTGAATGCCAATCCGCCCACAAACAAGGCTATGAGGCCCACACACGCCAGGATCAAGGACCCGCGAGAGACGTCCGCGCTCGCAGCCCGATGATGGGCGATAACCGTCCGCTCAGCCGACATGTCTTCTAACAGCGCCAGCCGGTCCATCAACGCATCCGTGCGCATCGCCGCAATCGTCGCACTCGCCAGCTGGATCTGCCGGTCGGCTTTCGCCTCTGCATACCGTTCCTGAGCCTGGGTGACCTGCACGACAGCCCGTCCGACTCGTTCCTGGGCCGTGGCGGTCATCTGATCTTCCTCCTGAATGGCCTCAACGATCGATCGGCCAATCGCCGCTTGTCTCGTCGCCTCGAATTGGTCATGCATGCGCTGCCCGGTTAACTCGGCGGTCCTGATCAGGTTGGTATTGAAGTCGCTGGCGTACTGATCGGCAGAAAACATTCCAGTCGCGATTCCACGCCGCGTCTGATTGACGACGGCCCTGCCCATGACGTACTGCATTCGCGCCTGGTGATCGGCTTCCTGCCCGAAGGCACGCAATTCCGCCAACACGAGCGGACTTAAGAGTGTGGTGGACATTCGCTCCGATTCCCCGACCGCCCGATTCAGTTCCATGGCAGAAGCCGACAAGGCTGCGCCGGCATCCCGATCCAGCAGCAGGTCTTGCACGATGGCTTGACCTAATACCGGTTGAAGATACTGCATGCCCATGGATGGGTCATTGCCGGCGATGGCACTACTCATGGTCGGAGAGACCGGCGCCTGCCAGAAACCATCGGCAGCCGTCACCAGAAGGTACCCTCCGAAAAGTGTGGCCACCAAACCGATCGCTGCCATGACATCGACAAGGTCATATTTGCGTCCCATGGCGCCCTCCTTCCTGCCTCAGGTCGTCCGGCGCGTGGCAAACAGGCAGGATGCCGACGCGCCGTAAGTCGTACGGCACGGGAACCCATTCGTCTGCGCATAACTAGGCCTCCTTTGAAAAAGGTAACAGATGGCTTCCTGGATGTAGACCGTGAGCCCGGCGGAGTGAAAAGCCGCCGCCGAAGGTACCTGCTGAACGTATCGACGCGGGAGAGAACCGGATGGAGGACACGGGACAAGACTGGCTTGGTCATTGCCGCGGTCATGTGTGCCACGGTGGACCATGTACCCACCTATACAAAGGGTGGTACTGACTCCGATGAAATAGTCTACGCTTCGAGAAAAAATCGGTCAAGACCGGAAAAAGCGAATGCCGGCGCGGCCTGCTGGCGTTCGCGACATTGAACTAGCCACAAACTCGAAACGTGCTTCACGGCGTTCTTCCACCTTCTGGTAGGATGTCTGTATCAGATGCTGGCGCTCTTCTTGTTTCGGGAGGTTTGCATGCAAACCGTCGCTGTTGTGGTGCTCCTCGCCATGGGGCTGTTGATCGCGCCGCACCCTCACGCCGATGCGCAGGCCTCTCCCCTCTGGCAATCCGATAGAACCACCGGCATGGTCTCTCCGTTGAAGGATGGCAATAAGGATCCCTTGCACATCGGATCAGGACGCCCGGCTCAAAACTTCAGTGCCACCCATGGCATCACACCCGGTACGGTCACACCATTTGGAACACCGACACCGCCGAATCTCCTCACGCCCGCCCCTCTCCTGCCGCTTCTGCCCAAAGGCATGGCCATCCCACAGCCACAAGCGCCTGCCGTCCCTCACACCCCGGGACGATTCGGGCCATCGAGTGGCCCCCCGGGACGGTAGGAGCGCGACCCGAGACCGACAGATCCGGCCACTCCGGAGTAGACAGTTCAAACAGGACTGTTGAATCTACTCAAGGCTTTCGTTAAGTTACCGCCAATGACCATCTCCCGCGCACGCCTCATCCTGCTTGCCTGCGCGAGCGGTTTTCTCTATCCCCTGTCATTTCCGGCATTCGACCTCGGCTTCGTGGCCTGGTTCGCCCTGGTCCCGCTGCATATCGCCGTCGAATATGCTTCACCGCGCCGTGCTTTCCGGGTGGGATGGCTGGCCGGCACGCTTGCCTTTACCGGGGCCATGTTCTGGGTGATTACCGCCATGAATATCTATGGCAAGGTGCCGCTCCCGATCGCGACCCTTGTCATGTTATTGCTGACGGTCTATCTTGGCCTCTACCTCGCCCTGTATGCCGGTGCGCTGTCCTGGATCAGGACCGCCTTTCCGACGCTCGGGTTTCTGCCTGCGCCGTTTCTCTGGGTCACGCTGGAACTGATCCGCACATATTTTCTCTCCGGATTACCCTGGGCGCTGTTCGGCTATTCCCAGTATCAATGGCTTTCTATCATTCAGTTCGCCGACCATTTCGGGGTCTATGGGGTCTCCTTTCTGCTGGTGCTGGTCAATGCCGCGCTTGCGGAAACACTGATTTGGAGCTTCAAAGCGTACCGAGGCTTTCAAATCCGTTCCTTTCCCTGGCCCTCCTCGGTCGCGGCCGCGGCAGGGTTCGGAGTGGCCCTGTTTTATGGCACAAGCGTCCTGTCTGCGGCCCAGCACGCCGCGACACGCACGTTGTCCGTCGGCGTCGTTCAACCGAACGTCGAGCAGGCTCAAAAATGGGATGTGGCGTTCCGCCAGGAAACCATGTCCCGCTATGATCGCTTGACCGCCGGGTTGGGTGAGAACCTGGATCTCATCGTCTGGCCTGAAGCCGCCACCCCCTTTGTGTTCGAGATGGAGCCGCAATACCGGGCCATCGTCAGCGAAATGGCGCAACGCGCCGGTGCGCCCCTGTTATTCGGGAGTCCGGCGTTACGACGCCATCCCGACGGAAAGCCGTTCCTACTGAACAGCGCCTACCTGCTGGCGACCGATGGTCAGATCCTCGGCCGATACGATAAGCAGCATCTGGTACCGTTCGGGGAATACATTCCCTTTCACAACTCGCTCCTGTTTTTCCTGGACAAGCTGGTGGAAGGAATCGGCGACTTCGAGCCCGGTCCAGGCTCCACGCTCCTGATGTTCAAACCACACGAGAAGACTCCGCCGATGATTGCTGCGGCCACCAATCCGGACTTCCATCTGAAGTTCGGCGTGGTCATTTGTTATGAAGTGATTTTCCCTAATCTGGTGCGACAGTTTGCGGCGAACGGGGCGGATTTCATGGTCACCCTCACCAATGACGCCTGGTTCGGCCCCTCGTCAGCTCCCTATCAACATTTCGGCATGGTGGTCTTTCGCGCCGTGGAGAATCATGTTGCCTTCGCACGGGCGGCCAACACTGGAATCTCCGGGTTCATCGACCCGTACGGCCGTGTTCTGCAACAGTCGCCGATCTTCACGCAAGACGCGTTGCGAGGGACGATTCCTGTGAGTCATCAACCGACCTTTTACTCTCAATACGGTGATCTCTTTGCCTATGCCTGTGCTATACTCATCGCGCTTTTGTGCTTGACCGGCTACTTCTCGCCTAATTCGGAACCAGCCGGTGGCGAACCTGCCGGGCGACCAGCCTGAGAGAGAAAGGACCGTGCCATGTTGGATGATGTCCGGGTCCGTGTGCGAACCCTTGGCGAACAGTTAGCGCAGCTACGGGGGCATCTTTGACCTGGCTCGGATGACCGCTGAACTCAACGACATCGACGTCAAAACCTCGCAGCCGGATTTCTGGAAAGATACGCAGGCTGCCGCCAAAGTGAACCGGCGCAAGGCCGCCCTGGATCGCGAACTCTCGCGCTGGCGTGAAACCGAACGTCGTCAGAGCGACATCGAAGCGCTCCTGGATTTGGCCTTGGAGTCAGGAGATACCGGACTGGAGCAGGAACTCACGGCTGAACTCGACCCGTTCGAAAAATCCGTCGCTCAGTTCCGCATCGAGTTGCTGCTGTCAGGCGAGTTGGATGCGAACAACGCCATCTTCGCCATCCATCCCGGAGCCGGAGGCACCGAGTCGCAAGACTGGGCGCAAATGCTGCTTCGGATGTATGTCCGGTGGGCCGAGCAAAAGGGATTCAAGATCGAGACATTGGATTTGCAGGCTGGAGAAGAGGCCGGCATCAAGAGCGCCACGCTGTCCGTCAACGGCCCCTATGCCTATGGTTACCTCAAGGCCGAGGCCGGCGTGCATCGCCTGGTGAGAATTTCTCCGTTCGACGCGAACAAGCGCCGGCACACCTCCTTCGCGTCCGTCTTCGTGTATCCGGAACTCGACGATGATGTGCAGGTGGTCATTGAGGACAAAGATCTGCGGGTCGACACGTTCCGGGCTGGCGGCGCAGGCGGTCAGAATGTCAACAAGGTAGAGACGGCCATTCGCATCACCCACATTCCGACCGGTATCGTGGTGCAATGTCAGAATGAGCGGTCTCAGCTCCAAAATCGTAACGGCGCGATGAAAATTTTGAGAGCCCGCCTCTTTGAAGTGGAACAGCGCAAGAAGGAAGCCGAATTCAACGCGATCGTCGGTGAGAAAAAAGATATCGCCTGGGGCAGCCAGATCCGTTCCTATGTTTTCCAGCCTTATCAGATGGTGAAAGACCATCGAACCGGGCACGAAGTCGGTCAGGTGTCAGCCGTGATGGATGGCGATCTCGACGGCTTCATTGAAGCCTATCTCCAGAGAAAAATGACCGGCGGCAAGACTCCCCAGCCGGTGCCCATGACAGATGACGACGTATAACGTATGACGCCGATCTTGTGTTGCCTGCTTCGCGGGCCGCGGGATAGGAACGACGAGAGACCTATTCATGGACGAATTAAACGATCAACGGCAACAACGCATCAAGAAACTTGACCACCTCCGCCAGCTCGGTGTGGCGCCTTATGGCACGCGCTTCGAAATCAAGGACCGTGCCGGGCAGCTTGCGCGCCTCCATGGAGAAAAGACCAAAGAGGTGCTGGAGCAGGAACAGGTCGGGTGCACCCTCGCCGGCCGTATCGTCGGGTTGCGCCGCTTCGGCAAGGCGGCCTTTGCCGTGTTGCAAGACGGGTCCGATCGTCTCCAGGTCTATCTGAAGAAGGACACGCTGGGTGAGCAGGCCCACCAGATTTCGGAGGGGCTGGATCTGGGTGACTGGATCGGCGTGACCGGCATCCTCTTTCGCACCAAGACCAATGAGTTCACCGTCGAGGCCAAGACGCTCACCTTTCTGAGCAAAGCCCTCCGGCCGCTACCGGAAAAATGGCACGGGCTCACCGACGTAGAAACCAGATATCGGCAACGATACGTCGACTTGATCGCCAATCCACAGGTGCATCAGATTTTCGCCCTGCGCAGCCGCATCGTCTCCGGGATCCGCGCGTTTCTCATTGAACGGGGCTTCCTCGAGGTCGAAACGCCGATGATGCATCCGATTCCAGGCGGCGCGGCCGCCAAACCTTTTGTCACCCATCACAACGCCCTGGGCGCCGAACTCTATCTCCGCATCGCGCCGGAACTCTATCTCAAACGGCTGATCGTCGGCGGATTTCCCCGCGTCTTCGAAATCAACCGGAACTTCCGGAACGAAGGAATCTCGACGATTCACAACCCCGAATTCACCATGCTGGAGTTTTACGTTGCCTATGCCGATTATCACGACCTGATTGCGCTCACCGAAGAACTCTTTGGCCGATTGGCTCAGGACATTCTCGGCACCACGACCATCGACTATCAGGGTACGGAGATCAGCCTGAAGGCGCCTTGGCGACGGTGGTCCTACCACCAGTCTATCCTGGAAGTGAACAGCTTGCCGCCGTCGGTCCTCACGAATCGCGACGAAGCCCTCGCCGCCGCCAAACGGCTCGGCGTCGAAGTTGATCCAAAAGGGTCGCTCGTGAATATTCTGAACGAGATTTTTGAAGAAACCGTCGAACCGAAACTGCAGCAACCGACGTTTATCACCGACTACCCGATTGAGATCTCTCCCCTCGCGCGCCGCAAGGATTCCAATCCCTCGTTGACCGACCGGTTCGAGCTCTATATCGCCGGCCGCGAGATCGCCAACGCCTTTTCCGAGTTGAACGATCCGCTCGATCAGCGTGAGCGCTTCGAAGCTCAGGCCGCCCAGCACGCGGCGGGTGACGAGGAGGCCCATCGGGTGGACGAAGACTTCCTGCGCGCGCTCGAATACGGCATGCCGCCGACCGCCGGTGAAGGCATCGGTATCGATCGTCTCGTCATGCTCTTCACCAATCAGGCTTCCATCCGGGATGTCGTGCTCTTCCCGCAACTCAGGCCTGAAAAGTAGACATGGCGCTTCCCTACGAAATCTTCATCGGCCTGCGCTACCTGCGCGCGAAGCGACGCAACCGGACCATCTCCTTCAACACGATCGTGTCCATCGTCGGAATCACGCTCGGCGTGGCCGCGTTGATCGGCACAGTCGGCATCATGACCGGGTTCAAGGAGGACGTGCAGGCGAAGATCCTTGGCACCACCGCGCATATTCTGGTGAACGACCGCATGAAGGAGTCCATGGTCGATTACGAAGAACTGGTGAAGAAGGTGGCGGGTGTTCCGGACGTCGTCGCCGCGACCCCTTTCATCTTCCGGCAGGTGCTCCTCACCTCTCCCTCAGGGGTGCAGGGCATTATCCTTCGCGGGATCGACCCGGCGCGCGAAGGAACCGTGACCGAGCTGGCCCACAACTTGGTGAATGGCAACCTCGACGATCTTTCGCATTCCACAAAGGTCGTCATTCCTGAAAAGGAACGCGAACCAAATGGACCGGATACCGCCATGCGGCCGGGCATCATCCTCGGCAAAGAATTATCGATGCGACTCGGCGCCTTCCCCGGCGACCAGCTGAACGTCGTCTCACCGGTCGGTCCGGTTACCGGCGCCAGCATGACCCCGAAAATCCGGCAGTTCGTCGTCGTCGGCATCTTCCAATCAGGCATGTACGAATACGATTCTTCCCTCGCGTACATCGAGCTGGGAGAAGCGCAAAAGTTTTTCAACATGAGCGCGGCGGTAACGGGCATTGAGGTCAAAGTTGCCGATGTCTTCCGAGCGGCGGACGTCGCCCGCTCGATCGAGCAACAGCTTGGTTTTGCTTTCTGGGCGAGGGACTGGATGCAAATGAACCGAAACCTCTTCTCGGCCCTGAAGCTGGAAAAGACGATGATGTTTTTGCTGCTTGTCCTGATCACGATCGTCGCCTCCTTCAACATCGTCAGTACTCTCACGATGATCGTGACCGAGAAACAGCGCGAGATTGCGATCCTCAAAGCGATGGGCGCCACCCGCAAGGGCATCATGCGGATTTTTATGCTCAACGGCCTGATCATCGGCTGTTCCGGTGCGGCCATCGGTGTCCCGCTCGGGTATGCGTTCCTCTGGTTGATCCAAACGTTCTGGACCTTCGATCCAACCGTCTACTATATTTCCAAGATTCCGGTTCATGTCCTGGGATCGGATGTGTTGCTGGTCGCAGGATCGGCCATTCTGATCAGTTTCGCTGCCACGCTGTATCCGTCGCTCCAAGCGGCCAAACTTGATCCGGCCGCCGCCCTCCGATATGAGTGATACGGAGCGCCAACGAACTACGAACGCGACCATTGATCATTTAACATTTCACGTTGCAGTTGCCGCATGATTGACGTCGTCGACCTCTATAAAACATTTCCGATGGGCGGACGCGAGCTGGTGGTGTTGAATAACATCAACCTGCGCATTCAGCGCGGCGAACTCATTGCCATCATGGGCGCGTCAGGAGCAGGCAAAAGCACCCTCCTTCAAATTCTCGGCACATTGGACCGGCCCACCAAAGGCACCGTGTCGTTCGATGGGCAGAATCTGTTTCAGCTTACAGAACAACAGCAGGCGGAGTTTCGAAATAAACGTGTCGGGTTCGTCTTTCAGTTTCATCACCTGCTGCCGGAATTTACGGCGCTCGAGAATGCCTGTTTGCCGGCCATGATTCAAAAGCGGGAGATGGCCGATGTCGTCGGCGAAGCCAGCAAGCTCCTCGGCGAGGTTGGTCTTGCTGATCGCCTGCATCACAAACCTGGCGAACTCTCCGGCGGTGAGCAGCAACGGGTGTCCGTGGCGCGCGCCTTGATGCAGCAACCAGATCTGGTGTTGGCCGATGAACCGACCGGTAACCTCGATACTCACACCGGCGAGGCGCTCTTCGCGCTCATGCGTCAATTGAATCGCTCGCGGGGCACCACGTTTGTGATCGTCACGCACAACGACAAGCTCTCCGCCCAAGCCGACCGCATCATCTCTATGCAGGATGGCGCAATCATCTCATCTTAGACTATGCCTCGCCGAAGGCGTCTAGGTGGACAGTGACTTCTTGACGGCTTCGGCATGTTTTCGTAGACTGCGCCAACCATCGTCACGAGCCGGAGTTCCACTGACTTTATGAGGACACACGTCAGATCATACGTTCGATACACGACCATATTGCTCGCCATCCTCCTGCCACTCCAGGCGGCAGCGGTCGAATTTGTGTTTGTCGGATCACGCCAGATGGGTATGGGCGGAGCAGGTGTCGCCACAACGACCGACTCGCTCGCCACCTATTGGAATCCTGCCGGGATGGCGATGAGCAAGAAATTCGACATGCGGATTCAAGGCGGCGGCCAGGTGGTGGATCGCGGCGACGTCTTCGATACGATCAAAGACATCAATAATGTGAACTTGAATGACACGTCGGCGGCCAATGTCGCCCGGCTGCAACAACACATCGATCGCATGAACAAACCTGGCACCAACCTGACGGCGGCCGCTTCCGGCGGATTCTATGTGAAGGGCAACTTCGGCGAACATGCGTTGGGATTTAACGTGTCGGATGTCGCCACAGCCGGCGGCTTTTTACGCGGCCCGGTCGGCTTTACGAACAACGGCACTAATCTGACCGTCAACGGGCAATTCGCCATGAACGGACTGGAAGTCCGGCAGGCCGCGATGTCGTATGCCTATGCGTTCATGGATCGGATCTTTTCCATCGGCGTCACCGGCAAGGTCATCCAAGGCGCGGCCTATACCGGCGCCACCAATATCCGTGGCGCGAGCGACGATATGAAGGTCTTCGAGGACATCGGGCGCGCCAAGATCTCAACCGCGCTCGGCATCGACATCGGCGCCATGTTCCGGCCCTCGTCCTGGTTGCGGATGGGTATCGTCGCTAAGGATATCAACGCGCCGACCTTCGATGCGCCGAACGGGGACAAATTCAAATTGTTACCACAAGTCCGAACCGGCATCGCCGTGAACCCATACAACTCTCTGACGCTCACGGCTGATGTGGATATTACGAAGAACAATACCCTCACTCCCGGTGTGTACAGCCAGGTCCTGAGCCTCGGCGCAGAACAGACAATTCTCTCCGAGCTATTGTCCTTTCGACTCGGCGCGTTCAAAAATATGCAGGATGCCAAAACACCATTTATCCCGACGGCAGGCTTCGGCATTCGTGTCCTAGCCTTGCGCATCGATATCGCCGGCGGGTATGATTTCAGGGACCAGGCTGCCCTGGCCTCCGGATCTATCGCCGTGACCTTCTAGGGTCGCGTCCGGCAGTGAATCGATTTGCTACACTTGTTATACGAACCATGACACGTCACACAGTTTCTACCATCAGTGTTGTTCTCTGCCTCGTGATGACTGCCCTGCTGGCAGGCTGCGGGGGCTTGCAGGAGATGTGGGAGGGACCGGCCGCCCGGGGTTTTTATCCGAAAACCATGGCGATTCTTCCTATTTCGGGGACCTATGACAGCGCTCGTGAAGACGTCGAGGAAGTGGTTGCGAAGGTCTTGATCAAGAGTCGCCGGGTCGAAAAGGTCGTACCGCCCGATCAGGTCACCGACACGTTCCAGACCACAAAAGATGCCTTCGATGCGCTGGTGATGTATTTTTCACGGATGGAAACAACCGGCCAATCAGACAAGAGTTCCGCGATCAAGATCGGGCATGCCCTGGGCGCCGATTCCCTGCTGGTGGTCAAGGTGAATGCGTGGGAATACACACGGGAGGAGGGCGACAACATCGCCCGTGTTGGATTGAGTATGCGGCTGGTGGACGCGATTAACGGCGCCATCGTCTGGAAGGCGCGCCATCAGGTGCAGGAAAGTTATCTCTTCATCCGCCCCGATATGAAGGATCTGGCCACCAAACTGGCAGCCGACATGATCAAGTATATGCCGCCTGAAAAACGCTGACCTTGCGCACTCCGGTCAGGCCCTGCCACCGCTCGCTCCCCTTCTGAGATTATCGATCGCAAGCCCGAACTGATTAGAGAGACTCGCCAGTTCCAACACATCCCAATTGCTGAACGGCTTACCACTGCGCCGATTCACCACTTCGAGTACACCGACCGCCCGGGCGCCCATCCGGACCGGAACAGACACAAGCGATGCGACCGACAGAGCGGCCTGCCATCCATGACCTGCCACCAAGCGGGCGTCCTGCCGGCCTTGAGTGATGAGGACCGCCTGCCCCGTGCGATATACCCCCGCGGCAATGGTCGATTGCAACGCCGTGAGTCCCGACGCGCGTTCTCCGCCGATGGCGGACAGCGTCAACGTCCCGTCGGCAGCCACCAGAAACAGCGCGCCGGCCTCCGCTTCGACCAATCGAACTGCCGCATCCAATGCCCGCCGCAATTTTTCTCCCTCGGCCAGGGACGAATTCAAGATATCGCTCACCTGCTCCATATGCTGAATGCGAAGAATCTTGGCGGCATATTTGACCGTCAACCGGGCGTGGTCCAGCAGAATCGCCAACCAGGGTTCCACCGCCGTCAGGAGCGATAGGAGTTTGCGCGAGGGCAACCGCTGAGACTTCCCGGTCCGGAACATGGCGACCCCGTCCAATCGGTTGATCCGATGCAATCGGACCGCATGCAACTCGCCACTGACAATCTGAGAAGTCTCCTCCGTTTTCTTCAACCCCTCCTGCCAGAGTTCCGTCACGGATGGATCGCTGCTGCCTGCTTCAGCCAGACAGGCCATTTCACGGGTTTGCTCGTCACGCACATACAGCGCCACGGCCTGAACCTTGGTCACCTGCAGGAACAATTGTACGAACACCGCAGCCACACCGATCGGCGAGCGCCCTTCACCCTCGGCACTCGACAGGGTGTTGAACAGCCCCTGCTGCAGCGTACGCAGGAGCTGATCTTCGCCGACTGGAGCCGGCTTGCGGACGGCGGTTTTTCTCCGCGCGGCGACTGACGAATTCGTGGATGTCGTCTTACGGGTGGTTCGAGTGACCTTACGGCGAGCTACGGCCATGGCATCTCCTCGTGTGAACTGTCCATCGTTGCGAGGCAGAGCGCGACCGCTCTGCATGATTGTTGCTGAATGTTGATAGGGGGCGCGGGACCGAGATGGATGCGAGTCAGGCCTGATGTCGAAGAATCATGCGTGATTGGCCTGCAAACAGAATCGGAACCGAACGAAGATGATGACGAGTGGATGCCGAAGGTAACCCGGTTATCCGGGCTGCATGGCAGCCTTGAGGGAACGAACGAAGGACCCCACTTCGTGAACGAGTCGGCCATCCTGCCCATGTTCTCCAACACGACGGACAATCGCACTCCCGACGATGACGCCATCGGCAGCTTCCGCGACCCGCGCGGCATCTTCCGGCGTGGCGACGCCGAATCCCACGGCAACGGGTGTCTTGGTGTGCTTCCTGATCTTGGCGACGTTGTCTCGCACGCTCGCCATGTCGTTCAGTTTAGCCCCAGTAATGCCTGTGAGGGAAACATAATAGACAAATCCGCCGGACTCCTTCGCCACGTAGGCGCGGCGTGACGCCGTGCTCGTGGGCGCCAGGAGAAAAATCAGGTGCAGGCCAGCCGCAGCCGCCGGCTGGCGGAGCGGTTCCGCTTCGTCGGGCGGCATGTCCGGGACGATGAGGCCGTCGACGCCAGCCGCAGCGGCTTTGCTGCAAAAGTCTGCTTCTCCAAACGCATGAATGTTGTTGTAATAGGCCATCAGGACGATAGGGATTTGGGTCGTGGCGCGCAGACGTGTCACCGCCTCGAGAATCCTGCGGAGCGAGGTGCCGCTTTGCAACCCGCGCTCGGCTGCCTGTTGAATCACCGGCCCATCCGCGATGGGATCGGAAAAGGGCACACCCAATTCAATGATGTCGGCCCCCGCCCGCTCCAGTTCGAGCACCAACTGTTCCGTCTCCTGCAACGACGGATCACCGGCCATGATATAGGTGATGAGGGCTTTCTCTCCCTTCGCTTTCAACCGCCCGAACGTCTGATCTAAACGATTCATGTCGATATACCTCTGCCTCTCGATCGTCCTTAAAAGCCAATCAGGAGGTTCAAAACGATCATCCAGCGCGGCCGCAGCAAGCGCGGAGGTGAGGCGTACTCCTGCAGTACGTCGAACCTCTGCGCGCCGCGAGAACAATGCTGGAGGCCGTTTTCAGCCTCCTGCTAGAGGGTCACGCCTTTGATTCTGGCCACCTGCTGCACATCCTTGTCGCCGCGTCCCGATAGATTGACCACGATGATCTGATGCTTTTTCATGCGGGGCGCACACTTCACCACCTCCGCGATGGCATGGGCGCTTTCCAGTGCCGGCATGATGCCCTCTTCCCGAGCAAGCAAGTCGAAGGCGGCCAGTGCTTCATCGTCGGTCGCCGAGGTGTATTCCGCCCGGTTGGTTTCTTTGTGATAACTATGCTCCGGGCCCACCGCCGCATAATCCAACCCGGCCGAGACGGAATGCGTGAGGTTGACCTGGCCGTTCTCGTCTTGCAGGAGATACGTCATCGTTCCCTGAAGCACGCCGGGGCGACCACCCGCGAACCGGGCCGCATGTTTCCCGCTCTCCACGCCGAGGCCAGCGGCTTCCACTCCGACCATCCTCACCTTCTTGTCCGGGACAAAGGCATGGAACAGCCCCATGGCATTACTTCCGCCGCCGACACAGGCGATCAGGCAATCCGGGAGACGTCCTTCAGCGGCCAGAATCTGCTTGCGAGCCTCACGCCCGATCACGGCCTGAAAGTCCCGGATCATCATCGGATAGGGATGGGCGCCGAGGACCGACCCGAGCACATAGTGCGTGGTCCGCACATTGGTCGTCCAATCCCGCATGGCCTCGCTGATGGCATCTTTCAAGGTCCGGCTACCGGCGTCCACACCCGTCACCTTAGACCCGAGCAGCCGCATCCGGAAGACGTTCAATGCCTGCCGCTGCATGTCTTCCGTGCCCATGTAAATTTCGCATTCGAGCCCGAACATCGCCGCCACCGTTGCCGTCGCCACTCCATGCTGACCCGCGCCGGTCTCGGCGATGAGCCGCGGTTTCTTCATTCGGCGCGCGAGCAACGCCTGTCCGATCGCATTGTTGATCTTATGGGCGCCGGTATGGCACAGATCTTCCCGCTTCAGATAAATCTTTGCGCCGCCCAGCCGCTTCGTCAGGCGTTGAGCAAAATACAGGGGCGTCGGCCGTCCGACATATTCTTTGAGATAGTGTTTCAGTTCAGTTTGAAAACTCTTATCCTTGCGCGTGCGCTGGTACGCCTCTTCCAACTCCAGCAGCGCCGGCATCAGAGTTTCTGGTACATATCGCCCACCGTAGGGTCCGAACCGCCCATGTCGATCTGGTATCGCCATGTGTCTTCCTTCAGCTAATCGTGAAAGTGAAAGTATAACAGGATGCTGAAAACGTCCGCCAGCCTCGGCTCCGTAGCGAAGTGAACTTTATCGCGGTAGACGCTTCACGGCTTCCACAAACGCTCGGACTTTTGCGTGGTCCTTTTTTCCAGGCTTCGCCTCAACGCCGCTGCTAACGTCGACGCCGTACGGACGGACCTGTTCGATGGCTTGAGTGACGTTGTCGGAAGTCAGCCCGCCGGCGAGCAGAATGCGCGCGACCGATGCAGCTTCGGCAGCCAATGACCAATCAGCCACCTGCCCCGTCCCGCCATAGGCGTCGGGAGAAAAAGCATCCACCAAAAAACCGCGCACGCCCGCGCGGCCCTGCAACTCAGCCAACGCAAGAAACGATTGCCGGTCCTTGAGGCGTATGGCTTTGAGTACCGGGCGGCCCAACGACTCGCAGTAGGCGGCGGTCTCATCGCCGTGGAGCTGCGCTAGGGCAAGCCCACAGCTGTCCATAATGTCCCGCACGACCCTGGCTTCTTCATTTACAAACACGCCAATCGGCAGCACAAACGGGGGCAATTCCCTGATGATCGCCTTCACCACTGCCGTTTCCGCACAGCGAGGACTCTTCTTATGAAACACAAAGCCGAGCGCATCCGCGCCGGCCTCCACCGCCACCGCCGCATCCTCAACGTTCGTCAACCCGCAGATTTTGACCTTTACGGTCATACGTCAACAGCTCGTCTTGCTTTTTTGCATGCCATAGAAGCCGCGATAGGACCATTGGCAGGCCTGTCCCTTGGGATTAAAGGTCAACCCGATCAAATCCTGTCGCCCGTCCTGCTGCGGAATCATCCATTCGCAGACTTCTCCTCCGTCTTTGAACGAATGGCAGCGGGTGGGAATGCCCATCTCCTTGATGCGATCGTCTTTGCTGCTGCCCATCCAGGAGTCCCACTTGGGGGAGTATTCATGAATCTCCTGGTTCACGCAGCCGGCCAGCGTCAGCACCCCCGCCATCAGACCAACAGAAAGCAGCGTCCTCATGAGTTCTCCTTTGCAGGTTCGTCACCCAGCAGTTCGCGAATCTTTGCGCCGGTATCCTGCGCTCTGATCAGAGATTCACCGATCAACATGGCATGCACGCCGGCTTCCACCAATCGCAGCACATCGTTTCGTGTATGAATGCCGCTCTCGCTGACAATCAGCTTATCGCCGGGAATCCGCTTCGCCAGGCGAAGGGTTACTCCAAGGTCCGTTGAGAAGGTCTTGAGGTCGCGATTGTTGATCCCGATGAGCCGTACGTCCGGCAGCCATTCGAGCACCAGGTCGAGTTCCCGCTCATGATGCGTCTCCACGAGCACATCCAGCGACAACTCTTTGGCAAGCGCAGAAAAGTCGATCAATTGACGTTTTTCCAGCCCAGCCACGATCAACAAGACTGCGTCGGCGCCATAGGCTCGGGCCTCATAAAACTGAATATCCGCAACCATGAATTCTTTATTCAGCGCAGGCAGGCCGACCTTGCGCTTGACATCGGCCAAGTATGCCAGGTCGCCCTGAAAAAAATCCTTGTCCGTCAGCACGGACACCGCCGAGGCTCCGTGCTCCCGATAGGCTTCGGCGATCTTGACCGGCTCGAACCGTTGCTCGAATTCTGGCCGCAAAAGCCCCAGGCTGGGAGACGCCTTTTTCACTTCGGCAATCAAGGCCGGTCTGGTCGGTGTACGGCGTGCGTCGAGAGTAACCGCAAATCCCAGCGTCGGACCGGCATCACGGATCCTGGTTTTCAGGTCGGCCAAATAGCCACGGCTGTTCTTATGGCGAAGTTCCGCTTTCTTATGTTCGAGAATTCGATCGAGAATCACAATGTCACGAGGCCTTCTTGGTAAATGCGATCAGTTGTTCCAACTTCTCCATGGCCGCACCGGCGTCGATCGTCCGCTCAGCCAGATCAAATCCCTCTTGCAGAGTCTTGGCCTTGCGTCCTGCCACGAGCGCGGATGCCGCGTTAAGGCAGACGATATCGCGCTTCGGTCCTTTGCGGCCCCTAAAGATGTCGCGCGTGATGGCGGCGTTGTCCTCGGCGCTCCCGCCAACCAAGTCTTTCGGCCGGACGCGCGTGAGCCCGAACTCTGAGGGATCGATGGTGTAACTGGAGACTACGCCCGCCTTGCCCTCGGATATTCTGGTGCGGTCCGTAATAGTCATTTCGTCCAAACCGTCCATCCCGTGCACGACAAAACAATGTTGCGCGCCAAGATGAACCAGCACCTTGGCTAACAGCTCTGTCAGGCCGGCATCGAATACCCCGACGACCTGTAGGCGAGCCCCCGCCGGATTCGTCAAGGGGCCGAGGATATTCAGCAGCGTGCGAATGCCCAGTTCTTGCCTCGGTTGAGCGCAATGTTTCATGGCGCTGTGGTATAGCGGCGCAAACAGAAATCCGATGCCCACCTCGTTGACGCAATCGGCGACGCGCTCTGGCGGAAGATGGATCTCTATGCCCAAGGCCCCCAGCACATCGGCGCTTCCGGACTTCGACGACACCGAGCGATTGCCATGTTTCGCAACAGTGAGTCCGGCTCCCGCCACGACAAAGGCCGCCGTCGTCGAAATGTTGAAGGTATGGGCCCGGTCTCCGCCGGTGCCACAGGTATCCACCACCAAAGAATCCTTGACCCGGATGTGCGTCGCCCTGGCGCGCATCGCTAAGACTGATCCTGCGATCTCCTCCACCGTCTCGCCCTTCATGCGCAGGCCCATAAGATAGGCGGCAATTTGGGCGCACGTGGCGGATCCGTCCATGATCTCGCCCATCACCGTCTCGGCCTCCTGCTCGGTCAGGTCAGCGCGGTCGGCGAGTTTGTTAATGGCATCTTTGATCATGGGTACACACCGATGGGAGGCGGCGGCGCACCGGCCCGCCCAGCTATAACTTGAGGAAGTTGCGCAGCAGCTCCTTGCCGGCCGTGGTGAGAATCGATTCGGGATGGAATTGCACCCCCTCGATGCCCAGCGTCTTGTGCCGCATGCCCATGATTTCGCCCTCGGCGGTTTCCGCGCTGATCTCAAAACAATCGGGCAGATTCGTCCGGTTCACGATGAGCGAATGGTAACGGGTGGCTTCGAAGGGATTCGGCAGATTGCGAAACAATGTCCGCCCGTCATGGCGGACCATCGAGGTCTTTCCATGCATGAGGCGCTCGGCGCGAATCACCTCCCCGCCGAAGGCGACGGCGAGGGATTGATGGCCGAGGCAGACGCCCAGCAATGGCAACTTGCCACCGAAATGCTTGATCGCCTCCACCGAGACGCCGGCTTCATTCGGCGTGCAAGGCCCCGGTGAAATAACGAGCCGGCGAGGCTTCAAGACTTCCATCTCCGGAATGGAAATTTTATCGTTTCGATACACGACCACGTCTTCCCCCAACTCGCCGAAGTATTGGACGAGGTTGTAGGTAAAGGAATCGTAATTATCGATCATCAACAACATGGTGTCTGCTCGTGGTTCACGCGTTTCACGTGTTACGTCTTACCGTTCACGTTTCACGCGTTCATTCCAGCCCCTGCTCGGCCAGTTCGATGGCCTTCATCATCGCGCGGGCTTTATTGCAGGTCTCTTCGTACTCATGCTCAGGAACTGAATCGGCGACAATCCCGGCGCCGGCTTGAATATAGGCCTGGCGGCCCTTGATCACGACAGTCCGGATATTGATGCACATGTCCATATTGCCGGAGAAGCCGAAATATCCCACCGCCCCGGCGTAAGGGCCTCGCCGCGCCGGCTCCAATTCTTCGATGATCTGCATGGCGCGAATCTTGGGCGCGCCTGACACAGTGCCGGCCGGAAAGCAGGCGCGGGTCACGTCGTAGACGGATTTGCCCTTTTCCAATTGACCCGTTACCTGGGACACGATGTGCATGACATGAGAATACCGTTCGACCTGCATCAACGAATCCACCTTGACTGAGCCGCGAGCCGCGACCCGCCCCACATCGTTCCGACCCAAATCGACCAACATCACATGCTCAGCCCGTTCCTTTTCATCAGCCAGGAGAGCCCGTGCCAGGTCCTGATCTTCATCCGGGGTCTTCCCGCGACGTCGCGTGCCGGCGATCGGTCGCAACGAAATCTCTCCATCTTCGCACCGGACCAGCGTCTCGGGCGACGACCCTACCAGTTCAACACCGGCGACGCGCAGATAATACATATAGGGAGAAGGATTCACGACACGCAACGCGCGGTACAGCTGAAAGGGTGTCGTATGGATTTGTGTTTCCCAGCGTTGTGACAAGACGGCCTGGACGATATCGCCTGCGCGAATGTATTCCTTGGTCCGCATGACCATCTTTTCAAAATCGGCCCGGTTCATGTTGGGGGTAAATGTGATGGGCTTCCGCCGGCGCTTCACGCGGGGTTGCCGCATAGGGCGTTTCAAGCGGGCGATCATCTTTTCGATCCGCGCCGCGGCATGGCGATAGGCTTCGCGGACGGCGCGATCGGTGGTCGATTCGAGATAGGCGTTCGCCACCACTTTGATCTTCTGCGAGACGTTGTCGAAAATCAGCAGGGTGTCGGTCAGCAGAAAGGCCAGCTCCGGCATCCCGAGACTATCGCTACGAAGGGACGGCAGTTCTTCGAAGGTCCGTACCACGTCATAACTCAAATACCCGACCGCGCCGCCGACAAACCGGGGCAGGCCGGGCACCGTCACCGGCCGATATTCCTCCATCAACTCGCGCACACGTTCCAGCGGGTTGCCCCGGCTCTGAATTTTCAGACGCTTCTTCCCGCGAGTGAGAATCAAATCGCCCTTCTCTTCGTGGAGCACGGCTGAGGAACCGCTTCCCAAGAAGGAATAGCGCGCCCAATTTTCCCCGCCCGCAACACTTTCCAGGAGATAGGCGGTCGGCCCCTGGTCGATCTTGGCGAACGCCGACACCGGCGTCTCGAAGTCCGCCAGAATTTCACGGTACAACGGAATCAGGTTGCCTTCCGTCGCGAGACCACGAAACTCGTCCAGGGTCAGTGAATAGTGCTGCTTGGTCATACCGATGTCCGGCTGATCGCGTTACGGCTGGCTGACGATCAGCTTTTGCCCGACTCCGACCGTGTTATCTTTCAAATTGTTCCACTTGCGCAATTGATCCGGCGCAACATGGTATTTCTGCCCGATACGATACAAGGTGTCGCCGGGTCGTACGGTGTGGGTCGTACCGGTCGCCGAGGCGGCAGTCGCACCGGCGCTTTCCATCAGGTCACTGTGACCCAGCGCATCCTTGGCCGTGCCGGTTGCCGGCTCCAAGCTCAAATCCGACGGCACATCCGTCTTCAACGCTTCATCCACCGCCGCGGCAAAATCTTTCTTCGGCGCCGTTTTTTTGGCTTTCGGGATGGTCGTCAGGCGCTTCATGTCTTCATGCGCCCGCTTTTCCAACAGGCTGGCTTCCTTCATCGCCTGCGCCTCTTCCTGAATCTGAGCCGCCTGCTGACGAACCGCCTCTACCTGCGCGCCCAGTTCGCGGTTGCGGGCTTCGTACTCGCTGAGTTCGCGCTTGCCGCGCTTCACTTCAGCATCCAATTCCGCGCTACGCTTTTCTTCCTGCGCCAGAAGGCGCTGGAAGTTCAGACTGCGCGCCTTCTCCGCCTCATATTTCTCCGACATGACACAGCCGCTCAACCCCAGGCTGCCCAGTATCAGCAGACCGATGGGAACTACGATCCCGCGTCTCATCCGTCCCTGTCCTTCAGTCATCATATGACTCCTTCTCTGACTCTCTCGTTCAGCCCCCTCAGTGGGAGGCAATCCGTGTCTCCCTGGGAGACTTCCATGGCGCATACGCTGCCCAATCACAACCTGAGAAAGTGGGTAGGATACGGTCCAAGGCAGCGAAAGTCAAAGTGAAATGGGCAGGCACGGCGTTTGACCCGTTCCCCGCGCCTATGCTACGGTTCGAAGAGTTTCCGTTCCGACCATTCTATCCAATCACCGGCACGAAAGACCATGGCATCAGGCACACAACCGGCCTCATCGCGTGTACTGACGATCGACGGCATCACGCTGCACCTGGCACAGCCCATGACCATGGGCCAGGAATGGATCGGGAACCGGGAAATTCTCAAACAGTTACTGGCCTGCTGGCTGGTCATCGACGAACGCGACCTGCCCCTGTCACCTCGCATCACCGGTCAGCCGGGGATCGGAAAGACCACCCTGGCGATGGCCGGGGCCCGTGAGCGCAAACAGGACCTCTACGTGTTCCAGTGCACGGCGGACACGCGCCCGGAAGATCTGTTGATTACGCCCGTGCTGGCGGAATCCGGCATGATCAGCTATCACGCCTCGCCGCTCGTCACCGCCGTGCTCACCGGCAGCATCTGCGTGCTCGACGAGGGCAACCGGATGAATGAAAAGAGCTGGGCCTCTTTGGCTCCGCTGCTGGACCACCGGCGCTGTGTGGAGTCGATCATCGCGGGCATTCTGATCAAGGCCCATGCGGACTTCCGCTGCTGCGTCACCATGAACGAGGACGCCTCGACCTATGAGGTCCCCGACTACATCCTATCCCGCTTGCAACCGACCCTGGGCATGGGCTTTCCGACTCGGGAAGACGAACTGGCAATCTTGCAATACCACCTCCCCTTTGCGCCGCCGGAGATGCTCGCCCTCACCGTCGAATTTCTCCAGGAAGCGCATCAGCTCAGTCTCGAATACTCCGTGCGCGACGGCATCCATCTCCTGCAGTATGCCCTGAAACGGCGCGCGCAGGATCCGACCCATCCGCTTTCGGTGGATGCGGCCTGGCGGGAATCCCTCATCAAGGTCCTCGGTGAGGAAGCGCTCGACCTGCCGATGCAATCACGGAAGCGAAAACGCGCGCTGGGCGATCAGTCCCTGCCGCAAGGACTCGGAGATTTTTTCTTCGGAAGTGATGACCCTCTACATCCCGGCCGATAATGGCAGCATCAACTTCCACCGCCGACGATGTCTTTCGCCTCTCGCCCCGCATCGAACTGTTTCCGGTCCTCCACGGCAGCGGTGATGTCGCCCAAGAAGTGCGCGATCGGCTGACCGGTCGTCGGTATGATTGCCTGGCCGTTCCATTGCCGCCCTCCTTCGAACATCCGCTCGAGGAAGCGGTCGTCGATCTGCCAATCATCAGCGTGGTCGTTCAGCAGGAGCGTGATTCCGAGACCGGCGCAACGGTCAACTATGTGCCCGTAGATCCCTGCCAAGCCGTGGTCATGGGAATTCGCGTCGCCATCGGAGAAGGAATCTATCGGGCCTATATCGATCGGGAAACGTCGGTGGTCGAACCGCTCTCGTTCGTGTCGCCCGACGCCTACGCGCTCAAGCGCCTGCCCTATGCGACTTTCTCGGCGGCTCTGGTGCCCACGCTCGCCCGGCCTGCGGAACAATCACAGCAGCAAGCCCGCATTGCCTGGATGGCCTTTCAGCTCCATCAGCTGGAACTCGAATATGAGCGCATCCTCTGTTTGTGCCACCTCGCCGACTGGCCCTGGATTCGCCAGGCCTATCAGCAGCGGGCCGACTATCAAGAACCGGACGCCGATATACGGCGGCCCGAGCAATACCTCGTCGATCCGGCGTCGCTGTATTTCGTCCTGGGCGAATTGCCGTTTCTGACGGAACTCTATGAACGTCGCCGCGCCACGGTTCATTCGGACCGGCACCTCTCCATCGACGGAATCAAAGAACTGCTGATCGAGACCCGCGCGCGCTGGCAGACTGCGCATGATGAGGATGGACGCAGCGTGCCGAATTGGGTCACGCCGCAGCTCCTGCAACTGTATCTACAATACGTGCGAAACCATGCGCTGCTCGACCGCCGCCTCACGCCTGATCTGTATACGCTGGTGCTCGCCGCCAAACAAATGGCCGGCGACGACTTCGCGATCCGCCTGCTCGAAACGGCCAAGAGTTACGTCTATCAGGACATTGAGGGAAAACATGTGCCGCAGCTCGCTGCAGGCCTTGGGCAATTCGCCTTGCCGGATGAGCAGATCGTACGCGCTACGAACCGCCTCCAGGGCGCGCCCGTCACCTGGCGTTCGCTGTCACTTCGTCCCCGTCCGCCGCGCAGGACGAGTCAGCGCTGGTCGTATCTCTGGAATCCCCATCGACAATGTTCCTGGCCGCCGGAAGATTCCAAGATCGAAAGTTTCCACACCCACGTCCGTGAGCAGGCGAAAGCCATCGTCGGCGCGGACCTGGCTAGGAGCGAAAAGTTTACGACCTCCATGAAAGACGGCATCGACATCCGGGAAAGTCTGCGCCACTGGCATCAACGCGCGAAACCAGGGCGCCCGAAACGGCTGGAGCTCTACGTCAAAGAAATTCCGCCGGCCCGCGGGAATGTCGATACGGTGATTTTTCTCTTCGATACGCCGGCCGATACCGAACAGTACAGTTGGCAGGCCACCTGGTACGCCGAACATGCGCAGGAATCCACGCTGTGTTTTTATGCCACCCCGTTCCTGAACAATATGATCGCCCCCGGCATCGGCCAATCGCTGTATGGTGGCGCGCTGTTCATCTTTCCGCCCCGCCCGATTCCCGACATTTGGACCGATGAGTCCCTAGGATATGCCAAGACGCTCGAAGAACGCTTGATTGCCGCCGGAGCCGCCCATTCCCGTGAAACGCACGTGGCCCTGGTGACACCGGTGCCTCCCAAGGCACGATGGCGGCAGATCGCCGCACATTCAGGCCGGCGGCTGGTGCCGATTCCGTTGAGTCGCTTTTCGGGCCAGTTGATCGACCGGTTACGGCGCTTCCATGTGCTGAACGGACAAGACATCCGGAGCTTCGCCGCGCAGTTCATTCGTGAGTAATCCACCCATGGCCGACCATAGCCTTGAACAACGGATCGCGGCGCTCCGCCGGGAAATCCGGCATCACGACCATCTCTACTACACGAAAGATTGTCCGGCGATTTCCGATGCCGAGTACGACCGGCTTTTTAGAGAACTGGTCGATCTCGAGACCGCGCATCCCGATCTGATCACCGGTGATTCGCCCACCCAGCGCGTCGGCGCGCCGCCGCTCGACGAGCTCACGAAGGTGTCTCACGAGAAACCGATGCTGAGCCTGGATTCGATTGTCGATCCGGAGGATGTCCGGGCGTTCGACCAGCGCATGAAACGCGAATTGGAAACCGAATACCCCGTCTACACGGCGGAACCCAAGTTCGACGGGCTGTCGGTTGAACTGGTCTACGATCATGGCCGCTTTGTACGCGGCGCGACCCGTGGAGACGGGATGATCGGCGAAGACGTCACGGTCAATCTCCGCACGATCCGCGCCCTGCCGTTGCAGCTCCATGCCGAGGCCTCCCCCCCGGTGCACCTGGTCGTCCGCGGTGAGGTCTACATGCGGTTGGATGAGTTTCAGGCGCTGAATCGACGGATGACGGAGCGGGGCGAAGAAGGCTTTGCCAATCCCCGCAACGCGGCGGCTGGATCATTGCGGCAATTGGACAGCCGCATTACCGCCTCCCGTCCCTTGACCCTGACCTGTTACGACATCATGGCCCTCGCCGGCCCGACTCCCGCCACACATTGGGACGAGTTGGACGCGCTCGCCGACTGGGGCTTGCCCGTCCCGGAACATCGGCAGCGTTGCCGGTCCATCGACGAGGTCCTCACATTCCACCGGACCACCGACGCGATGCGGAACGAGCTGCCGTTTGAGATCGACGGCGTCGTGGTCAAACTGGACCGGCGTGATTGGCAGGATCAACTCGGCAGCAAGTCGCGTAGTCCACGTTGGGCCATCGCCTATAAGTTTGCCCCGCGAAAGGAAATTACGGTCATCCAGGATATCGCCGTCTCCGTCGGCAGAACCGGCACCCTGACACCGCTCGCGCTGCTCAAACCAGTGGAGGTAGGCGGTGTCACGATCAGCCGCGCAACCTTGCACAATGCCGACGAGGTGGCGCGGAAAGACGTGCGCGTCGGGGATACGGTGAAGGTCGAGCGGGCGGGCGATGTAATTCCGGCGATCGCCGAACGGGTGCCTGTTCCCGGAGAGGACCGGCAGGCGCCGTTCGTGATGCCGGACCATTGCCCGGTCTGCGGGTCGGCCGTCGCGCGCGAAGGCGCCTACTTCTACTGCACCGGACAGACCGTCTGTGTGGCGCAGCTGAAAGGCGCCATCGAACACTTTGCGTCGAAGAGCGCGCTGAATATCGACGGCCTGGGGAAAAAGACGGTAGCCCAGTTGGTCGATGTGGGAATGGTGAAAGACCTGGCCAGTCTATACAGTCTGACAAAGGAGCAGCTGTTGACGCTGGAGGGTTTCGCCGATCGATCGGCCACCCTGCTCATGGAATCGATCGACCGGAGCAAGGCCGTCTCGCTGGAGCGGTTGTTGATGGGATTAGGAATCCGGCAGGTGGGACAGCATATTGCCCGCGTGCTGGCAAAACACTTCGGAACTCTGTCCCGTGTGATGGCGGCAACGCAGGAGGAGCTGCTGCAGGTTCGAGAAATCGGTCCGGAGATTTCCGCCAGCCTGGCTTCGTTCTTCAGCGAAGCGAGAAATCGCGGCGTGATCGAGCGCCTCGTCGAACGAGGCCTCACGGTTGCGCCGCCGCCGGCAGAAACCGGTCCAGGTGGCCGCGCACTGGCGGGCAAAACATTCGTCTTCACGGGTGGGCTGGCCGGTTACAGCCGCGATCGCGCCAAAGAGTTGGTGGAACGGCAGGGAGGACAGGTGTCGTCGAGTGTGAGCAAGAAAACAGCGTATGTCGTGGCAGGAGCCGATCCGGGATCGAAACTCGATCAGGCCCAGAAGCTCGGCGTGAAAATTCTCACGGAAGCAGAGTTTACCGATCTGGTGACGCCTGCGTGACCGGCACATGCTCCTCGACCGGTTGATCATGCTGGGCTGGGTGCTTGTCTTCCTTGTAGATTTGTACGCTTTTGATGACCCGCGGGTCCGCTTCATGAATCACCAGGCGGCAGTTGGCGATATGAATTTCTTCGCCGACCTTTGGAATCCGGCCCAGTTCGTGCTGAATCAGGCCGCTGATGGTCACCGCATCGTCGCCCAAATCCACCTTCAAGAAATCGTTGACCTTCCGGACTTCGGTGCGTCCATGCACGAGGATCTGGTTCTTGCCGATACGTTTGATGAGCTCTTCGGTGATATCCGTCTCATCGACGATTTCTCCGACCACTTCTTCCAGCAAATCTTCCAAAGTAACTAATCCCATCACCCCGCCGAACTCGTTCACGACGATCGCCATATGGCGCTTGTCCAACTGGAACTGTTTCATCAAATCGTCGGCGGATTTTGTGTGCGGGATGAACAGGGCCGGCTGCGCAATATCCCGCAGCTTCATTTCCGTATGGCCCTGGGCCAGCGCAGTCAACGCTTTGGTCTTGTAGAGAATGCCGATGATGTTATCCAGCGTGCCCTCGTACAGCGGAATGCGCGAGTATTTCGACTTGAACAGCAACTCTTTCGCTTCGCGCAGGTATTGATTGCAGTCGAGCGAGAACATGTAAATGCGCGGGGTCATGCAGTCTTCTGCCGTGATGTCCTTCAGCTGAAAGACATTCTTGATCATTTTCACTTCCTGAGCCTCGATCGCGCCGCTCTTGCTGCTCTGATCCAGCATGATCTTGAGCTCTTCCTCCGTGACGAAGGGGACATTGAGCCCCTTGCCGCCGGTAAGTTTATAGATCAGCGGCACGACGAAGAACATGATCGGGGTGAGCACCTGCTGAGCCGCATAGGCCAGATAGGCCATGTTCAGGACGACGGGCACCGAATATTTCGCCGCCAGGGTCTTAGGCACGAGATCGGCAAACACCAACAACACGAACGTCAGGATGCCGACGAGAACCGCGAAGGCCTCGCCCAGCACACCCTCGAGCCCCTGCCCTCCGAACCGGTTCAAGGCGATGATCGTCGCCAGTGACGCGGTTGCCGTGTCGACCAGGCGGTCGCCCACCAGGATGGTCAACAACAGGCGTTGGGGATCGGTCCGCAGGTGCAGCGCCATCTCCGCCCGTTTGCTGCCGGTATCAGCCAACGCCCGAAGTTTGGTGTCGTTAACGGAATAGAATCCTACTTCGACGACGGAGATGACCGCCGACAACAGAATAAGGAAGATCAATACGATAATGTCCATACGACCTATCGAGGCTACAGGTGCGGAACCGATGTGTGTGTGTGAAAAATGGATCCTTGGATCAGCTCGAAGCCTAGGGTCCGAACTGCAAGACTTGCCCGATGTCGTGAGAAGACGACGGGAACGGGTCCTCTCGGGTCACTATCATCCATTGCCCAATACACTTAGCATAGGCAGAGAGACGCATCAAGCCTTGAGACAATTTCAGGCTGTGCGGCAACGCATCAAGATATCAAACGCTTATCGTCTTACAGCTCCATACGTTCATGGATTTCCCGTAGACGCCGGGGGGCTGTCGTCCCGCACGATAAACGGATCCGTATCGAGCGCTCGTTTCAGATGTGTCACGGCCCGCTCGGCTTCCGCCTCCGTTTGAAATTGACCGGCAAAGACCCGATAACGGCGCCCATCCGGCAGATCGACCGCCACCGCTCGCGAACCGGGATAGGCACTTTGTAGCCGTTGCACCAGCGCCTGCGCATTGGCGGGGTCGGCAAAGGAGCCGACCTGCACGCGCAATACGCCCATGTCTCCGGCTCTCCCCTGGTAGCTGATGACACGCAATTCGATGTCATCCGTGCCACGTCCGACCATGCCTACGGCCTGAGCGCCCGCGAGCGAGAGGTCCAGAATTCTTCCCCGCGCAAATGGCCCCCGATCATTGATGCGCACCGTTACCTGCCGTCCCGTCGTTAACGAGCGGACGACCGCCACCGAGCCCAGCGGCAACGTGCGGTGCGCCGCTGTCAGTTTATGCATGTCATAGACTTCCCCGTTGGCCGTGCGGCTGCCGTGAAAACCAGGCCCGTACCAGGACGCGCTCCCCCGCTCTACGAACCCCAAGGGATAGCCGGGCGGATAGGAGGGGCGCGCCGGACTCCAGCCGGAGCAACCATGGAGCCATGTCGTCAGGAGGAGAACAAAGAGGGGGAAAAGAAGACGGCTCGTGCTGGTCCTCTTCTCCCCCGTCATGAGGCGGATTCGCAGGATGCTGAAAAAGCCCACCAGCGGCGTTGTCGCGTCGCAATGAGCCTTCACGTACGACTCAGGTACGCATCGCCTCTTTGCTTGCTGCGGCCTTGCTGGAGAGCCATTTTGAGGATCCTGTAATGTGTATGGACGCGAGACGCTATAGAGCAGCGCGCGCTTCTTACGCAAACAAGTGACTGTTGACGCGCCCTGCTAGAATTCGTCGAGTGAATGGGTGCGCAGCACCCCGAGGGCTTTGGTGGTATTCGAGACGGTCAGCACCACAATGGCGCGTTTGCCCTCCCGCGACGGCGTGCAATAACCGCACTTCACATTGATGCGGGCCCGGGTGAGCGAATCGGCCACTTGCTTCAAGGCGCCGGGCTTGTTCTCGAGGCTTAAAATCAGGGCAGTCTCTTCGCGGAATTTGATCTTGGATTTTCTCAGCGCGATCCGCGCGGCATCGACATCGGCTACGATCAGCCGCAATTTTCCCGGCCCTGTCACTTCCGGCGCGGAAAAGGCTTTGATGTTGACCCCTGCGGCGCCCAGGACCGCCGCCACTGAGGCCAGCACGCCGGGCTTGCTCTGTCCACTCACCACAAATTGCGTCGTTGTCGGCATCGGCTCTTCTCCCTCTGCTGAGTCAGTCCATCAGCCTATATGAATCCGCTTGTACCCGTAGAGCCATTGAGCAGTCGTCTCACCGATGTTTCTGACCGAGTGAGACACCCCGGCCGGAATGAGGATTTCTTCACCCGGAGCGGGCCTGATACAGCGCTCCCCGAACTCCAGTTCTAACCGGCCCGCGACCAGCATGAGCAGCTCATCGGTCGCGTGGCGGTAATCCTCCCATACTTGCCCTGGCGGATCAACCCAAAGATCACAACTGAAGCCCCGCGCCAGCCATTCCGTCGCTACCAATTGTTGATTGACCGTCACCACTCGGCGCGCCTTCGCTCCGCCATGGAGGAGCCCACGGCTCGATGATTCCCATCACACTCGACAAGAAGCCTCTCTGGCTCGATCAGTCTTAATATGCGTCCGTGTCGGACGAGTGAATTCTGATTGCTCATGAATCGGTGTGCGCCATTCAGTGAACACAGGTCGCCTTTTACCTGTACCATGTTCTTTTTCCTTCTCCAAATCAGGGGAAAACGCCTTTTAACAAGGCGTTTTGAATCAGCATTCCCATCACCCGCCACGTGCTGAGAGAGGGATTTGTCACCGGGCTGTTACGCCTGCGTCCGCGCAACCTGATCCTGGCTCGGATTATTCAGCAGCTCCACGATGCCGCCGATGACCGGTTCGAACACTGTTTTCGTCCACGCCTTCTCAGTCTCTTTGTCTGGGGCCTAGACGTCGACACCCTTGAATATCGGTTTAAGGTAACCCGTGACCGGTTTATGTCGGATGGAGAGTTTGCTGAAGAGTGAGAGGTTGCCCGGATGGACATCGAAGTCGGCGTAGGCCTGCAGCAGGTCGTTGAACGCCTTCAGATCAGTTTTGAGGAGGTGGACTCCGGCATCGACATCAGGGGTGGGTGTTTCAGGCCGAGACGTGCGGACAATGACGTCGAGATGTGTATGGCAAGCCCTCCTGCCGTGGCGAGTGCGCTGCGCCACGTGCAACGTCTGGCCTTCGCCGATGCCATGATCGGGATCCGAGTCATTGCGAAATCGGAAATGACAGCCTCGTCACGTTCGGGAAAATCATCATCCGATGCTTCGCCGCGGCGTGAAAGTCGCGGAGGTGGACGAGAGCGAAGCGGAGGGGTTCTAGCAAGGAAAGCGGAGGCACATCAAATGCGGCTGTGACACGGCTTCTGAAAGGTGCTTCAAAGGCTCTAGGAAACCGCTGCCTCGTCAAAGGAATGGTGGGCGGTGAACGGGCAACAATGTTCTGCTGCCCGTTCATAGATCACGCCCCTCTTCTCTCCCGGGGAGGTTCAGGCGTGAACAGCACTCAGACAGACCACAGGCTCACTCCAGCTGGCTTGAGGTTTGCGCTGCTCGACATGTCCGGCCAGCCAGCGCAATCGCGTCTGATCGGCCTCGGACATCCGGATAAACTCGAGGCCCACCTGCCCTTCGCCAACCCAACGCACAGCCGCCAGCTTGATCTGCATGGGCGCAGGGCTGGTAAGGAACATGAGCCGCAGATCCACATATTGGCCCACCTTGAGTTTCATACGCGTTGTGAGCAGGCAGCCTGGAACAGAGAGATTGACCAATTCGGCCTGTCCGACCAGGCCGTTACACGACAACACACAGGTGCTCTGGACTGACGCTCGTGTACCGTATCGCTTTTTCATCCGTCCTCCTCATGGTGTGGGCCGCCGGCTGCGTTGATACTTAAACTTAGCCGAGCAGAAGCTGGGGCACATTACCTGGTTTTGGTAACTCGGAAGAGGGGGAAGGGTCTGGTTTTGGACGGACTTATCAAGTCATAAAAAACCGCGACTCCCCTCATTACATAAGGAAGTCGCGGCTTTACCGTCAGGATGGCGGCGCGTTTCAGGTCAAATTCGGAACTGTCTGTCTCGTCTCTCTAGGAACACCCGCTGGTCTCGCCGCAGCTCATGCACTTCAGGCAGGTTCCGTTCCGCACCAGGGTGAACTGTTTGCAATTCTGGCACGGGTCGCCTTCGTAGCCCTTTTCCTTGGCTTCCTGCCGCACGGAGGTCACCGTCAAGGTCTCGCGCTTCAGTTCCAATTTGTGGGCGACGCTTCCGCTCCCCGCTCCCCCCGCTCTTTGGGAATGACCATTGCCGCCGTTCATGCCGTTCCGCCGCACTGGCAAATGCTCCGTCAGAATGGAGGCCTTCTTGAGCGCCGTCATGTCGACTTCTTCTTCCACACATTCGGGATCCTGCTCGTCCTTCTTCATCGAGTCCATTCGGAGATCATCTTCCTGGACCTGAGAGAGATCCTTCCGCTCGAGGTAGGTAATCGCCAGTTCCCGGAAGATGTAGTCGATGATCGATGTGGCCATCTTGATGCGGTCGTTCAATTTCACCGGCCCGTTCGGCTCGAAGCGGGTGAAGACAAAGGCTTCGACGAACTCCTCCAGCGGCACACCATGCTGCAGGCCGAGCGAAATCGCAATGGCGAAGTTATTCATCAAGCTGCGGAAGGCGGCGCCTTCCTTGTGCATGTCGAGGAAAATTTCACCGAGGGTGCCGTCTTCATACTCGCCGGTGCGCAGGTACAGCTTGTGTCCTCCGATAATGGCTTTCTGCGTGTATCCGCTGCGTCGCGCCGGGAGCGAGCGGCGTTTGTGGAGATACCGGACCAACACCCGTTCGGCGACTTTCTCCGCGACGGTAGCCACGCTGGGCGCCGCTTCTGCGCCCTTGCCGCTATCGGACGAGGCGTTCAACGGTTGGCTCAATTTCGACCCGTCGCGATAGAGCGCCACGGCCTTGACCATGCTCTTCCAGGCGAAGAGGTAGGCCGCCTTGACGTCTTCCAGCGTGGCGTCGGCCGGCATATTGATGGTCTTGCTGATCGCGCCGCTGATGAACGGTTGAGCCGCCGCCATCATGCGGATGTGCGCATCGACCGCGATATACCGCTGACCGATCCTGCCGCAACGGTTGGCACAATCGAAGATAGGCAAATGCTCCAGCTTGAGATGCGGGGCGCCTTCCACGGTCATCGTGCCGCAGCAATAGTCATTCGCCGCCGCCACATCTTCCTGGGTGAAGCCCAGGGTCTTGAGCATGTTGAACGTCGGATCCGCCAACTGCGCGTCGGTGATGCCGAGTTTCTCGCGGCAAAACTGTTCGCCCAAGGTGTATTTGTTGAAGACGAACTGGATTTCGAACGCCTGCGCCAACGATCCTTCCAGCCGCTCCAGCGCCGCATCGTCGAATCCTTTTTGACGCAACACTTCGTGATTGATGAAGGGCGCCCCGTTTAAGGTTTGATGCCCCGCGCAATAGGCGCCGATATCGCGGATCTGAGCCTCCGTATACCCGAGCGCTTGCAGCGCCGGCGGCAGACTCTGGTTGATGATCTTGAAGTAGCCGCCGCCCGCCAGCTTTTTGAACTTGACCAGCGCGAAATCCGGTTCGATGCCGGTCGTGTCGCAGTCCATGACGAGGCCGATGGTACCGGTCGGGGCGATCACGGTCACCTGCGCGTTGCGGAATCCGTAGGCCGTGCCCAATTCCAATGCGCGATCCCAGGCGCGCCGCGCCGCCAGGAGCATGGCCGGCGGACACTGTTCTGGCTGAATTGACGTCGGCAGAATCGTGAGATCTTCATACTCCTCATTGGGCGCGCTATACGCCGCCCGCCGATGGTTCCGGATGACGCGCAACATCGCGTCACGGTTCTTGTTGTAGCCTGGAAACGGGCCGATCTCCGCCGCCATTTCCGCCGACGTCGCATAGGATTCGCCGGTCATGATCGCCGTGATCGCGCCGCAAATCGCCGTCGCTTTCGGCGAATCATAGGGAATGCTTTGTTTCATCAGAATGGTGCCGAGGTTGGCGTAGCCCAGCCCCAGCGTCCGGTACTCATAACTCTTCTGCGCAATCGCGCGGCTGGGGAACGAGGCCATCAAGACACTGATTTCCAGCGCCACAGTCCACAACCGCACCGCATGGCGGAAGGAATCCAGGTCGAACTCCCCTTCCGCGTTAAAAAACTTGGCGAGGTTCAACGAAGCCAGGTTGCAAGCCGTGTCGTCCAGGAACATGTATTCGGAACAGGGATTGGAGGCATTAATCCGCCCGTCTTCCGGACAGGTATGCCATTCATTGATCGTCGTATCGTACTGCGTGCCGGGATCGGCGCAAATCCAGGCCGCCCAGGCGATCTTGTCCCAGAGATCCCGGGCCTTGATGGTCTTGCTGATCTTACCGTCGATCCGGCGACGCAATTCCCAATCGCCGTCGCGCTCCAACGCATCGAAGAAGCCGTTCGGGATACGCACACTATTGTTGGAATTCTGCCCCGAGACGGTCTGGTAGGCCTTACCGTCCCAGTTGGTGTCATATTCATGAAACACGAAGTGGGTATAACCCTGCTTCGCATAGTCGAACATGCGATGGATATAGGCTTCCGGCACCATGTCGCGACGGGCGGCTGCCACGGCCTCGCGCAGTGCCTGATTGTGCTTCATATCCAATTCGAGGTGAGCCAGCCCCTGCGCATCGGCCAACTGGCAGGCCTTGAGCACGGCATTGAGCCGTTGTGCGCAAATCTTGGAGCCGGTGACCATGGCGGCCACCTTCTGCTCTTCGACGACTTTCCAGTCGATGAACTCTTCGATATCCGGGTGATCCAGATCCAGACAGACCATCTTGGCCGCGCGCCTGGTGGTTCCGCCCGACTTGATCGCTCCGGCGGCACGATCGCCGATCTTCAAGAACGACATGAGACCGGACGAGCGTCCGCCGCCAGACAGGGATTCGCCGTCGCCGCGCAACCGCGAGAAATTCGTGCCGGTGCCGGACCCGTACTTGAAGAGCCTCGCTTCACGAACCCAGAGGTCCATGATGCCGTTCTCATTAACCAGATCGTCTTCAATCGACTGAATGAAGCAGGCATGCGGCTGCGGATGCTCGAACGCATTCGTGGCCCGGACCACTTCGCCCAATTTGGGATCGACGTAAAAGTGGCCCTGCGCCGGCCCCGAAAGCCCGTAGGCATAATGCAGCCCCGTGTTGAACCATTGGGGGCTGTTGGGGGCGGCCATCTGGTAGGCCAGCATGTAGCACATTTCATCGTGGAAAGCGGTCGCATCTTCCGGCGTTTTGAAATAGCCGTGATTCTTGCCCCAGAAGGTCCAACAACCGGCCAGCCGGTTAAACACCTGGCGGGAGTCGCGCTCGCCGCCCAGCACAGGCTTGCCTGCGGCATCCACCACCGGCGTGCCATCCTCATGAACTTGCGGGACGCCGGCTTTCCGGAAATATTTTTGGGCCAGAATATCGATGGCCAATTGCGTCCAATGTTCAGGGATGTCGATATGCTCCAACTTAAACACGGTCGATCCGTCTGGATTCCGGATCTCCGAGGAACGTTGTACGAACGCAAGACCTTCATAGGGGCTCTGCCCACGCTTGGTGAATCTTCGTTCAATCCTCACTGGTTCCTCCTTAACAGATGCCTAACGTTCGGTGCAGATGCCGGCCGGCAAATGATGTATGGGTTGGGACGGAAAAGAGGCCTGTCCATCCAGAGGTGCATTCTCGTCGGTCACGGTTTCTCGGCTGCATGCATACTAGATATAGTGATCCATTTTTTTTGTCAAACAAAATGTTGTGGCACAACTGTGAGTAATGGGGATAAGCTGGTGATAGCGCCTCCGCTAGATTTGAGGCTGCGTTTCTCCACTTTTCGCTGGGTTATCCACAGCGTTCAAGAGGCTGTGGAAGAAGTTTTTCACAGGGAGCCGAGAAAATTCCTGGCACAGATCAAAATGCGAGCCGGCCGACCTTCACTGTCGCCTCCTCGACCCCTCGTAACGGGACAAATTGACCGCCGATACCCAGCACCAGCACCGGCTGGTCCAACACGTTGGTTTCGAACAGGCTGAGCAGGCCCCAGTTGTTCCGCCTGGTATTCGGCCGGACAACACCCTCGACGAGTTTGGGACCTTGCGCACGGAAAATCGATCGGATCAGGTCGCGGTCTCGACGAGGGCCAGATTGATCCATTTTCTCGATCTCGGCTGACAAACGCGCTTCGACGAACTGCAGATAGGCATCCATCGTCGGATTGGTCACCGCCAACCAGACTGCCAGCATCAAACTTCCGACCAATCCGGCCAAGGTCACAGTACTCATCATGTACTTTCTTCGAGCATCCGCGGCACATTCAGAAGCGGGTGGCAGGCGTCCGACGGTTTGACAAATGCACCCCGTCTGTTTAGCTTACGCCCGATTTCCACGGAATGGAATACGAAGGCGCGTGACCGTGCCGGTTCGAGAGATACGGAGGAGCCACTATGTTCGTTTGGAGTAAACGCCTCGTCGCCGGCCTGCTGGCGGGTTTCGTCCTGCTTATTGGAATATTCCTGGTTCAGGGAGAGCCTGAATCGATCAGCGGCTTGAAGATCCATACCACCCGCTGGATCACGGTGAACTATATCGGTCTGCTGATATGGCTGTTTGTGTGGATGTTCGATCAAGCGCGGGTGCGCGGAAAAAATGTGCTGTTGTGGCTGGTGCCATTCGCCTTGGCGCCGCTGCCGACCCTGATGCTGTTTATTTTGTTTCTGCAGAGGAAGATGAAGTAGGCTACTGCAGAGCCCGCCGGAATATGGAGGGGATGGCGACCAGCCCGATGGTGGACGTTGCGTACTCATCAATCCGCCTAGCGAGCTCGCTTATCGTCTACGCTACGAAGCCCACCTCATATCAAGCTTCTTCTGATTGAGCGCGCAATCACGCAGGTACAAATTAATCAGATTCTGATACGGCATCCCGATTTCATCAGCCAACCCTTTGAAATAGGCCACGGTCGTTTTATCCAATCGAATCGTAATGGGTTGCTTCAACCGCCCGCGGTACGGATTGCGCTGCCCCTTCATCTTTGAGAAATCATATTCCGCCCTCATAGGTCACCTCTCATAATGCTTCCCCTCCTGCCGTGTCGCTTTTCTGGCCGAGATGATGCGAATAACGTCGTCTCGTTCACGATAGCAGTGACACACGACCAGGATTCGTAGCGTGAAACTCAGGCCCAGCATAAGAAATCGATCCTCCTCCGAATGATCCGGATCGTAGAACCGCTTCGCGTGGTCGTCGAGAAATACCGACTGCGCCTCCTCGAACGAGACACCGTGCTTCCGAATATTTTGCCGATTCTTTTTTTCATCCCACTCAAACCGAATATCACCCATGCATACAGTGTACATATGTTAAGTCCCGGGTTCAATTGCACCCGGCGGACCATCGGATGTGGAGTGCCCGATATTCGCCAACATTTAGCAGGAAGTCTCGGCCTCTCCCCTTTCCGCATTCACCTCTGTATGCTCTGCGACAGGCTTGCGAAGAATCCACAGCAACCATAGACCCGGTAATGCAGCGAGGAAGGTCACAAAGAAAAACGGGCCCCACCCGGCCAACCCCACCAGTTTCGCCGCCGGCCAGCCGAGAAACACGCGGCCGAGCGCTTCAACGGACGAGAGCAGCGCAAACTGAGTCGCCGTGTAGCGGTGGTTGCAGAGCGACATGACCAGCGCCACGAAGGCAGCGGTGCCCATTCCTCCAGTAAGGTTTTCCACTCCGACCGCCAGGGCCATCACCGCATAACTCTTCCCGGCCCAGGCCAGCCACATGAATGTCAGGTTCGAGAGCGCCTGCAGTATCCCAAACACAAAGAGTGAACGGAACAGCCCCAGCCGCGGCATCAAGCTGCCGCCGATAAACGCGCCCAGAATGGTCGCTCCCATCCCGAACGCGCGAACCACGCCGATATCCTCCGACGAAAACTGCACGCCTCGCAGCAGAAACGACGTCGTTAAGGCGCCGGCAAAGGCGTCGCCCAGTTTATAGAGCACGATCAGTCCCAGTAACGCTAGCGCCATCGGGCGTGCAAGAAATTCCGTCAACGGACCCCACACCGCTTCCGCCATCGAGTGCGGCGCCGCCTGCGCGTTCTCCGGTTCGGGACTCATGAAGATGGTGAGGATGCCCAAGGCCATCAAGCCTGCCATGCAGAGATAGGCCGCCGGCCAGTTCAAGCGAGACGCCAGAATCAGCGCCAAGGATCCGGACGCGATCATGGCGATGCGATATCCCATCACCCAGGTCGCCGCCCCCAGGCCTCGTTCCTCCGGTTTCAGGACATCGGTCCGATAGGCATCAAAGACGATGTCTTGCGAGGCGGAAAGGAAGGCGACCGCCAGGGCCAAGGCCGCAAAGATCTGCGCTCCACTGGAAGGTCCGATCAAGGCCATAAGCGTCAGCGCGACTGCGAGACCGGTTTGAGTCACGATCATCCAGCCGCGCCTGCGCCCGAGCCAGGGGGGAACGATCCGATCCATCACCGGAGCCCAGAGAAATTTCAGCGTATAGGGCAGACCGACGTAGGCGAACAATCCAATCGTCGTCAGGTCCAGCCCCGCTTCGGTCAGCCAGGCTTGCAACGTCCCGCCCGTGAGGGCCAGCGGCAACCCGGAAGCAAAACCCAGGGGCAGCATGATGCCGAGGCGTGGAGTCAGATAGGCGCGAATGGATGAATGATTCATGCGGTCAAAAAGCCGGGTCGTTTACGAGGTGCAGCATACCATTGCCCAATGCGTTGACGGCATCAGAATCGTGAATCTCTCTGTGCCGGTCGGGAACATTCCGGTGTGCCGCTGTCCTGAGCGGAGGCTGGAATCGCGCGTCGCATAACTGTCCTTCACCGGCGAACTTCCATCAGCATGAATCAGGGGAGGCTTTTGTAAAGCTGACCTGGTATAAGTAGCCAAAGGGAGAGAGATCAGATGAACGTGACAAACCTAGGCCTCACGTGGAATTCCCGGTACCTCGAACTGTCGCCGACGGAAATGGGGATAGCCATCGTGGCGGCACTCCTGGTGGGTGGAGCGGCCCTGTATATTCTCCTCAAGGTATTGCGCAGCAAACCGGTCAAGCTGCTCGGCATGACGTTATTGGTAGCCGGGATCGCATTGGTCGGCTGGCTGGCGCTCGATCAGCATCAGCAGGATGAACGCACGCGCGTCTCCGAGATCTGGAGCCGTACCTTCGAAAACAGCGCTATCAAGGACTTCGAATCCTGCGTCGCCAACAGGGCGCCACGGAGCCCCGGCCCGCAATACCGCGTCGAAGTCGTGACGGAATGCGGTGACGTCGCAAAGGCCATCAAAGAAGGATTGGACGCCCGTTGAGCTATCGCGGCCTGCGCAAATACTGCGCCGGTTATCCCAGTACTCCAGTCATTGAGATTGGGAACCGGTCCTCAGGTAGATGAACCAGTAGACAAGCGCCACCAGGACCGTCCCGCCGATGATATTGCCCAGGGTGACCAGCAGGAGATTGCCCGCCGCGCCGGCCAGTGACAGCGGCGCCGCGCTTCCAGCCGCCAAGGCCATTCCTAGCGGTAGAAAGAACATATTCGCCACGGAATGTTCGAAGCCACAGGCGACGAAGGCGCTGATGGGAAACACAATCGCAAGAATTTTGTCCGCCACGCTCCTCGCGCCCATACACAACCAGACCGCGAGACACACGAGGACATTGCACAAAATGCCGCGGGCAAACGCGGACAGCGGATCGAGGGCAATCTTGCCGCGCGCGATGCGCACCATTGTCTCGCCGACCACCCCATCCCCCAGCGTGTGTACTCCGGCGAGGAGCACCAATACCGCCGTTCCGCCGGCCCCGAGCAGGTTCCCGAGATAGACCCAGATCCAATTCCTCACCACCTGGCGCGTCTGCACACAGCCGGCAGCCCAGGCCATCGCAATCAAATTGTTTCCGGTGAAGAGTTCCGCCCCGCCGACGACCACCAAGACCAGTCCCAAACTAAACGTTATCCCCCCGGCCAGGCGTGACAATCCGAACGGCAATGTGGGGCCATCTTTTCCCTCCGTGATCGTGACGGTGTAAAACAAGGCGCCCAACGAAATAAACGCGCCGGCCAACACGGCCAAGGCCACCAGCGTCGGCACTGCCGTGTTCACCTTGGCCAAGCCAACCTTGCACACACGCGCCGCGATCTCCGGCGGCGGATAGGCATCGGCGACGGAAGCGGTTGCAGGATTGGACGGATCGGCCGTCATGTGATCAACATCACGTGCATGGAGGGACTCGGCGTCGCGGTTGTCAGCACTTTTTCAATCCGCACCGTTGAAACCTTATACTCAGGGCACTTGGAACTTTCATCGGCACTGGAGGACAGCAACACGTTCAGGTCCGTATCGGGGAAGTGAAAACTTGTGAACAACTCTCCCGGTTGGACACGCTCGCTGATCATCACGGGAAGCCTGGCCTCCCCGCGCGCGCTGATCAGCTTCACCAAGTCGCCATCACGAAGCTCCAGCCTGCCCGCATCAATGGCATGGATTTCCAAGACATCGGTATCAACCACCTGCATGATCTCCGTTCGCCTGGTCTGCGCGCCACAATTGTAATGCTGCAAGACACGGCCGGTGATCAACACCAGCGGGTAGGCCTCGCTCGGCGCCTCGCCCGGGGGCAAATAATCCACCGCCACAAACCTCGCCTTTCCTTTTGGAAACGACTCTGCGTGCATCAACGATGTGCCCGGGTGTTCATGGGAAGGCACCGGCCACTGCAAACCCTCCGGCGCATCCAGTCGATCAAACGACACTCCGGCAAATAGCGGCGCCAGCTGGGCAATCTCATCCATGATCGCCGAGGGGTGGGAATACTGCATCGGGTAGCCCATCCGCGCTGACACCTCACACACCACCTGCCAATCCGGCAATACTCCGTCGGGCGGTTCCACCGCCTTTCTGATGCGTTGGAGGCGGCGCTCGAGGTTCGTGAACGTCCCGTCCTTTTCCAGAAATGAAGCCCCGGGAATGACGAGACGCGCCAGCTTGGCCGTTTCGCTGAGGAAGAGATCCTGGACGATGAGGAAATCCAGACTCTTGAGCGCCGCGCGGACTTTTTTCAGGTTGGGATCGGTCTGGGCCACGTCATACCCGATGATCCACAGACTCTTGAGCGTTCCCGCCAGTGCGGCCTCCCACATGTCCGGCGTCTTCATGCCCCGTGCCGTCGGTAAAGGCCGCCCTGTGACCGCCAAGTGCGCCGCGGCAAGTCCCGGATCGGTGAGGGGCTGATATCCGGCAAAGAAGGTGGGCAGGCAGCCGACATCGGACGCACCTTGTACATTGTTCTGCCCGCGCAGGGGATTGATACCGGCGCCCGGTTTGCCGATGTTGCCGGTCGCCAACGCCAGATTCACCAGCGCCATCACCCCGTGACTGCCCCAACGATGTTCGGTCATGCCCAGACCATGCACCGCCATAGAACCGCCGCTGGTAGCATACCGGCGCGCGGCTTCAGCAATAAGATGAGCCGGCACGCCGGTCACCTTGGACGTCATCGCGAGAGTACAATCCTCGACCACGTTCAGCCATTCCTCGAAGCCGTCCGTCCGGTCACGCACGAAGGCCGCATCGGTCAGATGTTCCTTGGCGATGACATGCCCCATGCCATTCAACAGGGCCACGTTGGTCCCCGGGTGCAGCTGGAGATGAAGGTCGGCCAGGCGGGCAAGTTCGGTACGCCGCGGATCAACCACGATCAACGGCACCCCGCGACGCACGGCCTGCTTAATACGCGCGCCGAGCACCGGATGGGATTCGGTGGGATTGGCTCCAACCACCAGGATCAGCTTTGCCAGGGCCAAATCACGAATCGAGTTGGTCGCCGCCGATGCGCCGAGTGTCTCCATCATGCCGGTCACGGTGGCGCTGTGGCACACCCGCGCGCAGTTGTCGATATGGTTGCTGCCGATCACGCAACGCATGAATTTGCCGAAGAGGTAATTTTCTTCATTGGTGCCGCGGCTGGAGGAGATCGTCGCCAGGGCATCCGGTCCGTGAGTCTCCTTGACCCGGCTCCATTCCTCGGCAACCCGATCGAGGGCTCTGGACCAGGAGATTTCCACCCACCTGTCGCCCTGCCTGAGCAACGGCGCGCGGAGCCGATCCGGCGCATAGTTGTATGTCCACCCGAAGCGTCCCTTCATGCAGGCGTGGCCGTGATTCGAAGGCCCATCGTCAGACGGCAGCATCCGGACCACCCGCCCGTTCCGCACACCGGCGTCAAAGGTGCAACCGACGCCGCAATAGGCGCAGGTGGTACGGACAGCCTGAACCGGCGCCCCCTCTTCAAGCACCGTTTTTTCGATGAGGGCGCCCGTCGGACATTCCTTCACGCAGGCCCCGCAGGAGACACAGTTCGACGAGGCAAACCCCGCCGCCTCTCCGGTCAACGCCGCCGCCCCTGCCGTCGGCCGGCTGGCGAAGCCGCGATATACCATCGTCAGGGCATGCGTGCCTTGAATCTCATCGCAAGCCCGCACGCAACGGGCACATGAAATACAGCCGGCATTATCAAACACAAAAAACGGATTGGATCGATCGACGATGTTCGCTCTTCCGGCAGGCTGCGGATAACGGATCTGATTCAATCCCACCGACTCGGCCAAACGCTGCAAGGCCTCCGGTACTCGATCCCCTGCCGGCTGCTCGGATAGATACAGTTCAACAAGGTGTTTCCTCAAACGAGTGAGCCGCTCGCTCTCCGTGCGGACCACCATGCCCTCCCGCACCGGAGTCGTGCAGGACGCAGGCAAGCCATTCTGGCCATCAACCTCGCAGAGGCAGAGGCGACAGGCGCCGGACGGAGCCAAATGGTCCGACGAACAGAGCCCGGGAATGGCAATCCCGGCCTTTTTTGCCGCGCCGTAAATCGTGTCGCCCGGCGACGCCAGCACCAGACGCCCATTAATTTCCAGCTTCACCTGGGTAGCTCCATATCTCGTTGTTCGTCTCTCGTGCGCAGCGATTCACAGATACGTTTCACATTTCACGAACAACGCCTCACATCCTCAGCTTGTTTCGAAACTCGCCAGAGAAATGTTCGATCGCCGTGAGCACCGGATAGGGTGCGCGCCCGCCGAGGGCGCAGAGGCTGGTGAGTTTCATGGTTTCGCCCAAGTCATCCAGCAGCCGGAGGTCATCCATCGTGCCACTGCCCGCCTGGATTCGTTCGAGAATCTCGCGCCCCCGCACCGACCCGATACGGCAGGGCGTGCACTTGCCGCAGGATTCATCGGCGGTGAAGGCCATGAAGTGCCGCGCCAGGTCCACCATGTCGGTTTCATGGTCGTAGACCACAATCCCGCCATGCCCCAGGACCGCGCCAGCCTTGGCAAATGCGTCGTAACAAATCGGCAGATCCAGCCCGGTGGCGGGAAAAAGACTGCCGAGCGGCCCGCCGACCTGCACCGCCTTGAACCGCGAACCTGGTGCCATCCCGCCGCCGAACTGGTCCAACACCTGACGCAGACTCAGCCCGAACGGCGCCTCGACCAATCCCGGATGTTTCACCCGCCCGCCCAACTGCAAGGCGATGGTACCGCGCGACTGTTCGGTGCCGAGCGAGGCATGCCAGGCGCCGCCACGAGACACAATATTCGGAATCGTTGCAAAGGTCAGCACATTGCTCACGATGGTCGGCTGCCCGTACAACCCGGCCTGCGCCGGATACGGAGGCCTGGCGCGTACGACGCCCCGCTTGCCCTCCAGCGATTCCAGGAGCGCCGTCTCTTCTCCGCAAACATAGGACCCGGCCCCCTCCACCACCTCAATCGAAAACGGTTCGCCGTCTAATTCCAACAATTCGGCTTCATCGGCTTTTTGGATAGCGGCGCGCAAAGTGGCCGCTGCCGCCGGATATTCCTGCCGGCAATACACATAGCCGCGGCTCGCGCCGATAGCCCTGGCACAGATCAACATGCCTTCCAGCAACCGGAAAGGATCGCCCTCCAAAATCATCCGATCGCAATAGGTTCCCGCATCGCCTTCATCGGCGTTGGCCACGACATATTTTTCTAGGGCCTTAGTCTGTTGCGCCACCTTCCATTTGTTCCAGACGGGAAAAGCCGCCCCGCCGCGTCCTCGCAACTGCGAGACGCGCAGCTCTTCGATAATCGCATCGGGAGTAAGCCGGAACGCCGCCTCCAGCCCGGCCAGGCCGCCGTGCGCCTGGTATTCATCTAGGGCCAAGGGCTCTGTCTCCCCGA
>WBZN01000008.1_pt1 | contig 118880 bp, 102 predicted proteins | sample 5204281 | NCBI WGS metagenome assembly WBZN01 (sample SAMN12344347, study PRJNA552823) | activated sludge metagenome | biome: Activated sludge suspended growth; feature: Nitrification reactor; material: Wastewater; isolation source: activated sludge from nitrification reactor of wastewater... | reverse complement strand
CCCGTGTTGTTGTAGGGCTTGATGTGCAGCGTGCCGTTGTTGTGCGCGAAGGTGCCGCCGCCGTGGTTGAACAGCGTTTGGCTGGTGTTCCAGGTGCCGCCCACGTTGAGCTCCCCGCTGGGCGCGGTGAAGTCGCCCGCCAGCAGGCTGAAGGACTGTGCGCTGAAGTCGGTGGTGCCCGCCATGGGCGTAAAGCTGCCCGAGGGCTTGTTCACCTCCACCCGGCAGGTGCGCGCCGCGCCCGGCGCCATGGCGTACTGCTGGGCGCCCGTGCCGTCCACCGTGATCAGGCCGGTGCCGCCGCTGGAGGCCGCGCCGAGGTACAGGTCGTGCTGCACGGCGAACTGCCCCACGATGTAGCCGTCGGTATGGGTCAGGTCATGCGTGGCGGTCACCACATCGCCCGGGGCCGTGGCCAGCAGGGGCTGGGTCCAGGCGTGGTTCACGTCGATCTCCACGTTGTGGAACACGGTGGCGGGCAGCACGTCGATCGTCCAGGTGAGCTGGGCCCCCGTGTTGTTGTAGGGCTTGATGTGCAGCGTGCCGTTGTTGTGCGCGAAGGTGCCGCCCACTTGGCTGAACAGGGTGGCGCTGGCGGTGCGCGTGCCGCCAATGGTCAATGTTCCTGATGTGGAAGTGAAGCTCCCTCCGGTAAGGGTGAAGTTTCCGCCGTTCAGGGTGATGTCGGCGTTGCCGCCCGACCAAGTGCCGCCATGTTCGATGAAACCGGAAGCACCAATGGTGACGGTGATCCCCGCCAACTGGTTGATGGTGCCGGTATACAGGGCATTCACAAGTACACCTTGTGCATTCACTGGCACGTTGATGCTGCAGTTTGCCAAGGAAGTACCATCAAAAACAGCAACATCACCGGCTGTGGGGACAGTGCCTCCGCTCCAGTTTCCTGCGTCTCCCCAGTTTCCGGTGCCGGAGCCATTGGTCCAGGTGCGGATCGCTGCGGTTGATGGCACCGCCCACACCAGGCAAACAAGTAAGATCGGTCGAAGGGATTTGCGCATTGGTCGATCAATAGGCGCCCTTCAACGAAATAAATCCGCAAAATGTTCCGCTACTCCATGTCCAGCCAATGAAACCCGGGGCTATTTATCTTCAAATTCATCGAACTTACGAGAGAGTTGAAACGCCACACACCGCTGGCATCAGCAGTGTGCAAGCGATTTTATGGGAGCCCGGCCCGACCGGGCCCGGTCACTGCCAAGTGCTGCTCGTAGTGGTGGGGTCGTAACCGCGCAAGTCCGGCAGGTTCTTGGGAGTGGCCTGTTCATCGCCCGGGTCCGAATCCGCGGGCACCTCCGCTACTTCAACCTCATCGGCTTCCTGCGGCGGCGGCGGCACATGTGCAGGAGGCACCTTTCGGTAATACCAGGCCATGATGCTGCCGACAAGCCCCCCGGCCAAGTGGCTTTCCCAGCTCACTTCCGGTTGGAGGGGCAAAGCCCCCCACCACATGCTGCCGTAAAGGAATACCACGATGAGCGATACGGCCATCAGCGCAATACGCCTCCGGAACAAGCCACTGAAGAAGACGAAACCCGCCAGGGCGTATACGATGCCGCTGGCACCGATGTGGTAGCTCCCGCGCGCCATGATCCACACCCAAAGTCCGGTGACAAACCAGCTGACCAGTACCAAGCGGCCGCTGGCCTTGGGGTAGAAGTACACGGTGAACCAACCGAGCACCAGCAACGGTACACTGTTGTTGAACAGATGCTCCACGCCCCCATGGATGAAGGGTGCAAACACGATCCCGCGCAATCCAAGGAGCACCCTCGGCAGGATCCCGTAGCGGCCCAGGTCCAAATGGTACACTTCATCAAAAGCCAGCACGATCCACATGGTCGCCACCGCCAAGGCCGGCATGAACAGGGCGGTAAGCACCCGTCGGCGATCATGATCGATGTGTGCCGGATGGGCGGATGGCATCTTCGGATGGCGTGAACGATCTTCGGGCCATAATTAGCATCGGCCAGCTTGACAGCACCGAGTCCTACACCAGCCCAGGCCATGAAACATACAAAACAGGCCACTGCAGCCCTCTTCACGATCCTGTTGGTGTTGCTGGCATGCACCAGCCGCAAGGCCGAAAGCGGGAAAGCAGCCCAAGTAACGGCAGCGCCGGTTGCAGCCCAGCCAACCGCACCGGCACCGCCGATGCCGCCACCTGCCGCAACAGTGGAGATCGTGGCGGGAACACCGCCAGCTACCAGCGAATTGGCATTGTTGATGCGGGCCATGGCTGACTATACCGACTCCACCCGGCGCCATTTGGCCGAGGGCGCGGACCTGCTGCCCTTTCCAACGCGCTTCAGCACCTTGCGCACGGCCGAGGCGACCCCCGGCATGGTGGAGCGCACCACCTTCGACCCCTACGCCCAAGCATGGCAGTACCACCTGAACCGGCTCTACGAGGTACCTCAACCCGAGCGCATCGGCGTGTTCAACGCCTTGGTGAGCACTTGTGCAGCATGCCACGGACAAATGTGCCCGGGCCCGTTGGTGCGCATTCAGAAGATGGGATTGCCGGAACAATGAACGGTGATCCAAGGCAAGTAGGCACAGCCTGTTGAACCATTTCATGCGCAGCACGTCCAACGACCATGCGGTGCCTTTCCCTGCCCTTGCTATTTGCGCTTCTGCCATACGGCCTGAACGCACAATCAAGCTATTTCCCGCCGCCAACAGCCGGGAGTGATTGGGAAACCACCGACCCGGCCGATCTGGGCTGGTGCCCGGAACGGATCGACTCCCTCTACGCCTACTTGGACCAGCACCACACCAAGGCGTTCATTGTGCTCAAGGACGGCAGGATCGTGCTGGAGCACTACACCGGCACGTTCACGCAGGACAGCCTATGGTACTGGGCCAGTGCCGGCAAAACGCTCACGAGCACCATGGTGGGCATCGCGCAGGAGGAAGGATACTTGAGCATTGAAGACCCCACCAGCGACCATCTGGGCACGGGGTGGACCTCGGAAACGCCCGCACAGGAATCGCTGATCACCGTGCGCCACCAGCTCACCATGACCACGGGCCTCAATGACGCCGTGGCCGACCCGGACTGCACGGAACCCTCCTGCTTGGACCACCTGGCGGACGCCGGCACGCGCTGGGCCTACCACAATGCGCCCTACACGCTGCTCCAGGATGTGGTGGCGAATGCCACGGGCCAGTTCTATGCGCAGTATTTCAACGCCAAACTGCGCGATCCCATCGGCATGGACGGCTATTGGATCCCCTTGGGCGAGCTCCACGTGTACTTCAGCACGGCCCGCAGCATGGCCCGCTTTGGCCTGCTGGCGTTGAACCGGATGGTATGGGACGGCGATACGATCCTGCATGATACTGCCTGGTTCAATGCGGCCACGTCCCCTTCACAACCCTTGAACGCCAGCTACGGATACCTCTGGTGGCTGAACGGGCAGGCCACTTATATGCTGCCCCAAACACAGTTCGTGTTCCAAGGGCCGTTGATGCCCAATGCCCCGCCAGACAGCTATTGCGGGCTGGGCAAGAACGACCAATTGCTCAATGTGGTGCCCGGCCAGGGACTGGTGCTGGTGCGCATGGGCAATGCCGCAGAAGAATCCCTGCAGGTTTCCTCGTACTTCAACAACATCATCTGGCAGTACATGAATGCATTGGATTGCACCACAGGCATGCCGGAAAGTGGACTTCCCCAAGGAATGATATTGCAGCCCAATCCCGCCATCGCAGAGGTCCGCGTGGTGTTGCCACAGGGATCCGTGGCGGACCGGACCACCGTGCTGGACAGCCACGGCCGGACGGTCCGCACAGCCACGGGCACCCATGCCATAAACCTGGAAGGGCTGCAGCCCGGCCTATATCTGGTGCACGTTTCAACGGCGGATGGAACGTTTACGGCACAGTTGGTCAAGCAGTAGTGTTCAACCTATACATAAGGCGTCTATATTTGCGGCCCCTTACCGCCCTGTACACGTACTCAGGCGGCCAAGCCCAGGTGGTGAAATTGGTAGACACGCTACTTTGAGGGGGTAGTGGCCGAAAGGCTGTGCTGGTTCGAGTCCAGTCCTGGGCACTTGATGATCGCCCTGCCGCGAACGCGGCAGGGCTTTTTCATGCGCAGCGAGCCAAGCGCAGCTTGAGCGAAGCAGTGCATGAAAATGCCCGGAAGACGCGAAGCGGCTTCGGGCGATCCACTTCACGGCCAAACCTGGTCCGGCCGTCTTCGGCCAATCCGGTCCTGGGCATCTTCGTTCCGCAGGGTCCCAGCCTTCCCTACGCAAGGCTTCGCGCATGCAGGAGACCGTTGAGGGAGGATCAGGGTGGATTGAGCGAAGCAGTGCATGAAAATGCCCGGAAGGCGCGAAGCGGCTTCGGGCGATCCACTTCACGGCCAAACCTGGTCCGGCCGTCTTCGGCCAATCCGGTCCTGGGCATCTTCGTTCCGCAGGGTCCCAGCCTTCACTACGCAAGGCTTCGCGCATGCAGGAGACCGCTGAGTGAGCATTGTATGGCGCGCAGCGGCACCGGGCCCCATGCCACGGAGGATGCTCAGGACACCCTGGCGGAAAGCCGTTCTCCCCCGCCATCCGCCTTGCGGGGCGCAACACGGCGGGCAAAGAACATCTCCATTTCACCCTTGCCCTTGGTCATGATCTTTCCACGCGGCACGAACTCCAGGTCGGGTTCGCGCAACAACAGCAACGAGGTGGTTTCGCTCACATTCACCTCGCCCACCTCACCGGCGGATACGAACCGGGCGGCGATGTTCACAGTATCGCCCCACACGTCGTACTGGAACTTGGCCTGGCCCACGATACCGGCCACCACCGGGCCGGTGTGGATCCCGGCCCTCATGCGGAACACGGGCTGGCCGGTGCGCTCCCTTTCCTTGATGCGGGCGTTGAGCCAGTCCTGCATTTCCAGCGCCGCCAATACGGTGTTGCGCACGCTGCCGGCCTGCGGCACTGGCAAACCGCCGGCGCACATGTAGGCATCGCCAATGGTTTTGATCTTTTCCAGGCCGTACCGCATGGCAATACCGTCAAAGGCCCGGTAGCACACATCGATCCCTTCCACCAGGTCTTGCGCGGACATGCGTTCGCTGAGTTTGGTGAATTCGTGGAAATCGGTGAACAGGATGGATACTCCTTCCACTTCCCGTGCCTTCACCCGCCCGTGGTTCTTCAGTTCATCGGCAATGGGCCCGGGCAGGATGTTCAGCAGCAAAGCCTCGCTGCGTTCCATTTCTTGGCGAAGCAAGTTGCGGGAACGCTGGATGTGGCGCAAGCGGCTCCACAACCCCACGGCCAGCCCGCAAACCACCAGGGAAACGAACAGGACCAATCGTTTTTGGTCGCGTTCCTTGGCCAATCCCTGCAAATAGGCATACCGGGCCTTGCGTTCCTGCTCCAATACGGCAAGGCTATCGGCCAGGTGTTTGCGTTCATTGGCATAATCCAGCTCCACTTTCAGCAAGCCTTTGGCCCTTTCCTTGCCGAACATGCTGTCGCGCACGGCCACCAGCTGCTCCAACGCGGCCAGCGCCTGTGCCGTGCGTGCCTGGCCCGAGTACGCACGGTACAGACAGTCGAGGCACTTCTCCGTCACCGGCAAAGAACCGGTGCGGCGTGCCAAGAGCAGTCCTTCCCGGCAATGGGCGATCCCATCCGGAAAGGCACGCATCTCCACCTCGGTATGGCCCAACATGGCCAGCACATCGCCGGTCAACCGGGGGCCGCCCGACCCGCGAACAAGGGCCAAGCTGTGCTTGAGGTAATGCAGCGCGCTGTCCCGTTGCCCCAACTTGCCGAAGCATGCACCGAGATTGGCATAGCAGATCGCCAGCCACTCATTGGTCCCTGCGGCAAGGCGAATGCGAAGATTGTTCCGGTGGAAGGCCAAAGCGCTGTCCGGATGGCCCATTTCCTCCAACAAGCTGCCTATGTTGCCGTAGAGTATCGCGATCTCCTCTTGTTTGTCTTGCTGCTCACGGATCTTCAGGCTGCGCTCGTAGAAGGAGCGCGCCAGTTTGAAGTTTTGGTCGTAGTGGTGAATAGTACCGATGGCATTGTACACTTCGGCCATGCCGTCCTGGTCCTTGGCGGCTTCATACAGGCGCAAGGCCTTGTACAGGTCGGCAATGGCGCCCAGGAAATCGCCCCTGGCCTGTTTGGCGCGGCTGGTTTTCACCAACGCTGCGGCGGTATCCGCGGGAACTGCCCGAGTGCTCCCGCTGCCAGCAGTATCCTGGAGCGGCAGCGTGGGCATGAGGTGGTGTACCGCACCCCGGTCCGCCGCCAGGGACACTCCCGGTGGTGCAATGCGGTGGCGGGTTGCACACCTCGCGGTTGCAGGCCCCCCCGCCATCAAGCAGGAGATCAGGCATAGCACTCCGCAAAAGCGTTTCATGCCGCAGCAAATGGAATGAAAGATAGCACCCCGCCCGCTGATAAGGGGAAATGGACAACGTATATACTTTCGGTGGACCAAAACCACACCACCATGGATTCCCGGGCTATGATCAGCAGTTTAGGCGGTCCGTTCCTGCTGTTGCTGGGCGGGGCCCTGGCCGGTGGCGCCATCATCTGGTCCATATTGGATGTGCCTGGCCCCATTGAGGTTGCACCTCCGGAGCTGATCGCCTGCTTCGATGAACAACAGGTGATGCAGATCGAAATGGCGCCCGACATGGCAGCCGCCCGTTTCTACTTTGCTACAGGCCTGGAAGGAAAGCCGGGGGCGATCATGGGGCCGGTCGATGCCTACCGGAGACATGTGCCGGAAGGGGATTCCACCCGGTATCGCCGGTTCAAGGCATTGATCGGGACGCGGACCGACGTGGAGGTGCTCGAAGAGCCCGCTGCGAAGCGAATGGTGAAGAACTCGGTGTACCAGGGCCATGGCCCGTGGAGCACGGACTTCCCCAGGTCCGTATTGGACCGCATGTTGCAACTGGGCGATTGCAACGGCATCGGGCTGGCGGTGGTGCACATGGCGGACGGCTCACTGACCTTTCAACTGATCCCGGTGAAGATCGCGCGGAGCCGGGCCAGAACGATCGGACCGTACAGCAACTGGATCATAGCGGAGCCTTGCCCGAATTTCTGCGCCGATCCGCCGGAGCTCTACCTGCACCGCCAACCGTAAGCCGCAGCGGCAGGGGCCGTAGATCGTTCAGGAACACCAACCCGATCCATTTCCATGGCCGAACTGAAGACCCGACAAACCGAAGCAAGCGTGAAGGACTTTGTTGCGGCGCTGCCTGATGCAGCGGAACGTGCCGATTGCCAAGCGCTGATCGACCTGCTCCAGGCGGCCACCGGAGCACCGCCCAGGCTGTGGGGGCCGTCCATCATCGGCTTCGGCTTGGCCAAGCTCACCTATGCCAGCGGCCGCGAACTGGAATGGATGCGCTGCGGCTTCAGCCCGCGCAAGGGCAAGATCAGTCTTTACCTGAGCTTGGACATCCGCAAGCAGGAACCCTACCTGGCCAAACTGGGCAAGCACAGCACCGGTAAAAGCTGTCTCTACATCAAGCGCATGGCCGATGTGGACCAGGGCATATTGAAGCAGCTGGTGGAGGCCTGCCTGAGGGGATCCTGTGGCTGAGGGATCACGGGCATTCCCCCCGGCGCACCACATGCACCCCTGCCCGCCATGCGGCGCAGCGGTTCGGGTAGGTCTTGCCGTCGCAACCGCAATAGGGCATGTACTCCAAGGTGCAAGGGCCATCACCCGGCGGTTTAACCGCTTGGCACGGGCCGTCCTTGAGCACCCGTAGCAGGTTTGCCTCGAACACCTTGGGTTGCTCCACATTGGCTCCGTGGCCGGCCTGCGGGATCAGCACCAAATGATCCGCCGGAAGTTCATTGATCTGCACAATGGCTTTACCCACTGACGGAGGGATCAATCGGTCCCCTTCCCCCCAGAACACATGCACGGGCATGGTCCACATGTACCGGTAGCGGGCATACTGGTCCTCGCGTTTGACCAGGTCCTCCAACAGCGCCAGATAACCGGGGCGTTTACCAGCGCCGGCTTCGTACGACTGCCGTAGCGCGAACCCAGGGACTTTCGTGGGTTTGTACATCACGGCATCCATGCCGCGCTGCATGTCTGCCGGTCCCTTCGGATCGAACAAGTCCAAGATGCTCTTCGCACCCAGGGCCTGGGCTGCGCTGTCCGCTACGGCCTTGGTATAACCGTTGGCAGGCCCGTCGTAGATCACCAAGGCGCGGACGCGTTCGGGCCACTGCTCGGCAAAATTGGCCGAAATGGCGCCGCCGTAGCTGGATCCCACCACATACACCGCTTCCTGCACCTTCAGGCTGTCCTGCACGGCAGCCAGGTGGGCCACTTGGGCGTCCACACTGTTGCCGCTCCACTTGTTGGTGCTGCCGCCATGGCTGATGAGGTCAGGCAGGATCAGGTCGTAAGTGCTGCTGAGCGTCTTGGTGTTCGTTGCCCACATGGCTGCACTGCCCGTGATGCCGTGCACCAACATCAACTTGGGCTTGCCGGTGAAGGGGGTGGCCCAAACGTGCATGGGGCCATTGGCACCGTTGTACACGTGCTCTACCAGCCCGGCATGGCGGAATTCCTTGGTGGACCTGCGGTCTTGCATCTTGACCACGTTGCAGGCTGCCATGGATCCGGCAAAGCCCAGCCACAAGCAGATCCGGGGTGAGATGTGGGTGCACATAATGGCAAGATAAGATCCATTGGTAGCGGATGGCCTCCTTTGGGCAGGTTTCTTGTTCGGTGGACTGAACCCAGCAGGGCCCTCACCCGTATTATTGTCCCTTCGCCTTGGCACATTTCCAGGGCCATCCCTGAATGAGTTCCACAATGCCGCCGTTGGACCGGTTGCGCACCTTCCCCGAGGGCTGGTTGCGGTATGTACCTGCGATAGACAGCTTGCTGAAGTATTCCTGGGCCGCAGGCCGGGCGGACCTGCTGGCAGGGCTGACCGTGGCGGCAGTGGCGGTGCCCCAGGCCATTGCCTACGCCTTGGTGGCCGGTGTCGCACCGGAATATGGCTTGTATTGCGCCATTGTGATGACGGCCATCGGCGCCCTGTTCGCCAGCAGCCGCCAGCTGATCAACGGCCCCACCAACGCCATCTCCATCGCGGTGCTGTCCATCCTTACACCGTATGCGCTGCTGGAGGACAAGCTCTCGGCCATGGTGATGCTGGCCTTGTTGATCGGCGCCATCCAAGTGAGCGTGGCGCTGTTCCGGCTGGGCGACCTTACCCGCTACATCTCCCACTCGGTGATCGTGGGCTTCACCGTGGGTGCTTCCATGCTGCTGATCATGGACCAGATGAAACATTTTCTGGGCCTGCACTATGCCAGCGACCCCCACGATCATTTTGTAGTACGGTTCTGGGGCACCATGACCGAAGGCGGCAGCATCAATGAACACACGTTCATGGTGGGTGCGGCATCCGTGCTGCTGTTGCTCGGGCTGCGCTGGGCCAAAAAGAAGCTGGGCATGGTGCTGTTCCCGGAACTCCTGGTCACGGTGGTGGCAGTGACGGCGGGCACGTGGTGGCTCGGTGACCTAGAGGTGGCCTTGGTGGGTGCCGTGCCGCCCAAATTGCCCTCCTTCGCGGTACCGGATCTCGACTTGGGCCTGGCCAGGCACCTGGCCCCTTCCGCCTTGGCCATTGGTACGCTGGGTTTGCTGGAGGCTATAGCAATGTCCAAGAGTTTGGCTATGAACACCCGGCAGAAGCTGGACTTGAACCAGATCTGTTTGTCGGAGGGCCTGGCCAATGTGGGCAGTGGGTTTTTCCGGGGATTGCCCGGGTCGGGCTCCCTTACCCGATCGGCGATCAACCTGCAGGCAGGGGCGCTCACCCAGTGGTCAGGCATCTTTGCGGCGGCGGCAGTTGCCGTCATTGTGCTGCTGTTCGCCCCGCTGGCCCAGTACATCCCCAAAGCCTGCCTGGCCGGCATCCTGATCGTCACCGGGGTGCGCATGATCGAGCCGCGCTCGTTGCGCTACCACCTGCGCGCTTCCAACTTTGATGCGGGCATCGTGCTGGCCACGGCACTCTCGGCCGTATTCATCTCCATCGAGTTCTGCATCTTGATCGGGGTGTTCCTCTCCTTTATGCTGGCGGTGCCCCGCGCCGGTCGCATGCTGCTCACCGAGTTCAGCATCAACAAGGACCGGGTCTTGGCCGAACGCCTGCCCGATGATCCCGAATGCAGCAGCCTGCTCATGTTCGGCCTCGAAGGCGAACTGTTCTTCGGCAGTGCCAGCACCTTGGAGAAGCACCTGCACACCATCGATGGACGGCTGAAGAGCGGAGCCAAGGTGTTGATCCTGCGCATGAAACGGACCCGAAACCCAGACGCCGTATGCCTCCACATCTTGGCCGACCAGGTGGAGCGATGGGAGTCATCGGGCGTGCACGTGATGCTCTGCGGCGTGCGGGATGAGCTGTACCAAGCCTTGGAACGCACCCGCTTCAACATGCAGCAGAGCGAGGTGTTCCGCGAGCAGAAGCAGCGCTTCAGCAGCACGCTCGCCGCCGTGCAACATGCGTATGAGCTGCTGGGAGAGGAGAACAATTGTCCCCATTGCGCCGACATCAAGGGCAAGAGCCAGGAAGCGTACTACTACATGGTCTGACGCCCACTTGGGCAACCCCTCATTTCGACAAGCCCAGTGCGGCACGTTCCTGCATCCACGGCCTTCGGCCTGACCAGCCGCAAATGGACCCGGGGGACTTCAATGGCCGCGGACCTATCCGCGTCCATCGGGGCCCATCGAACTGAACCCATAGGCCGTTACTTTGCCCTCATGCAACTCAAGAACTACATCGCCGGCCAATGGGTGGCCGGTTCAGGAAAACAGGCGGAACTCGTTGATGCCAGTACGGGTGAACTCGTGGCCACCACCTCCTCGGGCGGCCTCGACTTCGGTGCCATGCTCAACTACGCCCGCGAGGTCGGCGGCCCTCCCCTGCGCAAGATGACCTTCCCCGAGCGCGGCCGCATGCTGAAGGCCCTGGCCATGTACCTGATGGAGCGCAAGGACAAATACTACCAGATCAGCTACAAGACCGGAGCCACCAAGCCCGACAGCTGGGTGGACATCGAGGGCGGTATCGGCAACCTCTTCGCCAACGCCAGCCTGCGCCGCACCCTGGGCAACATGCCCTTCTACGTGGACGGCGAGGCCATCAAGACCAGCAAGAACGGCACCTTCATCGGCCACCACATCATGGTGCCCAAGGAGGGCGTGGCCGTACACATCAACGCCTTCAACTTCCCCATCTGGGGCATGCTGGAGAAGATCGCCGTGAACTGGATGGCCGGCGTGCCCGCCGTGGTGAAGCCCGCCACCGTGACCAGCTACCTCACTGCGGCGATGGTGGAGGACATCGTGGCCAGTGGCATCGTACCGGAAGGTGCGTTGCAGCTGATCGTGGGCAGCGCGGGCGACCTACTGGACCATGTGGTGAGCCAGGACGTGGTGACCTTCACCGGCAGCGCCAGCACGGGCCGCATGTTGAAGGCGCACCCGCGCCTCATCGCCGAGAGCGTACCCTTCAACATGGAGGCCGACAGCCTCAACGCCATCGTGCTCGGCCCCGATGCCGTGCCGGGCACCGAGGAGTACGACCTCTTCATCAAGGAGGTCACGCGCGAGATCACGCTGAAGTGCGGCCAACGCTGTACCGGCGCGCGACGCATCATGGTGCCTGCGACCGTGCTGGAGGATGTGCAGATCGCCCTGGGCAAGCGCCTGGGCAGCACCGTGATCGGCGACCCGCGTGCGGAAGGGGTGCGCATGGGCGCGCTCGCGGGCAAGACGCAGCGCGAGGAAGTGAAACGCAGCCTCGCCGAGCTGATGAAGGGTTCGCAAGTCGTCTTCGGCGACCCGGACTCTGTGACCGTGACAGGCGCGGACTCTGCGAAGGGCGCTTTCATGAGCCCCATCCTGCTGCTCAATACCGATCCCTGGAAGAACCAGGTGAGCCACAACGTGGAAGCCTTCGGTCCGGTGAGCACCTTGATGCCCTACAAGGACCTGGACGACGCCGTGGCGCTCAGCAAGCTGGGAAAGGGCTCGCTGGTGGCCACCATCGCCACCTACAACGACAAGTACGCGCAGCAGTTCGTGTGGGGCGCGGCCAGCCACCACGGCCGCATGCTGGTGCTGAACCGCGAGATGGCCAAGGAGAACACCGGCCACGGATCGCCCTTGGCCACGCTGGTACACGGCGGTCCCGGCCGCGCGGGCGGCGGCGAAGAGATGGGCGGCAAGCGCGGCGTACTGCACTACCTGCAGCGCACCGCCATCCAGGGCCACCCGAGCATGATCACCGCGCTCACACAGCAATACCAGCAGGGCGCCACCTACCACATCACCGAGCAGCATCCCTTCCGCCTGCACTTCGAGGAGCTGAACATCGGCGACACCCTCCACACCGAGAAGCACCTGGTGACGCTGCAGAACATCGAGGACTTCGCCGAGCTGAGCGGCGACAAGTTCTACGCGCACATGGATGCCAACAGCCTCGATGGCACCGTCTTCACCGGCCGCGTGGCGCACGGGTATTTTATTTTAAGCCGCGCAGCGGGGCTCTTCGTGGATCCGCCCAAAGGCCCGGTGTTGCTGAACTACGGAATTGAAGAGTGCCGCTTCCTGAAGCCCGTCTATCCCGGCTCGACGATCCAGGTGAAGTTCACCTGCCGCGAGAAGCTGGACCAGGAGAAGCGCCCGAAGACCGCCGATTCGCCGAAGGGTTCGGATGTGGCGCGGGGGATCGTGAAGTGGCTGGTGGATGTGGTGGATGAGACGGGGGAAACGGTGGCACTGGCGACGATCTTGACGATGGTGAAGAAATTGGATCAGCATTAGATGCCCAATCCAAGCAAGCACCGCGCCCTTGCATTCGAGGTGGACAAGCTCACGCGTTCCATCGAGAACGTGGTGACGGGCGATAGCTTCCAGACGGTGGTGTTGCCATTGACCAAGGAGGACCTAATGGCCGTCGCAAAGAAGCGCGGATGGCTGTTCGACTGGAAGTTGGAGTTCAAATCCGCTGAACGAAAGGTGTTCAAGCTGACCACAGTGGAGAACCCGAACGTGGTCCAAGGGCTGGTCTCTTTAGAAGTGAAGCCCGACCACGTGGCCATGCAACTTGTGGAAAGCGCACCGCACAACTTGGGCAAGAACAAGGTGTATGATGGCGTGATGGGCAATCTGGTCGCGTTCGTATGCAAGGTTTCCGTCGAGCATGGCTTCGAAGGAAACGTAGTCTTCCTGGCCAAGACCAAGCTCATCCATCACTACACCGAAAAACTGAAGGCTGTTCACGTCGGAGGCCATCTCATGGTCATCTATCCGCCCGCTGCGCGTTATCTTGTGGAGCAATACTTCCCGTAATGAGGAGCAAGAACATCGACCTTGACGACATCGGCTACATCGGCATCGGGCGCTCCATGACCGAGGAGGAAACACGTTTGGCTTCGGAGCATATCCAGGCATACAAGGCCAAGCACCCTTCGCCCAAGCATAAACCAGCGAAGCGCGATTCCACCGATAAGCGGATGCACGACGCGGTGAAGTCGCTCCCGAAGAAGGCCAAGGGCACGGACGCCAAACTCAAAACCCTGGATGACATCGGCCACATCGGTGGCAATCGTCCATATACGGACGAGGATGCGCGCATCGTGTCGGCTTTCATCCAGGCCCGGAAGGTTGCCAAGCGCAACCCGAAGCGCGCCGTTGCCAAGAAGGCTTCGGTTCGCTCCACAACCAAGCGCAGCCCGAAGGTCAAGGCGCGTTTGGATTGACTGAAGCATGGAATCCCGCTTCCTCAAACCCGTCTACCCCGGCTCCACCATCTGAGTGAAATTCATCCCGGCTCAAGACCGGGACAGGCAACGCCGCGAGAAGCTCGATCGCAATAGACCGCGCCGTATCTTTCAGGCATGGAACGAACGGTACGTATCACCACGCTGAAGGCCGGCGAGAACGACCGTGCTTACTGGGCGGATCGATCAGCCGAAGAGCGGCTGGCCGCGGTCGAGTTCCTCCGCCAACAATACATGGGTCCCACGCATGCTGAGCAAAGACTTCAAAGAATTGGTCGCATTGCTCGACTGAAGGAGGACCGACCATGAACTATCGGCTACCTTGATCTGGTGACGAACAAACGAGCTACTGGGCGCCATCGGGACCTGGACGACCTGGAGAACATGGAACCCGAATGATGGAACGGCCCAAGCTGAGCGGTATTCCGCGAAGTCCCGCCCATGCAGGAACGGCCGACTTACCCAAGGGTGCGGATCCTGATGATCACGAACTACCTCGAATTGATCTGCGAGACAATGGAGAACGGTGGTCTGGTGGAATTGGATCGCAACGGCATCACCGAGCGGTGTTCATCGCCATGGCCCAGTAGCACGGCTATGCTTTGGCAAGCTGTGCTGGGGGCGTACCGGAAGAGAGCCCTTCGATGTTCATGGGCATATCGTGCAAACCGACCGTCCTATTTCCTGAGCAACCGCAGCATAAGCCTCCACGCCTCGAGTTCTGAGACCTTCTCGGGATACACGTTCTTCGAGGTCTCCCGATCGTAGAACTTCCGCAGCGCTTCCAGGAAGTGCGCCTCGCTGGTATAGGTTATGTGATCCGGATAGTCGCCGTAGTCGTCACGCACGAAGCGATCCCCGTTCCATGTGATGTTCGTGCCGCCTTCCTTGTGTGAGGTACTGAACCGGGCGCCGCTCTTCAGCGCCGCGATGACGGCTTGTTGCAGTGCGGGCACGGTATCCAGATGCGCTTCCGCGTTCAATGAAGCGGCGCAGATGGCCTGGTAACGCACGTCCGGACCGGTAGCGGTGTCAGGCGGATCGGCGGGCTGGAAATCGCGCGTCCAGAAACCGAACCAACTGCTCGCCGTCTTGCGGCAATAGTCGTGATGCGTAGCCGCCGCGTCGGCCCACGATGTATTCACGCGGAGTGAGTAGCAATGGTTGTTCGGCAGCGCTGCTTCGAAGCGCAGCTCGAAGTCGTACCGCGCGCCGACCACCATGGCCTTGGCCCTTAAAGTCAGGCGGTCATTCTGCATGGAGGCGGTGAACAAGGACATCAGGTCCCGCTCCAGCGCGAATTGGACCTCGTGCGGCGGGCGATGATCACGGAAATGCAGAAGGAATGTCGCGCTGGTGGCGGTTTCGGTTATCGTCAGCGCGCGTGTCGGATCTGGAGCGGCCGCGGGACGTTCCTGTACCAGTTCCTTACCGATCGTTAGGCCCGAGCCGGTTTCCCGCTGGGCCAATTGGGAGAGCACATCCGGCTTCGGTTCATGCGCTTTGCGGATGGCGTCCATGTCCGGATCCGGTGGTGGCGGCAACGGCGGTTCGAGCACGAAGAAGTGCCGCTGTGCGGTGGTGAACTCGCCCGCGTAGGAGGAGTTGTTGCGCGCGTAAAACCGCACTTCGCCCGCTGACTTCCGGCGTTCATCTTGCACGGCCTTGGCCAGCATTACGGACGCGCCGCACGGCGCGGCGGGAAAGCCATGTTCGATGGCGGCGATGCTGTTGCCGGCTGCGATCTCGGCCTCAATGAGCGCGCGCAAGGGCGCGGGGAACTCCGCGATCTGCTGGCTGTAGGGTTTGGGAATCATACTATGCTAGTCGTCGTTGGCTTCTATACTGTGGACGATGTTGGATCTGAAGAAGACCTGGAAGTTGCTACCGAACCAATAACCGGGCATCTGCTTGTAGTTCCATTGGGGTTCACCAGTCCCGTAGTCCGGGGTTTCGGATGGTTCACCAAGCAGCGCACGCACCTGATCGCGATCCATCCCAATGATACCTGCGGCTTGCGCCCGATCTGCGAGTGCACGTCCACGCATGCTGTCCAAATGCTCAAGAAGAAAAACCTGACTGAACGGGTTGATCAACAGGGTAAGAATGAAGATCAGCCCCCAGAACTTGATCGGGTTGTATCCGGAACGGTGTCGCTGCCAAAGCGAAATGGAGAGGAACACCAATGCAACCAGTGGTGCGAAGACCGCGATGCCGAAGCCTATCTGATACAGGAATTCGGCTGCTGAGCCGAGGTTCTCGGTCATGATCGATGTGACGTGTCCAACGATGTCGCCATGGTGATATTGCGCCTCAGTGCGACCCACTACTCTTCGAGCCTCCACTTGAAATCAGCAATGACCTCGGTGAAGTCAACACCGGTGCCAACGAACTTTTCGGGAAGGACGCGGAACATCTCATTGCCCCAGCGCTTCAAATTCTTGAGGTTTTCTTTCGTGGTGTAGTTGTGCGCGGGAATACGGTCCACCCAACGCTTCATGGCCGTGCGCGCGGGATTGGCGAAGCGGCCTTTCTCTTCGGGCGTCAGCGTGGCGCTGTGCAGGAAGCCCACCGCGACTTCCACATGGCCGCTTTCCAACTCGGTGGCCATCAGCTCCAGGAACCTCGGACCCGAGCGCAGGCGGGCGGTGGCGGCTTCGCGCACTTCGTCGGGCTGGTACCCATCGGCCAGGCGGAGCAGGTCCTGGAAGTTGGTATCCGGATCAAGCGCGGCGACCTTGGAGAGCAATTCCGCAGGCGATGGACCGGGATTGCGCATGTCGTGGGTGATGCGGGCCACGCCACCCACGCCCGTGGTCACGAGCCGGTAACCGAAGAAAGCCACGCAGCCGACGAGGCTGATGCCAGCGAACCACACCCATGGCTTGTGCAGCCACTGCGTTGGCATTACGGATGCGAGCTTCGGGTTGAGGCTCACGACCACGAGCAGCACGGTGGAGAACGTGACAAGGTAGAGCACTGGGCTGTAGAGAACGCGCGGCGTGAATCCGGGCCGGATGTAGAAGGCGATGAGGACGAACGAGACGACCGCCAGCGCACCTGCCGCTGCCACGGTGAGCATGTACAGCGCGGGCCGGCCCAGTCGCAGCCAATCGAACCCGCCACTGGCGGTAACGCAGAGCAACGCCACCATCAACAACAGCCAGATCGGGACCAAATGGTACAGGGCGGGTGTGACCCATTGATCGTTGCTGGCCTCCCTGCGCGACCATTCCATAAGGAACCGTTGCAGCGGGATCAGAAAGACGAGGGTGGCAAGAGCGGCGCAGACGTTGCCGATGAGCTGTTGGGAGGTGGAAGGGTTCATCGCGAGCGAGCAAAGTACGGTTCGGCCCCTGTTGATCCAAGACATCCTGGCTCGGGAACACCATCCCTCGCGCACGGAACATCAACACACCCCGGCCGGAGTGGAACAGTTGATGGATCCCTTCAAGGCGGGACTGGTCGTGCTCGGTGGGACGGGTGGCACCGTGGCGCAGGGAGCTTGCCCGCCGTAGGCAGGACGATCCTGGCGATCATGGAAGCTGGATCGGAATTGACCTTACTTTTGATTGCATGAAAGTCCCAACACAAACCGTGAAGGACACCAACGGGAATGACCAGGCCGTTCTGGTGGCCTTGGAAGACTGGAACGAGTTGGTGGGGAAGTTGCGCCATTACGAGCAATTGCTCAACCTCAAGAGCAAGCTGAGCAGTGCACTGGATCAAGTGGCGCGCATGCGTTCAGGGAAGTTGAAGAAGCGGACCCTGAAGGATGCGCTGCGTGACGCATAGGGTCATTCCCACTCCTGGCTTCGAGAAGGAGTTGCGGCCGCTGCTGAAGCGGCATCGTTCCCTCGCCAAGGACTTATTGAAGCTGGAGAAGGAACTGGAGCAGCGCCCGAATGCGGGCACCAGCCTTGGGCATGGCTTGTACAAGGTGCGGCTGGCCATAGCGAGCAAAGGCAAGGGGAAGAGCGGCGGTGCGCGGGTGATCACCTACGTCGTTACCGAGGACCGTGAAGTGTATCTCTTGAGCATCTACGACAAGACAGATTACGACACGGTGGATACGAAGGCCATGAAGCGGATCGTGGCCGAACTGAGAGCCAGCAAGGTGAAGCGATGAGAAGCGAGACCGTGGCGCAGAGGGCTTGCCCACCGTAGGCAGGACGACCTTGACGATCAGGGAGGATGTTCCGGATCCGATCCGTACGCCGACATCGATCGTGAGCGTCAAGGCCAGGGAATGATCAACTTCGCCATCATGAACTGGAAGATCGCCCTCCTTGTTGCCGTGATCACCGGTGTGGTCACGGCCATTGTAACGGCACCCGTCGCTAACCACGTCGCAGGGAAAGTGGGTGTGAGTGATTTCGAGGGCAAGCGCGGGTTCGCCGTCGCTTTCCTTTTCATTCCCGCGGGTTTTCTCGGCGGGGCGCTGCTGGGGCTGCTCGGTACCAAGCTCGTCCACGCCACGGAATGGCCGGACTTCTGGAAAGCCTTGGGCCTTTCGGTAGCCTTGGGCCAGGCAGCACTTTTCGGTATTTCAGGATCATTCCTGCTGGGCATTCCTCGGCCGCCGCGCATCGATGGCAAGGAACTGTTGCTGGAGCTCGAAGTATACGTACCCCTGGCGCGGATCACCGCTGCCGCGCGCGAACCGGACCAGATCCGCCTCAGCCTGTATGCCGGGCCGAAGGACAATGCCTACGCCATGATCGACCGGTCGCTCTTCCGAGAGGAAGATGGCCAGTTCATCGTCACCGCCGTCGCTCCGCTCAACTCCAGGTCATACACGCGGACCGTGAGCTTCCACATCCAAGACCACACCTGGCTGGCGGCGGATATCGAACTGCCCGCCACGCCCGGAACGGAACACATGGCGTGGAGCGCGTTGAAGCCAATGCGCGATGCGCGAACCTCGGGCAGCAGCAGTGTGATGAGCGATGTGCGGATGCGTTATCGAGTGGTGAAGCCCTGAGGTGCTTCTAATACCATCTACGCATTCAATACCAGCCGATCCGCTTGGCCTCTTTCCGGATGCCTTCTCCGCGAAACAGGTTCCGTAGGCCCCGCTACGCAACCTGTTTCGCGTATCGTCCTCCGAAAAGATCACGGCGCGGCTCTTGGCCGGCCTTGAATGCGTAAATGGCATAACGCGCTAACGCCACAGGGAATGCGTAGCGACCTTACCGGTGCCGTGCTCCACGATCACTACAAGCGGTTCGCTCAACTTGCCGGGTATCGGCTGGCGGGGACCTACGAACGCCGTTGATCCCGGCCCCGGCAGGATCTGCTCCAACTTGAACCGGTCGATCCCGGTATCCACCTTCCACAGGATCCGGCCTTGGTCATCGATCCGTGCCACCATGGTTGTTCCCTGTTGGCCCGGGGCGGACGTGTAGAGCATCAGCAGACCGTCCGGATCGTTCAGTCGGATGGGTTCCGACCTCACATCCATGCGCACGAAGGCCCCGTTCAAATAGGTGGTGCTGTCCAACGGTGCAATGGAACGGATCCGGTGGTGTGTACCATCCGTTGCGGGTTCGATCTCGGCCTTGTACAGGCGTCGCAGCACCTTCGCGCTGTTGGCATGCTCCACCGGCCCTACCCGCTTGCCGGGTTGATATTCGCTACCAAGCTCTTGCTCCGACAGCAGCCCGAGCCAAGTGCCCGGTGTGCGGATGCTGCCCGATGCGAGGAAGTCCGCTGGCGTATGCCGATCGAAGTACCTGTTGGAAGGTTTGGGGGTCGTGGGTGAAGCCTTCAAGGACGCAGGGTCCAGCTCGATGGCGGCGCTGCGGTCATCGCGCATGATGTGCAACCGGCCATCCACGAGGTCCATACCGCGCGGGTCCTCCCACCAAGAGGGGTCCAATGCGGGGTTGGCCGCGCGCAGGTCCTTCGGGGTGATCAACTCGTGGTCGCTCAAGCGCACCCCGTTCAGTCCGGCGGCATCGAACCAGAGCGTACGCCCATCGCTGCCCATGATGCGCGAGAGGCCCAGGGAGTTCCCGTTCAAGCCGGTGGCCACAGGTACCAGTTGGGGCTTGGACCCGTTCAGCGGGATCAATATGATGCTGACGCTCGTGGTCGTGTTGGCGCCCCGGCCGCTGATCTCCACCGCATGCGGATCCGTGGTCTGGATCAGCGAGGCGATATGCTGGTCCGTACGTACGCACTCGTTCAGCGGTATGCCGTTCACCGCCGTGATCATGAGCGTCTTCTTCCCGACCCAGAAGACCGCACCCACGATAATGGTGATGACGAGCAGTCCTATCCCTGCCATGGCTTTGAGGGTTGAATACCGGCGGACGAAGGCCACGCTCTTCTGCTGCGGCGTGGGCGATGTGGGCACGGGCGGGGGGGCGCTAACACCAGACCTGCGCAGGATGATCTCGCCGCGCTGCTCAACGATCACCGCCGTGCATGCAGGTGCGCGTTGCCTGATCACTTCATCGGCGATGAAACGCAGGACTTCCGCCCACTGCTCCACGGCCCATGGATGGGAGCGTGTCCGATCCTCCCATGAGCCCATGTTCACGATCGCCACGACGTCGTTGCCACCGAATTCCAGGTAGCCTTCCAACGAGCCGATCGGTCCGGCGTACCGCACGCGGCCCTCGCGCCCTTGCTCGATGATCGTAACGCTGCGCATCATTCCTGCCATGCATACGGCTTACCACCCACCTCCTCCTCCGCCACCGCCACCGCCACCCGAAGAACCCCCGCCCCCACTTCCACCGCTCTTGCTGGGCGGCGTGCTGCTGGAACTGACGCTGCTGTTGAGCGAGGACGACATGCTTCGGGAGAACGCGCCGTAGTGCGGGATGGAGCCGCTGTACCAGCCGGACCTGTAGTTCGGGTCCACCAGGGCCTTGTTGATCATGTCCTGGAATCGGTCGCCCCACACCTCCTCCACGCCGAACGCGATGGCGTAAGGCAGGAACTTCTCGAAGACCTCGGGCGTCATCGCGGGCGGGTTGAAATGCTGCAACTGCTTCTCTTCCGCCGCGCTCAGGTACATTTTGAAGCCGAGCAGCTTTGAGCGAAGTGCCTGCTTCTCCATGCTGGGTTTCTTGATCAGCCTGATGTAGATCAGCAACAGCACCGTATTGATCACGATGAAAACAGGGATGTACCAGCCGCCGTTGTCGCCCGAAGCGGAGCTGAACAGCGCCACCAATGCGATGAAGCTGGCGATCACGCCGAGTATGGGGATCCACAGCAGGCGGCGGTTGTTGCCCTTGCTGAGGAAGCCATGCCACTGGTCGCGCAACTTGCCTCGGAAGGCGCTGGCCATGCTCTGCACACGCGGAGAATAAGTACCGTCGATCTCGTAACGCTCCTGCCCGCTACCGAACATGGCGTTGAGGAGTTCCTGTTCCTCCTTGGGCAGTCCCGAGCCGGGCTTCAGCTTCACCAGGGTGTAGGTCTCCTTGGTGATCAGGCCCAGCAGCATCTTTTCCTTCTCCTCCTCGATGCGGATGTAGCCCTTCACCGCCAGGCTGATCATGGCCGGCGCGATCTGTTCGTTGGCCGCACCGCCGTTCATCACGGCGCCCACCGATGCCGGTGAAAGTCCGTCCGGCGCCTCGAAGAGCGGGATCACCGTGGGCTTGTCCGGATCGCGGCCGTGGCGATACCACGTGATGAAATAGTAGAGCAGCAACAGCAAGGTGATGATCCCGCCCACGAGCGGCATGGCATACAGCTCCCAGAAGGTGGGCGGCGGCGGCTCGGCCACCACGCCTTTCTGGAAGCCGACGGCCACGGTAAGGCCTTCATAGAGGCCCATGGTGCGACCCCGGAAGGCAACCGTGCGCGGGTCGATGATGCTGTCCCGGCAATCCGTTTCCGTGCTGCCCATCACACCCGTGTAGCAGGCGGTCTGTTTCACTTGGGCGGAGGCAGGCAGGTGGATCAACGCGGAAATGCTATCGACCATGAAGGCCCAGCCATTGCCGTTCACGTTCCAGTAGATCTCGTCGAAATCTGAGAAGAAGCCCACCTGGCCTTTGGTGGTGTAGGTGATGGTGTAGGCGTAGTTCCCCGGATCCAGGTAGGTGTCCTTCTCGCCCACGTACAGCACGTAGTCGTCTCCTTCGGTATCGGTATGGTAGGGCGAGGTGGCGCCGTTCGCTTCCACGGCGGTGAACGCGTACTTCACCCGGTGCTGCCGGCCGTTGTGGTCGGTGAAGGTCCGTGGCAGCCGGCGCACGATGCCGCGTTTGAACTCCACGCCTTCCGCGTGGATGTTGATCTCTTCGGTCACCGTGAGCTGCCCGTCGGGCGCCACGGTGAGGTCGGTGTGGAAGGAGTTGATCTTCTCGTATTGGCCCTGGACGCACAGCACGCCCACCAAAGCGGCCAGCAATAATCCGCGCCGCATCACGAGAACTTCACTTGGGGGTTCTGCTTCTCCGCCGGGTTGTCCAGTTCGAAGAACACGGATTTCACGAAGCCGAACAGGTTGGCCACGATGTTGCTGGGGAAGCTCTCGATCAGCGTGTTCTGCTCGCGCACGTTGCCGTTGTAGTAGCGCCGCGCTTTCTCGATGTCGCCTTCCACCGTTTGCAACGTGGCTTGCAGTTCCAGGAAGTTGGTATTGGCCTTCAGGTCCGGGTAGCGCTCGGCCACGGCGATCAGGTTCATGAGGGCGGTGTTCAGGTTCTTCTCGGCCACTTGCTGTCCTTCCACGGTGGTGGCCTGTTGCGCGGCGGTGCGTGCTTTGGTCACGTTCTCCAGGGTCTCCTTCTCATGCGCGGCATAACCCTTCACCGTTTCCACCAGGTTGGGGATCAGGTCGTAGCGTTTCTTCAGTTGCACATCGATGCCGCTCCAGGCCTCGGCCACGAGGTTCTTCAGCTTCACCAGCTTGTTGTAGATGGCGATGGCGTAGAAGGCCAAGAGGACCAGGAGGCCAAGGGCAATGAGCAAGGGGATCATTCGGATGGTGGTGTGATGTTGGGATCGAATGTAGCGGTCGGCGTCCATGCACGGAGGCCCTGTTGACCGGTTCCACGTACCCTGCTCCTTCGCTCCTTGGGATCACTCCTTCACCACCCGCACCGCCTGCCGCTGTCCATCGGCCACCACCAGGCAGGTGTAGAGGCCGGGCGCCAGGTCGCTGGCATCCCATGGCAGGTTGTGCATGCCCGGAGCTACCGTGCCCATGGTTCGCGTAGCGATCACCGCACCCGAAACATCGAACAGTTGGGCCACTACGCTCGTTGCTCCGTCCAGATCCATCGAAAGGGTGAACGCATCGGTACAGGGCACCGGCCATGCGCTCAGCCTCACGGCACCACTGCTCAGTTCCTTCACGGCAATGCCCAGATCGTCATACCGGAACAGAGCGCCCATGGTGCCCACGTACACGTACTCCTCATCGCTGGTAAGGCGGTTCACCTGTTGGGAACTGAGCCCGTCGTTGAAGGCCGTCCAAGTGGCGCCCGTGTCGGTGCTCAAAAAGACCCCGTTGGCCGAGGTGCCGGCGAAGAGCAGGCTGTCCATGGTGTGCAGCGCATAGATCGTGTAACCATCCATGCCGCTCGCGGTCCATGTCTGGCCCAGGTCATCCGAGCGGTACACACCACCGCCCGATCCGAAACCGGTGCCCGTGCCTGCAAAAAGCACATCGCCGATCCGGGTGAAACTGTAAACCTCCGTGGAGACCAGCCCCGTATTGCTCACCGTCCACGCATCCGGGCTGTGGGTGATGCGGGCGATCCCTCCGGATTGTCCGCCAACGAGCAGGTCGCCCTCAACGGACAGGAGGGGCCAGAGTCCGGAAAAACCGGTGATCGTTTGGGTGGCGTTCCAGGAGTCGCCTCCATCAGACGACCAATCCACCCCGGTTGTGCCGTACCACTGGCAGGCATACAGGGTGTCGTTGTGCATGGTGAACCCCCGTGCTGCGCTCAAACCGATGTCCTCCCACGTGGCACCGTCGTTCACGGTACGGAAGGCGGAGCCTAATTGCGTGCCGCAGTAGAGCGCCCCGCCCGTGCTGGACAACCACCAGTTGCTGGGCACCGTGATGCCTGTGTTCACATCGGTCCATGTATCGCCATGGTCCGTGGAGCGCATGATGTTCCCGCCCTGTACCCCGGCGAACAAGGCACCATTGTGTACCTCAACGGAATAGGTGGCACCACCGGTGCCGATGAATTGCCATTGGGCGGATGCATCACCCGCTATGAGCATGACGCCCGAAAAGAAAAGCCACTGCGCGTATCGGTCCAGCATGATCGGTCGTGTTGATGAAGCCGAAGATCGTATGTCCACCGGAAAGCTCGGACCGCGCTGAGTGAACGGTCGGTGGATCGAGGGAGCGGTGGAAAGCCTTGGGCATAGTACATTTCGTCCATCCGGCACCAACGTGGCCAGATACTATGATTCGATCCGAAGTTGAACCCGTAACCTTGGTACCACCATGAGTACCCGCCGCACCTTCCTCCGCCAAGCCGGCCTTGCCGGCACCGGCCTGTTCCTTCTTCCCCACTACCTCCGTGCTGCGGCACCCGTGAAGTTCGAGCGTGTGCGCGTGGGCGTGATCGGCTGCGGCCTGCGGGCCCAGGAGCACATCCGCGAATGCACGCTGCGGCCCGATGTGGACGTGATCGCCTTCGCCGACCCCGATCCGGCGATGATCGCCCGCTCGCAGAAGACCCTGCGCAACGGCGGCCGCAAGGAAGCCGCCGTGTACGGCAACGGCAATGAGGACTACCTGAACTTGCTGAAGCGCGACGACATCGACGCGGTCTTTATCTGCACCCCGTGGGAATGGCACGTGCCGCAGGGCATCGCCGCCATGGAGGCAGGCAAGATCGTAGGCATGGAGGTGTGCGGAGGCATCAACATCCAGGAGTGCTGGGACATCGTGCGGGCAAGCGAGCGCACCGGCATACCCGTGATGATGCTGGAGAACGTATGCTACCGCCGCGATGTGCTGGCCGTGCTGAACATGGTGCGCCAAGGGCTCTTCGGCGAGGTGGTGCATGGCCAGGGCGGCTACCTGCACGACCTGCGCGCGGTGATGTTCAACAGCGGCAAAGAGGACGGCTATGGCGACGGGGTGGAGTTCGGTGCCAAGGGCTGGAGCGAGGCCAAGTGGCGCACACAGCACTACGTGGACCGCAACGGCGAGCTCTACCCCACCCACGGCCTGGGCCCCGTGGCGGTGATGATGGACATCAACCGCGGCAACCGCCTCACCCGCCTCTCCTCCATCGCCAGCAACGCACGCGGCGCCCACAAGTACATCGTGGAACACCCCAAAGGAGGTCCGGACCACCCTAACGCCAAGGTGGTCTTCAACTGCGGCGACATCGTGAACACGCAGATACAAACGGCCAACGGGCAGACGATCCTGCTCACCCACGACACCACCCTGCAACGCCCGTACAACCTGGGCTTCCGGGTGCAAGGCACCGAAGGCCTGTGGCAGGACACCGGCTGGGGTGAAAGCGACCAAGGCATGGTATACTTCGAGAAGCGCATGGAGCACAGCCACCGCTGGGACAACAGCAAGACCTGGCTGGAGCAGTACGACCACCCCCTATGGAAGCGCTACGCCACCATGGCCGAAGGAGCGGGCCACGGCGGCATGGACTACTTCATGGCCCACGCCTTCTTCGAGTGCATCAAGCGCGAACAGCCTTTCCCGCTGGATGTGTACGACATGGCCGCTTGGTACGCCATCACGCCACTGAGCGAGAAGAGCATCGCCGAAGGCGGGCAGGTGCAGGACATCCCTGACTTTACCGGGGGCAAGTGGAAGGAGCGCAAACCCGTGTTCGGTTTCACGGATGAATATTGAGCGGCGGCGTGCCGGAGGCGGGAAGCTCCCGCGCAGCATCATCCGGCTGCCCTTGATCCTGCTGTTCACTGCTTGCCTGGTACGAAGCAGCGCCCAGGCCCCGTACATCCCGCCCGCCGATCCACCGGTACAGGCGAAGCTGGCGCAGTGGCAAGACCTGAAGTTCGGCCTGCTGATGCACTGGGGGCCGTACAGCCAATGGGGCGTGGTGGAAAGCTGGAGCATCTGCCCGGAGGATGAACCTTGGTGCAGGCGCGATAGCGCACACGGCAAGACCTACTACGAATACCTGCGGAACTACGAAGCGCTGCAGACCACCTTCAACCCGGTGGAATTCGACCCGGACAAGTGGGCGCGCGCCGCGAAGGACGCGGGCATGAAGTACGTGGTGTTCACCACCAAGCACCACGACGGCTTCTGCATGTTCGACACCAAGCTCACCGACTACCGCGTCACCGATGCGAAGTGCCCCTTCCATACCGATCCGCGCGCCAACATCGCCAAGGAGGTCTTTAATGCCTTTCGCCACGAGGGCCTGTGGACGGGCGCCTACTTCAGCAAGCCCGACTGGCACAGTCCGTACTACTGGTGGCCCTACTTCCCGCCGAAGGACCGCAACGTGAACTACCTGCCTTCGAAATATCCCGAGCGATGGCAGCAATTCAAGGACTTCACCTACGGGCAGATCGAGGAGTTGATGACAGGCTACGGTCCGCTGGACATCCTGTGGTTGGACGGTGGCCAAGTGCGCCCGGCAAACACGGTGGACAGCACCGTAGACTGGCAGAAAGCGATCCCCGTGGTGCAGGACATCGACATGCCGCACATCGCTGCGATGGCGCGCCGGCTGCAGCCCGGCATCCTCATGGTGGACCGCACCGTGGGCGGCAAATACGAGAACTACATGACGCCCGAAGGCCATGTGCCGGAGAAGGATCCCGGTGTGCCCTGGGAGACCTGCATGCCCATGGGCACAAGTTGGAGCTGGGTACCCAACGAGCGGTACAAGCCGACGGCGGAGATCGTCCGCACGCTGGCACAGGTGGTGACGCGCGGCGGCAGCCTGTTGCTGAACATCGGCCCAAGGCCCGATGGGCAGTTCGATTCCACGGCCTACGTGCGGTTGCGTGAAGTGGGCGCATGGCTGAAGGTGAACGGGGAAGCGGTGTACGGCACACGCGCGGCCGACCTGGATGCGCAGGGCGCCATCGGCTGCACGCGCAGCAAGGACGACAAAACGATCTACCTCTTTGGCGAAGCGGGTGATGCGCCGTGGTCCATCGCATGGAAAGGAGAGCGATTGCCGAAAGCCACGCTGTTGGGTTCCGGATGGAAGCTGCGCCCCACGCTCAACAAGGAACGGTTGGAGATCCAGGTGGAGGGAATTGAACGGAACCAAGCAGCCAGCGGGATGTGCGTGGTTAAGCTGGAGTTGTAGTTGGCTGTATGTGAACCGGGTACGAGGGAGGCATGGATGGACCTCGTTGAGACCCGTTCAAATACCATTTCCACACCCATTTTTAGCCATTTAAAAGACCGTCCGTTACAATTGGCCATAAATGGCCATATTTTTGGGCTGATGTTCCGTATCGACAGCCTCAGGATCACCCCGGAAATGCTCGGCCTGATCGCCCGGATCGACGAGTTCAAGGGAGCTTGGCGTGCATTGGGGGCGCTCGCCCCGGAACGCCTCACGGCCTTGCGGCGCGTGGCCACGGTGGAGAGCATCGGCTCATCCACCCGCATCGAGGGCAGTAAGCTCACGGACCGTGAAGTGGAACAGCTGTTGCGCAACTTGGCCATCAAGAAATTCGATACCCGGGATGAACAAGAAGTTGCCGGATATGCTGAACTGATGGAGCTGCTGTTCACATCGTGGGAAGAGATCCCTTTCGACGAACGGCACATCCAGCAGTTTCACAAGATATTGCTGAGCAAGAGCAGCAAGGACCAACGGCACAGGGGCAAGTACAAGACCGCCGCCAACAGCGTGGCCGCATTCGACGCGCAGGGCACACCTTTGGGCATCGTGTTCGAAACGGCCACGCCCTTCGACACACCACGCTTGATGGCCGAATTGCTGGAGTGGGTGCGCGAAGAACGTGCAAAAGCCCGGTTGCATCCGCTCTTGATCATCGCCGTCTTCGTGGTCGTGTTCCTGGAGGTGCATCCGTTCCAGGACGGCAACGGCCGATTAAGCCGCGCCCTTACCACCCTGCTGCTATTGCAAGCCGGATATGCCTACGTGCCGTACAGTTCCTTGGAAAGCGTGATCGAGGCCAACAAGGAGAACTATTACCTGGCCCTTCGGCAAACGCAAGGTACCATCCGCGGCAAAGCCCCACGTTGGGAACCGTGGATGATGTTCTTCGTGCGGGCGATGGCCGAACAAGTGCGGCGCTTGGAGAAAAAGGTGGAGCGTGAGCGCATCGTGCTGGCCGCACTGCCCGAACACTCCATGCGGATCGTTGAGTTTGCCCGCGAACATGGGCGCATCACCATGGCGGATGCCATTCGGCTCACCGGCAGTGGCCGCAGCACGTTGAAGCTGCATTTCCGGGACCTGGTGGAACGCGGCCATTTGGAGAAGCGCGGCAGCGGACGCGGCGTGTGGTACGCGCTCAAGTGATCGGAAATACGATAACTGCCCGCACAGGCAGGTGCTTGGCTTCCGGCGCAAGAGGCTTCTACGCCGTATCCTTGAAGCATCATGCGCTTTCCCGTTCCAACGCAAATGGCCTTCCTCGCGGTGCTCCTCCTCCCCGCCTGCACCCATGCCCCCTCCTCCCCCTTCAACTTCCGCATGGTGTACTACTCCCCCGCCACGGACAGCGCCTGGGCGGCGCAGCACCATGTGCGCAAGGTGACGCCCGGCTTCGATGGCGTGGACCCTGACTGGGGGCTGTGGGTACACACCATGCACCGCTTCGTGCCCGCCAGTCTGCTCGATGCGCACCCGGAATACTTCGCCGAGCGCAACGGCATCCGCATCCCCGACCAGGTCTGCTTCAGCAACCAGGAGGTGCTGCGCATCACCGTGGACAGCCTGCGCGCCATGATGGCACGCAAGCCCGATGCCACGTACTGGAGCATAAGCCAACTCGACAACTTCAACTATTGCCAATGCGCGCAGTGCAGCCGCACCGACAGCCTCGAAGGTTCGCACAGCGGCAGCATCCTCCGCTTCGTGAACCAGGTGGCGGACAGCTTTCCGGACAAGGTGATCAGCACGTTGGCCTACCAGTACAGCCGCACGGCACCGAAGCTCACCAAGCCCCGGCCCAACGTGAACATCATGCTGTGCAGCATCGAGGAGGACCGCAGCAAGCCCATCGCTTCGAGGAGCGGCCCGGGATCGTTCACCGCCGATTTGTACGCCTGGTCCAAACTCACGCACAACATCATCGTGTGGGACTACGTGATCAACTTCTGGCACCTGCTGGCGCCCTTCCCCAACTGGAAGGTGCTGCAGCCCAATATCCAGCTGTTCCGCGACGCGGGCGTGCCGATGGTCTTTGAGCAAGGGCTCTCGAACAGCGGCGGCGAGATGCCGGAGTTCCGCGCCACGCTGCTGGCGGACCTGCTCTGGAACCCCGACCTGAACGTGGATTCGCTGCGCACGGCGTTCATGAACAGCTTCTACGGCCCGGCCGCTGGCCCGTACATCGATGAATACACGCGGCTGATGGAGCACGAGCTGGACAAGAGCGGACTGCCGCTCACGCTGTACGAGCATCCGCAGGCGCACAAGAACGGCTACCTAAGCCCGGCGAACCTGGCGCGGTACAAGACCTTGCTCACCAGCGCCGAGGCAGGGGCCATGGACGAAGCCCCGGTGTACCAGTGGCGCGTGGAGGCCGCGCAACTCCCGCTGATGTACGCCGAATTGGAGATCGCTCGCGCGCTGCCGGGCACACCGAACGGGCTTTTTGAACAGGACTCCGTCGGCCATTGGCGGGCGAAGACTTACTACACGGCGCTGCTGGACACATTCACGGTGCGCGCCAAGCGGCACGGCAACATCCTGCTGCACGAAACGCGCCTCACGCCGGATGAATTCCGGGAGCAATTCGGCAGCTACCTGCGCAACGGCGTGGTGAACGACCTGGCCGTGGGAAAGAAGATCACCTTCACCACGCCGCCCGCTCCGAAGTACACCGGCGGTTCACCCGATGCCTTGATCGACGGCTTCCGCGCGAGCACCAACTACCAGTTCGCTTGGCAAGGCTGGAGCGGCCAGGACATGCAGGCCGTGATCGACCTGGGCAAGGCACAACACGTTTCCTCCGTGGCCATGGGCTTTCTGGAAGATCAGGCCAGTTGGATCTTCCTGCCTTCATCCATGCAGGCGGAAACTTCAATGGACGGGAAGCACTGGTCAGCACTGGGGAAGCAGGAAATATCACTGGCCAAGCAGCAAGGTCCGCCGAACATCCGCGAGGTCACCGTGCAGGGGCATTCCCGCCCCGCCCGCTACGTGCGCGTCACCGCCAAGAACCTCGGCCCGTTGCCGGCCTTCCACGGGAGCAATGGGGAATGCTGGTTGTTCTGTGATGAGGTGATGGTGAAGTAGTTCATTCACCATCCCTCCTTCGGCGGGACAGACTGCGGTACAGAGGGCACGGAGGAATACAGCTTAGCGGGAATGATACTCTGTGTTCTCTGTGCCTCTGTGGTGATGTATTCACCTTTCCTCACCGCACGATCACCTCGTCGGCGAACACCCAGGAATCGTTGCCTGCGCCCAAGTGGCCTGGTGGAAGTTTGCCGCCGTTGTGCAGCAGCACCTTTACGTAGCGCGTGCGCACGGGTACTTGCGGTTGTGCGGCGAACGTGTGCACCAAGGGGCCGGCTCCTTCAAGCGGTACATGGTGTGTGGCGGCGTTGAGCGCCTGCCACGTGGCGCCATCATCAGAGATCGCGAACTCCACGGCACGAGGCAGCACGATCCACACGCCGGCTTGCTGAAGGCAGCGGATGCTGATCTCGCTCACGGTACGCACGCTGTCCAGGTCGATGGTGATGGACGGGTCCATGCCCCACCATCCCTGCCAGAGATCATCACCGTAGCTCCCGGTGCCCAACAGTCCGTCGGTCATGCCGTGCAGGGGATCGCTTCCGTAGCGCCTGTCGGCAGGCGGCAGCACGCGCTGCTTGGCGCCCAATGCCAGGTTCGGCACGATGGTGATGGCGGTGGCATCTTCAACGGGCCTGCCCCGCCAGCGCGGCGTTAGTGCTACGGTGCCGGGTGCATGCAGCACCAGGGTGTCGTTGAAAGTGCCCGAATCCCGGCCCATGGCCCAGGCCACGTCCATGTCGGCCCTGCCGCACCGGGTGGTGGCTTGCCAGGAACGGGTGGCCGGTTGGTAGCGCACCTTGGAGAGGAACAGGTCCTTGTCCGCCTGGGCGGTGATCCAACCATCACCTTCCAGGCGGGTGAGCTGCGGTGCAATCCGCCGGTCAATGCCGCTGTTCAGGGCACCCGTCCACATCCGCTCGGCAAAGAGCTGGATGCGCGGGAACACGTAGTACCCGATGCTTCGTGCATCAATGCGCTCGCTCCACACGGGGCACTCCGCGCCCAGTATGCCATTTACCGCACCATCTACCCGTGGATCGAACGCCTTCACGGCATCCATGGTGAGGTTTGCCGGGGAGGCATCGAAGTAGATCGTGCGCACCATCTCATTGCCGTTCGCCCGGGCTTTACGCGCCTGCTCATCACCGCGCCACACCTCCACCACGGCGGCCTTGTCCAGCCCGCCCTCCAAGATCTCATCCCAGCCTACCATGCGCTTGCCTTTGCGCGCCAGATAGTTCTGCAGGCGTTTCATGGCCCAAGCCTGCAATTCCTGCTCATTGTCCAGGCCCTCCTTGTGCATGCGCTCCTGGCAAGCGTTGCAGCGCTCCCAGCGGTCCTTGGGTACTTCATCGCCCCCCGCATGGAACCAAGGCGCTGGGAAAAGCGGGAGCAGTTCGTCCAGCACATCCTGGAAGAAGGTCCAGGTGCTGTCCCAACCCATGCAGTACACATCATGGAACACGCCCCAGGTGGTGGGCACGGCAAGGGTATCCTGGCGGCAGCCCAGCTCGGGATAGGCCGCAAGCGCGGCCGAGCAGTGGCCGGGGAATTCCACCTCCGGCACCACGGTGATGCCGCGTGCTGCTGCATAGGCCACCACCTCCTTCACCTGCTCCTGGGTATAGAAGCCGCCATAGCGCGTGCCGTCAGTTTCGGTGCGCCAGGCGCCCACTTCGGTGAGCTTGGGATACTTCTTCACCTCCACCCGCCAGCCTTGGTCGTCGGTGAGGTGCCAGTGGAAGATGTTGAGCTTGAGCCGGGCCAGTTCATCGAGGTAACGCTTGAGAAAATCCACGGTATAGAAATGGCGGCTTACGTCGAGCATGGTGCCGCGCCAGGCATACGCCGGCGCATCTTCCACGCGGATGCAGGGCCATGCCCAGGTACCGGTGTTCTCCTTGCGGGCCAGTTGCCGCAGTGTTTGCGTGGCATGCAAGGCACCTTCGCGCGTGCTGGCGGCGATCGTCACCTGGTCCGGTTCCACCGTGAACACGTATGCTTCCTTGTCCAGTTTGTCATCGCGTTGGAAGCGGATGCTGCGCAAGATCTCGTCCTGGTTGTGTGCCAAGCCGCCCATGGCCACAAGATCGGCCCGCAGCATGGTGCCCCAGCCATCGGCACCGGTTCCTTCCAACAGGCCGGCCAGCTGGATGGCGAACACGCCCTCGTGCTCTTCCATCGACTTGGGCCAAGGTACCAAGGCCGGTTGGGCGATGGTTGCCGCAGAAAAGCACAAGGCGTAGGCGATGATCGGTATGCGCATCGGGGGTCAATTAAATCCTCCTTGGCCGCGGTACAACTTCACTGGGCCGTCCAGCTTCAATTTCAGCACGGTCATCCACGGGTCGGCGGACTCCTTTGGCACATCGATGAAGACCAAGCCTGGCACCTTGCTCCAGCTGATCTTGCCTACCACGCGGTGCTTCAGCGTGATCGGCTTGCCTACCACTTCCGCCGAGAGGATCTTGTTGTCCAAACCCTTGATCAGCGCGCTGCCGCCGGTGCCGCCGGGCAGGAAAAGGTAGAGCGTGGTGCTGTCCTTGCTCAGCGTGGTGGGCCCGTAGAAATGGCCGTTCGGAAGCCCGGCCACCGTGCCGTAGATCGCTTCGGCGTGCGTGCCGGTCCACTGGCCGACCTCCTCCAGCAGCTTCAATTGTCCCGGGGGAAGGGTGCCGTCCTCCTTGGGGCCGATGTCCAGCAGCAGGTTGCCGCCATGGCCGATCACGTCGGCGAAGATGTGGATCAGGTCGTGCGCGGATTTGTACACGCTGTCCTGCGGTTGCCAGCCCCAGTTGTCGTTGCTGGTGAGGCAGAGTTCCCACGGGCCGGGCGGCGTTTCGATGGGGATGTTCTGTTCCGGTGTGGCGTAATCGCCAAAACCTTGCAGCCTTCCGTTGATGATCGCCGAGGGATCGTCCTTCAGGATCATCGCGCGGATCTTGGCGGCCTGCCATTCTTCGGCGCTGTGCTCCCAATCGCCATCGAACCAGAAGAGGTCGGGCTGGAACAGCTTGCAGAGCTCCCCGATCTGACCTTGGTTGTAGGCGCTGAAGCGCTGCCAACGCGCGGGATCGTCCGTGATCGCGTAGCGGGAGCTGTCGCGCAGGAATCCGGGGTAGTCGGGATCGCTCCAGTCGATCAGCGAGAAGTAGGCCCCGCACTTGATGTCGCGCTTGCGCAGCTCGGTGAAGAAAGGTGCGATCACATCGCGGCCACAAGGTGCGGCGGCCACCACGGAGAGCGGCTGCTTCCTGAGGCCGGGCGCCAGCTTGGTGTCGTAGAGCGCCACGCCATCGTGGTGCTTTGTGGTGATCACGGCGTACTTCGCGCCGCTCTTCGCGATCAAATCCGCCCAAGCCGCCGGATCATAGTGATTCGCGGTGAAGCCCTTGATCTGCTTCATATAGTCGGCGTGGGGGATGGCGCCGTTGTGGAAGCTCCAGCTCTCCCCTACTCCATCCACGCTGTAGATGCCCCAGTGGATGAAGATGCCCAGCTTGGCATCGGTGAACCACTGGAGCCGGGCGGCGGTGCCGGTGGTGTCGAACGGCGAATCGTGCTGCGCGAAAAGCGCACCGGTGCAAAGTGTCAGAAGCAGTAGGTAGTAGCGCACGGGTCGAAAATAACTTGTGGCGCACGAACATGACTTGTGCCCGCGCGGGTCATGGCCCATGGGGCCGGACAACGGCCCGATCAACTCTTGTGCTTCCGGGCCTTCGGTTTATGTGCGGCAGCCATTCGCGTAGGGGTGCCCAAGCGTTGAAACGCCTTGTACCACACTTCCGCCGCTTGCCTGTCGCGTGCGGTGCCGATGCCCCACCAGAAACACCGGCCTACTTCATAGGTGGCCTGGCCATCACCGGCCAAGGCTGCCTTCATGTACAGGCTGAAGGCCTTGGAACGATCCCGTTCAACGCCCTTCCCCTTTTCATAGGAAACCGCCAGATCATAGGTAGCCGCCGCATGGCCCAGGTCCGAGGCCCGTTGCAGATAGGCTATAGCCTGACGGAAGTTCTTCCGCACGAAATCACCGGACAAGTACCACGTGCCAATGGCATAGATGGCTTCGGCATGGCCCGCCTCTGCTGCTTTTTCCAACAGGGCAAAAGCCTCCGCGCCTCGTCCATGCACCGCAATGGAGCGCTTTGCACGCGTCAAGTAAGAGCTGCCTGCCGTTGCCATGATGATGCAAAGTTATGGCCAAGGCCCCTTCCATGTGCCCGGCCTGCGGCGAGGGGGCCAGCGGTGTTCATCCCCGCGTTCACCTCCCCGGTCCCGTTGTTTCCGCGCCGCGCCGCGCTCATGCCGCTGCTTGGTGCTGGACCTTATTCCCTTGCGATGCTCCTTTGCCGACATGACCTGTAGTGGACCTTGATTTCCGCAAACGTCGGATCCGGGGCCACCGAAAAGTAGGAACGGTTTACAGCCCAAGCCTAATACGAACATCGACACCCGGAGGCAGACAACCATAGTGATGGGTCAACACACACGCGCGCCCGGATTCCCCACTGTCTGACGCGAGCGTCCACGCTCGTGTCCTGGCTGCCTGAACGAGGATGCCATTCGCACGAGCGTGGGCGCTTGCGCGCGATGGAACAACAATAGGCACCCTCGCTGCGTGACCAAGCAGCCTGCCCAACCGCCAGAACCCTGGATCGGGCAATGCCCCGGTACCAGACAGCCATCTGGCACATGCCCGATCGTGACAGTTCTTCCAGTAGGTGCATACTATCAGGAATAGCTTTGGAACCGGGCTGCAGAAGAAATGCCGCCCTTTACAGCACGACATTGCCCTATGATCTCCAAGCGTACCGCACATCTCGCTGCGATGGCAGCAACGGCATCCCTGCTTCTCGCCGCATGCGGCGATAGCCCCCTGACAGCCACGGAACAGGCTGCCTACCTCGCCCTCGGCGATTCCATTTCAGGCCGGGCCCAACTGGTGCTGATGAAGAACGTATCCTCCGCCATGCAGGCAGGCGGCCCGGAGCACGCCGTGACCTTTTGCAACACCCGGGCAGTGCAACTCACGGATTCTGTGGCCGGCCTGTACGATGTGGTTGTGCAGCGCCTCAGCGACCGGAACCGAAACCCGGGCAACAAGATCGAACTGCCTCAGGACCACGCCGCGTGGGAACGTTTCGCCACGGACAAGGCCGCCTATGTGCACAAGGATGCCGATGGGACCGTTTGGTACTACAAGCCCATCACCATGGGCATGCCCACCTGCCTGAAGTGCCATGGCGGCGCGGAGGACATTACGGAGGGCACCCGCGCCGTGCTCGTGGAGAAATATCCTCAAGACCGTGCCACCGGCTACCAACTGGGCGACCTGCGCGGCCTATGGAAGATCGGCCTGCAACGAAAGCCGTGAACCGGACCGTGTCCTGACTGCCTGAACCAGGATGCCATGCGCACGAGCGTGGGCGCTCGCGCGAGATGGGAGTGCTCGTGACCAACAATATCCGGCATTTCCAACGGGTGATGGGCCTCCCGGCTGGAGGATCGGACGCGGTGAACGCTTTGTACGGTGACCGAGGGCAAGCGGTACCCGCGCCAATGCCCTCTGCACTACGCACCCCGGCCCAAGCGCATATCCTTGCACGCCTATCGGTCGGAAACTGTTGGCAACCGGTCGGTGACGGATGCTTCCCACCCTTGCCTCCCCGGTACATTTGCCCACCATGAAAAAAGGCATCGACATCCTGCGCGACCCCGCCTTGAACCGGTCCGTGGAGTTTACCCGCGAAGAACGCAAGGCGATGGGCTTGGAGGGATTGCTGCCGCATGCCGTCACCACGCGCGAGCAGCAGGTGGAGCGCGTGATGGACATGCTCCGCCACAAGGCCAACGACCTGGAGCGTTACATCATGCTCAACGGGCTGCAGGACCGCGACGAGCGGCTCTACTACGCCAGCGTGGAGAGGCACTTGGAGGAAACGATGCCCTTGATCTACACGCCCACCGTGGGGGAAGCCTGCTTGAATTTCTCGCGGATCTTCCGGCGTACCAAGGGCCTCTACATCACCCGCGAGCACAAAGGGCGCATAGCGGAGGTGCTGGCCAACTGGCCCGGAAAAGACGGGCGCATCATCGTGGTCACCGACGGGCAGCGCATCCTGGGGCTGGGCGACCTGGGCGCCAACGGCATGGGCATACCCATCGGCAAGCTGGCGCTCTACACCGCCACGGCAGGCATTCCGCCGCACCAATGCCTGCCCGTAACGCTGGACGTGGGCACCAACAACCAGGAGCTGCTGGACGACCCGTTCTACCTCGGCTACCCCGAGCGCCGCATCACCGGAGATGCCTATTTCAGCTTGGTGGACGAATTCGTGCAGGCCGTGCAGCAGCGCTGGCCCAAGGCCTTGATCCAGTTCGAGGATTTCTCCACGCTCAACGCCTACACCCTGCTGGACAAGTACCGCGACAGCGTGCGCTGCTTCAACGACGACATCCAGGGCACCGCCGCCGTGGCCCTCTCGGGCGTGTTCGCCTCCACGCGCATCACGGGCATGGCCTTCAAGGACCTTCGGGTGATGTTCCTCGGTGCGGGATCGGCTTCCACGGGCATCGCCGACCTGATGGTGTCCGCCTTCCAACAAGAAGGCTTGAGCTTGGAGGAGGCCCGCAAACGCTGCTGGTTCTTGGACAGCAAAGGGCTCATCGTGGAGGGCCGCGACCAACTGAAGCCCCACAACGAACGTTACGCCCACCGCTTCCAGCGCATGTCCTTCCTGCAAGCCTTGGACAACATCCGGCCCAACGTGCTCATCGGCGCCACCGGCTCTGCGGGCGCGTTCGACAAAACCGTGGTGCAGAAAATGAGCGCCATGAACGAGCGCCCGGTGATCTTCGCCCTGAGCAACCCCACTTCGCGGGCCGAGTGTACCGCCCGGCAGGCGTATGAATGGAGCGACGGCAAGGCCGTGTTCACCAGCGGCAGCCCGTTCCCGCCGGTCACCTACAAAGGCCAGGAGTTCCGGCCGGGCCAGGGCAACAACGCCTATGTCTTCCCGGGCGTCGGCCTGGGCGCGCTCGTCGCCGGCAGCAAGGTGGTCACCGATGCCATGTTCCTGATCTCGGCGCGCACCTTGGCGCAGCTCGTTCAGGAAGAGGACATCCACCACGGGTCCCTCTACCCGCGCTTGGCCCAGATCCGTTCACTTTCCAAAGCCGTGGCGGTGGCCGTAGCTGAAGAGGCCTACCGCGCAGGCCTGGCCACCGTGCCCCGTCCGGCCGATCTGGAAAAGGCCGTGGAGGAGTACATGTACGATCCGTGGAAAGAAGCCCCGGCGGCGGCGAAGTGAAAGGCCGTTGTTGGATCCGCGGAAGCACACGGACCAGCACCGAGGAGCACTGGTGCGCTCCGATGGTTCCGAAGATCATGGCACATTCCGTGCGATCTGATCACCGCAGGGCTGCCGGGCCAAGGCTTTGTGATGGGCAGCACATAGCGCTGTCCATCAACCTCCATGGGCTTCATAAGCGTTCTGTCTGCCACACCAGGCACGCCCCCTACCTTCGCACCAACCCGCCGCCATGCGATTCCACACCCGCAAATGGATCAAGCCCGAAGACCTCAACGCCAACGGCACCCTCTTCGGCGGGCGCCTGCTGGAGTGGATCGATGAGGAGGCCGCGCTCTATGCCATCATCCAGCTGGAAAACCCGCGCACGGTGACCAAGTTGATCAGCGAGATCGATTTCGTGAGCTCCGCCAAGCAGGGCGACATCATCGAGATCGGCATCGAACCCGTGAAGTTCGGCAACTCCTCCCTCACCCTGCGCTGCGAAGTGCGCAACAAGATGACCCGCAAGACCATCATCACCATCGACCGCATTGTGATGGTGAGCATGGACGAGCACGGCCGCCCCCAAGCCCACGGCAAGACGAAGGTGGAATACGTGAAAGACCGGCTAACGGAGAAGTAACCGTTTCCCCCATCTGGAGCTTCCCCGCTCGCACCTTCTTCCCGTCCACGGCCCGTACCTTGCGCTCCCTGCCGAATTTCCGCCGGCAGGGATGAACCTGAACAGCACAAAGCATGTCCAACGAAGCCGTCCGCGCCCTTGAGCCCAAAGCCATCTGGAACCATTTCGCCGACCTGAACGCCATTCCCCGCGCCAGCAAGAAGGAAGCGCGTGTAACGGCCTTCATGAAATCCTTCGGCGAAAGCCTGGGCCTGCCCACCCACGTGGACCACGCAGGAAATGTGATCATCAAGAAGCCCGGCACCAAGGGCCGGGAGAACAAGCCCGCCGTGGCCCTGCAGGCGCACCTGGACATGGTGCACCAGAAGAATGCCGACACCCACTTCAACTTCGATACCGACGGCATCAAGATGAAGGTGGACGGAGACTGGGTGAAGGCCGAAGGCACCACGCTCGGAGCCGACAACGGCTTGGGCGTGGCCAGCATCATGACGCTGCTCGCCGCCAACGACATCCCCCACCCGCCCATCGAAGCGCTGTTCACCATCGATGAGGAAACTGGCATGACCGGGGCCTTCGAGCTGAAGGGCGGCCTGCTCACCGCGCCGGTGCTGCTGAACCTGGACACCGAGGACGACGACGAGCTCACCATCGGCTGCGCCGGCGGCGTGGACGTAACGGCCAAAGGCGCTTACGCCACGGAAGCCGCTCCAGCCGGCAACAACGGCTACACCATCCGCGTGAAAGGCTTGAACGGCGGCCACTCCGGTGCGGAGATCCATCTGGGCTTGGGCAACGCCAACAAGGTCATGAACCGCGTGCTGCTCGTGGCCCAGGAACATGGCATGCGCTTGGCCAGCGTGGACGGCGGGGGGCTGCGCAACGCCATTCCCCGCGAAAGCAAGGCCGTGATCGCCCTGCCCGTCGCCAACGAAAAAGCCTGCATCGAAGCGCTGAAGAAACTGGAGGCCGACCTGAAGGCCGAATACCGCACCACCGACCCGGGCTTGAAGGTGGAACTGGCCAAGGCCGACCTGCCCGCCAAGGTGATGGCCGCCAAGGACCAGCGCGGCTTTCTGCTGGCCGTGCAAGCCTGCCCGGACGGCATCTTCCGCTTGAGCCCCGACGTGCCCGGCCTGGTGCAGACCAGCAACAATACGGCCCGCGTACAATTGGCCGATGGTGCCTACACCGTGATGTGCCTCACGCGCGGCTCGGTGGAAAGCGAGAAAATGGACCAGGCCGCCACCATCCGCGCTGCCTTTGAGCTGATCGGCGGCACGGTGGAATTCACCGGCGGCTACCCCGGCTGGGTGCCGAACCCCGGCGCACCCATCATCCACCTGATGGCGGACATCTACCAGGAGCTCTTCAACAGCAAGCTGAAGGTGCTGGCCATCCACGCCGGGCTGGAGTGCGGCATCATCGGGCGCAACTACCCGAAGATGGAGATGGTGAGCTTCGGCCCCACCATCAAAGGGCCGCACAGCCCGGACGAACGCGCCAACATCAAGAGCCTGCAGAAGTTCTGGAAGTACCTGCGGGTGGTGCTGGAGCGTTTATAGGGCCAGGACCGTGGTCACCATAGGTCTTCGAGGGGAGGACCCAGGAACGCAATGGGGATCGACTTGAGGCAGACGGGCCTTCTCGTTCAGGAACTGCCTGATCAGCTGCTTCGGGTCCCGTGCAACGATACCCGGTGGCCTTCCATGTGCACCTCGTTCCTGTTGAAAACTTGGCCGTCCGTGGCGCCCCAGCGTGCAGTGGGGCATGCCAACGATCGAACCTGCCGCTGTGCAAAAGATGCCCTCCCCACACTACCCCGTCGGGGTACCTTCGTGGCCCTATCGCCATGCAATTCTCCCACCTCCACGTCCACACCCAATATTCGTTGCTGGACGGTGCCAGCAACATTGCCGCCCTCTTCAAAAAAGCCGCCGCTGACGGCCAACCGGCCGTGGCCATCACCGACCACGGCAACATGTTCGGCGCCTTCAAGTTCGTGGCCGAGGCCGGCAAGCACAAGAACGACGACGGCAGCCTGAAGGTGAAGCCCATCGTGGGCTGCGAATTCTACGTGGTGGCGGACCGCACCCGCAAGCAGTTCACCCGCGAGGAAAAGGACAAACGTTTCCACCAGCTCATGCTGGCCAAAAACGCCGAGGGCTACCGCAATCTCAGCAAGCTCTGCAGCCTGGGTTTCATGGACGGCTACTACAGCAAATACCCGCGGATCGACAAGGAACTGATCCAACAACACCACCAAGGCCTTATCGCCACCACCTGCTGCCTCGGAGCCAGCGTGCCCCAGGCCATCCTCCGGGGGGGAAGCGACCTGACCAAGGCCGAGGAGGAATTCAAGTGGTGGCTGGACCTCTTCGGCGAAGACTACTACGTGGAGGTCCAGCGGCACGGCCTGCCTGAACAAGACCAGGTGAACGCCGTGCTGGTGCAATGGGCCCGCAAGTACAACGTGCCCCTGATCGCCAGCAACGACAGCCACTACACCGATCAGGAAGACAGCAACGCGCACGACATCCTGCTGTGCATCAACACCGGCGAGAAACAGAGCACCCCCATCGCCACCGATGAGGACGCCTCCACCAAGGGCAAGCGCTTCGGCTTCCCCAACGACCAGTTCTTCTTCAAGACCAAGGCCCAGATGGCACAGGCTTTCCACGACCTGCCCGAAGCCCTGGACAACACCGGCCTGATCGTTGGCAAGGTGGATACTCTCCAGCTCAAGAAGGACATCCTGCTGCCCAACTACCAGCTGCCCGAGGGCTTCACCGACCAGAACGAATACCTCCGGCACCTCACCTACGAAGGGGCCATTAAAAGGTGGATGGGCGGGCATGGCGGCATCGATAGCCTGGAACCGAAGATCAAGGAGCGGCTGGACTTCGAGCTCTTCACCATCAAAACGATGGGCTTCGCAGGCTACTTCCTCATCGTGCAGGACTTCATCAACGCCGGGCGCCACATGGGCGTGCTCATCGGCCCCGGCCGCGGCAGTGCAGCCGGCAGCGCCGTGGCCTACTGCATCGGCATCACCAACATCGACCCCATCAAATACGACCTGCTCTTCGAGCGTTTCCTCAACCCGGACCGCAAGAGCATGCCCGATATCGACACCGACTTCGACGACGAGGGGCGGCAGCGCGTGATCGACTACGTGGTGGAGAAGTACGGCAAGAACCAGGTGGCCCAGATCGTCACCTACGGCAGCATGGCCGCCAAGAGCAGCATCCGCGACGTGGCCCGCGTGATGGACCTGCCCTTGCCCGAGGCCGACCGCTTGGCCAAGCTGGTGCCCGAAAGGCCCGGGATCCACTTGGGCCGGCTGCTGCATGCCCCATTGGAAGGCGAGGGCGGCCTGAAGGACAAGGAGAGCCTGAGCAGTGAGGAACTGGCGGCGGTGAAGGAGCTGCGCACCATCCTGGAAAGCGGAGAGCCCACCGCAGACATCCTGCGAGATGCCGAAAAGCTCGAAGGTTCCGTGCGGGGCACCGGCGTGCATGCCGCCGGCATCATCATCGCGCCCACGGACCTCACCGGCATCATACCCGTGTGCACCAGCAAGGATTCCGAACTGCTCCTCACCCAGTTCGACGGGCGGGTGATCGAAGATGCCGGGGTGATCAAGATGGACTTCCTGGGCCTGAAAACCCTCACCATCATCCGCGATGCCTTGCGCATGGTCAAGGCCAACCACGGGGTAGACATAGACATCGACGGCATCCCGCTGGACGACCCCAAAACCCTGGCACTGTACCAGCGCGCCGAAACCAACGGCACCTTCCAGTTCGAAAGCCCGGGCATGCAGAAGTACCTGCGCGAGCTAAAGCCTGACCAGTTCGCCGACCTGATCGCCATGAACGCCCTGTACCGCCCGGGGCCGCTGGAATACATCCCCACCTTCATCAAGCGCAAGCAGGGCCTGGAACCCATTGTGTACGACCTGCCCGAAATGGAGGAACTGCTCCGGGAAACCTACGGCGTTACCGTATACCAAGAGCAGGTGATGCTGCTGAGCCAAAAGCTGGCCGGCTTCACCAAGGGCGATGCCGACGTGCTGCGCAAGGCCATGGGCAAAAAGGACCGCGCCACCTTGGATAAAATGAAAGGCAAGTTCCTGGCCGGAACCGGCGAGCGCGGGTTCGATGCCAAGGTGTGCGAAAAGATCTGGACCGACTGGGAGGCCTTCGCCCAGTACGCCTTCAACAAATCGCACAGCACCTGCTACGCCTTCGTGGCCTACCAGACCGCGTGGCTCAAGGCCAACTACCCGCCGGAGTTCATGGCAAGCGTGCTCACGCACTCCGGCGGCCAGATCGACAAGATCACCTTCTTCATGGAGGAATGCCGCCGCATGGGCATCCCGGTGCTGGGCCCGGACGTGAACGAAAGCCGCATGCAGTTCTCCGTGAACAAGCTCGGCCAAGTGCGCTTCGGCCTGGGTGCCGTGAAAGGCGTGGGCGAAGCGGCCGTGGAAGCCATTGTGCAGGAACGCGAGAAAGCCGGCCCCTTCGCCGATGCCTTCGACCTGGTGCGCCGCTTGAACCTGCGGGCCGCCAACCGCAAGGCCCTGGAAAGCCTCACCTATGCCGGTGCCTTGGACAACCTGCCGCGCACCCATCGCGCCCACTTCTTCCACAGCCCGGGTGAAGGAAAACCCACCTTCATGGAAACCTTGGCCCGGTACGGGCAACAGTGCCAAGACAGCGCCGACAGCGCCCAAGTGAGCATGTTCGGCGATGCCGACACCGGCGCCATGATCCCCGAACCCCCACTGCCCGCCATCGAGCCATGGAGCGCCTTGGAGCAGCTTCATTATGAAAAGGATGTGATCGGTTTTTACCTCAGCGGCCACCCCTTGGACGACCACCGCTTGGCCATCAAGCACCTGTGCAACACCCAGCTGCCCCAACTCGCCGACCTGAAGGCCGTGCAGGGCCGTGAACTGTGCATGGCCGGCATCGTCACCAAGGCCGAGCACCGCATTGCCAAAAGCGGCAAACAGTTCGGCAGTTTTTCCCTGGAAGACCACAACGGCAAGCACGACTTCATGCTCTTCAGCGAAGACTACATGAAGTTCAAGATCTACCTGGAGGCCGGCATCCTGCTGCTTGTGAAGGGGCGCGCCATGGAACGCACCTGGGGCCGCGACGAAGGCCAGCTCGAATTCAAGATCTCCAGCATCGACCTGCTGGCCAACGCACGCGAGAAATACATCACCAAACTGGTGGTAAAGCTGGATGCTGCCCGGGTAGATGAACAACTCAACAACGACCTGGCAGCAATCCTCAATGCGCACAAAGGCAATTGCAAGGTGCTCATCTCCTTGGTGGACAACCAAGACCACCTCCAGGTGGAAGCCGTGAGCAAGACCAAACAAGTAAACATCACCACCGAACTGGCTGACAGGTTGGATACGCTGGCAGGGATAAATTGGGCGCTTAGCTGACCAATTGGCAGTGGAAAAGTGTTCGGCAAGCTACTTGCCAGCACGGGAAAACTTCGGAAATTGCACCTGCATTCCCGATACGTACAGCAATCAACACGCGCAACAGGCGCTTAACAATCAAGAACCAAGATGGCATTGGAACTGACCGACAGCAACTTTGAAGAACTCGCCCTGAAGAGCGACAAGCCCGTGATGGTGGACTTTTGGGCAGAATGGTGCGGCCCCTGCCGCATGGTGGGCCCCGTGGTGGAGGAACTCGCCAAAGATTATGAGGGCAAGGCCGTGATCGGCAAGGTGAACGTGGACAACAACCCGCAAGTCGCCACGAAATATGGCATCCGCAGCATTCCAACCATACTGTTCCTCAAGAATGGTGAAGTGGTGGACCGCAGTGTGGGCGCAGTTCCCAAAGCCACCTTGGCCGGCAAGCTGGAAGGCCAACTGAACTGAACGGTTGACAGCAACACAATAAGGCCTGGATCGGATCCGGGCCTTTCTTTTTTCCGGGCCCGTGCTCGGCGCAGGTTACATTCACACGACCGCCCAACCCGGGGAATGCCCTACCTCCAGCGCAAACAATTTGCCGCCGTACTCCTCGCAGCCACGGGGTGCCTCCTGCCTGCGGCGTTACCAGCACAGGATGCTTCCTTGGTGCCCGGGTTGCGCCGAACGCTGGCCGCCGCCGCCGATGATACTGCCCGCGCCGATGCCTTGGCCCGCATCTGCTTCAACCTGATCCGCTCCTCGCCCGATTCCGCTTTGCTGGCCGGGGAACAGGCCATGGCCATTGCCCGGCGCATCAACGAGCCCAAGGCCTTGGGCGATGCCTATAACAACTTGGGCTGGTTGGCCGTGGAGCAAGGTGAGTTCGGAAAGGCCGATACCCTCTTGGGCAAGGCGTTGCAGATATTCCGGAAGCTGGGCAAGCCGGAATACACCGCCGTTACCTTGAGCAATTTGGGCTGGCTGGCCCAAAAGCAGGGCGATGCGGCCGGCGCGTTGCGCCGTTTCCAAAGCGCCTTGCAGGCCGGTGAATCCGTGGGGGACAGCGCCAGTACCGCCTCCGTGCTCTACGCCATGGGCTCCACCTACCGGAACCTCAAGGAATTCGGGCTGGCCAAGGAGTACTTGCACCGATCCCTGGAGATGGAACGCGCCCTGGGGCGCCGCGGCAATGAGGCAAGTTGCCTGCTTTCGCTGGCCAACACGGCTCGGGAGCAGGGCGATACCACGGGGATGATGGGGCTTTACCGAGAAGCTTCAGCCCTCTATTCCTTGCAGCACGACCACCGGGGCGGCGGTCTCGTGGAAGAGAACATCGGCGACTTCCTCGCCGAAGCAGCACCCCGTGAGGCACTGCGTCACTATCACTCGGCCTTGGCCCATTATATCGCCATCGACAGCCCGGAAGACAAGGCATACGTGCTCAAGAACATCGGCATGGCTGAAACAGCCTTGGGCAATTTGGCGGAAGCGGAAAAAAACCTGATGCATGGCCTCGGGCTGGCCGAAAACCTGAACAGCAGGGAATTGGTGATGGCATATGAGCTGGCACTGGCCCGTTTGGCCGCCGCTCAGGGCAATGCCACCTCCACCATGCTGCATTATGACCGGTACACCGCCTTGAAGGACAGCCTGCAGGGCGAGAACACCCAGCACGAGATCGCCAGGCTGCGCACCGAATTCGAGAGCGAACGCAAGGACAAGGACAACGCCCTGCTCCGGATAGAAAACAAAGCCCAGGAGCAACAGCTGCGCAACCGGGAAGTGCAGCTTCTGGGGATCGCGCTGCTCGCCCTGCTGGCCATGGTGGCCGCCTTGCTCTTCCGGCGCAACTACCGCCAAAAGCGCAAACACGCCGACGAACTGGAGGGGTTCAATGCCCGCTTGGAGGCAAGCCATGCGGAGATACGCGAGATCAATGGCCTGCTGGAGATGCGCCTGCTGCGCAGCCAGATGAACCCGCACTTCATCCACAACGGCCTCAACAGCGCGGCACGGCTCACCCAGGAAGGCCGTTCCGCTGAAGCCCTGGCCTACCTGCAAGGCTTCGCCCGCATGCTGCGCATGGTGTTGGAGCACAGCGTGCGGGACCGCGTGGGCATCCAAGAAGAAATGGATTTCCTGCGGCAATACTTGAAGCTCGAATCACACCGCTTGCAAGGGCTTTCCTTCTCCGTGGAAGCCGAACGCGAACTGATCGACGATGAAGCTGAACTGCCTGCGCTGCTCGTGCAACCCTTCGTGGAAAACGCCGTGTGGCACGGACTGACCGCCAAAGAGGGAGAACGTTCCGTGCGGGTCCGTTTCCGCCAAACGAATGATGGCATGCAGTGCGAGATCACGGACAACGGCGTGGGGCGCAAGGCCGCAGCCAACTTGTCCCGGAACGGGCATGTATCCCTGGGCATGCAGCTCACCGGTGAACGGCTGCAGCTGCTGGCCCGCCGGCTGGGCGATGACCGCTCCGTCAACATCAATGACCTTGCCGACGAGGCCGGTGCACCTGCCGGAACACGCGTCACCTTGCTGCTTCCGCGCCAGGGGAAGGAGTAACTATTCGTTGGCCCGCTTATCTTTCCTGCATGATCCGGGCGATGCTGGTGGATGACGACGCGGACAGCCGCGCATACTTGGGCCAATTGCTCCAAGCCTTTCCCGATCTGGAGGTCGTTGCGCATGCGGGCAATATCGCGGAGGTGGAAAACAGCCTCGCAACAACCCCGGTGGACCTTATCTTCATGGACGTGGAAATGCCCGGTGGCAGCGGGTTTGACCTGTTGCAACGCATGGGCACCTGGCCTTTCGCCGTGATCTTCACCACGGGCTTTCAGCGTTATGCCGTACAGGCCATCCGCTTCAGCGCGTTGGACTACCTGCTGAAACCCGTGCAGCCCGACGAGCTGGCCGATGCGCTCCAGCGATTCCGCCAACGCCAGCCCTTGGCGGACCGAAGCACCGTGCAGCAGCAGTTCCTCAGCAACCTGGCCCAACCGGACGAGCGTTCCCTCAAGCTCACCCTCACCACCGGCGACCGTACCTATTTTATCCCACCTGCGGAGATCACGCACTGCACTGCGGACGACAACTACACGGAACTGCACGTCCATGACGGCCGACGCTTCGTTTCGGCCCGCACCCTGAAAGACTACGAGGAAATGCTGCTGCCCTTGGGCTTTTTACGCGTTCACCGATCGGCGTTGGTGAACCGCGCCATGATCACCCACTTGGACGGGATGCACGTGGTATTGCGCAACAACGAACGAGTTGAAATGAGCCGCCGCAAACGCGAAGAAGTACAGCGGGCCTTGGCCGGCTGACCGCGCCCAAAAGCATCGATCTGAGCTGGTCCCGCTTGCCGGGCACGCTGGTTTCGGCCAAGCTTATGTCCAGTTGCCCCTGAAGGCTGGCCAATAGCCGGGTGGCCGTTCCAAGATCCGGACATTCGGCCAGTTTCCGAGGGGAAAGAGTATAAGGTCCCGATGTGCGGAAAACCGCAATTCCTGCCGGGCCCTCCAGGTACAGAAGCACGGGACTATGCATGCATGTGCAAAAGCCGGTACCGGTTCTTGGCAGGCCGGGCGCAAGGTTCGTCGACACGATTGCCCTGTTGGCCCCTCTTCGGGGTTCCTTTTAAACATGAAATCCGTCATGTTGTCGAAAATTTTTACCTGAGAGCCAAGATGTTATAGATTTGACTTTTGATTGCCATTGAAGCCACCAACTGCTCACCATGATCCGGGAACAAGCCAAAGCAATTCCATCCGGCCAAAATGCCGTCCTCCGCAACTTATTCCACGTGGGCGTGGCGGTGGCTGCCGTTGCATGGTGGAGCACGCCTGTCGCTGCTGCGGATGATGACGCCGTACTGGAGTCCGCTGAGTTGATCGAACAACATGGCGTGGCCTGGTTGACAAACCTGGGCATTCCGGGCGTGGAATACGCGGTATCGGTATACAAGCTCACCTATTGGACCCCCAACTTGCAAGGCGTACAGGCCTTGGCCTCCGCCGCATTCGTCATGCCGCAATTGGAATGTGAAGCGCCGTTGGTCGCCTTCATCCATGGCACCACCTACCTGAAAACGGCAGCACCTTCAGCCTGGAATGAAGATACCGGCTCAGAGATCCAAGGCTATTCGTTCGGGGCGTACGGCATGGCCTGTGTGATGCCCGACCTGCTCGGATTGGGCGATTCCCCCGGCCACCACCCCTACCTGAATGCAGCAGCCAATGCCCGCACCACCATTGATGCCATCCGGGCGGCCCGGGAGTTCCAGCTGCAACAAGGGCTTCCGTTGCACAGCCAACTGTTCCTCATGGGCAGTTCCGCAGGTGCACACACGGCATTGGCCACCAACCGGATGATCTTGGAAGAGTATGCCGATGAATTCACCGTTGCGGCCACTGGCGGGGTCAGCGGGCCGTATGCCATCCACCCGGTTTTGCGCGACATCATGCTCGCGGAAGAGCCCAACAATGGCGGTGCCGACCTGGTATACATGCTCATGGGCTACCATGCTGCCTACCCGGGCCTGTTCGCCTCCTACTCGAGCTTCCTGGTCAGCCCCTACAACGTGATCCTGCCCCCGCTGTACAACGGCAGCTACGACATCGAGGACATTTACCCCTTGCTTCCTCCGGTCCCCGCCGACATGTTCCCCTTGGCCTTGCGGCAACAGCTCGCCACGCAGCCCAACGCCCCGCTTAACGTGAAGATGCGACTGAACAATGTGTTCAATTGGGTGCCCCAAGCACCGGTGCGGTTGTGCTATTGCAGCAGCGACCCGCTGGTACCCCCTGAAAATTCGCAGATCGCCTACGATTCCCTCAGCGCCAATAGCAGCTTGGTGAACTTGTTGGACCTCTCCACCACGGCCTCCCATGCACTTTGCGGCCGCCTCGGCAGGATCAATATCACCAACTGGTTCCGGACGTTGGGCGTGGAATGCTCCGGCACGGTGGGCATTGCAGCGCCGGGAACATCGGCTCCGGACTTGTTCATCAGCCCCAATCCGGTCGCGTCCGGCGACATTGAAGTGCAGGTCACCGGTCTGGCGGCCAACAAGAGCGGCATGGCACGGATCCAGATCGTGGATGGCCAAGGGCGGAATGTGATGGACCGATCCGACCCGTTTTCCCGGGGTGAGCTGCGCGAAGTACTGGACCTGGATGAGGATCTCGCGCCAGGCGTCTATTCCTTGATCGTTACCTTGCCGAAGGTGCGCCTGGTAGAGCAAGTGGTGCTCACCCTGTAGGCCTTGCTGAGGCGGACTGTTGAAGCCTGTCCGCGCTTTGTGGCCGGAGCCCGATGGCGGTATGCCAAGAGGCATCCGGAACCATGTGCCAGCCAATGCCGGTGAACCGGGTTGCTCCGCCACTGCTTGGTCTTCCGATCAATCGAGCAAAGGGTTCACCCGGCAACACCACCACTAGGGTGATCCATGCCCGAATATGCAGTGCCGGGCTGGTGTTAAAAGGCCGTAGATCCCGTTACCTTGGTCTATTATTTGCGGTGCTGCCCTGCACCTTTCTCCGACCATGCATTCCAAGCATTTCCTGTCGTGGGCTGTAACCAGGCCATTGGGCGGCCGTTTGTTTTCCGCCCTCATCTTGCCGGTGTTGTGCATCTTATGCTCAGCTCAAGCAGGGGCGCAGGTGCTTGTGTCCGCTACACCCATTGTGGAGCGGGATGTGGATTGGTTGCGCAGCAATGGAGTGCCCAATGCCCTTTATGGTGTGCGGGTTTGGAAGATCATCTACCGAACCCCGGCGGTGAACGGGGCGCCTTCATTGGCCTCTGCTGCCTATGTAGACCCGATCAACAGCTGCGTGACGCCCCTGCTCTGCTACATCCATGGCACCGCCTTCCTGAAGTCGGACGTCCCTTCGCGCTGGGAGGAAGGCAATGGCGGCGTAAGGCAAGGGTATGCCTACGGCAGCCAAGGCGTCGCCTGCATTCTTCCGGACCTGCTGGGTTTGGGCGATTCACCGGGTCTTCATCCCTACCTGCATGCCGCCAGTGAGGCCAGTGCCTGCATGGATGCCGTACGCGCCGCGCGTGAATTCCGGGAGCAACACGGCGGCAGCCTGGGCGAGCAGCTTTTTTTGCTCGGGGTATCGGCCGGGGCACATGCCTGCCTGGCCACGGCCCAAGCCATGCAAACCGACCATGCCGAGGAATTCCACATCACTGCGGCGGCCGGCATCGACGGCCCCTACGCCGTGTTCCCGGTGATCAAGGATGAAATGACCGACGACCAGGCCGACCAGGGCGCCGCCAATTTGGTGTACATCCTGTTGGCGTACAACGAAGCTTATCCGGGGCTGTTCTCCTCGGTCTCCGATTTTCTGGTGCCGCCGTACAACACCGAGATACCGCCGTTGTATGACGGGTACCATACCAAGGAACAGATCGAGCCGCTGCTGCCCGATACGTTCAGCCTCCTGATCCCGGAGGCGCTTGAACAGGAAGTGGATACCAACCCTGCATCGCCGTTGAACCTGCGCTTCAAGGAAAATACCGTGTTCAACTGGGCGCCGGAATTCCCGATGAAGCTCTACTACTGCACGAGCGACCTGTTCGTACTGCCGCAGAACACGCAGCTGGCCTTGGCTGGTTTTCAGGCCCACGGTGCCGCGGATGTCTCCGCCATCATACCCTCAGGCGATGTGGACCACGGGGATTGCGCCCTGCTGTCGCAGCCCATGGTGTATGAATGGTTCCTTGCCCAAAAAGCGGGCTGCGACGGCACCTTCGGGCCGCCCCCTGCCGGCGACTTCAATTTCAGCCTCGTGCCCAATCCTTCCGAGGTAGGCAGCACCCTGCTCCAGTTCGGCCATGGCAATGAAGGGGACAAGGTGTTGATCAGCGTGACCAACCTGCTGGGCCAAACCGTGATGAACCAGTATGGGTTGTGCGACGGGTACAACACCATTACGCTGGACACCCACCTTCTTGAGCCGGGAACCTACGTTGTGCAATCCGCCACAAAAGAGGGCCGCCATGGCGAAAAGCTTGTGCTGGTGCGCTGATCCCACAGGCGTTGGCGGGGGTGCGGCAGGCGTTTACGATAGCTGCTTTCCGAATAGGCCACCGGGCTGCTCCGGGAGATGAAGCGCCAGGTCCATCAGCCCGGTCGGACCTGAAAAAAGGCTGCTCACGCCCCCTATTGCCGCCATGGTCGAATTCTGCACCGGGCCTTTTTCGCCCCCGGTAGCTTTGCACCCTGACCGAGCTATTTGCTTGCTTTTGAATGAAATCCTTCCGCCCTATTGCGTGCATGAACTTCCTTGGATCGAAAAATTCCGCCATGGCCCTGGTGGCGGCCATGCTGATGGGCGCGCCCTTGGCAGTGCAGGCCCAAAGCCCCGTGCTTGAATCAGCCGAACTGACCCTTGAACGCAGTGCCGCTTGGCTGCAGGGTGCCGGCATTGAAGATGCAGGTAACGGCGTGGCGGTATACAAACTGACCTATTGGACGCCCAACCTGCAGGGGAACAGCGCACTGGCCACGGCCGCGTTGGTGGTGCCCCAAACCAGTTGTGAAATACCGCTGGTGGCGTTCATCCACGGCACCATGTTCCTGAAGTCGGATGCCCCCTCGGCCTGGAATGACGATGCCGGCTCGAAGCCCATTGGCTACACGCTGGGCGCTTACGGATTTGCGTGCGTGCTGCCCGACCTGTTGGGCTTGGGGAGCTCACCCGGGCGACACCCTTACTTGAACGCGCGGGTAAATGCGCGCACCACCATTGATGCGGTGCGCGCGGCCCGTGAATTCATGGAGCAGCAGAACGCACCGCTCAACGACCAGCTTTTTCTCATGGGCAGCTCTGCGGGGTCGCACACCAGCCTGGCCACCACGCGCATGATCCAGGAGGAATATGCCGATGAATTCACCGTGAGCGCCACGGCAGGCATCAATGGGCCTTACGCGGTCAGTCCGGTCCTGCGCGACGTGATGCTGGAAGACCAGGTGAACAACGGCGGAGCCAACGTGGTGTACATGCTGCTGGGCTACCAGGCAGCCTATCCGGGCTTGTTCAATTCCGTTTCCAGCTTTTTGGCAAGCCCCTACAAAACCACCTTGCCGCCGTTGTACAACGGCATGCACTCGGTGTTCGAGATCATCCCCCAGCTTCCAGCGGTGCCTGCCGACCTGTTGCCTGCCGCCCTGCGGCAGGAACTGGCCGACCAGCCCGATTCGCCGCTCAACCAGAAATTGAGGGAGAACAGTGTTTTTGATTGGACGCCCGGTTCGCCCGTGCGCCTGTGCTACTGCAGCAGCGATCACATGGTACCGCCGGAAAACTCACTGATCGCCTACGATTCCCTCACCGCCCACGGCGATGCCCCGGTAGAACTGGTTGAAATGTCAAGCACGGCCAGCCACGGTGAATGCGCCCAGCTGGGCAAGGATAATGTGATCGCCTGGTTCCGGTCGCTCAAGGTGGATTGCAACGGCACTACCGTTGGCATTTCTCCCGGTGCGGCACAAGCGCCCGCCTTGCAGCTCCACCCCAACCCGCTGGCAGGCGGCACCCTGCACATTGACCTCTCCGGCCTGACCCTCAATGAACCCGGCAACGCCATGATCGCCTTGGTGGATGCCCGTGGCCGTACGGTGCAACAGGAGATAGGCCGATTCGGCCCGAACACCCCACGGGCCGCCCTGGAGGTACAACCGGGGCTGGACGCCGGGCTGTACTCGGTGGTGGTTACCCTTCCCGGCCACCGGTTGGTGCAGCGGCTGGTGTTGGCGCACTGAGCATTCAGCGGGCTTCCTTGGCGAACTGCAGGTCGTACAATTTGCGGTAGGCCCCGTTCAGGGCCAGGAGTTCCTGGTGGTTTCCTTGCTCAATGATGTGCCCGGCCTGCACCACCAGGATCTGATCGGCCTTTTGCACGGTGCTCAGGCGGTGGGCGATGATGATGCTGGTGCGCCCTTGGGTGATCTTGTCGGTGGCCGCTTGGATCAATTGCTCGCTGTGGCTGTCCACGCTGCTGGTAGCCTCATCGAGCACCAGCACCTTGGGCGCGTTCACATAGGCCCGGATGAACGCCAGCAGTTGGCGCTGGCCCGTGCTGAGGATGGCGCCGCGCTCGCGGACGGAAGTGTCATAGCCTTGGGGCAATTGCATGATGAACCCATGGGCACCCACGGCCTTGGCCGCGGCCTCCACCTGGGCGCGGCTGATGCCTGGGTCGTTGAGCGTGATGTTGTTGTGCACCGTGTCGCTGAACAGGAACACGTCCTGCAGCACCACGGAAATGCTCTTGCGCAGGTCATCCAGCCGGTACGACCGGATGTCCTCGCCGTCCAACAACACTTGGCCTTGCTGAAAATCGTAAGCCCGGCTCAACACGTTCACAATGCTGCTCTTGCCGCTTCCGGTGGCGCCCACCAACGCGATCTTCTCACCGGCTTTGGCCTGAAAAGAGATGCCTTTGAGCACATGATCGTTTTCCGAGTAGGCGAACCAGAGATCTTTGAACTCAATGTTGCCCCGTACGCCACCTGTGCCCCGCGTGCCCTGGTCGGCCATGCGCTCCTCGGTATCGAGCAGGGCGAACACGCGTTGGCTGCCCACCATGCCCATTTGCAGCACGTTGAAGCGGTCGGCCAATTGCCGCATGGGCCTGTACAGCATGTTGATGAACTGGATGTAGGCGATCAGTTCACCGAAAGTGGCCACCCCTTGCAGCACGTCACCCACGCCCCACCAGATCAGGAAGGCCAACGACACCGCACTGAGCACATCCACCACCGGGAAGAACACCGAATAGGCCAGCACCGACCGGATGTGTGCACTGCGATGCTCCCGGTTGATGCGCTTGAACTTTTCCTGTTCCTGGCGCTCGCGCCCGAACAGTTGCACGATGGCCATGCCCTGGATGTGCTCCTGCACGAAGGCATTGAGGCGTGCCACCTGGTTGCGCACGTCGATGAAGCTGCGCTGGATGGCGTTCTTGAAGATGCGCGTGGCCCACAGCAGCAGCGGGATCGGCACCATGCTCCACAAGGCCAGCTCCCAGTTGTAGGCGAACATCACCACCACCACCACTACCAGCTTGAGCAGGTCGCCCATGATGCTGAGCAACCCTTGGGAAAAAATGTCCTCGATGGTCTCAATGTCGCTTACCACCCGTGTTACCAACGTGCCTATGGGCGTGCGATCGAAAAAGCGCATGCGGAACCGCACCAGCTTGGTGAAGAGGGCTTGGCGCAGGTCGATGGTCACGGTTTGCCCGAGCCAACTGGTCCAATAGGCCTGGTGGAACTGCACCACGGCTTCCACGGCCAGCAAGGCCGCCAGCACGGCCATCATCCGGTAGAGCCCGGGCAGGTCGCCCTTGGCGGCATGATCGTCCACCATGATGGCCATGAGCACCGGGCGCACCACACTGAGCAGCGACAGCAGGATGGTAAGGGCGAACGTGATCCAGAACAACCTGCGGTAGGGGCGCACAAAGGCCATCACCCTGCGGAACAGGCCCATGTCGAAGGCGGAACCCTGTGAAGCGCTCATGACTTGGCTTCTGCGATGAAAGGATACGCGATGCGCGCCAGGTAGAGGCCGCAGGCTGGTGCGCTCTTGCCGGCCATGGCCCGGTTGCCCGATGCAAGCACTTCCGCCATGTATGCCTCCGGCCACTGCCCTTTTCCGATGCGGATGCAGGTGCCCACAATGGCGCGCACCATGTTGCGTAAAAAGCGGTCCGCGGAAATGGTGAACCGGTAGCCCGCGCCCGTGGCCGTCCATTGCGCCTGCCGCACCTCGCAGATGCTGGTGCGGTTATCGCTGCCGGTGCGCTGGAAACAGCGGAAATCATGCTTGCCCAGCAGGTACAGGCAGGCTTGGTTCATGGCAGGCAGGTCCAGCGCCGGATGCAACAAATAGGAGCGGTCGTGCAGAAAGGGATCCTTCTGCCGGTGCACCAGGTAAGCGTATTCCCGCTCGCGGGCACTGAACCGCGCATGGGCCTCATCGGCCACGGGCAGCACGCGCTTCACGGCGATGCTGGCCGGCAATGCGGCGTTCACCCCTTGGGCGAAGCGGAGTGCATCGGACAAGGGCTCACCCGCATCAAAGTGGAGGAAATAGGAAGAGGCGTGCACCCCGGTATCCGTACGGCCGCAGCCCACGGCGTTCACCTTGTCCATGCGCAGGCGCAGTTGAAGGGCCTTTTCCACCTCGGCCTGCACGGAAGGTGCATCCGCTTGCCGCTGCCACCCCCTGAACGGCGTGCCGTCATAGGCGATCTCCATGAAGTAGCGCGGCATGTTGGCGATCAATGGGCGAACCAATGCTCCGAGCTTCGTGATCCGGGACGTGGTTCAAGGGCGCAAAAATAGGCCGGGCCCTTGGGCGATCTTCGCGCCCTTGAACCACCCTCCTCCGGCGCCCCCATGAAACGCATCGGTCTGTTGAGCGATACCCACGGATGGCTGGACCCTCGCTTGCAGGCCCACTTCGCGGGCTGCGATGAGATCTGGCATGCGGGCGATATCGGCACCGCCGGCGTTACCGATGAGCTGCGGCGCTGGAAACCGCTGCGCGCGGTGCATGGCAACATCGATGGCACCCCGTTGAGGCAAGAGTTCCCGGCAGACCTGCGCTTCACGCTGGAAGGCGTGCGCGTGTGGATCACCCACATCGGAGGCCGCCCGCCGCGCTATGACCCTGCCATACGGGATGAACTGCGCCGTGATCCGCCCTTGCTGTTGGTCTGCGGGCATTCGCACATCTGCCTGGTGCAGTTCGACCCTGCGTTGAACATGCTGTACATGAACCCGGGTGCCACAGGGCGGCAAGGATGGCACAAGGTGCGCACCGCGTTGCGCTTCACCCTGGTTGAAGGGCAGTTGAAGGACCTGGAAGTGATCGAGCTCGGCCTGCGGGGCAGGGAATAACCTGCAGGCATGGGTTGGAAGGCGCCCCATCCCAACAGTGCGATCGAACGTTCACCTCAATCTGTCCACACTCTTCACCAGCTCTTCATCCTTGCGGATGCCGCGGATGGACAGCACCACGAACACGACCATCACCAACGGCAAAATGGCAGCAAGTCCGTAGGTGTTCTCCACCTTGCCGCCTTGTTCCAGGTAGGCGCGTATGGAGTTGTCCGTGATGAACAGGAACACCTGCACGGCGATCAACAGCAGGTTGAGCATGCGGGCCAGTCGCATTTGGCGGGGGCGGTTGCGGTACAGAAAGACCAGCCCGATCAGCAGGGCGGACAACAGGCCGAGCACTGCGGCGAACGGCACCTTCAAGGCCGCATCCACCACGTTGGCGCCATCGCCGGTGAAAAAGCCGGTGGTGCGGAAAACAAAGGACTGGTCACCGCGGATGAACGTATCCACCGGAAAGAGGAAGGTGAGCCCACCGCAAACTGCGGCCAACAGCAGGAAAAGGGTTTGTTTTCGTTGAAGCATGGGTGCAGGAGCAAGGCGCGAAGATCGCCCCTGGGAACCTTGGGGGAAAATCCGCGCCGGATGCCCTCTGAAAATCTTCCGCTGAAAGCCGATCTGCATTATCATTGCACCGGCTTTTGCGTGCTGCCCGATCTTCATTCACCGGCAGTTCCTCCCAAACCCATCGATTTTTACTGAAGCCCTTGTGGCTTGATGCGGCAACCGGCCGTATCCCTCATTGAACCCTTCCCACATGTCCGAGAAAACTGCCCTGGAGGCCTTGAAACTGGCCGAACTGCGCGATATCGCCAAGCACCTCAAGCTCCAGAAGTTCGAGACCTTGAAAAAGCAGGACCTCATTGCCAAGATCCTAGAGGCGGGCAGTTCCGCCAGCAACCGCGACACCGATGCCATCGCGGCATTGGCCGTGGAAGATGAAGCTCCCGATCCCGAACCGGACCCGCTACCACAGGAACCTGCGGACAATGGCAATGACGATGATGACGAAGACGAAGACGAAGACGATGAGGACCTCGACGATGATGAGGAGGATGAAGACGATGACGATGACGACGAGGACAACTCCTTGGCCGCCGGCAAACAGGAACGGGGCAGCGGGTTGAAGGAAGCACCCGGTGCAACGCCGGAACCGGCTGCCGCACCTCCGGGGGCTGCATCCACGGAGCCGCAAGCATCCCGGGCAGACAGCCGTGCACGGCCCTCCGTGGATCGGGCCGAAGGGCTGAACGACCGGTTCGACCCGCGCGACCGCCACCAGCGAAAGGGGCGCCGCCCCCGCATTGAGGGAGGGCGATCGCCTGTAGAGCAAGCTGATGCACCACTGGCGGGCGAGGCTCCGCAAACTGCCGCACCCGTGGATATAGCGGCCGCTACAGTTGAAGGCACCGGGAAGCATCACGGCGCGGAGGGCCAACCGGGGGTACCGACTGAAATCCGCCCAGACTTGCCGCGGGACCATCGCGACCGCAATCGGCAGCAGCACCGCGATCCCCAGCAGCAGCAGCAACAACAGCAACAAGCGCAACGCCAGGAACAACGCCAGCAGGACCGCCCGCAGCAACAGCAGCAATCGCAGGTTTCATTTGATGCCTTCATCGAATCGGCTGGCGTGGTGGAGGTAATGCCCGAAGGACATGGTTTCCTGCGCAGCAGCGACTACAACTACCTGCCATCACCGGATGATGTGTTCGTGGCCCAGCAAATGATCAAACAGAACGGGCTGAAGACCGGTGACACCGTGCACGGCTACGTGCGCCCGCCGCGCGACCAGGACAAATACTTCGTGCTGGTAAAGGTGGACAGCATCAACGGCCGCAGCCCCGAATGGTCAAGGGACCGGGTTCCGTTCAAATTCCTCACGCCGCTCTTCCCCGACGAAAAATTCGACCTGACCACCAAGGGCAGCAACCTGAGCACCCGGGTGCTGGACCTGTTCGCGCCCATCGGCAAGGGCCAACGCGGCTTGATCGTGGCGCAACCCAAAACCGGCAAGACCATCCTGCTGAAGGACGTGGCCAATGCCATTGCCGCCAACCACCCCGAGGTATACCTGATCGTACTGCTCATTGATGAACGGCCCGAAGAGGTGACCGACATGCAGCGCAGCGTAAAGGCCGAGGTGATCGCCAGCACGTTCGATGAACCGGCCACGCGCCATGTGGCCGTGGCCTCCATGGTATTGGAAAAGGCCAAGTGCCTCACCGAATGCGGGCACGATGTGGTGATCCTGCTGGATTCCATCACCCGTTTGGCGCGGGCCTACAACACGGTGCAGCCCGCCAGCGGCAAGATCCTTTCAGGCGGTGTGGATGCCAATGCCCTGCAGAAGCCCAAGCGCTTCTTCGGCGCGGCGCGCAAGATCGAGAACGGCGGTTCGCTCACCATCCTGGCCACGGCGCTCACCGAAACCGGCAGCAAGATGGACGAAGTGATCTTCGAGGAATTCAAGGGCACTGGCAACATGGAGCTCCAGCTGGACCGCAAGATCAGCAACCGCCGCATCTTCCCGGCCATCGACATCCTGTCCAGCGGCACCCGCCGTGACGACCTGCTGCACCACAAGGACGTGCTGCAGCGCACCTGGATCCTGCGCAAACACCTGGCCGATATGACGCCAGTGGAGGCCATGGAGTTCATCAAGACCCGCATGGAAGGCACCCGCAGCAACGAGGAATTCCTCGTCTCCATGAACGGTTGACCGTGTGCCCATGTCCGGCATCAAGTTCACTCTGCTGTTGGCCTTCACCGCTGCCGCCTTGCGCTCGGCCTTGTTCTACGCCGGTGTGCACGTCGCTCCATTCGACTTCATCCCGGTGCACCTGCTGCTGATCGTGCTGGCGATGTTCTTCAGCGGCCATCTCCTGCTCCGCCACGATCCCTCGCGCGGCTTTGGCGAACTGCTCCGTGCCGCCTTTCAATCGGTGTTCGCCTATGCCTCGATCATCGCCCTCTTCAGCTGGTTCTTCTACACGGCGATCGACACCACGGCGTTCAGCAGCTACAATGCCCGTTTGGTGGAAGGCTTCGTGGCACAAGGGCACCCGGAAGACCAAGCCCGGGAAAAGGTGGCCGCGTTGTACAACCCGGTGAGCTACGCCACGCTCACCTTTTTCGGGAGCTTCCTGGCCGGGTCGTTCAATGCTTTTGCCTTTGCGCTGCTGCACCACAAGCTGCTGCGCAACTTGCGCCGGTGAGCGCGCTTTGCCCGGCCCATGGAGCCTAGGCGATGAACGCCTCGGCCAGTGCCTCCAGGTCCAAGCCGCCGAAGTTGCCGCTGCTCATCATCAACAGTACCGCCTCGTTGCCCTGGCCCGGGCCGTTGCGCACAATTCCCATCAGCTCCACCGGATCGGTGGCCACCTGCAGGTCAGCGCGGCCAAAGGCCCGGTGAATGCGTTCGGCCTTCACCGGCGGCAAGCGTTTGAGCTGCACCGCATGCGGGTCGTAGAACACCACGGCCTGGTCCGCACCGTTCAAGCTGCCCGCATACTGGTCCAGGAAGTTCTCGCTCAGGCTGCTGAAGGTGTGCAGCTCCATGCAAGCCACCAGCCTGCGGCCGGGGAATTGCTCGCGCACGGCTTCCACCGTGGCTTTGAGCTTGCTGGGCGAATGGGCAAAATCCTTGAACACCGCGCGCGTCCGGCTTTCCGCCAGCTTCTCCAGGCGCTTGGCCGCCCCGGTGAACGAGGCGATGGCCGCGTAGAACTCCCGGTCGCCGATGCCCAGCTGATGGCACACGTGCCGAGCACCTTCCAGGTTCATCAGGTTGTGGCGGCCAAAGACCATTAGTGGCACCTCCCCATGGGCCGTTGACAGATAGGTGGTTCCTCCGCGGATCACATGTGGCGGAACGCCGTAAGGGACCTGCACCACGTCTTTACGGTCCTTGCGGTCGAGGGCCAGCCGGGCTACCTCAGGGTCTTCGGTGCAAAACACCAGTTTCCCCCCCGGCTCGATCAGGTCCATGAAACGGGCGAACTGCTCCACGTAGCTGGCGTACGTCTTGAACACGTTGATATGGTCCCAGGCAATGCCGCTTACCAAAGCGATGTTGGGCCGGTACAGGTGGAACTTGGGCACGGGCTCCAGCGTGGATGCCAAGTACTCATCACCTTCGATCACCGCCACCGTGCTCAGCGGGTCCAGCTTCACCATGCAGTCAAACCCTTCCAACTGCGCGCCCACGAGGTAGTCAAACGCGGCATCCACCGACCGAAGCACGTGGATGATCATGGAGGTGATGGTGGTTTTGCCGTGGCTGCCGCCGATCACTACGCGTGTTTTGCGGCGTGTTTGCTCATGGAAATAGGCCGGGTAGCTGAACACCGGGATGCTTAGCTCACGTGCCCGTTGCAGCTCGGGGTTGTCGGCCCGGGCATGCATGCCCAGGATCACGGCATCCAACGCCGGAGTGATGTTCTCCGGGTGCCAGCCCATGCGCGCCGGCAACAGGCCCAGGTGGTCCAGCCGGCTGCGGCTGGGTTCGAAGATCTCGTCGTCGCTCCCGCTCACCTCCATGCCTTGGCGGTGCAGGGCGATGGCCAAGTTGTGCATGGCACTGCCGCCGATGGCGATAAAATGGACCCTTTTCATGGTACGCCAAAGGAACCTGGCACACGGCCACATCCGGCGGCGCACCATCGGAAATTTCCACGCCGCGCTGTGGGTGGCGGGCTACCCAGGTGTTCCGGCCGGTCGCACCGGAGGGTCTACCTTTGCGCTCCATGCGTGAGTTCAACATTCCGGCCCACTACCGTTCCACGCTGATCGGCCGCATCAAGGCATTCCGCAAAACGCAGGATCCGCGCAAACAAGACTTCAGCCCCACCCTGCTGGACCTGGGCCCGGTCCGTTTCATCCTGGCACGTCATTTTGGTTTTTGCTACGGGGTGCAGAACGCCATTGAGATCAGCTACAAGGCCCTGGAAGATCACCCCGGAAAGCGGATCTTCCTGCTCAGCCAGATGATCCACAACCCCGAAGTGAACGAAGACCTCGAAGGGCGCGGCATCCGGTTCATCCAGGACACCCATGGAAACAAGCTCTTGGATTGGGATGAGCTGAGGAGCGACGACATCGTGATCATTCCGGCGTTCGGCACCACGCTCGAAACGGCCGAACGACTGAGAAACCTGGGCATCGACCCCTTGAAGCACAACACCACCTGCCCCTTTGTGGAAAAAGTGTGGAAGCGCAGCGAACAGCTCGGCAAGCAGCACCACACGGTGGTGATCCACGGCAAGGCGGCCCATGAAGAAACGCGGGCCACCTTCAGCCACACGGCCAAGGATGCCCCTGCGGTGATCGTGAAGGACATGCAGGAAACCGAGGAACTGGGGCGGATCATCCTGGGGGAAGCACCCATGGAAAGGTTCCATCTGCTCTTCGGCACGCGCTGCACACCGGGCTTCGACCCAGGAAAAGACCTCCAGCGCATCGGGGTGGTGAACCAGACCACCATGCTGGCCACCGAGACCCAGGCCATCGCCGATCATTTGAAGGCGGTGATGCTGCAGAAATACGGCGAAGCCGAACTGAAGAACCGGTTCGCCGACACGCGCGATACGCTGTGCTACGCCACCAACGACAACCAGGACGCCACCACCGAACTGCTGAAGGAGGAGGCTGACCTGGCCTTGGTGGTGGGCGGCTACAACAGCAGTAACACGAGCCACATCGTGGAGATGCTCGAGGGCAAGTTCCCCACCTACTTCATCAACGGCGACAAGGAGATCATCGACGGGGGGGGCATCGAACATTTCAACTACCCCGCCCATCGCATGGAGCACACGCAAGGCTGGCTGCCCGCCAAACGCCCGGTCACCATTGTGCTCACCAGCGGTGCCAGTTGCCCGGACACCCTGTTGGACCGCGTGATATGGAAAGTGCTGGGGCTGGTGGAAGGTGCCCGGGACCCGCAAGCGGTGGTAGGCCGGCTGGTGGGTTGAAGAAGCAGGAGCTTCACACTTCGGCCGCCTCGCCGATCGCCTTGGCCACATGGCCCAAGGCCAGCTCAAACTGTTCGCCGGCGGTGAGCTCACTGTTGTCGATCTCGATCGCGTCGGGTGCCTTGGTCAAGGGGTCGGCCTTGCGGCGGGTGTCATCCTCGTCGCGCTGGCGAATGTTGTCCAACACGCTGGCATAGTCCACCTCCTCCCCTTTGCCAACCAGTTCCAAGAAGCGGCGCCTGGCGCGCACCTCGGTGCTGGCGGTCATGTAGAGCTTTACTTCCGCGCGTGGAAAAACCACCGTGCCGATATCGCGCCCGTCCATTACCACGCCACCGCGGAGGCCCAGCGCTTTTTGAAGGCGGACCAGCTTGGCACGCACCTCGGGCACGGGGCTCACCAGTGTAACGTGCCTGCTTACCTCCATGCCGCGGATCTCCTGTTCCACATTGCGCCCATTGATCCAGGTGGTGCTGCGTTGCATGCGGTCATCATACCGGAAACTGATATCCAGCTCGTCCAGCACGCGCAACAGCCCGGCCTTGTCCAGTTTTCCCTCGCGCACCAAGCCGTTTTCCATGGCATAGAGCGCCACGGCCCGGTACATGGCCCCGCTGTCGATGTACGTATAGCCCAAGTGGTGGGCCAGTTCCTTGGCCAAGGTGCTTTTGCCGCAGCTGCTGAAACCGTCGATGGCAATATTGATCTTGGACATGGCGGGTGGCTAAAATACGAGTACCGGGCCGTATGTACCACTGCACCGCGACGGCTCCGGCTGGTCTGGATCCCAGCTTCAGGTGCCTGCAGGTTCCCGCTTCAGGTCGGCAAAACGCAAGGCCAGGGTGAAGGTGTTGCTGGCTCCGGCGGGATTGAATTGGGCATAACTGTAGCTCACATGCAGCTTGCTTACCCGAAGGCCTATGCCCAAGCTCACGCCCGAAAGGCCGGGCTTGGCATCCATGGCCAGCTCATGCCGCTTGCGGAAGTTGTAGCCCAAGCGTACCATGAAATTCTGGCTCAGCAGGATTTCCGCATTGGGCACTAGGTGCAGCATGGCCTTCTCCACGGTGGTCACCTTGTCCACGATGGCTTCGCCCGTGGTGGGGTCGATCTGTTGCACCACATTGGGGTCTTCGTAGGTCAGGTCACCTTGTTGCAGGTTGTCCAACGAAAGGCCCAGGCGGAACGGCGCATGGCGGAATTTGTACGTTGCGGCCACTTGCGCTTGGAACGGCAGCTTTTCCTTGGTGCCGGTATAGCCGCTGGTTACGGTGCCGATGTTGCGCAAGGTGGCCGCCACCGTAAGGCCCAACGCCTTCTTGGCATACACGCCACCGATGTCCGCAGCCCAGCCCGTGGCGGTGTAGGTATCCAGGTGGGAGGTGATGAACTTCACGTTCACCCCAATGCTGAACACGCTGTCAATGGCGCGGCCGGCGCCCACTTGCACCACGTATTCACCCGCCCGGAACTCCCCTTCATCCGCGCCGGTTTCATCCCGGCGGGCAAAGGAGCCGTAATCCACGTACTGCACACCGCCGCTCAGGGTAATGGCGCTGCTGTCCAGGTGGTGGGCATAGGCGGCATAGCCGATGTTGATGCCGTCCACGTATGGCAGGTAGCTCAGGGCGGCCTGCTTGGCCATGGAGGCGTTGAGCAATGCGGGGTTGAAGAGGCCCAGGTTGATGTCGTTGTCGTACACGGCCACCGGTGAGCCGCCCAAGGCGGAGACCCGGGCGGAGCTGGGGATGTCCAGCACCCGGAACACCGTGGAGCCGCCCAATTGGGCATGGGCCGGGGCCAAGGCGATCAGCAAGCAAGCGGCGGACAGGGAGCGGAAGCGGATGGACATGGTGGAATGGGGCGGCCGCGAAAGGAACGCAAGATAGGCGCTGGTAGTATCCGGGGTCATTTCCATAGCAGGGAGCCATCTCCATAGCTCAGAAAACGGTAGCCATGGTCCAAGGCATGCGCATAGACCTGTTTCCAGCGCGGCCCGATGAATGCCGCCACCAGCAGCAGCAGGGTGCTGTGCGGCTGGTGGAAATTGGTGACCAGCCCGTCCGCCAGGCGGAAGCGGTAGCCCGGGGCGATCAGCAGTGCGGTGGTGCCCGCAACATGGTCGGCTCCCCGTTGGTCCAGCCAGTGAAGCACCTCCTCCAAGGCCGTGTTTGTTTCCACCGGTGCCTTGGCGGCATAGGGCCGCCATTGGTCCACCTGCATGCCGCCCATGGAGGTACCGGCGGCCAGGTCGGCCCCGAACCAGTAAAGGCTTTCCATGGTGCGCATGGCCGTGGTTCCCACGGGCACGATCGGCCCCTTGCCCAACTGGCGCAGCAGGGCTTCCACGGTGCCGCGCGATATGCGCACCTGCTCGCGGTGCATGGCATGCTCGCGCATGGTGTTGCCCTTTACCGGCAGAAAAGTGCCCGCGCCCACATGCAAGGTGACCGGCACGGTGGATATTCCTCCTTGGGCCATGGCCTGCAACAATTCCGGGGTGAGGTGCAAGCTTGCCGTGGGTGCTGCCACTGAGCCGGGGTGCACACCGAACACGGTGTTGTAGCGCTCTTCATCATCCGGCATGGCTTCCCGCCGCATGTAGGGTGGTAGCGGCACTGCCCCGAACCGGTCCAACTGGTCCAGGAAAGGTTTCCCCCCTTCCCAACGGAACTCGATCAGGAACTCCCCGTTGCGCTCGTCCAACTTGCGCATGGCAAACCGGCGCCCCTCGGGCTCCAGCACCAGCTCCTCCCCTTTCCAACGTTTGGTGTTGCCCAGCATGCACCACCAGCGCGTTCCTGCCGGCTCGTTCAAGGCCTCTTCCAACGGCCGGTCCCCTTCGGGGCATAGCACCATGCACTCGATCACCGCGCCGGTAGCGCGCCGGAACCGGATGCGGGCATGGATGACCCGTGTGTCATTGAGCACCAACAGGGTGCCTGCCGGCAATTCCTGCGCGAGTTCGTTGAACCACCGGTCCTTCAGGCCGTCCGGTCCGCAAACCAACAATCTGGCACTGTCGCGTTCGGCCGGTGGCCGCGTTGCGATGCGCTCGTAGGGCAGGTGGTAGGTGTGGTCGGTGATCCGCAGGTCCTTGGGATCCATGGGGCGCAAAGATCGCCTGCATCAGGCCTGCGTGGAACGCTGCCATGCGCCACCTCTGCCCGCCCCCCGGATGGCCGGGGCATTCGGGGCTATTTTTGGCCCGAGGCCAAACGCATGTTCCGTGGTTTAGCATTGATCACCGTACTGGTTGCCAGCGCACCGGCGCAGGCCCGGCCATCCATGCAGCCCGCCCGGGCGCAGGATTCCCTGGCCGCTGCGAAGCCCTGGTACGAGCGCTTCAAGATCCGCGGCTATGCCCAGGTGCGCTACAATGGCTTGCTCGCCACCAACGATAGCCTGGGGTGCGAACAGTGCGACCGCAGTTGGGGCGGCGACAATGGATTCTTCCTGCGCCGCCTGCGCATTTCGCTCAGCGGCTACGTGCATCCACGGGTTTATGTGTACGTGCAGCCCGATCTCGTGAGCTGGGCCGGCGGCTCAGGCTATATGGCCCAACTGCGGGATTGCTACGTGGACCTGGGCTTCGACCCGCGCAACGAACTGCGCCTGCGCCTGGGGCAAAGCAAGGTGCCCTTCGGCTATGAGAACATGCAGAGCAGCCAGCAACGGGTGCCGCTGGACCGGGCCGACCCGCTGAACAGCGCGCTGAAGGATGAGCGCGACATTGGCGCCTTCCTGTACTGGTCGCCCCAACGGATCCGCGAACGGGTGGGCATGTTCGTTTCCTCGGGCATGAAAGGCAGCGGCGATTTCGGGGTGCTGGCGCTGGGCGTATACAACGGGCAAGGCACCAACCGGATGGACCTGAACAAGGAGCTGCACGTGGTGGCACGGGCCTCTTGGCCTTTTGAGGTCGGTGGGCAGTATGTGGAAGCAGCCGTTGCCGGATATGCCGGCGACTATGTGCTGTCCGGCAGCCAGCTCAGCCCGGGGATCGGCACGTCCACCGATCGGAGCTACGATGACCGGCGGGCACTGGCCACCCTCTCGCTCTTGCCGGCGCCGTTCGGGCTGCTGGCGGAATACAACGTGGGGCGCGGCCCGGAGTTCGATGCCGCTTCGGACAGCATCACCACCAAGAACCTCGAAGGCGGCTACATCACCGCCATGTACCGCTTCCGGCCGGGCAAGCACAACCTGATGGCATTCGTGCGCTACCAGCAGTATGCCGGGGGAAAGAAATTTGAGCAGGATGCGCGCAGCTATGCGGTGAACGACGTTGAGTTCGGGGTGGAATGGCAGCCGAACGCAAACGTTGAACTGGTGTGTGAATACTACCTCGGCGATCGCCGCTATACCGACCTCAGCCTGCCGGTGAACCACCAGCAGGGCGGCTTGCTGCGCGTGCAGGCCCAGTTCAGCTTTTAGGTGCCCGCATGGCACGGCCGAACTTCTGGTTCACGCCGAGCCGCAGGATGTGGCGATCATAGAAATCACGCCCGCTCTGCCGCTGCTGGAACCAGTTCAGGTAACCCAGTTCAATGGTGAGCCCCGGGCTGAGGGCTGAGTACAAGCCCAGGTACACCCGGTTCTGGTCGAACACGTTGTAGAGGATCCGGCTGCCGGCATTGACCAGCAGTTCGTCGCTTGCGGCGAAACCCAGCCTTTCGAGGCGTCCGGCCCCGGCGGTAACCAACGGCACGTCCAACCCGATGCGGCAGCGCAGGCGGAAATTCCTGAAGGCATAGCCCTCACCCAGCGCATCCCCCTCCACCGCGTGGAAATAGCGGGCTTCAGCCTTGATCCTTTGCACCACCCGGAAATACCGCAATTGCTGCTTCCCGTTCAGTTCCACGTGCGGGCGCAGCTCGGGCACCACCAAGTAAGATGGCGCATGCGGGTCATTGGGGCTTTGCAGGTACAGGCACATGCCGGCGCCGAGGTCCCACCCGGTGCCCAACACCCTGGTGGCCGTGGGCCGGAACACGGATTGATGCTGGGCTGCCGGATTGACGAAAAAGCGCTCTTGGACGTCCATGTTCACCGACCAGCGGTCGTTGAAGCGGTAAGTGGCCTTGAAGGCAAGCCACGCCAGCTCCTGTTCCACCACGTTCTTGCTTGTTTGCTGGGCGTGGTTGCGGCCCGCACACCCGAGCAGGGCCAATAACAACAGGAACCTCGGCATGGGCAAGTGGGGTGGATCCGGTCCGGGCGAGTTCCAACGGCAATTTGCACCACAGGGTTGTGGCCAGCACTTCCGGCAACCGCATGCCCGGTGCACCTGGCCGCAAAGATGGTACCGGCAGCCACTGCGTGCATGCCGGCGCCTGGAAAATTCAGGCCACCAGCAGGGCGTGCTCCACCTTCTCCTTCAGCAGGGCGTGTTTCACCACATCGATCATTTCGGAGACGTAGTGGAAACGCATGCCCTTGAGGTACCGCACGTCGATGTCCTCAATGTCCTTTCGGTTGTCCACGCTGAGGATGATCTCCTTGATGCCGGCGCGTTTGGCCGCGAGGATCTTCTCCTTGATGCCGCCCACGGGCAGCACACGGCCGCGCAAGGTGATCTCGCCGGTCATGGCCACGAATTTGCGCACCTTTTGCTGGGTGAAGGCACTGGCAATGCTGGTGAGCATGGCGATGCCGGCGCTGGGCCCGTCCTTGGGCGTGGCGCCTTCGGGCACGTGGATGTGGGTGTTCCACCGTTTGAACACCTCCTGGTCCAATCCGATGATGTCGCTGTGCGCCTTGAGGTACTCCAAGGCGATCATGGCGCTTTCCTTCATCACGTCGCCGAGATTGCCCGTGAGGGTGAGCTTGCCTTCGCCCTTGGTGATGCTGGTTTCCAGGAAGAGGATATCGCCGCCGGTGGGGGTCCAGGCCAGGCCGGTGACCACTCCGGCCACATCGTTTCCCTGGTATTTGTCGCGGGCATGGCTGGGGCCGTAGATCTTGGCCAGGTCCTGTACTTGGATGGTGGCGTTGTGCTTTTCCTTGAGGGCGATCTGTTTGGCGCGGAAACGCACCAATTTGGCAATGCGCTTCTCCAAGGTGCGCACGCCGCTCTCATCGGTATACTGCTCCACGATGGCTTCCAGCACGCCCGTGCCCATGGCGAACTGCTTGGGCTTGATGCCCGAATCCTTCAGTTGCTTGGGCAGCAGGTGGCGCTTGGCGATCTCCAATTTTTCCTCCAGGGTGTAGCCGTTCACCTCAATGATCTCCATGCGGTCGCGCAGGGCAGGGTGAATGGTGCTCAGGGAATTGGCCGTGGCCACGAACATCACCCGGCTCAAGTCGTAGTCCAGCTCCACATAATTGTCGTAGAAGGCATGGTTTTGCTCGGGGTCCAGCACTTCGAGCAGGGCGTTGGCGGGGTCGCCGTGGTAGTCCTTGCCCACCTTGTCGATCTCGTCCAGCACGAACAAGGGGTTGCTGGCGGCGGCCTTCTTGAGGCTTTGTATGACGCGGCCGGGCATGGCCCCGATGTAGGTTTTGCGATGCCCGCGCACTTCGGCCTCGTCGTGCAGGCCGCCCAGGCTCATGCGCACGTACTTGCGGCCCAAGGCCTCGGCCATGCTCTTGCCCAAGCTGGTCTTGCCCACGCCCGGCGGGCCGTACAGGCAGATGATGGGCGCCTTCATGTCGCCCTTCAACTTCAGCACGGCAAGGTGTTCAATGATGCGTTCCTTCACCTTCTCCAGCCCGAAGTGGTCGCGGTCCAGGATCTTCTGGGCATTGCGCAGGTCGAACTTGTCCTCGGTGTATTCACCCCAGGGCAGCTCGAGCAGGAGCTGTACGTAATTGTACTGCACGCTGAACTCCGCACCGGCCGGGTTCATGCGCTGCAACTTGCCCAATTCTTTCTCAAAGGCCTCCCCCACCTTCTTGGTCCATTTCTTCTTGGCGGCGGTGGCGCGCATCTCCTCGATCTCCTGATCAATGGGGTTGCCGCCCAGCTCATCCTGGATGGTCTTGATCTGCTGGTGCAGGAAATACTCGCGCTGCTGTTTGTCCACCTCGGTGCGCACCTTGCTCTGGATCTCGTTCTTCATCTCCAGCATCTGCAGCTCCTTGGTGAGGTTGGCCAGCAGCAGGTTGGCACGCTCGCGCAGGTCGGCCACTTCCAGCATGCGCTGCTTTTCGGCCACTTCCGCGTTCATGTTGCTGCTGATGAAATTCACCAGGAAGCTGGGGCTGTCGATGTTCTTGATGGCGAAGCCGGCCTCGGTGGGGATGTGCGGGCTGGCCTTGATGATGTTGGTGGCCAGGTCCTTCAGGGAGCTCACCAGGGCCTCGAACTTCTTGTCGCCCTTTTCCGGACGCTGCTCCGCGAATTCCTTCACCCGGGCCGTGAAGTAGGGTTCGGTACGCACCATCTCCAGCAGCTCGAAGCGCTTTTTGCCCTGGATCACCGCGGTGGTGCTGCCGTCGGGCATGCGCAACATGCGGATGATGTTGGCAATGGTGCCCACCTTGTTCAGGTCGTCCGCACCGGGCTCCTCGATGTCCGGGTCCTTCTGGCTCACCACCCCCAAGGTGCGGTTGCCCCGGTACACTTCCTGGATCAGCTTGATGCTGCGGTCCCGGCCCACGGTGATGGGAATGACCACCCCGGGGAAAAGCACGGTGTTGCGCAACGGAAGGATGGGCAGCTCCGCCGGGGTTTTCTCCGCGTTCATCAGCTCTTCGTCCTCGGCGGTGATCAACGGAATAAGTTCCGTTTCGTTGTCGATCGCTTCAGACGAGAAAAGTGAACCGCTGTTCTTCATGAAATCGCTCATGCGAATGTGCCAATGTGTCGTTTCAAAATTACTGCGCCTTGCCCGGGAGCGGACAAAGCGCGCGCGGGAGGCCAAAGGCAAGCACTGTGCCGTGGCGCCAACCCTGCGAACTTGTCAGGAACGGTAGCTTTCCGTCAGGTGGAAAACCTGGGTGAGGATCTTCCGGTCATCGGCGGTAAGGGCCACTGCCCGGCGTTGCATTACCAATTGGCACGTTTCCATGGCCTTGTCCAAGGCATACGCAGCTGTTCCACCCCATGAAAACGGCGGGATGTGCTTGGGCGGAAAGCCGCTGCCGAACACATTGGCGCACACCCCGGCCACCGTTCCCGTATTGAACATGGTATTGATGCCGCTTTTGGCGTGGTCGCCCATCAGCAGCCCCAGGAACTGTTGGCCCGTGGGTTCCAAGGCCCCGGTGGCGTAGCTCCATGCCTTTACTTGGCCATAGGTGTTCTTCAGGTTGCTGGTATTGGTATCGGCGCCCAGGTTGCACCATTCACCCAGCACACTGTTGCCCAGGAAGCCGTCGTGGCCCTTGTTGCTGTACCCCAGGATCACGCTGTTGTTCACCTCTCCGCCCACGCGGCATTCGGGGCCGAAAGCACTGGGTCCGTAGATCTTGGCTCCCATCTTCAGCTGGGCATGAACGCCCAAGGCGAACGGCCCTCGGATCATGCAGCCCTCCATGACTTCGGCCTGCTCACCGATCCAGATCGGGCCGTTTGTGGTGTTGAGGATGCTGGCCTCCACCCGGGCGCCCTCCTCCAGGAAGATCAGGCCCGGGTCTCCGATCACCGTATTGCTGGTGCTCAGCGTCCTGCTTGCACGGCCTGCGGTCAATGTGGCCATGTCGTTGGTGATGGCTCTGCCGCAATGCTGGAACAAGTGCCAAGGACGCTCCACCAGATGCACGTCCGTGGCATGCTCCACTTGGGCCAAGTAGGCCGGCGGGCTGTTCCAATGGGGAGCTTCCGCCCGGGCATCGCCATCGAGGCAAAAGGCCAGGGGTTTGCCCGACTTCATCAGTACCTGGCCCGGCTCAAGGTCCAGCACCGCTGCAGCAACCGCCGGGTCGGGGAGCCATCCGCCATGGACTTCAAAGACGCGATCGGCCAGCACGGGCGGGAATTTGCCTTGCAGGTACGCTTCCGTATGAAAGCCCACGGGCAACCCTGAAAGTTGTTTCCATGCCTCGGCGATGGTGAAGATGCCCGCACGCAGTGCCCCCAGCGGACGGGTGTAGGTGAACGGGAGCAACTGCCGGTGCAGTCCGGCATCGGAGAGAAGAATGGCCATGCTCGGCTCGCCGCGGCTTGGGTGCAGGCGATGGGGCGAAGATCGCCACAGTTGCCTTGGAAATGGAACGGGGAGTACGCGAACCGCGCCTCCCCGCCCATCCGCCGGCAACCGATCGTTAGACCACCTGCAACCGGGCCGCCGCTGGAGCGGCTTCCAGCGCGTAGGCGCAAGCGTTCATCACTTCCACCAACCCGGTGGATACGTTGTACATGGCCCCTGCAAGGCCCACGGCACCACTGGCCAAGCGCTCGCGCACAATGGGGCTCTGTTCAAGGATCTCATCGATGGAAACGCAGACATTGGCTGCGGCCACGCGATCCAGGTACGGCCGTGGGTCGTTGCTGCCGCCGTTGGCACGCCGGATGGCGGGTGCAATGCGTTCCAGGGTGCCGGTGAGGTTGCCCATGCGCACCTTGTCGCAGGCACCGGCCACGGCACCACAAGCCGTGTGGCCCAGCACCATCACGAGCTTCACGCCGGCGGCGGCCACGGCATATTCAATGCTGCCGAGCACGTCCGGCGTTACCACGTTGCCTGCTATGCGGATGCTGAAGATGTCGCCCAGACCTTGATCGAAGACCAATTCGGCGCTGGTGCGCGAGTCCATGCAACTGAGGATCACCGCCCCCGGATACTGTCCTTGCGCAGTGGCTTGCACTTGCAGCTGCAAGTCGCGGTTGGCTTTCAGGTTGTTCGCAAAACGGGCATTGCCCGCAAGGAGCACGCGCAGCATTTCGGCCGGGGTGAGCCCAGCACGGGATTCCTTGGTAAGCGTTCTCATGCTTGCGCGGTGGATCGTCCGTTTGAGGAATAATGGAAGGATTCCCGGAGATGCTTCACGCTCATCCATGCAGCCGTTCGGTGCCTGCGGTGTTCCCGTTGCCCCACTACTTCCACGGTGGAGCCCTTCTCGGCGGCGCGCAGGCCGCCATCGGCGAGGATCTCATGGATGTCCGGGTCCAAGGCCACGGCCCGGCTCACATCCACGACGATCCGCGAACCGGGAGGCAGCTCTTCCAGCGTGCGTTGGATGCTGGCCTTGTTCAGGAAGCTGGTCTCTTCTCCCAAGGCAATGCGCACCGGTGTGCCAGGCATCACGGAACGTTCCAGCAAGTGGAAGGGCACCTTGTAGTTGTTGCGCAAAATGAAAAACAGGGCTACTGCCATGCCCAAGCCCACGCCTTGGAGCAGGTCCAGGAACACCACGCCTATCACGGTGGCCAAGAAGGGTACGAAGCGCTGCCACCCGCCTGCCCACATCTCCTTGAAGAGCATGGGCTTGGCCAGTTTGTATCCCACCTGCAGGAGGATGGCGGCCAGAGCAGCCAAGGGAATCATCCCCAACAGACCGGGAAAGAGCACTAACGCCAGCAGGATCCACAAGCCATGGAGCATGGTGGAGAGCTTGGTCCTACCGCCGGACTGGATGTTGGTGGAGCTGCGCACGATCACTTGCGTTACAGGCAGAGCGCCCAACAGACCGGCCACCATGTTGCCCACGCCCTGGGCCATCAACTCACGGTTCTTGGGAGTAGTGCGGCGTTGGGGATCCAGTTTGTCAGCGGCCTCCACGGAAAGCAGCGTCTCCAAACTCGCCACCACGGCCATGGTGAGGGCGGTGGTCCAAACAGTTTGATCGAATACGCCGGACCAATCGGGTCCCGGAAACAGCTCAGCCCAAAGGGTGCCGGTGAGCTTGGGCAGTTGGACGAAGTGCGCCGCAGTAAGGGAGCCGCTCCACGCACCCATTGCCACCCCAAGTACCACGGCCACCAACGGGCCCGGTACCATGGCCAATATGCTATTGCGCTTTATGATCGGCTGTTCCCACAGGACCAATACCACAAGGCAGCACGCAGCAATGGCCAATGCGCTGAGGTTGGGCGCAGCGAAGGCCATGGCCAGCTTGGTGAAGACCCCGCCTTGCAGTTGCCCTTCGGCAATAAGGCCCAAGGCGTTCGGCACCTGCGTAAGGGCGATGTAGATGCCGATACCGGCCAACATGCCCTTGATGACGGAAGACGGGAAGAAGTACGCGATGGTCCCGCCTTTGGCGATGCCCAGCAGAAACTGGAGAGCACCAGCCAGCAGCACGGCCATCAGGAACAGCGGGAACGAGCCCAATGCGGCCACGCTGGTTACCACAATGGCGGCAAGCCCCGCCGCAGGCCCGGACACGCCCAGCTGGGAGCCGCTGGCAGCGCCCACGACCAGGCCGCCGATCATGCCTGCAAGCAGGCCGGCGAAAGGTGGCGCACCGGAAGCCAAGGCAATGCCCAGGCACAAGGGGATGGCCACGAGTGAAACGACAAGAGAAGAGGGGAGGTCACGTTTGACCGACCCGAAAAGGTTGTTCATGGTATGCGGTATGGACAGGGGACCCGCCATGTGCCACGCCGCTCGGTGCCGGGTCCCCGGATGGCACGCGATCAAAGGGTGGCAAAAACGCGCCGCATGGGCGCAGGCATCAGGCCGTCCGCGGCGGGCGCAGCAGCACCTCCCCGATGGGTCCCGGCGGCACGGGTTCGTCGCGGTGGCCGAACAGGGCCTTCATCAGCTGGCCCATGCACAAGGCCGCACCCGCCCAATCACGATGAGCGTGGTATTCGGACTTCAGCACCTCACGCCCATGGGCATGCTCCTCCTCCACGGGAGCCGGGGTGGCGATCACCTTGCCCAAGGAAACTTGGAGCACCGTGGGAAGCAGTACCGTGGAAAACAGCAGCCCGCCGAACAATACGGCCACCACGCCGAGGGCGAACTTGGACCAGGGGTGGCGCGCATCCATCAGGGCACAAAACTAAACCGCTTCAACGCAGGGGCATTCCCAATGTTTGCAAGTGCCGTCTACAAGCCGAACAACATGCAGCCCCAATATGTCAACGCAGCCAACAGGGCGCTTACCGGAATGGTGATGATCCAGGCCCAAAGCAGCCGTACGGTAACCCCCCAGCGTACGGCGCTGAGCCGTTTGATGGCGCCCACGCCGATGATCGAGCCGGTGATGGTGTGGGTGGTGCTCACGGGTATGCCCATCTGCTCGGTCAAGTAGAGCGTCATGGCCCCGCCGGTCTCGGCGCAAACGCCTTCCAAGGCGGACACTTTGGTGATGCGCGTGCCCATGGTTTTGATGATCTTCCAGCCGCCGCTCAAGGTTCCCAAGCCGATCATGGTGTAGCAGGCCAGCGGCACCCAGTCGGGCATGTCCTTGAAATCCTTGATGTTGCCATTGGCAATGAGGGCCGCTGCGATGATGCCCATGACCTTCTGTGCATCGTTGCCCCCGTGGCCCAGGCTGAATGCGGCGGAGCTGGCCAGCTGCAGGCGCTTGAACATGCGTGCCATGCTGAAGGCGTTGGGCGTGCGCACTTTCTCCACGTAGATGTAGGTCGCGCAGAAGAGCGCGAAGAGGAGCATGATGCCAACGCGGATCTTGCTGTTGTCCCCGTTGGCGATCGCCTGTGCCACCTTGGCCTGGTTGATGTCGGGGGCCACTTCGCTCTGGATCATCTCCGCCACGCCCTTGGATCCTTTCACATGGTACATGGCCAAGTAGGGCACGGCCTCTTCATACTTCAGCTTGGCGGCATCCAGTTCGGCCTGGTGCTCCGGGTGGAGCAGGGCCTTCTCCTCCAAGGCGGGAACGCCCATGGCACTGGCCAGGTTGGTTTCCATCTTGCCCTCCTGCAAGTGCACGAACAACATCCAGGTGAACACTCCGCAGAGCACGATCAGGCACACGCGGAACCAGGTGTTCTCCACCAAGGTCACCAAGGAGATGAACATGCTCATCAGCATGCCTACCACCGGTGCCAGGAAAATGAAGGCCACGATCACCAGGATCTTGCCGCTTTCCACCACCTCGCCCACGGAGAGCCCGTTGTAGTGGGTGAATGCATGGGTAAGGGCCGCCCCGGCAAAACCGCCGATCAAGGTGTGCGAGCTGCTGCTGGGAATGCCATACCACCAGGTCAGCAGGTTCCAGATGATCGCCGCCACGAGCCCGCTGAAGATCACCGGCAGGGTGATGAACTCCTGGTGCACTACCTTGCTGATGGTGTTGGCCACGGCATGATCCCTGAAAATGAAGAACGCCGCGAAGTTGAACAGCGCCGCCCATGCCACGGCCTGGAGCGGCGAAAGCACCTTGGTGCTCACCACCGTGGCGATCGAGTTCGCCGCATCATGGAAGCCATTGATGTAGTCGAACAGCAAGGCGAGCACAATGATGGCGACCAACAGGCTCATGCGTACTGCAAGGGGTTGAGGGTGCCTGCGGAAAAGGCCATGGTCCTGTCACCTCGGTGCGGCATGGTCGCCAGTTGCTTGGCGCTTCCTTGGGCGTCCCTTGGGCCTAGGTTCATCAGGCGTACTTGAGCATGATGGACTCGATCACGTTGGCCACATCCTCGCATTTGTCCGTGGCCATCTCCAGCATCATGTAGGTATCGCGCATCTTGATGAGGTGGATGGCGTCCTTCTCGTTGGCGAAGAGTTGTTCGATGGCCGCGTCGCATACCTCGTCGGCCTCGTTCTCCATGCTGTTCACGTCGATCACGAACTGCTGGTGGGCGTAAGGCTTGTTTAGGTCCCGCAGATGATGCACGGCCAGCTGCACGATCTTGGCTCCTTGGTTCACCAGGCGGGCGAGTTCCTTGCAGGTGGCATCGGGCTTTTCGATGCGGTACATGTCGAGGTTCTTGGCGCTGGCCAGGATGTAATCGGCCACATCGTCCAAACTGCTGGCCAAGGCATGGATGTCCTCCCGGTCGATGGGGGTGATGAAGTTGCGGGCCAGGTCCTGGAAGATGGTGTGCGTGAGGTCGTCGTTGGCGCGCTCTTGCAGCACCAGCCGCTCCAAGATGGCCGTGCGCTGCGCGCCCGGTTCCGAGGCCATGGCCAGTACCAGGTCTTCGCTCATCTTCAGCACGTTTGCCGCCGAGGCTTCAAAGTGGTAGAAGAACACCTTGTCCTGGGGCTTGAACATGCGAAAGAACGATCCGATGGGCATCTTAGGCTGGTTTGCGGCGCCAAATGTAGCAGCCTTGCTTTGTTGGGGGGACCGGCGCGGTGGATTTAACCCTCCGGCAACATTGGCGCCAAGGCATGGCAAGCTGTAGGTTCGCGCCATGTACTATGCGTTCAAGGGCATGCGGCCGGTAGTGCACCCTTCGGCCTTCGTCCACCCGCAAGCTGTGGTCACCGGCCACGTCATCATCGGCCGCGATGTGTACATCGGCCCGGGCGCCGCACTGCGTGGCGATTGGGGGGGCATTGTCATTGAAGATGGCTGCAACGTGCAGGAGAACTGCACCGTGCACATGTTCCCCGGGATCACGGTGCGCTTGGAACAAGGCGCCCACATTGGCCATGGGGCCATCATCCACGGTGCGCATGTGGGCCGCAACTGCCTGGTGGGCATGAATGCCGTGCTGATGGACCGCGTGGTGCTGGGCGAAGGATGCATCGTGGGGGCCTTGGCCTTTCTTCCCGCGGATTCCGTATGGGAGCCGCGCAAGGTCATTGTGGGCAATCCCGCGCGGGCGGTCAAGGAGGTCAGCGATGAAATGCTTGCCTGGAAGAGCGCGGGCACCAGGCTCTACCAAGCGTTGCCTAGCGAGCTGCACGCCTCTTTGGAAGCGTGTGAGCCGCTGCGGGAAGTACCGCCGGTCCCGCCGCCGTTCGCATCACATTACCGCACTTGGAACGAAACCAAGGATTAACGCCGGCTTCGCGCACCGGCGATCGCGCGCCTGGCCGGCCCTCCCCTTGCGCGGCCGGTTCGTTTGGTCTTCCGCTCGAAGCGCAACGCGGCATGCGGAACGTACCGCTGCCTACGGCACAGGCTTGTGCGGCGCGCTGTGGTGTTGCATCCGGCGCTGCTGGTCGAGGTGCAGCTTGTGCAGCAGCCGGTGGATGGTGGGCGCCAGCATGGCCGCAACGATGGTGAGCAGGGCAACACCGCAATACAGGGCGTAGCAAGCGGCAAACCACTTGGCCGCCTTGTTGGGCAGCGGGTCCACGGGCCCCATGCCGCCAAGGATCATGCTGGCATTGAGGAAGGCATCGGTGAACCCCAGGTGGGCGAAGCCCATATAGCCCGCCACGCCGATCGCCAGGCTGATCGCAATAAAGGCCAAGGCCCACAGTATGAAGCGAAGCTGCCTGCGCACATAGGCACGCCGGTGGGGCAAAGGGTCGTTGAACGTGCTGATCATGCCGGAAAAGTAGCCATCAACAGCAGGGCGTTCACCGAATGCTTCCGGAGCAGCCCCTGTGCTTGGCCGCACCGGTGAACTTCGCCCCATGCGCGGCCTCTACAGCATCGCCCTGCTGGTGCTCAGCAATGCCTTCATGACCGTTGCCTGGTACGGCCACCTGCGCTTCAAGGATCAACCGGCATTGGCCAAATGGGGTTTGCCCGCAGTGATCCTGGTAAGCTGGGGAGTTGCCTTTTTTGAATACTGCCTGCAGGTGCCGGCCAACCGCTTGGGCTACAACGGCCATGGCGGTCCCTTCTCACTGGTGCAATTGAAAGTGGTCCAGGAGGTGATCACCTTGGTGGTGTTCATGGCATTCAGCGCCATTGCCTTCAAGGACCAAACGTTCCGCTGGAACCATGCTTTGGCAGCGCTGCTGCTGGTTGCCGCAGTTTGGCTGGTGTTCAAGAAATAGCATGGAGGACGGGTTGTACAAGGAGCTCGTGGTGGTGCTGGCACTGGCCGTGGGCATCATCTTGTTGTTCCGGCGGCTGAAGATGCCCGGCGTGCTGGGCTTCATCCTTGCGGGCATGCTGGCCGGGCCCCATGTATTGGGCTGGGTGGAGGAGGTGGAACGGGTGCAGGAACTGGCCGATTTCGGCATGATCTTCCTGCTGTTCGTGATCGGCATGGGCTTCAGCTTGAAGGAGCTTTCTTCCATGGGCCTCACGGTGTTCGTGGGCGGAACCCTTCAGGCGGTGCTCACCATTGCCATGATCGCCTGGCTTTGCACCGCACTGGGGCTGTCCTGGCCTCGATCCGTGTTCATGGGGTTCCTGGTCACCTTGAGCAGCACGGCCATTGTACTGCGGGTATTGCAGGAACGGGGCCGGCTGGAATCCGCGGCCGGGCGGGCCATTTCGGGCATCCTCATTTTCCAGGACATATTGGTGGTGCCCATGATGCTGGTGATGCCCATGCTGGCCGGCCGGAGCGGTGATGCGGGCGGCGAGCTGCTCCTGTTGGCGGGCAAGGTGCTCCTGCTGCTGTTGCTGGTGTACATCGGCGGGCGCTGGGCCGTGCCGCACCTGCTCAGGCATGTGGCCAAAGGGCGCAATAAGGAGCTCTTCATCCTTACCGTGGTGCTGTTGTGCTTCGCGGCGGCGTGGGGCAGCGCGGCACTGGGGCTCTCCCTGGCCTTGGGGGCATTCTTCGCAGGCCTGATCATCAGCGGCACCGACCAGGTGCACCAGGCCGCCGACATCGTGCAACCCTTCCATCAGCTGTTCATGAGCTTCTTTTTCGTAAGCATCGGCATGTTGGTGGATCCCGCCCTCTTCACCTCCTCCCCTGCGCTGGTGCTGGGGCTCGCCTTGCTGGTGATGCTGGCCAAGACCCTGGCCGGGTTCTTGGCGATATGGCTGCTGCGCTATCCGGTGCGCACGGCCCTGCAATGCGCCTTGGCGCTCTTCCAAGTGGGGGAATTCTCCTTTGTACTGGCCGCATCCGGCATTGCCATGGGCTTGATCACGCCCCATCAGCACCAGTTGTTCCTGGCCGTGTCCATCATCACCATGGCCGCCACGCCCATGGTAATGGCCCGCTCGCGCCGCATCGCCGGCGGCACGTTCAACCGCTTGCTGCCCCGCACGGGAAAACTGCAGGATGCATTGCTGAACGCGGGCTCGCCTCCGGAAGAAGCATTGCACCAGCAGTACAAGGACCACCTGGTGATCATCGGGTTCGGCACGGCCGGCCAGCAGGTGGCCTGGGCAGCCCAAAGCATGAAGGTGCGCTGCGTGGTGATCGAGGAGGACCCGGAGCTCGCGGAACTGGCCGTGCAGCGCGGCATGTTCACCCTGCAAGGAGATGCAGCCCAGGGAACCTTGCTGCACAAGGCACAGGTGGCCACCGCCCGGGTAGTGGCCGTAACCTTGCCCGAAAGCCGCCAGGCCCGGCGGGTGGTGGCCCAGGTGGAAGCCGCGACCAAAGCCCGCATCATCGCCAGGGCCCGCCATGCCGTGGATGAAAGCGGGCTCCATGCCCATGGCGCCGACGAAGTGATCTCCGAAGACCTCGAAGGCGCCCTGAAACTGGTGGAGCATGTGCTGCGGCGGTACCGCACCCCGCAGGCAGGCATCCTCGAGATCAGCAGCCATTTGCGGGCAGTGCACGGTGCCGAAGCTCCGTTGGCGGCCATCCGCTGAACCTCTTTTTTTTGCCGACCAATCACCCGATCGCAACCATTAGTAGCTTGCGCCGTAACAAGTTGGCATGACCCCTGTGCTCGCCCCCCCGCCCCCGGACACCGCCCTGCTGCATGTAATGCTCGTGGATGATGAAGATGACTACCACTTGATCACCCGCATGATGCTGCGCAAGGCTGGCTTCAAAGGCCGCTTGTCCATGTTCATGGACCCGGACGAAGCCGTCAGTGAGCTGCGCAACGGCCACGATCGCCCGGACCTGTTGCTGGTGGACATCAACATGCCCGCCACCAACGGCTTCGAGTTCCTCGCCCACTGCATGGAACAGGGGCTGCTCTCCTGCGGGGATACCACCGTGGTGATGTGCTCCAGCAGCAACCGGCCGGTGGACATGGAACAGGCCAACCGCACGGGATGCGTGCAGGAGTATGTAGAGAAACCCCTGACCGCCGAACAATTCACACGGATCACCGCTGATCATTTCCAGCGCCTCCACCACCGCCACAACGCATGAAGAAGATCTTGATCGTCGAGGACGAAGCCATCATCTCATTCGGCTACCGGCTGCAGTTGGAGCAGATGGGCTTTGAGGTTACCGGCAGTGCTTCCAACAGTGCCGAGGCCGAAAAGCTCATGCAGAAGGAGCATCCGGACGCCATCATGATGGACGTGTTCCTCAAGGGCGAAAAAACCGGGTTGGACCTCGCCCGGGAGATCCGCGCCACGGACAAGCTGCCCATCGTGTTCCTCACGGCCAGCAACAAACCGGAGATCGTGGAAGGCATCCGCGACCTCGGTGGCTGCCACTACCTGCTCAAGCCGGTGGATCCGGACGGCCTGAACCAGGTGCTGCACCGCATCATGCATGGCGAGGCCTGAGCCGCCAAGGGCATTGGACCCTGACAACCGCGAGCAGCGCAACGAACGGCTGCACCAATTCTCCCATGCCCTGAAAAATCGCATGGGCGCAATGTGGCAGGCTTCCTCCATGCTGCACGACCTGCCCGAAGGCCCTGAGCGGGCCCAACTGCTGGCGCTGGCCGAAAGGAATTATTTCCAGGCCGCCCGGGAGCTGGAGGAGCTCATGGAGGATCTTGCGGTACCGCGCGGCATCACCAAGCTGAAATGTTCCCGGTTGGAATTGCTTCCCTTGCTGGAGCGGTGCATTGCCAACACGGCCTACCGCACCACCGGCAAGCAGCAGCAACTGCAACTGAACGCCGCTGCCCTGCCCCCGATAAACGGAGACCCCGAGGTGCTGGGGCAGTTGTTTGAAGCCTTGCTTTCCAACGCGAGCAAGTTCTCCCCCAAGGGCACCGTGATCCAGGTGGCCTTGCGGCAAGAGGCGGGTGAAGCCGTGCTGGAGGTGGAAGACCAAGGGGTGGGCCTCGATCCCGCGGACCTGGGTGAAGTGTTCACGCGGTATGCCATGCTCAGTTCCCGCAGTACCAATGGTGAGTCCCAAGCCCGGGGCACATTGGCCCGGGCACGTCAGTGGGCCCTGTTGCATGGAGGTACCTTGGCTGCCCACAGCGCAGGCCCCGGCCAAGGCTGCACCTTCAGCCTGAGGTTGCCCTTGGCTTCAGACCCTGTTTAGGATCTCTTCAAACTCGTCCTCCGGTCTCTATGCCGCCCCCTTGGCCGGACGGAGATGATCCCGTACACACCGCTACGCGATGATTTCCGGCTGCACTTGAACGAAAACCAGCCTCGGAGTCAATTCGTTCAAGAGCTCCCGAACAGGCTCTGGGGCGGCCGCCGTTACTCTTCCACCCGCCGAATGTGCTTGGCCACCCGCTGCCCGCGGCTGTTGAAGGCCACATTGAACTCCAGCAGCACGCCCACCTGCAGGCTACTGAACTCCACCTCTTCCAGATCGTCGTGCAGGAAGAACACGTTGTTGTCCGGGAAGCGGATGAAGCCGTAGCCGTTGTGCAGGCTCATCACCTCACCGCGGTAGCGCTCGGTGTCGGAAAGCGGCATGGCCATGCTCTGCAAGGGGCGTTCCGGATCGCCCTCCCGGGGCAGGGCTTCCTTCTGGACAAACATGTCTTCCACCACTTCATCGCCGTCGCGCAAACCGGATTCCACCAGCTCGGCCATCTCCAAAGGGTAGCTTACCACGTTCCACAGGTCGGTGCTGGTCTTGGTGGTCTGCAACTCCCCCGAAGCTTCGTCCGTGTATTCGAAATCCCAGCCCAGCAGCATCGTCTTGCAGCCCAGGCCGTGCAGCTTGCGCACCAGGGGCACATGGTCGCCATCGCTGGCGATCAGGGCCACCACGTCATAGCGTTTGTGCATGCACAGTTCAAAGGTTTCCAAGGCCATCAGCACATCAATGCCCTTTTCGCGCTTGCGGCCCATGAGGTCCTTCACGGGCAGGTAGTGCGTTTGTACGCCGTTGTACATCAGCACATCGTCGAACACGCGATCATAGTAGAGTTGGTTGGCCTTCTCGTTGGCATCCTTGGCACTGAACCGGCCCCGGAAGAAGTGGGCATCGATGACGTGGCACAAGCTGGGCACCGTGCCTTCGCGTTCGGCCACCATGTGCTTGATAAAATCATGCACCCCCCCGATGTGCAGCCGACGCCGGTGGGGATGCACGTAATTGTAGTAGTTGCTCACATGGGTGAAATAGCTGCCGTCGTAGAAAATGCCGACTTTCAGCGCTGGATTCCGGGGATGATCGGTATGCATTTGGTATAAGTGTTGTTTGGATCGGGTAAAGGTACCGGGGGCGGCGAAGATGGCGAACGGTCTTCATATTCTTTTGCAACGGGCAGCGTGCCACCCCGCCTATCTTTCGGCCATGCGCCCATTCGCCTCCTTGCTGCTGCTTGCATGCAGCACAACGGCCATGACGCAACCGGGGCCGTTCCCGGCGCCCCGCCCATTGGTGCTGGTGGAGAATGTGGCCCTGCCCATGTCCATGGCCCAGGTGGAGCAAGCCGCCCGGCAAGCATGGCCATGGTCCTTTGGGCAAGAACCCGGTGCCGCCCTGCTGCAAGCCACTGGCAACGGGCGGATCGAGGGCACTGCGCGGTTCAACTATCGCTCCTCCAGTGTGGGCAACCGCCTGCAAACCCTGGGTGTGATCCGTTACCACATCACCATCCAGGCGGCCAACGGCCAATGCCAGCTGCGCATCAGCCAATTCACCCACACGGGCAACAGCAACGTTCCGGGCGGGCCGATCAACTTGGGAACGCTCTATGAGGGCACCCGGCCCGATGTGCGCGTGGCCCAGGTAAGCCGCAGTACCGCCACGCGCCTGCACGACGATATGCGCGCGCAGGTCACCGCCCATCTGCGCACGGTGATCGGCAGTTTTTCCGCCCGCCTGCGCAGTTCGGCACAAGATCGGTAACGCCGCACCCCGCACCTGCGTTGAACGGTGCCAAATCCCGTTGCCGTGAAAGCACCTTCCTGGTCTATTCTGCCATGGGCGGCCATCGTGTTCGCCTGCTCCTTTGTGGCCTGGGACATCGCCCTGATGTCGCGCACCTCACAAGCCCAGGCCGAGATCAACACCCAACTGGGGCATTTGGAACGATTGGTGCGGGTGGAACGCGCCATGGAAGCGCTCGCGCTCACCCATGCCGCCGACTTGAATGAAGGAACGCACAACTGGGCGCAGCGTTTGGCCGAAACCCATGCCCTGATCGGGGAAGAATTGGGCAATGGGGCGCAGGCGGCAAACCTCACCGACCTGCACCAGCACTTGGAGAAAGACCTGGTGGCGCTGGACTCCCTGCACCGCGACGCCAAGCACCTGGTTCCGGGATCACAAGCCGCCAGTATCGCCGAAGCGGTATTCGGGCTGGTGGTTCAGCGCACGCGCAGCCAGCTGGAAACCGGCGCCCAACTGATCCGCAAGGAAGGCTTGGGGCAAGGAACCGTGGCCCTGGGCCGGCAGTGGGGTGAAGCCCAGTGGTTGCTGGGCCTGGCCAGCCTGTTCGCATTGGTCTGTGCGGCATTGGTGGCCTACGTGGCCCAATTGCTCTCACGGGCGCAAGAGCACTCCGCCCTGTTGGCCACCACCGGCCGGGAACTGGAGCAACGCAACAAGGAACTGCGCGAAACCATGCTCAGCAAAGAAGAAAAGGAGGTGATGCTCAAAGAGATCCACCACCGCGTAAAGAACAACCTGCAGATCGTGCGCAGCCTGATCCGCTTCCAAACCGACAAGGTGGACGACCCGCGCACCTTGGAGCTCTTCAACGAATGTGTGAACCGCGTGGGGGCCATGGCCTTGGTGCATGAACAGACCTACATGAGCAAGGACCTCGCCAACATCGACGTGCGCACCTACCTGAACTCCCTGGTACGCGACCTCATTTCCGCCTACAACATCCGCCTGAAGCTCAACCTGGACGTGGATATCCAAGTGAAGACCTTGCCCGTGGACACGCTCACCCCGCTGGGGCTGCTGATCAACGAGGTGGTCAGCAACAGCTTCAAGCACGCCTTCAAAGGCCGTGAAGAAGGGCGCATCATCATGCACCTCAGTGAAACCTCCTTCGGCGGGCTGTTGCTGCGGATAGGTGATGATGGCGTGGGTTTGGCCGACAAAGGCACCTGGGAGAAGCCCGGCAGCCTGGGCATGGAGCTGATCCACACCTTGGCCGGCCAGCTCAACGCCACGGTAGCCGTGCAACCCGGCCCCGGCATGGTGTATGAGCTGGAAGTTGTGCCCGAAGCCGAGATACGCCGCCGGGCTTGAACCGGGATCACGCGGGCCTTGCGCCCATGCCCTTCCTGGAACGCACAAGCGGCCTTTCAGAGCCCCAACTGCGCCAAACCTCCTGCGGCCGGGTGCCTACGGGCCCGGCCGCATGCCCGATCGAGGCACACGGGCCGGCCACCAGCCCGGCAAGTGCCTACTTTTGGGCCCTTACCCGAAAAAACCATGAACAAAACCGTGCCTATGGCCGTGGTACTGCTGGCCGCATGCAACAGCGCTACGGAACCGGAACCCGCCGCCATGGAAAAGATCAACTACCCGGAAACCCGGAAGGACACCACCGTGGTGGACGATTTTTTCGGCACCAAGGTGGCCGACCCCTACCGTTGGTTGGAGAATGACACCAGTGCCGAGACCGCCGACTGGGTGAAGCGCCAGAATGCCGTCACCCAGGAGTATCTGTCCGCCATCCCCTTTCGCGGGGCCATTGCCAAGCGCTATGAGGAGCTGTTCAACTTCGCCAAGTCCGGAGCGCCGATGAAGGTGGGCAACCTGTTCTTCACGTACAAGAACAGCGGCCTGCAGAACCAGAGCGTGATCTATGTGCGCCAAGGGGCGGACGGCAAGGACACGGTGTTCATCGACCCCAACGCCATCGATCCGGCCGGCACCACCAGCATCGGCCTGATGGGCGCCAGCAAGGACAACCGCTACATGGCCGTGAGCGTGCAGAAAGCCGGTAGCGACTGGCAGGACATCACCCTTTGGGACCTGCAAGCCATGAAGCCCATGGCCGACACCCTGAAGTGGGCCAAGTTCAGCGGGGTGGCCTGGTACAAGAACGGCTTTTTCTACAGCCGCTATCCGCAACCGGCCAAGGGCACCGAGCTGAGCGCCGCCAGCCAATGGCAGAAGGTGTACTACCACAAGCTGGGCGAACCCCAGGAAAAAGACGTGCTGGTGTGGAAGAACGACACCAACCCCAACCTGTACGTGGGCGCTGGCACCACCGAGGGCGAAGAATTCGCCACCCTGTACGTGAGCACCGGGACCGACGGGTTCGAGCAGTACTTCTTCGACCTGCGCAAGGGGGCCATGCCCACGCCGGCCAGCTCATGGACGCCGGTGCAGCTGGGCTTCGAGCACAAGACCAGCATCATTGCCTATGAGCCCAAGAGCGCGAAATTCCTGGTGATGACCGACGTGGATGCCCCGCGCTACCGCTTGGTGGCCGTGGATCCCGCCAAGCCCGCCAAGGAAAACTGGACCGATGTGATCCCGCAGAAGAGCGACCTGCTGGAGGGCGTGAACACCGGCGGCGGAAACCTCTTCGCCAGCTACCTGAAGGATGCCACCACGCGCATATTCCGCTATCATGCCGATGGCACCGGTGAACAGGAGATCCAGCTTCCGGGCATCGGAACTGCGGGCGGCTTCGGGGGCCTGCGCGAAGACACCTACTCCTTCTATTCGTTCAGTTCCTTCACCGACCCGGGCAGCATCTTCAAGTACGACTATGCCACGGGAAAGAGCGAACTCTACTTCCGCCCGGAATTGAAGTTCAACCCGGACGATTACGAAACCGAACAAGCCTTTTACAACAGCAAGGACGGCACCCGCGTGCCCATGTTCATCGTGCACCGCAAGGGCTTGGAAAAGAACGGCAAGAATCCCGCGCTGCTCTACGCATACGGTGGCTTTAACGCCAGCCTGTCGCCCACCTTCAGCACCAGCCGCATGATCCTGCTTGAACAAGGCGGCGTGTTCGCCATGGCCAACCTGCGCGGTGGCGGTGAGTACGGTGAGGAGTGGCACAAGGCCGGCATGAAGGAAAAGAAACAGAACGTGTTCGACGACTTCATCGCCGCGGCCGAATACCTGGTGGCCCAAAAATGGACCGATAAAGCTCACCTCGCCATTGAAGGCGGCAGCAACGGCGGCCTGCTCGTAGGGGCCACCATCACCCAGCGGCCGGACCTGTGCGCCGTGGCCTTCCCTGCGGTGGGCGTAATGGACATGCTGCGCTTCCAGAAGTTCACCGCAGGCTTCGGCTGGGTGCCCGAGTACGGCAGCGCGGACAACAGCGAGGCCGAATTCAAATACCTCCATGCCTACTCCCCCCTGCACAACATCAAGCCGGCCAGCTATCCGGCCACGCTGGTAACGACCGCCGATCACGACGACCGGGTGGTGCCCGCCCACAGCTTCAAGTTCATCAGCACCCTGCAACCCGCCCAGCAAGGCACCGCCCCGGTGCTGATCCGTGTGGAGACCAATGCAGGCCACGGTGCGGGCAAGCCCACCAGCATGGTGATCGCGGAGCAGGCCGACAAATGGGCCTTCTTCTTCAAGAACATCGGCGTAGCGCCCACCTACCCTGTTGGCGCCAGCGCTGCCAAGGCGCAATAGCCCCCTTGCCGCCACCGCATGCAAAGCCCCGGTGCACCATGCACCGGGGCTTTGTTCCTTTGTGCCATGCCCGTACCGCACTTCATCCTGCGGCCCTTCCGGCCGGAAGACCTGCATGCCCTGGTGATCCACGCGAACGACCCTTCCGTGGCCGCCAACCTCACGGATGCCTTCCCCCACCCATACACCGAGGCACATGGGCGCCGTTTCTTGGAAGAGGCCGCCCAAGGCCCGGCCTTGCGGCGGTGCATTGAAGTGGATGGCGCTTGCGCAGGCGCTGCCGGCCTGCACCCCAAGCAGGACGTGTGGCGGAACAACTTGGAACTGGGCTATTGGCTTGCCCGGGAGCATCGGGGCAAGGGCATCATGACCGCCGTTGTTCAGCAGATGGTGCAGCTGGGCTTTGCGGCCTTTCCGGAGGTCACCCGCATCCACGCTTCACCCTTCGGGCGGAACATTGCTTCGCAACGGGTTTTAGAGAAGGCCGGGTTCCGCCTGGAAGCCGAGCTCATCGGCACCTTGGTGAAGCATGGGCAGGTAGAGGACGAGCTGATCTACGCCATACGCCGCCATTGACGCGCGCGCCCCATGCCCCGCGGCGCCTGCTACCTTGCGCCCCATGCTGAAGGACCTGTTGGTGATCGAAACCGCCGGAGTATTGGCCGGCCCTGCTGTGGGCATGTTCTTCGCCGAGCTGGGCGCCCGCGTGGTGAAACTGGAAAACCCGCGCCAAGGCGGCGATGTAACGCGCAAGTGGAAGCTGCCGGAGGAAGACCCCTCCTCTTCCATCAGCAGCTATTTCAGTAGCGTGAACCACGGCAAGGAGCACCAGTTCCCCGACCTGGCAGCACCCGAAGGCCGTGCTGAGCTTGATGCCCTTGTGGCGCAGGCTGATGTGCTCATCAGCAACCACATGGACAAGGACAGCGAAAAGCTCGGCCTGGGGCGCGAACGCCTGCGCATGCTCAACCCGCGCCTCGTGCACGGCCACATTCGGGGTTACGCGGGCAATCCGGCAAGGCCGGCGTATGATGTGGTACTGCAAGCCGAAACCGGCTACATCAGCATGTGCGGCACCGATCGCGGGCACCTGGCCAAGCTGCCCGTGGCGATGATCGACATCCTGGCGGCGCACCAGCTGAAGGAAGGCCTGCTGCTGGCCTTGCTGGAAAGGGGCCGCACCGGCAAAGGCGCCTATGTGGAAGTATCGTTGGAAGAAGCGGCCTTGGCCGGCTTGGTCAACCAGGCCAGCAACTGGCTGATGGCCGGGCACGTGGCCGGGCCGTTGGGCACCTTGCACCCCAATATCGCACCCTATGGCGAGCACTTCACCTGTGCGGACGGGCAGCGAGTGATCCTAGCGGTGGGGAGCGATGCACAATTCGGGAAGTTGTGCAAGGTATTGGGCATGGGATCGCTGCCTGCCGAGCCGCGGTTCAGCACCAACGTGCAGCGGGTGGCCCACCGGGACCAGCTCGCCCAACAGCTGGCTGCGGCAATCGGCAACCGCCAGGCCCCGGAACTACTGGCGCAGTTGGAAGCGGCAGGGGTGCCCGCCGGCGCGGTGAACACCGTGGACCGGGCATTGGGCAGCGCGACGGCACAGGCCATGCTGGTGGAAGAGCGAATGGACGGCCGCTTGACCAAGCGGATCCGGGGCAACGCCTTCCGGATCCTGCCCGGGTAGGCTGCTCAACCGGCGGTTTTGCGTTCGCGCTTCAAGGCTGTGCCGAACTGTTGCGCCAAGGCGCGTGCCTCCGCATCGGTGAGGCCGCGGCCCATGGCCACCTTCTTGCCGTGGTATTCGAAGCCGAGCTGCTCGGCACCACGCGTCCAGAAGGAATCGCTCAACTGCCACTTCCAGCTGTCCTTCTCCACGTTCAGCAGGCCGAAACGCTGGATGTTGGCCACGAAATAGTGGTTGGCTTTGCCGAAACCGAACAGGCTGTCCTTCACGGTGAGCTCGCCCTCTTTCAAGCGCCACAGTTCAAAGCCCTTGGTGCGCCAAAGCACCACGCGCGCGATCCGCACCTCAAAGTAGGCCCAGAAGGAGAGCATCACCACCAGCGGCACGCGCAGGTCCTGGTCTGTGCCGGAGGCCAGTTCATACAAGAAAGCCATGCCGCAGCCCGTCCAGGCCACCAGCCAGCCGAGCAGCAGATAGCGCCGGGTTTTGGGCAGCCGATTGCTGATCACCACGCTCATGCCGCCCTCGGCGGGCTGCTCCACGCTCACCCGTTCGCTAATGAACTCCATTGGTCTGCACGTGTTCCACCACCTCACGGTACAACTCCTCATAGCGCGGCAGCACGTTGGTGATATCAAAGCGGGCGGCCGAAGAGCGCGCCCCTTGGCGGTAGGCCGCCAAGGCAGCTTCGTCCCCAAGGATGGAGAGCGCATGGCGCACCATGGTCTCCGTATCGCCCACCGGGTTGAGCAGGCCTGCCACGCCGCTCTCCACCACCTCGGCCGTACCACCGCTGTCCGTGGTCACCACCGGTACACCGCAGGCCATGGCTTCCAAGGCGGCAAGGCCGAAACTCTCCGTTTCACTGGTGAGCACGAAGAGGTCGCTGTTGGCCACCACATCCTCCGGCTCGGTCATTTTGCCTAGGAACAGCACATCATCGCAGGTTCCGTTGGCGCGGCACATCATTTCGGCGGCATGCCGGTCCGGGCCGTCCCCGATCAGCAACAGCCGCGATGGCAGCTGGGCACGCACGCCCAGGAACACCTTCAGCACGTCCATCACGCGCTTCACCGGCCGGAAGTTGCTCACATGCACCAATAGCTTCTCCCCATTGGGAGCGAAGCGGCGGCGCAGCTCGGGGTCGGGCTGCCGTGCGTACCGGTCCATGCGGATGAAGTTGGGGATCACCCGGATCTCCCTTCCCACGGGAAAATGCTCCAGCGTATCCCTGCGCAAACTTTCGGAAACGGCGGTGACGGCGGTGCTGTGCTCAATGGCAAAGGTGATCACCGGCTCGAAGCTGGGATCGCGCCCCACCAGCGTGATGTCCGTGCCGTGCAAGGTGGTGATGAACGGGATGCGGATGCCCTTGGAAAGCAGGATCCGTTGGGCCATCCAGGCCGCCGAGGCATGCGGTATGGCGTAGTGCACGTGCAGCAGGTCCAACCGCTCATGGCGGGCCACATCCACCAGCTTGCTGGTAAGCACCAGCTCGTAGGGTTGGTAGTCGAACAAGGGATAGTCGCTCACCCGCACCTCATGATAGAAGATGTTGGCCTTTCCGCTGCCCAGTCGCACCGGCCGGTCGTAGGTGATGAAATGCACGATGTGCCCCTCTTCGGCCAAGGCCAGGCCCAGCTCGGTGGCCACCACGCCCGATCCGCCGAACGTGGGGTAACATACAATGCCGATGCGCATGGGGGGAAGTTCGAAAAGCGGGGCAAAGGTCGCATGCGGGGCCCAAAGGCGGAAAAGCCCGTGGAGCGGGCTGCCTTCCGAGGTGCCCCCCGAGGGCATTTCTGATCGCACAGCCTATGGGCTACCTTTGCCGCCGCAAATTCCAACACATGCCCATCGACACCCGCATGAAGGTCCACAATTACAGCGCAGGCCCCTGCATTTTGCCGCAGGAGGTATTTGAGAAGTCCGCCCAGGCCGTGATCGAACTGGACGGCAGCGGTTTGAGCATCCTGGAGATCAGCCACCGCAGCAAGCCGTTCATCGAGATCATGGAGAAAGCCCGTGCCTTGGTGAAGGAACTGCTGGGCGCGCCGGACCATTACCAAGTGGTATTCCTGGGCGGTGGCGCCAGCATGGGTTTCCACTTGGTGCCGCAGAACTTCATGAAGTTGGGCGGCAAGGGCGCCTACGCCCACACGGGTGAATGGTCCAAGCGGGCCATCAAGGAAGCCAAGCTGGCGGGCGAGGCTGTGGTGGTGGCCAGCAGCGAGGACAAGAATTTCACGTACATCCCCAAGGGCTTTACCGTGCCCGGCGATGCGGACTACTTCCACTTCACCAGCAACAACACCATCTTCGGCACGCAGTACAAGGAGTTCCCCAAGAGCCCGGTGCCCTTGGTGTGCGACATGAGCAGCGACATCTTCAGCCGGCCGGTGAACGTGCCGGATTTCGCCATGATCTATGCCGGTGCACAGAAGAACATGGGCCCGGCCGGGGCCACCATGTACCTGATGGACCCCGGGGCCTTGGGCAAAACGGGCCGCCCCCTCAGCCCCATGATGGACCTGGCCAACCACGCCGCCAAGGAAAGTATGTACAACACCCCGCCGGTATTCCCGGTGTACGTCATCATGCTCACCCTCGAGTGGCTGAAGCGAACGGGCGGCGTGGCCGCTGCGGAAAAGCGCAACACCGCCAAGGCGGAGCTGCTGTACACGGCGATCGACCGGCTGCCCATCTTCCAAGGCACCACCGCCAATGAGGACCGATCGGCCATGAACGCCACGTTCGTGCTGCGGGACAAGGCGCTGGAGCCGGCGTTCGATGCGCTGTGGAAAGAGGCAGGCATCAGCGGCCTGCGCGGGCACCGCGATGTGGGCGGCTACCGCGCCAGCATGTACAATGCCCTGCCGTTGGAAAGCGTGCAGGCGCTGGTGGAGGTCATGGAGCAATTCGCAAAAAAGAACGGTTGAAGATGCGCGTGCACGCCAACGACGGGATTTCGCAGGAAGGAAAGCAACTGCTGGAGGAGCAGGACTTCACCATCACCACGGAGCATGTGGCCCAAGAGCAACTGGCCGCGTACCTGAACGCGGAAAAGGTGGATGCCCTGCTGGTGCGCAGCGCCACCAAAGTGCGCAAGGAGCTCATCGATGCCTGCCCTGGCGTAAAGTTGATCGGGCGGGGCGGCGTAGGCATGGACAACATCGACGTGGCCTATGCCCAAGGCAAAGGGATCAAGGTGGTGAATACGCCAGCCAGCAGCAGCATCAGCGTGGCCGAACTGGTGATGGCGCACCTCTTCACCCTGATGCGCGACCTGCACCAAGCCAACCGCCGCATGCCGGCCGAAGGAAACACGGCCTTCAAGGCGATGAAGAAGGAATACGGGTCGGGCACGGAATTGCGCGGGAAGACCCTGGGCATCCTGGGCCTGGGCCGAATTGGCCGCTGGGTGGCGCGCTACGCCGTGGGCGCAGGAATGAAGGTGATCTATACCGACCACAACGCCACGGCCGATTTCATTGAGATGGAGCTCAATGGCGAAACGCACCGGGTGGGCATCAAAATGGTGCCCCTCGCGGAACTCTTGGCCAAGAGCGATGCCATCACCGTGCACGTGAACCAGAAGAGCGGAGGGGAAGCGGTGCTGGGAGCTGCGGAATTCGCGCTGATGAAGCCGGGCATGCTGCTGGTGAACACCGCCCGGGGCGCGGCCATGGATGAACAGGCGTTGATCGCAGCGCTCAAGAGCGGCCGGGTAAAGGCCGCCGGGCTGGACGTGTTTGAGAACGAACCCGCCCCGAACCCGGAACTGCTGGGCCTGCCCAACGTGAGCCTCACCCCGCACATCGGGGCCGCCACCAGGGAAGCCCAGGACCGCATCGGGCAAGAACTGGCAGAACTGCTCACCGCCTGGCGCGACGAGGTGACCGTTGGGCGCGGATGATCCAGGTACGCCCCTTCCGGGCATGGCGCCCCGCACCCCACACGGCTTCTTTGGTCGGCTCCCGCTCCTTCCTGAACTATTCACCCGAGCAGGTCCGGGAACGATTGGCAGGCAACCCCTACTCTTTTCTGCACATCCTCCATGCCGGCCACGACGATGCCGGACTGACGCGCGGGGAACATTTTGATGCCGTTCGCCGCAAATTCATCGAGTTCGTTGACAAAGGCTACTTGCTTCGCGAGTCCGCCAGGGCCTTCTACGTCTATGAGCAAAGTTGCGGCAGCTTTACCTCGCACGGCCTGATCGGCGCCGTGGATGTGGAGGACTATCGGCAAGGCCTGGTGAAGGTGCATGAACAGACCCTTGCCGCACGGGAGGAACTGTTCGAGGAATACCTGGACCACACCGGCATCAATGCTGAACCCGTGTTGCTTGCCGTTCCCCGCGCACGCAACTTCGAGGCGGAATTGGAAAGCATTACCCGAAGGTCCACGCTGTTCGATTTCTGCACCACCGACATGGTGCGGCACCGCTTCTGGAAAGTGGACCACCCGGATGACCTGGGCCGCTTTGCCGCACGATTCGGAGAGATCAAGGCGGTGTACATCGCCGACGGGCACCACCGCTGCGCCAGCAGCGCCAGGCTGGCCCAAAGCCGCAACGCCGGGCCGAACAGCCCCAAGGCGGCCTTCCTGGCATACCTGGTGCCTGAAAGCCACTTGCACATCTACAACTTCGACCGGGCGGTGAAAGGCCTCAACGGTCTTTCCGACCAGGCCTTCCTGGAAGCCATGGGCCGAACCGGCGCCATTCACCCTTTGCCCGACGGCCCAACGGTTCCCGACCCAGGCAATGTGCAGTTCTTCCTGCGCAGCGGTTGGTACAACCTTGCCCTGCCCGCTCCGGCAGGATCCTCACCCGTGGACCAACTGGATGCGGCAAGGCTGAGCGCCGCTGTATTGGCGCCGCTCTTGGGCATTACGGACCTGCGCAGCGACCCGCGCGTGCGTTTTGTTCCCGGCATGCTGGGGCCGGGCGAACTGGAACGATCGGTGATGGCCGGCCAAACCGATGCCGGTTTCCACCTGCGCGCGGTTTCCTTCGCGGAAATGCGCACCGTGGCCGACCACCGCGAGTGCATGCCTCCGAAGTCCACTTGGATCGAGCCTAAATTGCGCAGCGGGCTCACCATCTACTCGCTGGAGGACCACTGATGGACAAGGTGCTTTTGGCCGAGCGCTACAACCGGGTCAAGCACAGCCTGCCCCCCGGGGTGGAGCTCATCGCCGTGAGCAAAACACGCACCGTGGAAGAGATCCAGGCGCTGTATGACCTGGGGCACCGCGCCTTCGGCGAGAATTATCCGCAGGAACTCCGCGATAAACAGCCCTTGTTGCCGGCCGATGTCCAATGGCATTTCATCGGCCACTTGCAAAGCAACAAAGTGAAGTACATGGCCCCCTTTGTGCATTTGGTGCATGGCGTGGACCGGACGGGCCTGCTGGATGAACTGGACAAGCGGGCCACCGGTGCAGACCGTACCCTCTCCGTGCTGCTTCAAGTGCATATTGCACAAGAAGCGACCAAGCATGGCTTCACGCCGCACGAGCTGCGCGAACTCTGCGCTCAAGGCAGCCTCAAAGCCCGCTGGCCGGCCTTGCAATTCCGCGGTTTGATGGGCATGGCGACCAACACGCCCGACCAACAGCTCGTAAGCCGCGAATTCATGGCATTGGCGGCCTTGCGTGCTGAGCTGGCGGCCTCCGGAGCAGTTCCTGCGGGGCAGTTCACCGAATTGTCCATGGGCATGAGCAGCGACCTGCCAGCGGCCCTGGCCGCAGGCAGCACCATGGTGCGCATCGGCACGGCCATCTTCGGGGAGCGGCACTGACCGCCATTATTCCCAGGGGGATCGCATCTTGTCAGTTGGGCGACCATTTTCCTCCCCCGCTGTCCAACGGAGATCGACCGGCCCCTCGGTTCCTCGCAGGATGCGCATCCTGAAGAGCGGGGCCGAAGCGGGATTGCCCTTTTCGCTATTGCTCAGTACAGTCCCCTTATCTTATCCCATCAACAAGGACACGCTGGCCAGTGCGGAGCCGCAGGGCACTTGCCTGGATGCTTCGATCCCACTTCCAAGAAACAGGTTTCATCGTTCAGCATTTTACCAGGAAGACGCCTGAAAAACCTTCCTGCCGATCAGGATACGCATGGAACAGTAGCACTGCCATCATCCCCTGCCACGGAGAAATTCCTTGTTACCTTGGTTGGCCCCAAACCACCCCGTCATGGGCCTGCTCCCCAGTCCAGCCCGGACCTTGCTGGCAACCTGCTGCCTTTGTGCCGGTGCGCTTTGCGCGCAGAAAAACCTCGACATCGGCGTGCAGGCCGGTGGCGCCCACATGGCCGGCGATCTGGGCAATTGGACCGGGCCTGTGCAATGGAACGGCATCCGCCCGGCGGTGTCCATCACCTTCCGCGATTACCTGAACAACCCTCGGCGGTACATCACCCGGTCCATTACCACCGAGAGCCGGATCAGTTGGCACCGGCTGGGCTACAATGAACTTGCCCCTACCCGCGGCAAACAAGGTGTGGAGCTGCCCAACTACAGGCGTGGCCTGAACTTCCGCAACGACCTGTTCGGCATCAGCCAGCACTTGGTGCTCAACATGTACCGGCATCCCGGGCAGCCCCTGTTCCAGCAGCACATTCACGCGTTCGCCTTCGTTGGGATCGGCTTGTTCCGCGGTCGCCCCAAGGCGGACCTGTTCCACGGCCCCGCCGACCTGGCCAACCGGTATTACCCTTGGGCGGATGGCACCATCCGCGACAAGCCCCGGGGACAGGCTGATGCGCAGGCGATCGGCCAGGACGGCAACTATGAAACCGACTTGTACGATTGGATCACGGAAGGCAGCATGGTAGACAAGGTTCCCAGTGCGTGGCATGTAGGCATCCCAATGGGCTTCGGAGTACGCTATCTGGCCACCCGCCAGCTGTCGGTCGGCCTGGAGTGCAGTTACTACATGTTCTTCACCGACCTGCTCGATGCCGTGAGCGACCGGTATGCCACCTACGCGGAACTGGCGCAAGCCTATCCGGACAACACCACCCAGATGATGGCGCGCTACATCAGCGACCCCACGGGCTGGGGCACCAACGGGCAGGAGAGCGTGTTCAGCAGCCGGCGCGGAAACCCCGGGCTGCCGGATGCCTTCAGTTCCCTCAGCGTGGAGGTGTGCTACAAGTTCAAGCGCAACACCCAGCGCCGCAGTTTTGTGTCGCTCTAGCGTCTCAAGGCACGTAGGCCGCTTGGTTGATCACTGCGCAAGCCTGTGAGGTATCGGCATGGGCCTCCAGGGTGCGCACGCCCCCGTCCACCCACACGGCCATATCGCCGATGGCCGAATCCGGCCACAACCTGCAGGCCCGGAGAAACAGGTTATCGCCATCCTTCAACTGCACCGTCCACTGTGTGGTTTCGGGAACCGTATCTCCAGTACCGGCATCGACCATTCCGTAGAGGGTATCTGTCTTCGACTGTGCCGCGCCTACGGCATAGCTCACCACGCAATCCTTGCAGGTGGCATGCATAGTGGCACTGAACACCGGCTCTTCCTTGGTGCACGCCGCAACCAGGAACAGGCTTCCGAAGAGTATGGGCAACTGGCGGATCCGCATGGGCTGCAAATTACGCTCGGCACCACCGTTCACATCCTCCGGTACCACCCCTTGATCCGCTCGCGGTCCAGCACCTGCTCCCAATCCGGGCCGAAGGCATGGTCCCACATGTGCGGCAGCGCGTAGGCCACTTCCGCCATCGCGCTGATGGTCTCCTCGCTCCAACCCTTCGCCAGCCCTTGCGGGATATGGACCTGGTTGTGCTTCACCATGCCCTTGAACTCCTGCACGTAGGCGCCATACACGTCCTCCAGCTTGTCGAAGGCGATGCAGTTGGCAATGCAGTGGTGGATGTCCAGCACTTTGCCCAAGCCGTAGCTCAGCGCGTGGCACACGCCCACCTCGCTGTACGTCAGGCTGAGGCCGCCCATGTAGCTCGCCACCATCAGCAGTTCGTCGCTCTTGGGGTCGGTGCGGTCCAGCTCCAAGTACACGTGGCGGCACATCTCCAGCGCCTTTTCACTGTACGCCTCGGCGAAGGTGTTCTTCTTGGTGCCGGTGATGGCCTCCACGCTGTGGATGTAGGTATCCATGCCGGCGTAGAACCACTGGTCCTGCGGCACGGTGGCGATCAGGTCGGGGTCCAGCACGATCTGGTCGCAGACGGTCCAGTCGCACTTAAGGCCCAGTTTCTTCACCGGGCCAGTGAGCACGGCGGTCATGCTCACCTCCGCGCCGGTGCCGCTGATGGTGGGCACCACGCAATGCCAGATGCCCGGCTTCTTGATCAGGTTCAGGCCCTGGTACTGCACGCTGCTGCCCTCGTTGGTGAACATCAGCGAGGTGGCCTTGGCGATGTCCATCAGCGTGCCGCCGCCGATGCCGATGATGCCGGCCGGAAGCCCCTTTCGCCCGAGCACGTCATCGCGCAGCGCATCGATCTGCGAGGTCTTGGGTTCGTCCTTGGCGCTGATGAAGAAGAGTTCATCACCCTCCTGCACCGGCAGGCGCTTCTTGAAATCTTCCTTGTCGGCGAACCAATCGTCCACCACAAAGACCATGAAGCCTTTGTTGGTACTGCGGTGCGGCGCAAGGATCTCGCCCAGTTTATCGAACGAGCCGCGGCCGTAGCAGGTCTTGGTCACGGACTTGAAATTGCGGAAGAGGTTCATGGGGGAGGGATCAGGCGATCAGAAGATCAGATGATCAGAAAATCGGGGGATTGCGGTGCAAAGGAACGGCGTAAAGCGTTGTTGTTGGGCGTGCCCCTCTCCCACCCGCGTGGCCGCGCACGGGTCCGGCCATCCGCTGTGGCCGGCCTTGCCCGCTTGGCGGCGCATCGGGCTGCGGGGTCCCTCCTGCGTCGTGCCTCCTCGCTCCGTGCGCCGGTCCTGAGCGGGGCCGAAGGGCGCATGCTTCGGCCGGGCCGCCGCTCCTGTCCGTCACGCAAACCGCGCGTTGTGGCTATCCTTGTGCCTTACACAACCTCCCCGCCATGCACTGCACCACCGAATGCCTGGCCAACCTCGGCCTCACACCCGCCCACCTGCTTCAACTGGCCTTTAGCGCCTTTGTCGCCGTGCTTTTCATCCAATCCGGGCTGGACAAGGTGTTCAACTGGAAAAGCGAGAAGGATTTTTATACCAAGCACTTCGCCAAGAGCATCCTCAACGGCTCGGTGTTCCTGCTGATGCCGGTGATCACGATGATGGAGCTTGCAGCAGGGTTGTTCTCGGCGGCCGGTTTCTTCCAAGTATTCTTCTCCGGAAACACCAGCCTGGGTACGCTGGGCATGCTCCTGGCCTGTGCCGCGCTCACCATGCTCTTTTTCGGCCAGCGCGTGGCCAAGGATTACAAAGGGGCGGCGGTGCTGGTGCCTTACTTTCTGCTTGCCGCCGGTGGCTTGTGGGCGTTCACCATGGCCTAGTGGACGGGGTGGGCCGGGTTCCTCCCGGTCCACCCCGTCCACATAGGGAAGCTGGTGCGCCGGCCTGACGGAAACCCCGCGTTAGGGATGGCAGCGGAAAGCCCGGCCCCTCTGCGTGGCGCGCGCGCGACGGCGGGGCAACGCCCAAAATCCCGGCTTGAACGCATTGATGACCTCACGGGGAGGCTACCACCAGTTTCGCCATCGCCCGGACGTTGCTCCCTTCTGCAACTACAAGATAGGTGGCTGGTGCCAGTGAGCTTATGTCCAGTTCAAGGTTGTGGCTGGATCCAATGCTGTTTTGCTCTGCCACAATGCGCCCGGTGAGGTCCAAGATGCGCACTTGCACCGGTGTGCCCAATGCCGCCAAGCCCGAAAGCACGCAGGTGTTCACCGCCGGGTTGGGGGCAAGGTTCAGTGATGCTTGGCGCTCGATGTTGCCAATGCCCATCGGAAAATTCACGGTCTCGCAGGCCGTGTTATCATTCGGGTCCCGGTCTGCAAGGTGGTCGGGGGCAAGGGCCACGATGCAGATCTCGCCGGAAGCATCGGCCACTTGGCTTTGGGCAAGTCCCAAAGCCACGCCCACCACGCCGAACGGCAGGGCGATCGTATCGCCCGGCGCCAGTGAAAAGCCCGATGTATCAATGCGATTGGTGAACGGATCGCAAAGCAGAAAAGGCACGTACTTCCACATGCTCAGCACCACGCTATGCAAGGTGTCCGTGCCGTGGTTCACCACGAAGCCGGTGAGGTCGGCCTTCCGGTCCCAGGGGTAATAGGGAGTGCCTGAGTATTCGGTCCATGCGGAATCCACCTGCAACAGCACCTCCACGTCCTGGTCGTGCTGTGCGGCATCACCGTTCATGGAAAGGGTGCGGATGATCCCGGTATTGCGCCCGCTGATGTCCGTGTTGCCCACGGCCAGCACTGTTCCACTGCGCACGGCGCAGCCGGTGGTGGTGAGGTTGGGCAGGGCCGGCCAAGGGAAGAGCAGCGTGGCGGTGCCGTCATCGGCCAGTTGATAAAGGCCCGTGGCGGTGTTCACGTACAGGGCGCTGTCCGAGGGCACGAACCGGCTGTTCCCGTCCATGCCGGGCAACGCATGGCTTCCGATCGGCAACAGGTCCGGGCTGAACCGGCGCACGCTGTCATTGGCAAGAACAAAAAGGTGTAGGCCATCCCAATGCATGTCCAACACATCAGGACCGATAGTAGCGGAAGCCAGTTCGCTCCCTTGCATGTCGACCAGTCTCAAGGCCGTACCCTTCACCAGGAACAAGATGCTGTCGCTGGCCCAGCAGATCCCATGAACATCCCCTGATGGCACCTCAAAACCGCCCGTGGTGTTGCCCGCCAGGTCCAGGATGTACACGGAATCCGGCGATGCAATCGCAATGTGATCGATGGAGCCCTTGGCCGCCATGGTGACCGGCCAAGTGAACAACGGGGTGATGATCCTCTCCCATAACAAAGTGCCATCGGGTGTGTACCTGCGCACCTGACTGTCATTCCCTGCATAATCACACCCGTCGAACAGACCCGCTCTGAGCAAGCCACTGTCCGGCATCAGGACCACCTGCCCCATATAGCCATCATTGCCGTACTGGCCCACTTCTTCCCAAGCGACCGTCGCATCCGCATTTCTCACGCTGATGGCATGGCTTCCGGCGGATGTGGGCCCGCCGATCACGGCCCAGCGCCCACCGCCCACGGGCAGCGCCTGGTCCCAGTGGACCATTTCCGTGGGTTGGTCTGCCTGTTCCCAAAGCTGGGCCTGTGATGGAAAAGCAAGGACCGCCATAAAGGCAAGCAGAATGATGCGCATGGTTACGTGACCGGGGATTTCATCGGCTTAATGAATAGACACGCAAAAGATATGAAGTGCTGCCTGTGCTTCGCACAGGGGGCAGATGTTCAGGTGGACTGGGTGGACCGGGCGTGCCCGGTCCACCCAGTCCACCTTTAGAGCCTTGCAACAGGCCCTAAAAACCCAGCGGCCCTACGAGGCTTCAAGCCGGCACGCCCGCCCTCGCCTTCCTCACCGCCCCTTCCACCTTGTCCAAGAAGGTGTTCAGTTCCGCCTCCGTCCACGTTACGCGGATGTTGAAGCTGATGAGCCTGCTCAGCACGGCATCGCTCTTGGGGAATTGCAAGGTCTTCAGGTCCTGCGGCAGGCCGAGCTCGTGGGCCACGGTGCGGAAAGGCATCTTGAGGTCCTTCAACTGGTTCCACTGTTTGATGTAGTGGTACATGTTGTCGTACCAGTAGGCGCCGCCCACGCCGGCTTCGATCATCGCTTTGTTCGCGGCACGCGCCACGGCTTCCGTGGGGAAGAACAGGTGGAAGAAGGTGGCACTGTCGCCCGCATCGTCGCACTGCTTGCGGAAAGTGAGGCCAGGGATCTTCGCCATGCGCGCCTGGATGATGGCCTTGTGCTTGCGCTGCTGGCTTAGGATGTAAGGCAGCTTCCGCGCCTGCGCCAAGCCGATGGCGGCATTGATCTCGCCCATGCGGTAGTTGGTGCCGAGGATGTAGTGCGGCTCCATGCCGCGGTTGTCGCCTTCGTGGCTGTGGCCGTGGTCGCTGAAGTGCTGGGCGGTGGTGTAGAGCTGGTCGTCGTTGGTGATCACCACGCCGCCTTCGCCGCAGGTATTGATCTTGAAAAAGTCGAAGCTGAAGCTGCCCATCTTGCCGTACAGCCCGAGGTGCTTGCCTTTGTAGGTGGAGCCGAGGGCCTGCGCGGTGTCTTCGATCAGCATGATGTTCTTCTCCTTGCACACGGCCAGGATGCCGTCGAGGTCGGCGGCGGCGCCGCACATGTGTACCAGCAGCACGGCCTTGGTCTTGGGCGTGATGGCGTTGCGGATGCCCTCGGCGCTGAGGCAAAGGGTCTCGTCGATCTCGGCGAACACGGGGATGGCCCCGGCCAGCAATACGCTTTCAATGGTGGCGATGAAGGTGAAGGGCGGCACGATGACATGATCGCCATAGCCCACGCCGCACGCGGCCAGCATGGTGCTCACCGCCGTGCTGCCGCTGCTCACCCCCAGCGCATGCTTCGCCCCGGTGAATTGGGCGATCTCCGCCTCAAACTCCTTCGCTTTCCAATGGCCCTTGCGTTGGGCATCGTGGTTGTAGCGGAAGAGCACGCCCGTCTCCAGGACGTCCATCACTTCCTTGCGTTCCTCATTGCTAAAAAGTTCAGTGCCGGGCATGGTTTTTCGTTTTTCGCGAACAAAGGTAGAACCTGCCCTGTTGCATTACCGGTCACGAAGACCAACCGGCCGCGAATGGGCCGGGCTTGTTCAACCAAAATCCAATAGATCCATGGAACGCATTGCAAAAGCCCAATGGAAGGGCACCATCAAGGAAGGCAAAGGCAGCATTACCGCGCCCAGCGGCGTATTGAGCAACAGCCCCTACTCCTACCTCACCCGTTTTGAGAACGGTATCGGCACCAATCCGGAAGAACTCATCGGCGCAGCTCACGCGGGCTGCTTCGGCATGATGACCTCGTTGCTGCTTTCCAAAGCCGGCCACAAACCGGAACAACTGGACACCGAAGCCAAGGTAACCCTGAACGACGTGAACGGCCTGCCCACCATCACGGACATCCACTTGAAGATCCGCGGCAAGGTGCCCGGTATCAACAAGGCGGAATTCACCAAGATCGCCGAGGAGGCAAAGGCAAAATGCCCGGTAAGCCGCTTGGTGACCGGTGCGAAGACCCACTTGGAAGTGGCGTTCGCCGAAGAGAAAGTGCATGCCTGATCGGAAAGGACAGCAGGGAAGCCCCGCACAGGGGCTTTTCTGTTTTCGGGAAGTACCTTGTGGCCGCATCCACGGCAATGATGAAAAAACTGCCCACCGGCGGCATGGTGTACAGCACCAACCCGAACGCCCAGCTCGGCAACTTCGGCGAGCGCGAACCGGCCACGCTGCCACCTCCACAGCAGGACCTACGCATCCATCTGGACCGCCTCAAGGGCAACAAGGTGGTGACGCGGATCGTCGGTTTCGTCGGTAAGGAGGCCGACCTCTCCGACTTGGGCAAGCTGCTGAAAAGCAAATGCGGCGTAGGCGGGAACACCAAGGACGGCGAGATCCTGTTGCAAGGCGACCACCGCGACAAGGTGCTGCAACTGCTGGCGGATACGGGTTACAAGGCAAAGAAGGCAGGGGGATAGGCAGGAAGAACTGAGCGGTGCCGAAGATTGTTTGACAAGCAGGGTAACCGGAGGCACTGTGAACCCCGGGCTTTCCCGATCACATCATGGACATCCGAATAAAGCGCATCTATGAAGCACCCGCCAAGGACGACGGCTACCGCCTGCTGGTGGACCGCCTATGGCCTCGGGGCCTCAGCAAGGAATCGGCCCATATAGATGAATGGATGAAGGAGATAGGGCCCTCCAACGAGCTGCGGAAATGGTTCGGGCACGAGCCGCCGAAATATGCGGAATTCAAAAGGCGGTATGAGCACGAACTGAAGGCCATGCCAGAATTGCTGGAGCACATCCGTGCCCTGGCGAAAAAGCAGCGGGTGAGCCTGCTGTACAGTGCCCATGATGAAGCACACAACCAAGCGGTGGTGCTTCTTGGGGTGCTTCTCGGCTAACCCGCAGGCATAAAGCCGCACAACCCGGAAATCGCGCGGCCCTCGGCGTGCGGCCTGCAACTAGTGCACCACCACCGGCTTGCGCAAGGTGCGCTCCGCGCTGCGCAGCTCCAGCACCGCCATGCCGGTAAAGGAGGACACATCGATGCTGAAGCGCCCGCCCGTGGCATTATTGCCATGTGCCACCGTGCGTCCGGTGGCGTCGTAGATCACCCATTCCACTTCCGGTCCCATGTCCGCCGGGGGTTCCACCTGCAACAAGCTGGCGGCGGGCACCGGCCAAACCCGGATGCCTCCCGACCCCGTTTCACCGATCCCGGTGTTGTCGGTCCGGCAGGCCGTCACCAGAACATCATCAATATACCAGCCAGCGCGGTTCACCACGGTGCTGGCATAGAGATTGAAAACAATGTCCACCGAAGGCTGGCCCATGAACGTCAGCAGCTCCACCGAGGTATTCACCCAGCCATTGCTGTTCTCCGCCGAATCATTTCGGAAGATCTGCAGGCCGTTGGCCATGATGGTCAAGGAGTCGAAGTTGACGAACACATTGTACCAATGCGCAAAATCCAGCTTGGCGGAAACGAGGCTCGGGTCGCTCAGGTCCACGTTGAGCGTAATGCTGCTCGCTGTACCCAGGTTGTTGTAGCACCCGTCCAGCACCGTGCCCCAACCTTTGGTACCCGAATGGGCGCCGCCCGGGGATGCAAAGGAGGAACCGCAATTGCCACCGGTGATCACCACGGGGATGTCACCGTATTCCCAATCGTTTCCGCCACCTTCCACGAAGCCGCCGTCGTTCGATTCAAAATCGGCATGAAAGAGGGTGTCCACAACGAGACCGTCAGGGCATTGCGCCATGAGCAGGGCACTGGTGGAACAAGCCATGGCAAACAAGGAACAGCGTAGGGTCTGCATCAGGTAAGGTTATAGGGTCTGTTCAAAGATAGCCGCCGGGCGGCAGTACGCGGTTCGACTTGCGAGCGGACGCCCCCCATAGGAGGAGCCGCTTCTTGCAGCTACAGATCTTATTGCTAAAATGGAAGCAGGATCCAATACCTGCGATCAGTAAGCGGCCAACCGCCCAAGAGCCTCGCGCAACCGTTGCTTCGGCAGGAATTGCTCTTCCAAGGCATGGGAGAACGGCACGGCCGTATCGATGGAGGCCACGCGCAACACGGGTGCATCCAGGTCGGTGAAACACTCCTCCATGATGGTGGCACTGATCTCGCCACCGATGCCGCCGGTAAGCGTGTCCTCGTGCAGCACCAGCGCCTTGCCGGTCTTGCGCACGCTTTCCAGCACCCGCTCCTTGTCCCAGGGCAGCAAGGTGCGCAGGTCGATCACGTCGGCATTCAGGTTCATTTCCTTCACCGCATCCAGCGCCCAATGCACGCCCATGCCGTAGGTGATGATGCTGAGATCATTGCCTGCGTGGCGCAAAGCGGCCTCGCCGATGGGCACCGTGTACCACCCTTCCGGCACGTTGCCGTGCAAGCTGCGGTAGAGGTTCTTGTGCTCGAAGTACATCACCGGGTCGGGATCCTCGAAGGCTGCGCACAACAAGCCCTTGGCATCCGCAGGGAATGCGGGGTACACGATCTTCAGCCCGGGCGTTTTGAAGAACCACGCCTCGTTGCTCTGGCTGTGGAACGGCCCCGCGCCGGAGCCCGCGCCCGTGGGCATGCGCACCACCACGTCGGCGTTCTGGCCCCAACGCCAGTGCGCTTTTGCCAAGTTGTTGCAGATCTGGGTCATGCCCTCGCTCACGAAATCGGCGAACTGCATCTCCACCATGGCCTTCATGCCGTTGATACTCAGCCCCAGGCCGGTGCCCAGAATGGCGCTTTCGCATAGCGGCGTGTTGCGCACGCGGTCCTTGCCGAACTCCGCCACAAACCCGTCGGTCACCTTGAAGGCCCCGCCGTATTCAGCGATGTCCTGCCCCATGAGCACCAAGCCGGGGAACTTGCGCATGCTTTCGCGCATGCCGTCGCTGATGGCATCGATGAAGCGCATTTCCTTGCCCTGCGGGGCGGCTTCCACTTGCGTCGCTGCACGGTGCCCCAGGTCGATGGGCTTCGCATACACATCGTTCAACTCCGTGGCCAGGTCCGCCGTTACGGGTTCTTCGGAGAACGCGGTGTCCACCGCAACCGCGATCTCGTGCTTGATGGCGTTGTGGGTGGCATCCTTCACGGTATCGTTCAGGATGCCTTGGTCCAACAGCCACTTTTCGTAGTTGGCCACGGGGTCTTTGCGGCCCCATTCCTCCATCAGCTCCTTGGGCACATACTTGGTGCCGCTGGCCTCCTCGTGCCCGCGCATGCGGAAGGTCATGCACTCCACCAGGATCGGCCGCGGGCGGCGGCGGATGCTTTCGGCCGCCTCACGGATGGTGTGTACCACCTCCAAGATGTTATTCCCCGCAACCACACGGCTTTCCATGCCGTAGCCCAGCGCCTTGTCGCTGATGTAGCGGCACTTGAACTGCTCATTGCTTGGCGTGCTCAGGCCGTAACCGTTGTTCTCCACCACGATGATCACGGGCAGGTCCCACACGGCGGCGGTGTTCACACTTTCATGAAAGTCGCCCTCACTGGTGGCGCCATCACCGGTGAAGACGAGCGTACACTTCGCTTCTTTGCGCAGTTTGTGCGCCAAGGCAATGCCGTCCGCCACGCCCATCTGCGGGCCCAAATGGCTGATCATGCCCACGATCTTGTGCTCCTGCGTGCCGAAGTGGAAACTGCGGTCCCGCCCCTTGGTGAAGCCGTTGGCCGTGCCTTGGAACTGGCTGAAGAGCCGCGCCATGGGCAGCCCCCGGGTGGTGAACACGCCCAAGTTGCGGTGCATGGGCAGGATGTACTCATCCGCCTCCATGGCCAAGGCGGCCCCTACGGCCACGGCTTCCTGCCCGATGCCGCTGAACCACTTGCTGATGCGACCTTGGCGCAGCATGCTCAGCATTTTCTCCTCAATTAGCCGGGGCCGGAGCAGTTGCTGGTAGATCTCCAACAGCTCCTTGTCCGTCAGCTTTTTCCGGTCGAAGGTGAGTTGCTTCTTCTCGATGGTTTCCAGGAACATGGCGGGGGGCTTCAAGGAGCGGGGAATGAAATGGACCGCAAATGTACCGGCACCGAGGCCGCTTACGGGCCTGGCTGATCGAATCGTGAACACTGGCCGGCCAATAAGTTCAATTCCCTGTTCCATGGCCTTGGCATCGGCCCGAAGGCGATCTTCGCACCGTGCCCAACCTGCGCCCCCTCCGCACCTGGCTGCTCCGAATCGGGGTGGTGGCCGTGGTTTTTTCGCTCCAGCGTGTGCTCTTCGCCGTGGTGAACCACGAGGCATTCCCCTCACCACCGGCCTTGGTTTTCCTGGGTGGTATCCGCTTCGATCTGTTCGCCATGGCGTGGTTGTTCATGCCATGGACCCTGCTGTACTTGGCCGTGGAACGTCCAGGCCCCATCGTGGCCAAGGTGCAGAAAGGCTTGTTCCACCTGGCCTGCACCATCGGCTTCCTGTTCAACAGCATCGACATCGCCTATTTCGGGTTCACGCTCAAGCGCAGCACCAGCGACCTGCTGGGCATCGCCACGGGCGGTGATGACCTGGCCAGCCTGCTCCCGGTGTTCATGGTGGACTACTGGTACATTGTATTGATCTTCCTCGGTTCCATGCTGGTGGCCGTTGCAGGGTACCGATGGACCGGCCGGCACAGCGGGCAGGAACGCGCAAGGCCCTGGTGGTTGTGGCGCGTGATCATTGCGGCCCTCACCTTGGTGGCCTGCCGGGGCGGCCTGCAGTACATCCCCTTGGGCGTGCTGGGCGCCAGCCAGTACGCTGCACCGGCCTACATGCCGCTGGTGCTGAACACGCCCTTCACCATGATGACCAGCATCGGCAAGGTCCAGCTGGAAGAGAAGGCCTTCATGGAGCAAGCGGAGGCCGACCGCCTGTGGCCCGTGGTGCACCGGTACGGCGATACCACCCTGGTGCCGCACCGGCCCAATGTGGTGGTGATCGTCCTGGAGAGCTTCGGCGCGGCATACAGCGCAAAGCTCAACGGCGGTGAAGGCTGCATGCCTTTCCTGGATTCGTTGATGGGCCAAGGCCTGTGGTACAGCCGGGCCTACGCCAACGGGCGCCGCAGCATCGACGGCATTCCGGCGGTGCTGGCCTCCCTGCCCAAGATGATGCCCGAGGCCTTCATTGAATCGCCTTACGCGCAACAGCCGTTCACCTCACTGCCGGGCTTGCTGGGGGCAGAGGGCTACGCCACGAGCTTTTTCCACGGCGGGCACAACGGCACCATGGGCTTCGATGCCTTCGCCCGTTCGGCAGGCTTTGATCGTTATGTAGGCCGCGACCAATACCCCGACCCCAAGGATGACGATGGCGTGTGGGGCATCCGCGACCGGCCCTTCCTACAGTTTTTCGCACAGGAACTGGGCAAGGAGCAGCAACCCTTCCTGAGCTGCCTGTTCACGCTTTCTTCACACCACCCCTACCGGCTTCCGCCGGGGGAAGCCGCGCAATTTGCCGGTGGCAACCTGCCCATCCTGCCCACGCTGCGCTATGCCGACGATGCCCTGCGCCGGTTCTTCGCCACGGCCCGCACCATGCCCTGGTTCCCGAACACCCTCTTCGTGATCACCGCCGACCACACCGCCGACCTGTTGCGACAAGGCGAGGTGAGCGGCTCGGCCTACGACCACTGGATCCCCTTGTGTTACTACATGCCGGGCAGGTTACAACCGGAACAAGACGACCGGATCACCCAGCAGATCGACATCCTGCCCACGGTACTGGACCTGATCGGCTACCCCAAGCCCTTCTTCTCCTTCGGCAGCAGCAGCTTGCGAGAAGAACGACTTCCCGCCGCCGTGAGCGAGAGCAACGCCACCTGGCTGCTGGTGGGCGACAGTTGCCAGGTCCGTTCGGATGGCGAACAGGTGCTGTGGAGCGCCGGCCTTTTGCGCCCATGGACCACTACCTGCACGGACAGTTTGGCCCTGCTCCCCGCGCTGCAGGCGGCCATCCAGCAGTACAACAACAACATCTTGCGGCACACCTTGGTATTCCGTCGCCCATGAAGGCCGTTGTAGTGATCAACCCCCGCTCCGGCAAGGGGAAAGCCGGAAGCATGCGGGAGCCGGTGGAGCAATTGGCCCGGCAATTGGGGGCCGGCCTGCATGTGCATATGGTGCAACACCCCGGCGACGGCACCCGCTTCGCGCAGCAAGCCGTTGCCAACGGTGCGGACCGCGTGATCACCATCGGCGGCGACGGCACACTGAACGCCGTGGCAGCAGGCCTTGAGGGCACGGGTGTGCCCCTGGGCATCGTACCCATGGGCTCCGGCAATGGCTATGCACGCTCGCTCGGGCTGCCCCGCGATCCCGAAGCCGCCCTGCAACTGGCCTTCACCGGCACGGCACGGCAAATGGACGTGTGCTACCTCAACGACCGGCTCTTCCTGGGCACGGCCGGCATCGGCTTCGATGCCCGCGTGGCTTGGGAATTTGACCAAACCCAGGGCCGTGGCATGTGGAACTACGCCAAGCTGATCATCAAACATGTGCTCGGAGCCAAGCCGATGCGCACGGTGACCAAGGCCAACAACCTGACCCGCGAGGACCACGTGCTGATGCTGGTGTTCTGCAATACCCGCGAATTCGGCAACGGCGCGGTGATCAGCCCGGGTTCGCGCCCGGACGACGGCCTGGCCGAGCTGCGCATCGTTGCCAAGCCGCCCCTTTTGCCCATGCTCACGGCCTTCGTACGCATGTACACCGGCCGCATCGACGGCAGCCCCTACATCACCAACATCGCCACCGACCGCGCCACAGTTCATCAAGCCGGCACTATCGCCCATTTGGACGGCGAGCCGGCGGAAGTGGGCCATGAGGTGGTTTTCCGCCTGGAGCCGAAGCGGCTTTGGGTGGTGGGTTGAAGCCGCCAAGAATGCATTGATTTTATGTCCTTAAAGGGATATATTTGTCCCATTCGTGTCACGAAATGAATTTCCGGGATTTTGAATCCGTATACGCGGAACGTCCTTGCTTTACCGTACGCGAGGTAGCATTGCGCTTCCCCGGGTTCGACGATCGGCAACTGCACTACTGGCAACAGAAAGGATGGGTACGGCAACTCCGCCGCCCGTTCTATCGGCTCACTTCCCGGCCATGGACACTGCACGAGCGGCAAGCGGTAGCGAACATGATCTATGCACCTTCCTACATCTCTCTTGAATCGGCGCTTTCCCACTATGGATTCATCCCAGAGGGTGTATTCCACCTCACATCCGTCACATCCCGCCACACGCGTTCCTTTGAGATCGACGGGATCAAGCACGCCTACCGCAGCGTTCAGCCTTCCTGGTTCTTTGGCTATGGGATCACGGAACAAGATGGTGTTCCGATGCGCATGGCTGAACCGGAAAAAGTGCTGCTGGACATGCTCCACTTGAATCCGGGCTTGTGTACACCGGATGACTTTGAAGGGCTACGGCTGGATGCCACCGGGATCAAGGAATCGATCAGGCCTTTAGTCTGGAAGGATTACGTGGCACTGTCCATGAACAAGGCCTTGCAGGCCCGCTCAAGGGCGTTTCAAAATTGGTTGCATGATCACGCTGGCTGAGATCAAGAAGGCATACCCCAAGGAGCTTCTCATCCATGAAGGTTTCCTGCTGCGCGAGTACCTCCAGTACCGGATCCTGGGCATCATCTTCGCTTCGCCCTACGCGAAAAAGCTGGTCTTTCTCGGCGGCACATGCCTGCGGATCGTGCATGGGAACCGCCGTTTCAGCGAGGACTTGGATTTTGACAACCTTGGCCTGACCAAACCGGAATTCGCCCAGGTGGGCGCACTGGTGAAGCAGGAATTGGAGCGTGAGGGCTATATCGTAACGGCGGAGATGGCAGGCCCGAGCGCATTTCGTTACCGTGTGCGGTTGCCCGGCCTGCTCTTTCATCACGGGCTCAGCGGCCACAAAGACCAAACCGTGTTGATCCAATTGGATACTGAACCACAGCGATACGACTATACACCGGAAACCTGGTTCATGGCCCGTTGGGATGTAAGGCAGGATATCCGTTGTTGCCCATTGCCGCTGCTGCTCGCGCAGAAGTGCCATGCGGCCTTGGACCGCAAACGTGCCAAGGGCCGGGATTTCTTCGATGTGGCCTACTTGATCAGCCTCCATGCAGAACCCGATATGCCCTACTTGCACAAGAAGCTTGGATTGGGAACAACCCGGGAACTCGCCGCTGCGCTGCTGGAGCGGTGTGCCTCGTTGGATATGGATGCCTTGGCAAACGATGTGGAGAAGTTCCTTTTTGACGCCAACGGAAGCCTCAGCGTCACCCGGTTCCCCCAGCTCATCCAACAACACTGGCTGCGCCCATGACCCAAAAGGAAAAAGCCGCCTTCGTGCTGAAGACCTTGAACAGGCTTTATCCGCACCCTGCGATCCCCTTGGATCACCAAGATGCATACACCCTGCTGGTGGCCGTGGTGCTCAGCGCCCAGTGCACAGACAAGCGCGTCAACGAAATAACGCCGCTGCTTTTTGCCAAGGCGCGAACCCCCAAGCAGATGGCCGCCATGGACGTGGGTGCGATCCGCGAGATCATCAAGCCCTGCGGGCTTTCACCGGCAAAAAGCAAGGCATTGCACGGGCTTTCGGAGATCATCCTGGCCAAGCATGGCGGCAAGGTGCCGAACACCTTTGAAGCGCTGGAAGCCTTGCCCGGCGTGGGCCACAAAACAGCCAGCGTGGTGATGTCACAAGCTTTCGGCGTGCCTGCCTTCCCGGTGGACACGCATATCCACCGCTTAGCCTGGCGCTGGGGCCTGAGCACCGGAAAGAACGTGGAGCAGACGGAGAAGGACCTCAAGCGGCTCTTCCCGAAGGATACGTGGAACACGATGCACCTGCAGATCATCTACTTCGGCAGGGAGCATTGCCCCGCCCGTGGCCATGACCCACGGAAATGCCCGATCTGCAAGGAAATCGGGAGGAAGGAGTTGTTCGAAGCGTGATCGCCATAGAACGTGCAAGGCGCCCTTGCGGGCGCCTTGCACGGCGTGGCAGAGTGATCAGTTCAGCACCACGGCGACTTGGCCTACCGGCGGCACATCAACGACCTTCAGGGCCTTGCTGAAATTAAGGATGACCTTGATGGTAGCCGACTTGGGCCCCGGCGCAGCGGTCATTCCTGGGCGGTTACGGGAAGCTCTCCGAAGGGTAGAATGTGCCATGCAAAACAATTTTTTCTAACAACGGCCTTCGGGACCCGTTTATTGTGCAAACCCAAATGAACGCATTCGTGACCGCAGGGCCGCGCCAAGGCCCTTGACCCTGCCGGTTCCTGGTTGCTGGCGTCCGGTCTATCGCTTACGCACGCTGCAACTGCAGGTCGTGCTGCTTGATCAGCTTGCGCATGTTGATCAGTGCATAGCGCATGCGGCCCAGGGCGGTATTGATGCTCACATCGGTGTGCTCCGCGATCTCCTTGAAGCTCATGCCCAAGTAGGTACGCATCATCACCACCTCCTTTTGCTCGGCGGGCAACCGCTCGATCAACCTGCGCACATCGGCATCGATCTGCAGGTTCACCAGGCGCTCCTCCACGTTTTTGTCCGGCTGGGCATGGGTGGCAAACACGTCGTGGTCGTCATTGCTGCGCACCATGGGCATTTTCTTGTTCCGCCGGAAATGGTCGATCACCAGGTTGTGCGCAATGCGCATCACCCACGGCAGGAACTTGCCCTCTTCATTGTACTTGCCCGCCTTCAGGTGGTGCACCACCTTGATGAAGGCTTCCTGGAACAGGTCCTCGGTGACAACCCGGTCGCGCACCATTAAAAAAATGTGCGACCACACCTTGCGCTTATGGCGGTGGAGCAATACCTCAAAAGCGCCTTCATCACCGTTGGTGTAAAGGCGTACGAGTGCAACGTCGTCAAGTGACTTGGACAGCATGACCTTCTCCGTTTTAGGCCCGAAGGGGAGTGAAAAAGCTCTTCGGCGTAGAGGTCTATGCGATGCGCTGTCCTGTTTTGGGTTTGGTGGTTACCGCAAAGTGCGGTCAATTGACAGGTAGACGGATGTGCCCGGTGAAACGTTGCCTGAGGGCGAACTATTGTGGTGCGTTCACCCGTTGGCAGCCGTCCAAATATAGGGTTTTCCCTATCAAGCGGCCAAGGGGAAGTAATTTTGCGCCCCTTCTCCATGTCGCCTTCCACAAAGGGCCTCGCATCCCGCCCCACACCCACGGCTTCCAACGGCCAACCCCGCAATAGGCGTCCCGCTGCACCGGGCTTCATCCGGGTGGAGGGTGCCCGTGTGCACAACCTGAAGAACGTCAGTGTGGACATCCCTCGGGGCAAACTGATGGTGATCACCGGCCTGAGCGGCAGCGGGAAGAGTTCGCTGGCCTTCGACACGCTCTATGCAGAAGGGCAGCGCCGTTACGTGGTAAGCCTGAGCAGCTATGCGCGGCAATTCCTGGGCCGCTTGGAAAAGCCCGATGTGGACCGCATCAGCGGCATCAGCCCCGCCATCGCCATCGAGCAGAAGGTGATGACCAGCAACCCGCGCAGCACCGTGGGCACCAGCACCGAAGTGTACGATCACCTCAAGCTGCTCTTTGCACGGGTAGGGCGCACCTACAGCCCCCATTCGGGCCAGGAGGTGAAAAGGCACACCGTGGAGGACGTGGTGGTCGGCGCCAACGGTTTCGCCCCCGGCAGCAACGTACTGCTGATGAGCCCGGTGCATGCGCCCGAAGGCCGGAGTTTCCGTGAGCACCTCGATGTGCTGCAGCAGCAAGGCTTTGCCCGCGTGCACGACGGCAACCAGGTACAGCGCATTGAAGACCTCCTGCTGGCCAAGCAGCTCGGTGAAGGGCCATGGAGCCTGGTGATCGACCGCATCACCGCGGAACCCGGGAACACCGAAATGGAAAGCCGCGTGGCCGACAGTGCCGAAACCGCCTTTTTCGAAGGGCAGGGCACCTGCGTGCTGTTGGGGCAGGATGCCAGCGGGCAAGAGGTGCGGCGCGAATTCAGCGACCGCTTCGAACTGGACGGCATCACCTTTGAGGAGCCCACGCCGAACCTCTTCAGCTTCAACGACCCCGTGGGGGCCTGCCCGCGGTGCGAAGGCTACGGCAACATCATCGGTGTGGATCCCGACCTGGTGGTGCCGGACAAAGGCCGCTCGGTGTATGACGACTGCGTAGCTCCTTGGCGCGGTGATAAGCTCAGTGAGTGGAAGGAGGATTTCATCCGCGGCGCGGCCAAGCACGACTTTCCCATCCACCGCCCCTACCGCGACCTCAGTGAGGCCCAACTGCACCTGCTGTGGAACGGTGCACCGGGCCTGCACGGCATCGATGCCTTTTTCCAGTACTGCGAACAGAAGAGCTACAAGATCCAATACCGCGTACTGGCCAGCCGCTACCGCGGGAAAACCATCTGCACCCACTGCAAAGGCAGCCGCCTCAAACCGGAGGCGCGCTACGTCCAAGTGGGCGGGCGCGACATCACCGGTCTGGTGCGCATGCCCATCGCCGAATGCCTGGCCTTCTTCAAGCAGTTGGAACTGAAGCCCTCGGAAGCCGCGATCGCCGAGCGCCTGGTGAAGGAGATCGTTGGCCGGCTCACCTTCCTGGACCAGGTGGGCGTGGGCTACCTCACCCTGGACCGGCGCAGCAACACCTTGAGCGGCGGCGAAACACAGCGCATCGACCTGGCCACCTCGCTCGGCAGCAGCCTGGTGGGCAGCATGTACATCCTGGACGAGCCCAGCATCGGCCTGCACCCGCGCGACACCCATCGGCTGATCGAAGTGCTCAAACAATTGCGCGACCTGGGCAATACGGTGATCGTGGTGGAGCACGACGAGGAGGTGATGCGTGCCGCCGACCACATCATCGACATGGGCCCGGAGGCCGGCACGCTCGGTGGCGAGGTGGTGTTCAGCGGCACGCACCGCCAGCTAATGGCCAGCGACAGCCTCACCGCCCAATACCTTACAGGACGTTTGCGCATTGAACGGCCCAAGCGGCGCAGGCCCGTGAAGGACCGCATCGTCGTGAAGGGCGCGCGGGAGAACAACCTCAAGGGTATCGACGTGGCCTTCCCGCTGCATACGCTCACGGTGGTGACCGGCGTGAGCGGCAGCGGCAAAACCACCTTGGTCAAGCGCATCCTCTACCCCGCCCTGCGCCGTGAACTCGAGGGCGGTGGCGGCGACCGCCCGGGCGAATTCAAGGAACTGGCCGGCGACCTGCAACGGATCAAGGCCGTTCAGCTGGTGGACCAGGATCCCATCGGGCGTTCCTCCCGCAGCAACCCGGTGACCTACGTGAAGGCCTGGGACGACATCCGCCAACTGTACAGTGAACTGGAGGTTTCCAAGATGCGCGGCTACAAACCGGCCTACTTCAGCTTCAACGTGGACGGCGGCCGGTGCGAGGTGTGCCAAGGCGAAGGCCAGGTCCACATCGAAATGCAGTTCATGGCAGACATTGACCTGCCGTGCGAAGCCTGCCATGGCAAGCGTTTCAAAGAAGAGATCCTGGACGTGAAGTTCCACGACAAGGACGTGGCCGCCCTGTTGGACCTCACCGTGGACGATGCGCTCGCCTTTTTTATAGTGCACCAGGACGGGAATACCGCCGTAAAGCGCATCGTGGAGAAATTATTGCCGCTGCAGGAAACCGGTTTGGGCTATGTGAAGCTCGGGCAGAGCAGCAGCACCTTGAGCGGCGGCGAAGCGCAACGCATCAAACTGGCGTCATTCCTGATCAAGGGGCAGGAAACGCAACCGGCCCTCTTCATTTTTGACGAGCCCACCACCGGACTGCACTTCCACGACATCGCCAAGCTGCTCAAGGCCTTGAACGCGTTGATCGAAAAAGGCCACAGCGTGCTGGTGATCGAGCATAATCAAGAAGTGATCGCCTGTGCCGACCACGTGATCGACCTGGGGCCGGAGGCAGGGGATGCAGGCGGGAACATCGTGTTCGTAGGCACCCCGGAAGAATTGGTGGCCAGTGGCCAGGGGCACACAGCGAAGTACCTCAAGAACGTGTTGTAGCCGTATGTGCATCAAGGTCCGTTGAACGACCTTGATGGAGCTAGCGCCGCATCACCTTGCGGAACAACTGCTTGCCTTGCACCATCACCTTGAGGCGCCGGCGGTGAAGCAGGATGCTGGCCTCATCCTCGGTGTGTGCTTCCTGCTGTCGCCCGTACGCCTTGAGCACGGCGCCCATGGTGAGCAGGCCGATCACCGTTCCGTCCTCCACCACGGCCAAGGGCTGCTTGCCCGCAGAAGTCGCCAAGGCCCCGGCAGCGGTGCGCAGATCGTCTTGCGAACGCACCGTGTGCGGCATGGTGGTGAGGGTGCCTATGGCGGTACCGGCCGGCGCCGTGCGCAACTCGGCCACGGACACCATGCCCTCAAACGCCTCGGCTGCATCCACTACGAACAAGTGTTCGGGCAGCGTGGCCGGTGAGGCCAGCACCTCCCCGGCAGTAAGATGACCGGGAACCAGTTGTACACGCCGTACCATCACCTGCCCCACGGATACGCGTTCCAAGGGGTCCGGCTCGTAGGAGTCCGGCGCACGCACGCCGCGGCGCGCGATCTTCTCGGTCATGATGGTATTGGGCATCAGGAAGTACGAAACGAGGTAGGACGCGGCACACGCGCCGAGCAACGGTAGCAGTGCCTCAATGCGGCCGGTGGTCTCCAACGCGAACACCACGCTGGTGAGGAAAGCGCGCGAGGCCCCGGTGAACATGCTGGCCATGCCGACGAGCACTGCCAAGGGAAGCACCACGCCCACCGCCGGAAAGAGTTGTTGCGCCGCCATGCCCAGCAGGCAGCCCAGCGCACCACCTACCGTCATCATGGGTGCCAGCGTGCCGCCGGAAGTGCCGCTGCCCAAGGCAATGGCCCAGGAGAGCAACTTCCAGGTGGCCATGCCCACGATGAGCCCCAAGGTGGCCTGCCCGCTCAGGAGCTCAGTGATGTTCTCATAGCCCACGCCCAAGGTGCGCGGCTCGAAGTAGCCGATGAGACCCACGGCCAGCCCACCGGTGGCCGGCCACCACATCCAGTGCACCGGCAGCTTCTCAAAGGCGTCCTCGATCCAGTACACGGCCTTGGTGACCAGCAGCGACAACAGACCGATCAGCAAGCCCATGAGGCTGTATACGAACAATGCATGGTTGCCCGGCAGTGCGATGGGCGGCATGGCGAACATGGGATCGCTGCCGAACAGGAAGTGATGCATGGCCGCACCGGTGATGCAGCCCATGGCCACGGGCAGCAGCGACCGTGGTGAGAACTCGAACAACAGCAGCTCTATAGCCAGGAAGATCGCCGCAATGGGGCTGCCGAAAATGGCGCTCATGCCCGCCGTGGCTCCGGCGGCCAACAACACCTTGCGCTCATTGGGCGAAATGCGCAGCAACTGCCCCACCATGGAGCCCAAGGCCCCACCCGTGGAAATGATCGGGCCCTCGGCGCCGAACGGACCGCCCGTGCCGATGCTGATCGCCGAGGATACCGGCTTCAACCAGGTGATCGAGGGCTTGATCTTGCTCTCGTTGGTGAGGATCATCTCCATGGCTTCCGGAATGCCGTGGCCGCGGATGGCCTTCGACCCGTACAGTGCCATCAGGCCGATGATCACGCCGCCCACCACGGGAATGGCCACCACCCACCAACCGAGCGTGTTTTGGCCGGGTGCCACATACACCAGTGAAAAGGTGCCATGAAAGGCGATGTTGGTGATCAGGTCGATCAGCAGCACCATGCCTTTGGCCAAAAAGCCGATGATCACAGCGGAAGCCACGGCCAGCACGGTGATCCATAGCAAGCGGCGCTTGTCCCCCCCCGTGGCGCCCTTTACATTGGCTTGCTGCAGGGCCGCTCCAAGCGACACGGAGATCGGTATGCCACCCTCGGCACTGTTGCGTTCTCCCATTGAGGGGCGCAAATCTACCCGCCAAGGAAAATACCGGTCAATTCAATTGTCCAGCATAGCTTTCCAAGCAACTGATGGTGATCTGCGATCACTCTTTCAGAAAGCGCAAAGTTCTTGCACCTTCCGGCTGAACGATGCGCAGTACATACAGGCCAGCGGGGAGTTCTTCCACGGCCACCCCCGCTTCGCGGTACACGCCGTGCATCACTTCACGCCCAAGCCCGTCGAGGATGCTGATGGGCAGGCGCCCGGTACTTCCTGCACCGCCGATGAAAATCCGGCTGCTTGCCGGGTTGGGGTAAATGGCCGTTCCGAGCATGGGAACATGGAAAAATTCATCCGTTCCCATGTGAATATTGCCATCCTCCACACCATTGATCGATGAGGCAATGAGCTCGGTGCAACGGCTGCCAAATGAAAAATTCTCGCAATGCCGGATCAGGCCCGCCCGCGTGTTGATCCGCCATTCATAGCTCCAGTCCCAAAATTCATCCACGGTGCAGGGCGCGTCGAGGTAACTCCCCCACGCCTCGAACCCCAATGCCGTGATGGTATCCGTTCCATTCGTGTCCGGAAAGAGCTGCAACAAACCGCTGTGCCAGATGGTGGTCAGTTCCTCAGGGCCGGGAAATCCCATGCCCGTTGTGCCATAGCCCATGGCATGGTCATTGGGAGCGGCTCCCAACAGCCCCTGTACGTGGTCCCGCCGGAACGCCACTTGGTAGCCTTGGAAGGTACTGGTGGTGCTGTCTGCATAGAACTTGACGCCATCATACGTGTACACCACTGAGTCCGGTGTCAGCAACACGGTTACAATACTGTCCCGTTGGTAGGTGGTGGTGGTTGGATCCACCGGACTGGCGGGCACTTCAATGGTTCGCCAAAGCAGCACGTCACCTGCTGAAAGGTGGAAGTAGTCCGCAAAAACGGGTTGGCGGTACCCCTGTACGGTTCCGCTGTCCTCCATGCCGATCAAGCTGAAATGCCGGAACGGAGTCCATGTCGGGTGGTACAGCAGGTAATCAAAAGCCACGTATTCCAGCAGGCCGTGTCCTTTACTGAGCCGCAGTATAACGGTGTTGATCGGCGAGGTTGCCCCCACCGCTTCCATGGAAAAGGTTTTCACGCTGTCCGTAACCCCGAGGAACGTCTCCTGCGAAATGCCGGTGCAAGAAATGAGGACGTTGCTGAAGGGAATGCCTCCGTTGGTGGAGGGCACGGTCCAGCTTTGTCCTGGCGCGGCTTTCGGCAGGAAGAAGAACGGTTCAGTGCTCAGGCTGGAGAAATAGAAGGTCGTGTCATTGCGCACTAACAATGAATCCATGCGCTTGGCAAACCCCATTCCTCCATAGGTCTGTTCCATGTGCTGCAGTACCGGCCATGCACAAGGCCCAAAGATCTGCTCCCGGATGGTCGTCCTATTGTACAGCCATGTTCCTTGCGTGGAATCCACCCGCATTGAATCCATCAGTACTAGGTCCGCCTGCATGTCGGGAAGCGTAACATCCTGGAAGTAGCTGCGCCGCCCCAACGGGAACAGGTCCCACTGCGCCGCCAACGGGAATGCCATTGAACAAGCCAAGCCGAGCAGAAGCTGTTTCATGCCGTCCATTCCAAAGTTACACCAACGCCGCAGGAACAAGAAGACACCGTTGCTCCAGGGAACGCTGCCTCGCCCTTGCCCCTTTGGCAAATTGCACCCTGGGCGAATTGCGTCATTGGCGAATTGGCGAATTGGCAAATTGCCAATTGGCAAATTCCCCTTTTGGCGAATTGTCCCCCAACTCCCCCACCTTTGCACGCTCAGCCCTTTGGCGAATTGGCAAATTGCCCAATTGGCGAATTACGACGGAACATGCCCATCGACCAACAGCAGATCCAAGCCCTGAGCCAGTTGGAGTTCCACGCCCGGCAAGTGGTGGAAGGCTTTCTGGCCGGTCTGCACAAGAGCCCGTTCCACGGCTTCAGCGTGGAGTTCGCCGAGCACCGCGCCTACAACCAGGGCGAAAGCACCCGCCACATCGACTGGAAGCTGTTTGCACGCACGGACAAGCTCTTCACCAAGCGCTACGAGGAGGAGACCAACCTGCGCTGCCAACTGGTGATCGACGCCAGCAGCAGCATGTACTATCCGCCCGCCAAGGACCGCAAGGCCGGGCAGTTCAACAAGATCGAATTCGCCGTGCACGCCGCCGCAGCGCTCATCGCGTTGTTGCGCAAGCAGCGCGATGCCGTGGGCCTCACCGTGTTTGCCGACCAGGTGGAGTTCAGCGAGCAGGCGCGCAGCAACGCCGTACACCTGCGCCACCTGATGGCACAACTGGAACGGCTGCTCGCAGCCGAAGCCCCGGCACAGAACCAACGTACCAGTGCCGTAGATGCCCTCAACGACATCGCACGCCGCACCCACCGCCGCTCCCTGGTGGTGATCTTCAGCGACATGCTCGACAACAGCGCCCGCAGCGCCGAGCTCTTCGACGCCCTCCAACACCTGCGCTACAATAAGCACGATGTGATCCTCTTCCATACGGTGGACCGCAAGCACGAACTGGAACTGCAGTTGGAAGACCGCCCGTACACCTTCGTGGACCTGGAGAGCGGCGCCCAGGTGAAGGCCCATGCCGCCGAGGTACGCGATGCCTACAAAGCAGCCGTGGCCGCCTACTGGCACGAGCTGAAGCTGAAGTGCGGCCAGTACCGCATCGAACTGGTGGAGGCGGACATCAACGCGGGGTTTGAGAACGTGTTGCTGCAGTTCTTGCTGAAGCGGAGCAGGTTGTATTGAGGTGGAGGTTGGTTGTTGTCAGTTGTTAGGTAAGCCTCCGGCCAACTGCATCTTGTGAGGTTTAGTTCGCATGCCGTGGTTTGCGGCCATGACACGCACTGAACGGAGGACGGAGATGTTGGCCCATGTTTCCGCATGGAAGGCCAGCGGGCAA